>OKRS01000188.1_pt1 | contig 47944 bp, 41 predicted proteins | sample 1601191 | NCBI WGS metagenome assembly OKRS01 (sample SAMEA3541509, study PRJEB24748) | human gut metagenome | biome: human gut; feature: human-associated habitat; material: faeces | place: China | collected 2012
CCTCCCGATAATCATCTTCTTTCCACCATCTTCGGTGTGAATTGTTCCGAACAAAAGCGACCGCATCTTGCAATTGCCCGATAACGTTACCCTCCAGTTCTGCATCATCCAAAGCCTCGCCCAAACCGCTTGTCATGTCTATGCCATTCCAACGGGTGCAAAATATGCGAGAATGGCGTATTGGGGAGTCTGAAGAAAATCCCAATCACATGGGCGATATACGCTGGAAGATAACCCTCTCGGAAGACACGCAGGAACAGAGCTTCGGTACTTACTTTTTGCGCACCAATGTTCCTACACTTGATGAAAAGGCAACGTGGGAGTATTACAACCTGATCCGCGAAATAGAGACCTCGAACCGCCAACTCAAAACCGACTTGAACCTTCGTCCCAGCTATCATCAGAAAGACGATAGTGCCGATGCTCATCTATTTTTTGGCTTGCTGGCTTATTGGATAGTCAACACTATCCGCTATAAGCTTAAACTGCAGGATATCACTCATTATTGGACGGAAGTCAAGCGCATCCTTTCCACCCAGAAAGCCATAACGACCGAGGGAACCAATGCAATGGGTGAACACGTCACGCTGCGCATGTGTTCCGAACCGACCGATAAAGCCGCAGAGATATACCGCTTGCTTCACTATACTTCCATCCCCTTCCGAAGGTATTGCCTTCATCAGTCAAATTCAGCGGATTTGGAAAATCTGTAGTACCCACGAACAATGTGAAAAAAATGAAGGGCCTGAATTACAGGGAGGTTTTAGGGAGAATATGTTGAAGTTGGGTTAACTGACAATTCAAACCAAGAAGAAATACAACAACCCTTCCTTTCTATTACAAAAAAACTCGCGAGTAGACACTTGCGAGTTTTTTTGTAATGAACAAGTCGGCTTATTTCGGATGGTTACGTTGTAACAACATTCTAGTTAATAAAATTTAACACAAACTACATCATGCGTCTGATGCTGCGAGACCCAAATCCCTTATTGCCATAAAGATGCTACAATTGTGTCGACACCATCGACACAATCTGCTTATCATATTCAGCCCGTTGGTTACCAAGAATCTCACAGTTGATTCTTTTTCCTATATGCCAATACATCATCGTCAGCTCTGAATTTGCAAATGTGTGTCTGCCGATTTATGAAATGAGAATTCAACTTATTTGTCTGCGTCTTTGTTCCTTCTGACATGGAAAACCACATCGTCCAAATCAATTTCGAGTTCTTGGAAAATATTCCTAAGTATGTCTATTTTTGTCTGAGTAGAACTTTTCAGATATGCATATATACCGTCAAATATCAATAGGCTATTATTAAATTTTGTGGCTTCATTTTGAAGAAAATTCAGAGATGCATCATTGGCAATTCTTTTTATATCCGACTTGTAGTCACGATACAATAGTTTCAAAATCGCTTTGAACACATTAATCCAGTTGTCCCCTTGCTTAAGTGGAACAGTCTCGCCATTGAATGTACAATTTACGACAGTCGTATAAGTGAAATCAACAGACTCATCACATAAAGTAAGTTCTTCATCCTCTTTTATTGTAGGGCAGAATTTTACGCATGGCATCTTCCATATATCCAATGCCTCCTGCTGCAGCATAGACATACGCTCTTGTAATTCTCTCTCTCCCCAAGAGGTTTGTTGCTTGATGTATTCGTTCAAGTGCAATGGAGAATATTTGAATCCAATGCCTTGTCCGTCATCGGAAATCAGATTCAGTTTCTTGTCAAAACTGCTGTTACTATATGAACTGTTGTATGCAGTCAGAGTAAGGTTCGCAATTGTGTGTCCCCATAATTTCCTTATACGTTCAGCCGCTTGTTCTCCTCCCAATTTATGTTTCCATTCATTGCTCAATGTTTGTGGCATTATATGCTCTATAGACAAAAATATATTGCCATTGGCATCTGGTTGCATCTTGTCAATGACAGAAGTGTCACCCTCTTTGCTGTTACCTGCATTGAAACGATAGAAGGTGTATATCTTGTTTTTTGCCCGCATCTTGTATATGTTCTTTGTGGCCAAGGCAGAAACGAACTCTTTGTCATCGGGAAAGCGGCTTGAACCATCTTTCGACATTAGGAGATATTGCACAGATTCAACAAAGGAGATGCTCGATTCTTGTGAAAGTCGCCATGCCCCATCGTATAGCGACGCAAATATTTTGTTAAGCGCATTTGTCGGGACATCACAGATAAGTCTTCTGAATATAAAGCTTTCCACTGTGACGAAAATATCTCTGACATCCGTCTCTGTCAATCTTCCGATGTAGAAGTCGTCCATTATCTTGAACTCAAAAGGATGGCACACAGTCATTTCTAGCAAAGCCAATCTTTTCAGTATGACATTAATGGTGGAACTGGTTGTCTGTGCGTTCTCTATTTCGAAGAGATAACGCGAATATTTTTTCATCTCTTTCAGTAGACTCTCTGTGTCAACATTTTTCTTGCGTGCATAGTCTTTGAATTTAAAATAGACATCACGCATTGCGGGAATTCTCGTTGTTTGCGACGTTATGTAGTCTCTCACGAAAAGGGTCACTGCATTTTGTGCTTCTTTTTTTGAACCGGTATAGTTGGAGTTTTGCTCAATGTCTACCCAATAGTTCTTGTAAAACATCTTTTGGGCTTCTCCGTTTAAATCCATCAGAATGAAATTTCTTATTCTGTCGCCATCAGTCAGAGCCAATCCCGTGGAGTTGAGCGAGTCGAATATCAGCTGCGGCTTGTCATTCAGCTCTATTTCGATTCTCACCATCATAAGTTTCCTTATGGCATTAACAAAATCAGAAGCGGTGTATTCAGATTCTTTTATCCAATCATAGAAATGACAGAAATTTTGGGTAATGAACGAATCTGCTTCGCTTTTGTCTACATTACCTTCCACCAACGACAAATATGCCTTTCTGTCTTCTTCTATATGCAGAATACGAGGTAAAGTAGAGCCGTCGGTTTCTGATTCATAACAATATTTGTTTCTTATGTTATTTGCCAATGTCGGGGTAGAGTATTTTATTTCGTCTTTAATCAATTTGGAAAGGGCGAGCCATACCAAAGATACTGTAGTCAATCGTTGCTGCCCATCTATGACAATCCATGTGGTATGCTTGTCATGGCACAGCACGACACTCCCGAAAAAATGTTCTCTGTCGGTTCTTATGATTGACAGCAAATCATCGAACAACTGTCTGCATTGTTTGGGTTTCCAACTATATTTGCGCTGGTATACTGGTATTGTGTAGCTTGTGTCGTCTCCTGAGAAAAGACTTGCCAAATTTGTTTTTATGACATCCATTTTTATAATAAAATAGGTATTCGTTTATATTGCTTGTTGCGACACTCGTATGGGCATATTCATTATAACATGGAGTAAGGATTTTTTCAATTTCAATCCACAAGAAAGTTGAATGCTTGTAGCTTTCGCTTGGCCAATGGGTGTTCGTTGTCGTAAGCTATGCGGTAGTATTGCTTTGCTTTCTTTAAGTCTTTCGCCACACCACGCCCCAATTCGTATGCCTCGCCTACGCGATAGTATGCGTATGGCAAGTGACAATTTAAATACAACTCAAAGGCTCGCTTCAGGTCTTTCTCCACCCCATTGGTTCCTTTTCGATAGATGTCAGCAAGATTCGACTTTGCCAGGTCGTCACCAAGAGTTGCGGCTAAACCATAGTATTTTATGGCACGCTCCATGTCTACTTCAGTACCGATGCCGTCACCAAACATTATACCCAAGTCATTCAGTGCCCCTGGGGCTGTCATACACTCATTGTCTGGTTCAAAGCGTTCTATATAAAGTAGGGTTTCGACATACTCTTTTGTCCATCCATAGTCTTCAAAACTTGCATCGGGATTTGTCACAAGTATGAATTTCTGCTTGTTTACATTAGTATCAAGTTCTTCCATAATTTCGTTTTTAGTGGTTTAGCAGATTGATACATTGAATCATCCTTGCAAATCTACATAAAATTTGTGATGTTTACAAATTCAACGATGAAGAACAATATAAATCAATCCTGTCAGATGAAAGAATATGAGCCTGTAGAGTCGACACATACCATCAGAAGGAGAGTTTCCAGACATTATGAAACTGATACACCATATCTTTGGTGAACAATTTGAGTTAGGGATGGATTACATGCAGTTGCTCAATGCCAAACCTACGCAGAAGTTACCAATATTACTATTGGTATCAGAAGAGCGCGATACAGGCAAGACTACTTTCTTGAATTTTCTCAAGGCGGTGTTTGAAGACAATGTAACTTTCATACCAATGAGGACTTTCGAAGCCAATTTAATGCGGATTGGGCAGGTAAGTTACTTATTGTTGTTGACAAGGTGCTGCTATGCCGACGAGAAGACTCAGAACGCCTTAAGAATTTGAGCACAGCACAGACATACAAGGTTGAAGCCAAAGGCAAGGACAGACAAGAAGTGAATTTCTTTGCTAAGTTCGTCTTGTGCTCCAATAATGAGCTTTTCCCAGTTATCATTGATACAGGAGAGACACGTTATTGGGTGCGTAAGATAATGCCGTTGGAAAGCGATGACACGAATTTATTACAGAAGTTGAAAGCGCAAATTCCAGTTTTCTTGTATTACTTGCAGCATCGGGTGCTATATAACACTAAAGAGAGTCGTATGTGGTTTAATCCTACGCTTATTCATACGGATGCTTTGAAACGCATCATGCAATGCAACCGCAACCATACGGAGATTGATCTCGTAGAGTTATTGTGTAGTATTATGGAATGTCAGAAAGTGGACAAGGTTTCATTTATACCACAAGACCTGCTGCCATTGCTTTCGATTAATGGGGTAAAGGTGGAATTGTGGCATATTCGTAAAGTAGTGAAGGAGTTATGGCGTTTGAAGCCGGCTCCAAATGCACTTTCATATACGACATACCAATATGACTACTCTAAACCATCTAAGTATGGCGCAATCAATCGGGTTGGACGTTACTATACCGTGACTAAGGAGTTTATAGAATCATTAAACATATAATCCCTGTTGATTTGTTGAAATGATGAAAAGAAGAACATATACATTGTGGCATAAGCATTTACGGCTCAACAATATGGTCAACAATAGCTCAACGATTTTCTCTTTTCATCATCCTAACTCAACAATTCAACAACTCAACAACAAATTAACGATGAATACATTCGATAATAAGCATATACAGATAATTGACTTTCTTGCAAGTCACCATTATCAGCCTACTGCAAAGAAAGGGGCAAACTGGTGGTATTTGTCTCCATTGCATGATGAAGAAACAGCATCATTCAAGGTGGACATCAATAAAAATGTTTGGTACGATTTCGGATTGGGTAAAGGTGGTGGAGTTAAAACCTTAATAGAGCTGTTGTTTCATCCCAACAACTTTCAAGATTATCTTCGGAACTTAACGATTGCCAATCCTGTTCAACAAATACAAGAAACGAAGACGGCAGATGGCATAGCTTTTACCAATATAGAAACTGAGGAGCTGAACCATTATGCCCTGTACAAATATGTTGTACAAAGAGGGATAACTTGGAATGTGGCAAAACGGTATTGTAAGGAAGTTCATTATCGTAGTCATGGCAGAAACTATTTTGCATTGGGCTTTCCAAATCGCTCGGGTGGTTACGAAATTCGCAATGCTTATTTCAAAGGTTGCATCTCTCCAAAGGATATTTCCGTAATATCACAAGGTAACGAAGTCTGCCATGTATTTGAAGGTTTCATAGACTTCCTATCTTATGTTGTGTTGCATGGAGATTGTGATGCCGTTGTGTTGAACTTTGTAATCAATGTTCCTAAGTGTATTGAGATCTTGGACAAGTACAACTGCATCTATTGTCATTTGGATAATGATGAAGCAGGACGTAATGCAACCTTGCAACTCAAAGCAAATTGCAGAAGCCAAACGATTGATGCTTCAGACGAATATGCAGGAGATAAGGACTTGAATGAATACCTCTGCAAGAGAAAGGTGGAAACAGTTAATACAAGGTAACATTATAGCTCTAAGCGATAAATGTTTCACTATGGTCAAAAACATGCGTTAGCAAATTATTAAGTTCTTTCGGGAGCAAGTTTGTGTTTTCAAACAATGAAAACAGTAGCAATCGGTATATCCGATTGTGCTATTGTCTTTGCCTATCAAGCATATGGCAAAGGTCAATACCTATTGAGAAACTTGCACCTCAAGAACTGAAATCAAAAAGAATAAGAGATAAATGGCAAAACATGTTATCAACAATCCAGGAGGGCGCAAGCCTCTCCCTGAAGAGGAAAAGTATGGCAAGCCCATACCAGTTCGTTTCACACAAAAACAGTTTGTCCGTATCAAACGTAAGGCTGGAGAGATGCCCATAAGTACCTACATTCGTGAAGGCGCACTTCATGCCATTATACGCCAACCTGTTTCGAAGGAATTGATGAAAGAGATAAGAGACTTGAATAATCTTGGAACGAATATCAATACCTTGGTTAAGTTTGCTCACCAAGCAGGGCTTATGACCATTGCAAACAAAGCCAGCGAAGCCCTTGATGGAGTCAATGCTATTCTCCATCAAGCTCGTCTTAAAATCAAAGAGAAAGAAGACGAACAAGAAAATCAAAGTTAAACTACAAAACACGACAGCATATGTATGGTAAAATACTTCATGGAGCATCATTCGGTGGGCTTATCAACTACATTAACGACCCACGCAAAAATGCGACACTGGTTGCTTCAAGCGACGGAATCAATCTCACAAATAACCAAACCATAACAGATAGTTTCGTGATGCAGGCAGGTTTGAGTGCTCGAACCAAGAAACCTGTAGGTCACTTTATCTTATCGTTTTCACCCCATGATGCGCTACGCATTAATGACAATCTGTTAGGGCAAATAGTCAACGATTACTTGAAGCGCATGGGATATGACGACAATCAATTTGTCGCATTCCATCATTTCGACAAAGAGCACCCACATGTTCATATCATGGTAAATCGAGTAAACTTTAAAGGCAAATGCACCAAAGACTCACATGAGAAAGACAAGAACATAAAAGTGTGTAAGGAATTGACTGAGCAATATGGCTTATATATCGCAAGAGGAAAAGAGGCTATCAAAGAAAGAAGACTTCGCTCAATGGATGCCATCCGTTATCAGATGTTGCATCGAGTAAGCGAATCGTTGCAAGTCTCTCGAAGTTGGAAAGAATTTGAGAATGAATTGTCAAAAGCTGGAATCCGTTTGCGCTTCCGATATAATACTAAGACAAACGGTATAGAAGGAATATCTTTCACTCTTGCCAAGGAAAATATCAGCAGCAAGATGAAACATGACATCTCTTATAGTGGCAAGCAATTGGATTCATCACTCACTCTTGCATGTATTTGCAAGAAGCTTGGCAACCCTATAGCTATCGTACATGAACAGGCAAGAGACATGTATGACGATGCTCGGCAAGAATGGTATGACACCCATAATGCCTACGAGGTAAGAGATATAGACAGAGTGTTCTCTGATTTCGATTTACGTATCTCCTGGCAAGCCCAAGCAAGAATGTATGATGCTCCGCAGATGTGTGGCAACGAACAGACTTTGGGACAAGACTTCTTTGATGAATTGTACCAAGCAGCAGATGACGTTTCCGATATAGGCAAAGGAGCGATTCAAGTAGGACTCACTTCCTTTGGAGCCATTCTCTTTCCTCCATATCAACCTGCCATATCTGCAGGTGGTGGAGGCACGTCTTCTAAACTTGGTTGGGGAGATAATGACAAATACAAGAAAAAATATAGCAGTAGAAGTCGCAGCTTCGGAAGAGGCAGACGATAATAAAAAATTTAAAATATCACTATAATATGGCTAAAGCAAACGAACAATTAGAGGATATACTTGATGACTTGTCTGTCATCAAAAACAATAATGTCGCAATAGAACAAAGACTTGGTTATATCGAAAATATATTGGCGAAGTTGGCGACGAAAGAGAAGGTCGCACCAATAACGCCTGTTGCAAGCACCTCAGCAGCCTCCTTTCCTTATGACGAGATAAAAAGTGCTGTTCACGAAGAAATGGATAGTTACTTTAACGCTATGTCTGATTCTGCAGAACTTCTATCGGATAAGACCCTCAAACGCCTGGGGACTATCTTCATTGAACTGTATGTTGAAGAAATAGAAAAATACTTGGAAAAAGACGAAAAGGAAAGAGAGTGCAAACGCAACGTGTATCTGCAAAAGCGAAAAGCGCAAGGCTTAATGACCATTGAGCAAGTAGCAGAATGGGCTCCACAATATTCGTTAGAAATCCAACGGACAATCCGTTACATCGGCATGAAAATCATTAACGAGGATGAATCTGTAGAAAAAGCACATGCGATTTTGAAGATATGGGGCGATGCTTTGCAAACCATCACAAGTCCCAAACCATCTCCTCCACCAACACTGAAATCGTGGTGGCTCTACAGATGGAACAGATTCAAACGAAGGACAGACAAATGGGGATTACTCCAATGGTATCTTGTCATTCTCGGCATTATCGCCTGTGTTCTCTTTTCATCTCTATATCAAAATCGGGTTATGGATCTTGACAGGACCAACCGCATTTTCTACAAGAAGGTTATCATGGATGAAAAGAGAAAGAAGAATTATCAAGAGTTGGATTCACTTATCCATTCCGATTCATTCTTAAAGACATACTGGGGATTGAATAATTAAAGTACGAGCGTTCACCCATAATATTCTGTTTTAAAATCTAAAAATGAAGTATTACGTAATGTTTTCGTTGATTTTCAGAATATTCTTCATGACTTACAGATATTTTCTGTATTTTTGCTATTGGATTTGGTACAACCATTTCCAGACATTAAGAAATATTAGGAGCGTTATGCTACTCTTGTAAGTGCAAAGCCTGAGAAACTGAAACACAAAATCAACAAGAATTGGCATGGCAGTTCCCACGTTATAGCGTGGGCTGCTTTACCATATCTGTTGATTAAGGTTTTCTCAGGGCCTGCACTTTAAGACGTGGTTATAGCAGTGCCACGCTTTTCGTTTAACTAATATGTCCTATAGGCTACTGATGGACTAACTTTTTGATATGGGAATATTCGATTTTTTAAACAATAAAAAGAAAGAGAAAGCACGACAAGAACAATTGCGTCTTCAAGAAGAAAAGCGTCGTGTAGAAGAACAACGACGATTGGCAGAGCGTCGTAAGCAAGAAGAGCAACAAAGGCGTGAAGAATCGTTCTTGTCTAATTTCGAATTTGATTCTACCTGTCATCAGCGTTATGAAAATGGTCAACCTGTAAGAGGATTACAAGTCTGTCCGAGATATATAAAAATCAAAAAGAACATCAATGGATGTTCTGGGTATCAGCTTACACCTGGAGATGGGTATATCTTGACTGCAACAAATGGAGATACAGGACAACCACAGTTTGCCCCCAAACCAATGCGTGTAGTAAAATTCTCGGATTCTGAGATTTTGCTTAATGGATATTGTGTCTCTGCACAAACACCTTTTGGATGGCAAGAGATTGATTTGTCGGATTATGGTTTTTCGATTATCCTTGAGAAGAATGTTGTAAAAAAGTGTATCCTCTTCTTGTATGACAGAAATGTTAAACTTGAATATATGGTAGGAAGTAAAACTACGGAAAATTCCGCAAATAATACTGCCTGTAGAATGGTAGAAACAGAAAGTTTGGTCGTTGAAGCACTAAAACAACTTTCTATTGGAAATAATGGCGATGAAACATATCATCCCCTTTATAAATCATGGCGTTCATATAAGGATAATCCAGAACAATTAAAAAATATAAAAGATTTTGGACATTACGGAATGGGATTAATGATATTCCTTTCTTATGGAACAATTTCTGATATTGATGATAGACAACAACTAGCAAGTCTTGCATATTTGTTTATCAGTAAAGCGATTAAGCAAAATAGTGCCAATGCTAATTTGTTCAAAAATCGTTTACTTCTTATGATAACAAATCATGAGGCTTTTGAATATACTGTATCGTCTGTTGTTAATAAAGATCAGGATTTCTTTTCTATGAATTTGATGCCTTTTCAGGCAAGAGATGCAATGTTTAAAATGGAATATGCAGACTTGTCTTTTAACAGAGCATTATTGAGCATAGATATATTGGCTTCAAAATACCAAGATTTGCAAACTAAGATTAATTCTGGATTTTTTGGAAAAGAGAGTACAAATGAATCTATAATATCATCAGGCAAAAGTTTGCATGAACAAGTTCTTACCTACCTGGAACACAAAGTACTAGATGAAGGTGATATAGATTTTTAGCAAATATCGAATATGGCAACATGGGCTAAACAAAAACTTCCACGTGAGAATGGGGAACTTGTAGATATGCAAGTTCCTATTCTTGTTTCTGCAAGTAGAAGCACGGACATACCTGCTTTCTATGCAGATTGGTTCTTTTACCGTCTTGATAAAGCTGGCTATTCTGCATGGACAAACCCTTTTAATGGGGTGAAAAGTTATGTGTCTTACAAGGACACACGGTTTATTGTGTTTTGGTCGAAGAACCCTAAGCCATTGTTGCGTCATCTGCCAATCCTCAAACAACGTGGAATCGGGTGTTATATTCAATACTCATTGAATGATTATGAGGAAGAGGGGGTGGAAAAGAATGTACCACCTCTAGAACAACGTATAGAAACATTCAAACAACTTACCAATGCTCTTGGTAAGGGGCATGTGATTTGGCGTTTTGACCCTTTAGTTCTCACAGATAGCATAAATATCGATAAGTTGCTTGATAAAGTTGAAAATATTGGTAACCAGCTACTGGGATATACAGAGAAACTTGTGTTTAGTTTTGCCGATATACTTTCCTATCGCAAGGTGCAAGCCAATCTTCAAAAAGCCAGTATAAATTATATAGATTGGCAAGAAAATCAAATGCGAGAGTTCGCTCGTCGATTATCTGTACTTAACCAAAAATGGGGATATGAGTTGGCAACATGTGGAGAGAAAATAGACCTGACAGAGTTTGGAGTTAAAAAGAATCATTGTGTTGATGATGAACTTATCATTAAGTTAGCCTATGATGACAAAAAATTAATGGATTATCTGAAAGTCAAATTCTATCCCATGCCACAAAAAAGCCTATTTGGAGACTCTGAGTCTTTACCTGATAGTGCTATCATACTTCCTAATGGAATGTATGCACTTCATGGAGACAACAAGGACAAAGGCCAAAGAGCATTTTGTGGTTGTATAAAAAGCAAGGATATAGGTGAATACAATACTTGTGTGCATGGTTGCGAATATTGCTATGCAAATGCGAGCAAGCAGGCTGCGGTAATGAATTATAAATGTCACAAAGAAAATCCTTGGAGTGAAACAATTACAGGAAAATGAGCTATATAGACGACATTCATAGAATAACCAATCTGACAATCAATGAGATTATCCGGATTTCCAACAAGTATGTACCTAATCGGTATAAATTAGAACCATGGAAGTACATGGATGGTCAAGGGCGTACGTTGGAGCATGGCACTGCAGTCTTAAAAACAGAAGAGCAGTGTTGTGCTTACATGTCTGCATATGGACCTATGCATCGTCATAAGCTTATGCGTGCTTTGGATGAAAAGGAGTTTCCTTATTCAGATTTAACTGGCGGCATTGAAATTTACGATTGGGGATGTGGTCAGGGTATAGGAACAATGGCTGTAATAGAAAAGCTCCGTCAACATAATATGCTCAGAAAACTCTGTAAAGTTGTCCTTGAAGAGCCTTCTAATGTTGCAAGAGATAGAGCTGTTATACATGTAAAAAAAGCATTGGAGGATTATAATGCTGATGTTATTGCAGTCTCAAAGTATCTACCATCGGACAATGGAGACAATAGTAATTGTATCACTTCTATAAATGTAGAACAGCCAATTGCTATCCACATATTTTCTAACATACTTGATATTGAAGCAGTGAGCTTGAAGGGCGTTTCAAAAATGATAACCTCTTCAGGTCAAAAACATATTGTACTTTGTATTGGACCTGCCAATCTTAACGAAAGCCGAATATTATCTTTTCGCAACTATTTCGTAGAAAATCATATTCATATCTTTACTAAATTTAGAGAGACTAATTTCGGTCTCCATCCTAACCGTAAAGCATATGGTTGCTTGATTAATAGTTTCAGTTATAGTCTTTCACAAACGTCTGAGATTCTGCATGAATACAAATATTTTGCACCTATTCAGTATTTTGCATCCTTTACAGACACGATAACAAAATCGTCCCTTAAAGAGAGTGCGTTTGAAATATTAGCTCCTTTTGATATAACTGCTCATAAGAATTTGTGTCCAGTCTATGCATTAATGAGCAATCTGATTTCACGAGGTTGTCCAACTTTGGCAAGTAAAAAAATACTGGATTATGTGTCTAATATGTCCGATACTCAAAAAGCAAAGAGTCTTAACGTCATTGCACGTATCCAGAAGACATTTATTGAAGCAATAATTTCAGAACGACTGGATACAAACAAACAGGAATGGAAGATTCTCATCATGGAGGACAATACTTCTGTTGCAAAGATTTCGATAGAGGATTTTTCTGAGACTTACCATAATCTCATTGCTATGACCAAAGATTATGATGATATGGTATTGCCTAAATTGTCTGTTTGCACCAAAGATAATGCGTCATATAGAACAGAATATGATGCAATTATTGACATATCAATAGATCAACTATGTAATGCAAAAGAAGTTGCTTTCTCTAAATTTAAGGTTTTAAATGATTGCTATTTTATCGTGCGCTCATCAGAAAGAGTGTATGAAGACCGAATCCTTTATACAACTGAGCGTATTAACTATAAGCCATTTGTAGAAAAAGACAGTCACGGAATATATCATAAGATTGAAGATAATTGCTCAAGACTCAAGTATTTCTTAAATCTCATCTTTAGGAAAGAAGATTTCAGACCTGGACAGTTACCTATATTAAACAGGGCACTCCAATTAAAGAGTGTTATAGGTCTGCTCCCAACGGGTGGAGGTAAGTCTTTGACTTATCAACTTGCAGCTATGTTGCAACCATCTGTGACACTTGTTGTGGATCCATTAAAAGGTTTGATGAAAGACCAATATGATGGGTTGTTAAATATTGGCATAGACTGTATATCATACATCAATAGTGACATCACAAAGAATTATGCGGAAGGCAGAAAACGTGAACTTGCATTGACGGGTTCGCAAGTTCAAATAATGTTCTTGTCTCCAGAACGTTTGAGTATTTATCGCTTCCGAGAGGTTTTGCGTTCTATGCGAGAATCAGGTGTCTATTTTGCTTATGGTGTAATAGACGAGGTTCATTGTGTATCTGAGTGGGGACATGATTTCCGTCTTGCATATCTTCATCTTGGCAGAAACTTATTCAATTATGTACTTCCAAAAGAAGTGGAAGGAGAAGATAACCATATATCATTGTTTGGGCTTACAGCAACGGCATCATTCGATGTCCTCGCTGATGTAGAACGTGAATTGTCTGGTCCGAATGCATATTCTTTAGAGGATGATGCAACTGTTAGGTATGAAAACACAAATCGTCTAGAGCTTCAATATAATGTTTATGAGGTTGATGCAAAAGACATTCAAAAATCGAAGGAGGTTGATTGTCTTAAGGAAAACACCTTGTTGGAAGTTATTGACGATGCTACTCGAAAGATAGTTGAAATACAAAACGAAGATGCAGTTGAGACTATCAAAAAACGTTTTATAGAGCGAGAGAATTTAATGGACTCCGACAAGGTTAGTCATATATATCATACAGACCTTAGTGTTGACGTGGAGTCGGATTGGTATAATCGCACCTATACTGATACTGCAGGTATAGTATTCTGCTTGCGGGCTAATAGGGAATATAAAGCAAATGTGTATAACAGCGTTCCAACTGTAGAAACCACTCTTCGTAATCATGGGTTAAGAAGCATTTCAACATATAAAGGTGGTGATGATACAGCCTGTCAAGATTCATTTCTTAAAGGTGGAACTAACATAATGGTAGCTACAAAGGCTTTTGGTATGGGTATCGACAAGTCTAATGTGCGAATGACATTCCACTTGAACTACCCAGGTTCCTTGGAGTCTTTTGTGCAAGAGGCTGGACGTGCTGGGCGTGACAAGAAGATGGCATTAGCTACAATTATGTATTCTCCGAGGAAATTTTTGGTAAAAAATGTAAAGACTGATAAATGGCAAGAATTTTCTGCAGATTACACGAATAACAAATTCTTCTATGATAGCAACTTCCTTGGTGAAGAGTTTGAATTGTTTGTCATGGAACTACTTATGAATAATCTACAAGTAAAGATTAGTAATGAGGAGTTTTATGACATAGACAAGCCGTGTATTGTAAATTCACAAGGCATTGTCAAGTTTATAAAGCGATATGAAAAGGGACAAATATTAACTTATTATATATCATACGAAGAAGATGAGAAAGTTCTTGATGGATATAATCAGTTTCTTTCCGCAAAAAATATGCCTGTATTCAATACATATAATGCCAAAAATTTAAAAAATAGTCGTGGATATAGCTATATCCGTGATTATGGTTCTGCTGTTTATAAGGATGCTATACAGAAAGCTATTTATCGAATGTGTGTTATAGGTCTAATTGATGATTTTACAGAAGACTATTTTAAACGAACTTTCCGTATCACGACGATCTGCCAAGATGAGTTAGACTATTATGAACATCTCAGACTATACTATCGCAAGTATTATTCCGCCGAAAGGGTAGAAAGTATGATGACAGAGGTAAAAGCGCTTGCCAATACCGAAGGAGTAATCATGGCTTGCTTGAAGCATCTTACATCTTTTATTTATAAGAGTATTGCTGATAAGCGAGCAAGAGGAATCCTCGATATGGAACAATTCTGTAATATGGCTATTAGTTCGAAGCAAGATTGGAAGGAAACAAATGAGGAACTCAAAGACTTCATTTATTACTATTTCAATTCTAAATATGCACGTGAAGGTTTTGTTACATACGATTCCTACTTACAACAGGATGTGCCTTTCTCATTAAAGGATGATACAAACCATGATGTCCATTCTGAAGATGAAATTACAAGTTTTGATTTGGTGAGAAAATACATGAGGGTTGTAGATTCAGAGATCGTTAACAACGATTCGCAAATGGACAATATAAAGCATCTGCAGGGTGCTGTTCGTTTGATACGTCGAGCCATAGCAGAAATGAATCCTGTTTTAAACCTTCTCAATGTATTCTGCATTCTATATCTTGGATTAGAGGTAAACGAGATGTTAGAGGAAGAACTTTATAATGATTATAAAGCTGTGTATGAACAGTATATGGATGAAGGTAAGTCTGCCCTGATAGATGAGTTTACGCAACTTCTTATCAAGCATGCTGCTCTAAAAGATAAAGAATACATAAACAAAATCCAGTTGGCAATCCAATTGGAAGAACATGTAAAAGCATTTAGTAATATCAAAAATAAATATACAGAAAAATGATTGACCAAAGAATCAATGACTCCTTGAAGGAGTTGGAGCAAGGTCTTAAAAATATCGACTCAGCTCGAAAGCAAGTAGAAAGGACTATAAATTCGTATGATGGATTACACAATTCAACATCCGAATATGTAACTCAACTCGGCAAATTGACAACAAAAGTCAAAGAACTTGTTACAGCTATAGGAACAGATTACAATCAGAAAGCTACAGCTTTCGATAAAGATCGAAAGATAATTGTTGATTCGGCAAATTCTGCAATACATGAACTTTCCAATTCAACAGAAACCTTCAAAAATTCTTTAAACAATGTTGAGAATAAATTGAAGTATAGTTTAATCGTAAATATTACTCTTTTTGTTATTTTGGGAATAATAGTATTTCTGACTTCCAAATAAAAAAAGGCATAATAAAGAATCGATATGGCAGATAACAACAAACCATATTTCGTCACCTCCAAAAATTTTCATGGTGACAACGATTATGTGGAATGGCTGAAAGAGATAAAGAGTCGTTATCAAGCTATCCGCAATCGTGTAGTGATGCAAAGCAATTATGGAGCTTTGGAATTCAACTGGCTTTTAGGACGTGACATCGTACAGAAAAGGGCGGAGTCGAGATGGGGTTCTGGCACCGTAAACCAACTGTGCCTTGACCTTAAAGCAGCTTACCCTGACGTGAAAGGATTCTCAGTGAGAAACCTCTACTACATGAAGGAGTGGTATGAGTTTTATATGGCTGATGAAGAGCATAAGGAAATTTTGCACCAGGTAGGTGCAAAATTACAAGAGGCTGAAAATCAGAATCCTATAAAATTGCACCAACTAGGTGCAGAAATTGTTTCGACAGACAAAATTTCCGCCATCTTAGCAGAAGGAGGAATGCTGCCTGTGTTTGGAATTGTGCCATGGAAGCACCATTTAATGCTAATTTCTAAATGCAGATCAATCAAAGAAGCATTCTATTATATGGCGCGTGTTATTGATGAGGGACTTAGCAAACGAGAATTGGAAGATGTTATAGATAATGATGACTTTTCCAAGTATGGGAATGCTTTAACCAACTTTTCATCACAGCTATCAACAAACCAAAGTCTGTTGGCTATGAATGTGTTGAAGGATCCATATCGCCTCGATTTCGTTACATTAGAGAGGGGATACGACGAGCATGATTTGGAATCAGCCATTGCAAAAGATATTACACGATTCCTGCTTGAACTTGGAAGTGGGTTCACTTATGTCGGAAGACAGCCTGAATTTGTCGTTGGCAACGAGGGCTATTTCCCAGACTTGCTATTTTACCATATTCGGCTTCGTTGCTATGTGGTTATTGAATTAAAGGTTGTTGATTTTAAACCTGAGTTTGCTGGCAAGTTGAATTTCTATGTGACAGCATGCAACAAACTTCTTCGTCAACCAGAAGACAATCCTACTATTGGGCTTCTTCTCTGTAAGTCAAAAGACCAAACAAAGGTTGAGTGGGCTTTTGACAGCATACGAAATCCTATGGGGGTGGCTACTTATGAAGGAATTAAAATAAAAGACAAACTTCCTTCTGTAGAAGATCTGAAAAAACGCCTTGACATGGTAGAGCAGGCGCTCAGAGAATATAAAGAGAATGAGGAGGCTTCTGCAAAGGACGGAAATTACACATCCAATCAAGAAACAAAATAGCTGTATTATCTTGTATTTCTATGCTTTAGATAATTCATATTTGTACCAATATAATATAAACTACTGATTATCAGTATAGTTTATTTTCGAGGAGGTGAAGTAATGCCGAAAGGTAAACACATAATAAACAATAAGCAAAAGCGTGCAACTCAATGAGTTACACGCTTTTTACGGTCGTTTATGGGGTTCTAGTTCTTAGTAAGCATCCCATGCAGGCCGTATTGACAACATAATACGATATGGGGTTGGATAGTTCCGCATATGGAAACTACCCAACTCCATTTATTGGTATTTTTCAGATTCTTTTGAAGAAACCTTCATATTCTTTATCCAATATTTTCCAAATACCATTTTTGCGACACAGAAATGAAGGAACGGATTGATACGGCATGTCGTTCGTGTCAATCTGTGATGGTGTAGATGCCAATAGGTACGGGAAAAACTGTTGTAAATCTTAGGGGGACTTGTCTTGTACAAATAATAAGCTCAACTGCCTAAAAGCAGCGGTTGAGCTTAACAAGTATGTGCTTTTTGAGTTTTATCGGACACCAATAAATTGTTATTTACGAAGAAGGCAAGCGAATGAAGCATTTGCTTGCCTTTGTCTTTTCACTGCTATATAATCCTCTCTTGCATGAAAAAGTATATTAGGATAAATCATTTAGCATGACTTTACTTATTGTCCTAGATTGAATTTTATAATGCCTTTTACAAATGCCTTAATGATAAGCTCAGTCGTATTACTTGCATTAAACTTAGAGAGTAAGTGCGCCTTGTGTGTATTAATCGTATTTACGCTTACGTTGAGGTTGACGGCAATCTCGTGTGCTCTCAGTCCGCGTGCCAATTGGCAGAGCACATTGTGCTCTTGTTGCGTTAAGTGGCTGCCCGATTCAGGAATGTGCATCTCAATGTGGCGCACCAATTGCTGAAATCGCTTGCAAAAGTAGTTGTCACCCCGTGCTATGCTGCGCACAGCCAAACATAACTCATCTATATCGCAACTCTTAAATACCACACCATCCGTGTCAGACTGCATGATAGCATTAATGTGCCATATCTCCTCGTGAGAGGTGTATACCATTGTGCGCACCTCAGGCTCCATGGTATTAACTTTCTCTATCAAGTCAATACCAGAACCGTCAGGAAGGTCGAGGTCGACAATGCACAAGTCGAAGTGTTGCTCCGATTCGAGCAATTGCGTGGCATCGTGCAGTGTAGAACTCACGGCTACCTTATCCACTTCGGGCATATGCAGTAAGCATACTTTCAGCCCTTCAAGTAGTATGGCATGGTCGTCGCAAATGAGTATGTTAATCTTTGGTGTCATATATATAATATTGTCTTGTTTTTTAAAAATATGTTGCAAATATATCCGTTTCCGTTTGTTTGCATATCATTATAAATAATGATTTTAATCGACATTTGTTAAAAGTATCTTCTTTATGTTTTTTAAAAAAAGGCGAGTGCAAAACAAAATGAAAGTTTTCAGACTTTCATTTTGCTTTGCACTCACCTTGCACTATCTTTTGATAAGATAGGCTGCGGCTCGGCAAAACAAGATGAAAGTTTTTTGACTTTCATTTTGCTTTGCACTCGCCTTGCACTATCTTTGTATTCTTCTTTTGCAAAAAAAAATCTAATCAACAATGAAAAAAGCTAACCTCCTCGCTTGTTTGCTCAGTCCGATGTTGGCTATCGCACAGCCACAAGCAGACTCACTGCGTCATCTCATACACGTTAAAGGACCCCAAGTACACTTACTGGCCCAAATGGCCGAAGCTACAGCTACTTCCCACCCCGACACGGCACTTCACTACGCTCAATTGGCTCGCCAACGCAAGGCTGCAGGGCGCGACCTCATAACCCTTGAGGCCGCTACGGGCGAAGCCCTTATGGCACAAGGACAGATAGAACAGTCGCTCAAACACTTTACGCAAGCCTATAACCAGGCACGCCAACAACACCTTGCACCAGAAGCGTACAACCAACTCTGTAGTATAGGACTCTGCCATAGCCGCATGCAACACTTCGATAAGGCTGCCAAGTGTTATGACCAAGTAATCACTTATGCTACTCGTCATAAGAATGCGCAACTCGCCTTCTCTGCCTACCAAAACTATGGCGCGATGTGTAGCCGCATGGGGCGTGTTGAAGACTGTAAACGCCTCTTGCTTAATGCGCTGAAATATCAAAGTGCTGCCGATCCCGCCCTTCGCGTATCGGTATATGCGGGGTTGGGCACGATTCTTACCTATAACGCTGCCACCTTCCCTAAAGCGGAACAATACCTGCGTCAAGGCATTGCCATTGCGCGTCGAGCTCATGAACCGCTTGCTGAGGCCAGTTGTCTCTCACCGCTCATCACGCTGCTCACCCAACAACCGCAACGTTATGCTGAGATTCCTGCCCTTATTGCGCGGGCCAATACTATCGTCAGCAATGCGGCCCCCGACGGTACAGAGCGTATGCAGTTGGAACACGCAAAGATCAACTACTACTTCGTTACTCGACAATGGTCGCCTGCCCTCCAGTCGGCATTGATGCTCTACGAAAATGGTCCTGCGGTGTCGTCAGAGCGTGATAAGGTCATGCTTATGGTGGCACGGGCTTATGAGGGTACGGGCAATCCACAGCGAGCTTGCTACTTCTATCGCGAAGCCTACTACATAGGTGACTCTATTCACCAACTTGATGTGCAACAGCAAGTGGGCGATGCGGCTGCACGCTACGATGCAAAAGAGAAGCAGCTCAAAATCACACAACTACAAAAGAACGCTGCTGAGGCTGAGGTGAAGCAATGGCGCTTAGGTGCTGCACTCGCAGGGATTGTTCTGTTGCTCTTTGCTACCATTGTTGCTGCTATTATTTGGCACCGCCAGCAGCGTCGTAAGGCACAACTCGACCAAGCGCGTCGTTATATTGATGGCATTGAGAGCGAGCGTAAGCGTTTGGCGCAGGAGTTACACGATGGTGTGTGCAACGACCTCCTTGTGGCTGAAATGCAAATGTCCACCTCTACTGATGTCGGCTCTGCTGTGGCGCAACTGCAACAGGTGCGTGGCACGATACGTCAAATCTCTCACCAACTTATGCCACCTAATACGACCTTTGCTACGCTCGATCAAACGCTCTCTGCATTGGCTTATAAGTTACAGGAGATTGGCCAATTCAGCGTAACCTTCACAGATGCTACTCCTGCCAACGCTCCCTATGACTGGAGCCAACTTTCTACTGAGCAAGCTTACCAACTCTATCGCATTGTGCAAGAACTCATTACCAACCTTGTCAAACATACGCAAGGACTCACGCATATCGACATTGCGCTTGCGCATAGTGCTGTAGCTCCTACTGTTGAACTAAGCATTTCGCACAATGTTACGACCTCTCCCGTAGCTCCTTTTGACGCAGCTTCTACTGCTACGACGACTGGTATTGGTATTCAGTCTATCAGTGAGCGTCTGAAAGCTATCAGTGCTACTATCAAGTTTACGTCCGACGAGCAAGGGGAGCATATGATTATTACTTGTTGAGACATAAATACTGAAGTTTCGGATTTAACAAGGGCGGGCTGAATCATCGTACAAGGCGAATGCAATCAAGCTTGCTTGAATTGCTGAGCCGCAGCCGATGATTCAGCCTGCCCTTGCTAAATCCGAAACTTCAGTAAATAGTTCTCGTCTATAACGAATCGTGTGGGTACGGTTGCTTTAATAGATAAAAACTGCAATTTATCGGCCTAACGAGAATGAACATTAACAAAAAAAATAATGGAATAATTAATGTTCAATTAATGATAATTAATGTTCAAAACAAAGCGCGAAGCGCATAACATAAATAGTTAACGTTTAAGTTTAGGCGCGCTTCGCGCTTTGTTTTGAACATTAATTATCATTAATTGAACATTAATTATGGTGAGTTTATATGACATTACCCCCCAAACAGAGTGGCGCATAAATAAAATGCTTTCATATCAGTTATAGGAGATATAAAAAAACAACAGATATGAAAGCATTAATTCAAAAAGAGATTATCCGTAAGCCTATTTATCCCCACGGAGAGGATATAAATGGACGAATGGAGTCAGAAAAAACAACAATACGAATATTTGGGATTATAGTTTACCAAAAAGTTATCGAACTTTCGTCAGTGCGTTAATAGGGAAAGTAACCTTTTCAAATTTATAGGTTTGTCCATTGAAATAAGCACAAGTAACGTCTCCATCTATCCATACAATAGTCATTTCAACTCTATCTTCCGAATTTAAATATACGACATCACCTATTTTGAATTCATTCATATTATCCTCCTTTCTGTACTAAAATTAAACATCGGCACAACGCCTACCAGTTGCGCTTGGTGTCTCATAGCTACTGATGAGTCCAGTATCAGCCTCCGTGTCAAGGGTTAGGCTGATGCTTTTTTATATAACAAACTTCGTGCCAATATAATACGGCAGACAATTTGACCGATACAGCGTTCAAAGTTTATCCCCTAAAAACAGTATTTATGAACGAGCAGAGCATAACAATCCGTTGGGATAAGAACCCCGATGGCAGTACCGACATATCGGTCAGCGTAGATATTGATGGGCAGACGTATTTTCGAGAGGCATTCCTTTCGTTGGATATGTTACCGCCACTATACGATATTAGCGAAACGAAAACGAGTGGCGAGAGTGCTGGAAATTCGGCTACCGTATCACTTCTTCGTAACCTAATAGAGATTATCCGAAAGAGTAATAAGATAAACGGGCATATTATAACCGAGCAAGAACGCAATTCAAAATTTCCACTTACGGATTTGATAACAATTCGCAAGTTTGCCCAAATAGCGGGCATAAAGATTGATGAGCGGAAATTCCGTAATCGAAGAGAGTTTCAAATGTATTTTCGGGAGTTGATGAAAGAGTAGAAATGGATTTAAATATGATTTGTCAATTTATACAGGAGAGCCTTTTTGCATCAAATCAGTATGATGCTTTTCATACTCTTCATCAGAGAAACTCTCAGAAGTACTTTTCGAGTGCATTAGAACGCGCAAATTTTCTTGGAACAAAATTTCCTGGCGAGACATTTGAGACCCAAAATATGTTGGTGAGTAGAAACGGTCAATCTCAGTTTGTTTCAAATTCTTATAGCCCAGGGCCAACGCCATTTCAGAAAGCAAATCAAGTAGAAAAGCATTGTTATTTTGAAAATGCGGCGATTGAGCATTCAAACTATCAAGATACTCACGCCAAGCTTGTCTTACCTTGTAATTTTCCTGAAATACGACATCAATAGTATTTAAGGCATCTACCCATTCTTTTGTTATAGGATTAGCCTTTCTGTTTGCCATCAATGTAAGAAATAAATTAAGTTGTGCATCACGTTTAGCTTTTCGATTTTGATATTTAATTCCCCAAAACCAAACAATGATTGGGATAATAGCCACAGCCAAGATTTGGCCGATGCCTATAAGTAACTGTATTGAGTCTGCTGTCATAATATTCTGTTATATAGGTGCAAAGTTACAAAAATTTCGCTAACTTTGCACCGTCTTAGAGAAGACAAAGTTTGAAATAACTGAGAAGTGCCTTACTTCTTGTAAAATCGCCAAAATATCTACAAAGAATATACAAGGCACGGAGCAGCTCATATACGTGGGCTGCCTATCCGTGTTGTATATTCAGGTGTTTGGCGATACCTACAAGAGAATACGGAGGGCAGCCCACTTTCTTTAACAACAAACATTGTAATTCCTCCAAGCTGGCTGTCTGAGGAGAACTCTTGTAAAATTCGCCATTATGAAGAGATTATTGTTATCCTTAATCGTTACCTTGTGTAGCGTGTTCGCTTGGGGACAAGCTTTGTCCGTTGTCGATATTGGCAACAAGTGTTTAATCAAGAACAACTTTGCAGCAGCAAAGCAAATTTTCCGTGATAACGGATTAGTTGCAACAGATGAAAATGCCACTAAGTATAGTGCGCTTATTGGTTGGGATGACCCTTATACAACTTGTTTTGCCACTATTGAGGCAAATCCCAACAAAACAATAAAAAGGGTTTATTTTGTCATAGGTGGCTACTATCAAAACAGATTAGATGTTGATATGGATAGATTGGGCTATAAATGTCTCAGCAAGAAATTATCCTATGTCACATTGGGAAATGGGGCGGTAGTACCGCAATCAACCTATGGAACAGGAAATAAACGTATGTATTTGCGTGATTGTGGCGGTACTTTGCAACTGATTTTTAAGCGTCAAGCAACATCCACAGCAAAACGAAAATAAGGAGGAATAAGATGAAGAACATATTTATTGTTTTGCTGCTATGCGTATTTTCCATGAACGTATCAGCACAGAAGAGAACAACGACACGGAATAGAGTTAAGCAACCTACAACGCTTGTAACAAAGGCTATGGCTGATAAAATTGCTGATTTTTGTTTATACGAGCAAGGCTATGGTAAAACCGTATTCTTTTCTGCTAATAGTGAGTTCCTTTCGTTTTCGGATTTAGCACAAGGAAAAGGAACACAAGTGCTGCATTCTTTGTCTAAATATCCTAAGTATTCTGAAAACTTCATTGTTGCGGTATATCAGAAATGGGGCATAGATGGTTGGAAACAGCTTGGTTTTACAGTTGATGAGATTGCCAAATCTAAGAAAATCGTTGCTAAAAAGCAACCAAAGTAAAGATTTAAAACTCTTAACACTCCGACATGCCCCACTTTTAAGAGGGATATATAGCAAATGCGAGCGTCCTCACGGATTGCTCGCATTCTTTGTTGTCGCTTAATCTTTGTACCTTTGCACTACTGAGGTTCCAACTCAGTAGCAAATATTGTTCAACCGTCTAAAATTGAAGCATTATGGAACAAACAAAGAAAAGCAACAACAACCAAAATTATGATGAACGTCCAGTGGGCGGGTTCTTTTGGATAGGTAATAGACTTATCCGTCTTGTAAAACGGATATACTATTGATTACTAATAGTTGGAAAGGCAGGATTTAGTTTTTGCCTTTCTTTCTGCCTTTCTTCTTGTTGGTATGGAGTATCTTATCCATAGCCTTATCAAAATTACCGCTATTGTTATCAGCCTCCATAATCTCTTTCAGCCGTTCTTCGGGCATGTTTTGAAGAAAGTCAGGCAGTTTTGTTCTATCTATCATTATGCTGTGAGTTTGTTATACGTTAATCTACTCTTGCAATGCAGAATAGCCTCCGCAAAGCGTTCGTTTATAGAAACGTTGCGGGTATTATAGCGGAAACAGAACTCATCAAAATACCGTTGCATGTGCTTACGGCTAACCCAGTTGTATATGCCGTTGATAACACGTTTGCAATAATTCCCCCAAAAGGCTTCAATCGTGTTCGTATATGCACCACCACTAACATAGATACCATGTCCGTGGTCAACAACGTGGTGCTTATAGACTTTCGGAATTAGTCTATATCCTTGCCACTCATCAGAGTATATCGTGGCGGAGTGCTTAACTTTACACAGAATAGGCGGTGTTAGCTGCTTGTAACTCGTATTTTCTACCACTTTACAGAATACCTTACCGCCACGCTGCAATATACCCATTACGGGAACTTTATCAACGAATGCTCTGCCTTGGCATTTCTTCGCTTTCTTGTTCCAATGGCGGTTTTTGTTCTTACCACCAACGAATGTTTCATCCAGTTCAACCTCACCATCAAACTTTTCCTTGTAGTCTTGCTTGAAGGCTTCACGTATGCGGTGCGTCATAAACCACGCTGTTTTCTGTGTAACGTGAATGTTCTTAGATAATTGCACAGAAGATATACCTTTCGTGTGACAAGTTACCATATAGACGGCATAAAACCACTTACACAAAGAGATTTTAGAGCCTTCAAACAGCGTACCTATCCGTATGTTGAAGTTCTTGCCAGTGCTCTTACAACGATACATACCATCACCCCTTCGGTAAACTTTTGAAGTTGGGTCGTATGGAGATACTGGCTCGCTATTCTTCCAAAGTTTACTTTCAAGGTAACGGATACATTTCTTCTCTGTATTGAACACTTGCATAAGTGTGAATGCGGAGTTGAAATTACCAAAGCTAATCGTCTTCATAATCCAAGCATTTTGATGCTTGGTTACATTAACTTTGGCAAGATTTTGCGTTGAGCAAGAAAAAGGCTAAAATCGCAAGATTTTAGCCTTTGTAAATACGCAACTATCAGTGTATCAATCGTTATTGAGAGATAGTTAAACTTTATAAACGGAAATTTTCGACTACCCTATGTTAGGGGTATTGTCGTATATAGTCACCTTAATTATTTCATTAATTTTTTTTCGTCAATTATTCGTTAATGTTCATTCTCGTTAGGCAGACAAATTGCAGTTTATTTTTTACACGTTACTTATCGCTTAATGAACTTGAAGTTTTTGAAGTAAACTTGCTGTTCTGTACCACTGATATTAGTGATACGGAGTTTTGAAGCTTGCATACCCCCGAGTTCATTGCCTGTGTGGATAACAGGGTCGTCGGCCTTGTAGTGCAATAGGCTTACTTCCTTCCAAGCACCCTTCGTGAAGAGTTCTAACTTAAAGCACTTAGCTACATCGGCCTTGCCCAAGTTGAACTCCATACCTGCAAACGTAATGTCGCGATCACCCTTGATGGTGAAAGCTGCGTTCTTCGGCCACTTGATCACTTCAAGCGAAGGAGATACTGTTACGTCATTGCCGCGCACACTGATAGGTTGCAATGCCAACTGGGGCACATCGGTTACAATCTTGAATGGATTGTACTCTGACGAATTGTCAAGTTGCGTGCCATTTGCCTTGTTGTAAGCATCTACCGTTTGACTAAAGAGTTTATTCAGCGTGGGCAATAATACCTTAGTGGCTACCTTAATGCCAGGCTGTAGGGCATGACGCACGTCAGAATTCTCCAATTCGTACATCTGCACTTGCAAAGCATGCGCCTGCTTATAAGCCATGTCAAATTTAGGAAAACCTGCATTATTGGGATAGAGTTGATTCATAGCCATAATGCAAGTGGCAATACCATAGTCAGCCACGTTCTTACCCTGCAAGAGCCAAGGACGCAATTCGCGCTTCAACTCTGGATTGGTATTATCGGCCAAGAGTTCGTCAACGGCCATACGCAGTTCATAGCACTTTATCGTCAACTGTTGTAACGACTTGGGGTCAGACTTCAGCGCGCCTTCGGCAATGCTCTTCAGCTCATCGCCCTCTTCGCGACGGAAACCATGACCATTGGGGCCGAGGTCCTTATTATACAAGGCAAAGGTGCGAAGGGCTTCATAATTGTCGGGGAGTACAGCCTTTAAGCCCTTTTCCCAGTCGCGCTGATAGTCGTAAGCCTTCATGTTCCACGTGTAGTCGGCAATGCCGTAGAGTGAAATCTTTGAAGCCTCAGCATGTTCCATAGGGTTAGAGACGAAACCTGAAACGTCGTCTGCAATGTCAAGGCCATTACCATAAGCCGGACCAAGGAGAATGTGATCGCGCACGAAGTCGCTAACGGGGAAGTTCCACCAGATGTAAGCCTTGCGGTCGATACGTTGGTTGATCCACTCCATGCTTTCCTTGTCAATGCAATGAACGACGGAGTTACCCGTCCACATGATTTGAATGCTCTTGTTCATCTTTGTGCCCAACGTGCGGAGGTAACCACCAGCATCGTTAGCCCAAGCACGGTTGTACTCCGTGGGGCACATGATGAGCGGACTCACATCGTGATGTTTCTTAACAAAATTGTTGTCTACGTAGTTGAGCAGTTCAGCTTGCTTGTCGCCCTTAGCACCCTCGCCCCAGATGTCGTCAAAGAATACGGCAAAAGAGCGAATGCCTAAAGCATACATCTTCTCAAACTTGGCGATTAAGGCATCGCGGTCGGCATCGTTCCATTTGATGTCAACCCCTGGGTGAATAGCCCAATAGAAGTTTACGTTATTCTTCTTCGCACATTCGTTCAACTCTTGGATGCGCTTGGCCTCAGCATCGGGATAGGCTACGCGCCAGTGGTCGCGGTGATAAGGGGCGTCTTTAGGACCATAGATGTAAACGTTCATTTTGTTGCGGCCATAGAACTCTATTTGGCTCAAGCGTGCTTTGTGGCTCCAAGGCGTGCCATAGAAGCCCTCTACCGTACCACGGAAGGGAACGTCGGGCCAGTCGGTCACGGTGCAGCACTCTAACTTTCCTTCAGCCATTGACTGTAACAAGGTCTGTACACCATAGATTAAGCCTGCCTTATCGGCACCAGCTATAACAATCCCCTTCTCACTAATGTTGAGGTAATAGCCCTCTGCGTGATTGGGGATAAGTTTGGCCACTTTGCTAATGCACTTGTCGCCTTTTACACCCAACGTAAGGGTGTACTTTGACTTATACAAGGGTGACACTTTGGCTTTTTCGAGCATTACAAGTGCCGTTTCGTACACCTCGTTGTTGCTCTGCTCATTGGTAACGATTTTCCACGTTTTGGGCAAAGTGTTCAAGAACTTTCCTGTGCTCACCACTTTCTGTGGCACGGGGTTGACTAAACTAATTTGTGCTGTAGCAGGCATTGCTGTCAGCGCAGCCATCATAAGGCTGGTAAGGATGTGATTATGTTTCATAGAGGAAATGTGCAAATGCTTGGTGAATGTGCAAATGTGCAAATGAGGAAATGTGCAAATGCTTGTTGAATGTGCAAATGTGCAAATGTGCTAATGTGCAAATGTGAGAATGTGCAAATGTGCAAATGGATGCCTTTTCTTGCAGAGTTTGTGGTATGTGAGAATGTACAGATGCGCTATTTATGCGTCATAATATCCAGGACGCATCGGTCGGTTTCGTTCATGGCATCAGCACCAATGCTTACTAAGTTGCGAATGCTTTGGTCAACATCGTCGTCGATAATGCCTTCCACGCTTGTGACGCAGTTGCCTTGCATGGCCAACATGGCCGATAGCACGGCGGTACTAACGCCCGTGGTTAACTTTAGCGCGCAACTGGGTTTGGCTCCGTCGCATATCATACCCGTAAGGTTGGCTATCATGTTTTTCACGGCAAAGGTCATTTGCTCATAATTGCCACCCATTAAATAAGTAATGCCGCAACTGGAACCTGTCGCTGCTACTACGCAACCACATAAGGCCGACAAAGTACCTAAATTGAGTTTTATATAAATGGCCGTGAGGTGTGAGAGCATCAAGGCGCGTGTCATCTCTTCAGCCGTATTATGATTTTCTTCGGCAAAGACGACTACGGGGTTGGTCGCACAGATGCCTTGATTGCCCGACCCTGAATTGCTCATCACAGGTATCATGGCTCCTGCCATACGAGCATCGCAAGCACATGAAGTAGACGAAAGTATGTGTGAGAAGATATTGTCCCCCATAATGCCACGTCCTAAGGGACGACTGAGGGCTTTACCTAAACAATGGCCGTAGTTGCCTTCAAGCGAGAGTTGTGCAGCTCGTTTGTTGAGTCGACGCGCTTCGTTTATAAACTCGATGTCGGCTAACGGCATTGTAGTGGCATACTCCCACACTTTGTGCAGATTGAGTTGTAATTTGTCGGTTTGCAGTGCTTCACTCTCGGTAGCATCTGAGTCTTGAGGCGTTTCGTGCAATAGATCAACTTCTACCTCGTTGTCCTTGGCGATGTAGACAAAGCGCGTATGTTCACGTGCTATGACCACGGTAGCTTGGTGGCCATCAGCGTCAGCGGCTACTATTTCTACATACAACTTTTCAGTCGTATCGCTCTTGAGCGAAATGTTGATGCGGTCTTCGGCAATGAATTGTTTGCCACGCGCTACGGCCTCAGCGTTGCAATCGCGCAACACTTCAAGGCCATAGGTAGAACGACCTATCAGTGCGCCTAAGGCAATCGCTATCGGCAGTCCGACCATGCCCGTACCAGGAATGCCTACGCCCATGGCATTCTTTAATATATTAGCACTCAAGCGTGCTTCAATGTGCGTAGGCAAGCTACCTAAGGCCTCAACGGCTCGACTTGTAGCCAATGCCACACAGATCGGTTCGGTACACCCAATGGCAGGCACCACCCAATGGTGCACCAATTGGGTTATTTGTTGTTTTTCTTGTTCGGTGAGCACAGATATTTCAATTACTTTTTTTCTAATTTAAGACGATACGCACGGGGTGTGCAATCGTACACACGATGAAAAGCCATATAAAAGGTTTGTCGTGACGAAAATCCAGCCAAGAGCCCAATCTCTTCGACCGTCATATCCTTATACTGGGTTGACTGCATCATCTTTACCACATCACGCAAGCGCAGACCATTCACCAAAGCAGTATAGTTATTCCCTGTACACGCCGAAACTGCTGCCGAAATGTAACGTGTATTGATGTTCAAGTCTTCAGATAAGCGTAACGTGTTGTAGGTTGGGTCACGATAAAGCTTTTCGCGTGTTAGCTTTTCAAGAATCTTGATATAGATTTCGTTAGCTCTTCCAGCCTTTAATCGATTGCAATAGGCTGGTTCTACTCTTAATTTTGGTTTTTCTGTTTTCATAAATAGTATATGACGCTTGCAAATGTAATAAAAATTTTTGACAAAAAGTCTTGAACGCAAGCTAACTTGGGGGCGACGCCTCCCCACGTCTGAAGCAGTATGCCTTGAACGTCTGCTTATAGTCGCTTAGCGCGAGGACACGCTTACCCTGACTTCGTCAGTGCGCCACCCAAAACCACCCATATTTTTGACGTAACTCATTGGTTTTCAATACGCGCCTTGTAATGGCGCAGAAAAGTGATGAAGTCAGGATTTGAATAATAATAAAGCACCTTCGCAGAAATGCGAAGGTGCTTTATTATGTACGCTCGGCATGAGCATTATCTAACGGGTGCAAGTCTTGAGCAAGCCCTAATAGGAGATTTTTTTCTTCACCTATTTTCATCTCACCTTTATCTTCACCGTTTTCTCCATTCTATCTTCCGTGGTCGCCTTTACAATATAGAGCCCCGTAGCCACTTGCTTATGCCATGTTGTGGCATTGATGCCAGAGGCCGAAGTAAGGAGTTTACCATCGATGGAGTAGATGCTCACAGAGGTAAGTTTGCTGCTCAGAGAACTTACCATGATAGTGCCACTCTGAGGCGAGAAGCAGCGTATGTGGCTATCGTTGCCACGGCTTGCGGTGTTGTAGATGGCGGTAGTGATATAATATCTGCCATGCTCGTTGGCAGCAATCTCTATGGCATGGTCGGCTGGGGTATAGGTGCCTGTTTTGGCGTCGAGAATATAGAGTGGGGTGTCGAGATATCTATTTGCCTCCAACTCCACAGCCACCATCTTATTTTCCTTTGCAATCACTCCAAAAGGCAATATTCCGATATTTGGCAATACATTGAGCGCTGCAGCCTGAGTGCCAGCTATGGTGTAAACCTGCGGAATATCCTCCAGTTCGGTGTTGTTGAGCAGCTCTATATCCTCATCGTTGCAGAAGTCTTCGTTGGCATCATCCTTCACTATGACCTTGGCAGTAGCCATTTCTTTGCCACCCTCAATAACATGGATGTTCATCTTTGCTTTCGTCTCGGCTATTTTTCCTCCACCCGCCTTCCAGCGGTCTGTGGTCATGAGTAGGGTAAAAGTTGCATAGCTTATGCTTTCGTTTGCTTTAGCCTTTACGAAGAAAGCCTGCATAGGCTCAATCAGCAAATCTTCTTTACGATTGTATGTACCTTCTTTAATGAGATACGCCTTAAGCACACCATCTTGAATAGTCCATACTTTTCGTTCAAACTTTGGGTTACCATTGAGGAAGCTATACATACTCAGCGTTGCTGTATACGGATTACCAACCATATAATAGCAGTTCTTGCTATGTGTGTTTGTGGTTAGTTGCTGTTTTATAGTTCCTAATTCATTCGCCGCAGTAACAGAAGCCACATTCAACTTATATATATCCGTTTTATCCACCGGAACTACCTTGATTAATGTGCCATCCGAATTGAATGGATTGTTATCAACAGTAGTATAGAAATATTCTTTATCCTCCTTTGGTAAACGGAAAAGCCACGTTGGTGTTACATCTTTATAATCGTCACCAGCCTTAATGGCAAATCCTCTGCCATCGGCATACTTTTCGTCCAGCTTGTTGTACACATGACTCCAATATAGCGACTCTATATTCATTGCGCCATCTGTTATTGTATCAATGCGATTATAACCATTAAAATAGTCATCTGCATTGTAGCCCGTTATACCATCGATTACCTGTTCGCCGTTGCTGTCCCAATTGCGCTGGTATACTGGTGCTTCCACACGGTTGTTATTTGTAAGAGCAAACTCCATGCGTGTGAAAGCTTCCTTGTTTTCTCTACCACGCGACCCATACGTAGGATCATCTTTAACCGGCACAAAGAAGTCACCTGCATATGTATCCTTCAAAGGTGATGAAATGATATTCCATTTATTTTGAGTCATCTCCTTTTCTATGTAAGCCTTATTATACACAAGGTAAGCTTGATTGAGTAATTCAGCTTGTGGCTTGAAGTATATTTCATCACAAATATTGCCCTTGAACGTTTCACAAGTAAACCAGCCTTCGCCTGTGTCTGAATGGTCTTTGGTGTTATAGTTCCATGTTGTTAGCATATCGTAAGCAATAGCCGCTGTAGCCTCCTCGCCCTTATAGTTTGTAAGCTTAAGGGCGATGTTGTTTCCTTCGCGGTATACGATATTGCCGAGTCCGGGATATACCTTATCCGTTTGGTCAGGTATAGTAACCTTAGAGAATTTCATTGGTGTATATGCCTGATTACTGTTTAGCTTGTCGTAAATTCCTGTACCATAATCAGTATAGTCAGTTTTATACAATTCAGCCGCAGTAGACCGTTTCCAGTTTAGGTCGTTGTTCCAGTTTGCATTAAGTTTGTTGGCAAGTGTAGAATTCCACGTCAGATATTCTGGCACCACCTTGAATGTGATGAAAACTTCTCCTGGACACGACATTGTAGACCCCACGACATCTTGTTCGTACGAGAAGTTTAGCTCATACCAATAGCCTTCGTGTAGAATATCCAAAGCATTGTCGTTGTCGAAGAGTAAACTTATATAGCCTTTACCTCCTGTCAGCGAAGTTGCCTCAAGAGTTGTTTCCTTTAGTTTTCCTACAATCTGCTTTGTAGTAGAACCAAGGTTGAATGTTGGATCGTTTGAATTGGCAACAAACACATTTGAGCCATTCTGAAACTTAATCTTAGCAGCATCTTCAAGGTTTGCTACAGGCAATCTCAGTTCCTTTCCTGCTGCCAGCATAGCCTTTATTTGTGGCAAGCCTATGCGCACGCTACGGTCGTCTGTAGGGTAAGCAACACTTGCATCACCTATAGTAAGTTTCGGACCGTCTTTGACGATACGCAGAGTAAAGTACATAGGGTCGGGGCAGATTTCGTATTTTATTGTACCCTCTGTAAATGTTGTTGTTACAGGGATTGCAGCCACTTTGTATACCCCAGTCTTTTCTGAGTTATACTGATAGTCGTCAAGATTGTTGCTTGCCGAAAGCAGTAATTGTCCGTTATCCACATACTTCCTCAATAGTGCATAGCCTGTTGGATTAATGCTTTTATATTCCGTAGCCAGACCTTTCACTTCGGTATACTCAGCTCTGTCGCGATAGTCAGCCAACGTTTCCTGCAACTTGGGAATGGAGGCAAAATTGTTCTCCTTGTCGGGCTCGCTGAAGAACCAGTCTAATTTAACCTTATGCAATGTAATTGCACCACCATTCACCACGTCGGTAGTCACCAACTTTCCGCTAATGTTAACGTTAGGCTTATTAGATCCATCGCACGACACACGCACCGTTGATACGGTATTTCCAGTAGCATCCGAAACCGTAAATTTTTGCTGTACAAGCTCAAATTCCTCACTATACAAAGAGCAAACATTAGTGGGTTTGCCCCATTCATCAGGCTTGTCAGGATCGTCTTCGTTAGGAATAGTTACCGAAATGTAATATTTAGTACCAAAAGCCAAGTTGAAATGGCGATAGGCAAGCAACAGCAGTATATTCCCGTCCGCGTCCTTTGTAAACATTGGCGAATTGGTGCTGCCTCCTGCTGCATAGCTTGGCAGCATCTTGCTTGCGTTGTATTCAGCAGGCACTTCTGCCACACCATATTCATCAGCTTTTCCGTCGCCATCATAGTCGATACCTGCAATAGGATTGCCATTCAAGTCGCATATACGGTAAAACAACTTTGAAGCTACCCCCACACCTACAACAGCTTGTATGTTCTCGTAGTGAGAGGCTATCATGAGCTTAACGTCATCGGTATTGCCCGAACCTTCGAGCTGACTTGGACACACCGCTTTGTTCTGTATCACGTCTATCTTGGCATGCTGTATATATAATCGCAAGTCGTCAATAGCATAGTCGGCACCATTGGTGTTGTCGCACATATTGTCCACCACAATACGGAAGTCGGAATAGTTTTCCACTCCTGACTTTTTTCGTATCACCAGTCGGCTATACACCTGGAACCACTTGCCCAGCTGTCTGCCGCCTGCAGTATTGTTGGCAAGGTCGCCCGAGCTAAACGACGAAAGCAATCGTTGATAGGTTACTTTGCCCTGTTCGTCCTTTATGACTCCATATAGTCTGAACATCAACTGAGGTTGTGTCTTTCCAGACGTAAAGTCAGCCACTGCTCCTGCGAAGATAAGACGCGCTCCCGAACACAAGTCGGCTTTGAAGTCGATAGTTGCAATCTGTCGGCTCTCATCCGAAGCATCTACATACAAGAAGTGTCCATACTGCTTGCCGCCCGTAAGTTCATAGGTACGGTCGTAAAGTACTTGAGAAGCCCACCATTTGTACATCTTTTTTCCACCAGCAGTCTCTTGGCTAGCGTCCGACACACCCGGCACGTTCGCACTCTTGTACAATCCATACTCGCCGTGTATAACACCATAATCATCAGGCCAACTTAGGTCGCGCAGTTGTGGATAAGTATAACTATACGCACGTTTGTCCCATTGCGAAGACAGCGTAGAGATGTTGTTAGCTGCTGTAGGTGCGTCCAATGTCAGCGTATTATTGTCATCGTCAAACGATATAGGCTTTGTAGCTTGCTGATAGTGGGTGTTGAGGTAGCTATATGTGCGGTCGTTATCGCCATCAGCAAAAATCTGCTCACGCGTCTTTGGATAAGTATTATTATACAATATCTCGTAATTGGCTATTGGAGCCATGTCGTTGCCATTTTTGGCATAGCACACAATATACACCACATCTCCAAAAGTAATGGTTGGTCTTGAAGTTGTCTTTCCGTCCAATGTCAACCACCCATTACCATTTGTCATAATGGTATTCATGCTTGTAGCCGACCATATCTGATAATTCTCATTAGCATCTCTTGCTAGAATGGTATATTTAGTCTTGGTCTTATCATAAGCACGCCATTGATAACGTGTAGCCTGCACCATTTTGGTCTTATCAAAGTCGGCACGTTTTATCAGATGTGCATCATCTGCTGCATATACGTGATGATTGGTTTCCTTAAGAGGATAAAAATAGTAGTTGCTTGGCAACATATTTACGCGTATTGCCATTGAGGAATTCGCGTCTTTAGCACCAAATAATATTTGGCGGTTGTCCTCAATCGTCAAGTCGGAGTTAGCCGCACGCTTGTCTGTCGGAAACGCATTGACGATATTCTCTGCTATACTCTTTGCCGATCTTATGTGGAAGATATATCGTATTTGCAGTGTAGGCTCACGCTGGAAATATCGTTTCTTGTTGAAGTAGCCACCAGCCTCAAAGGGTTCAAAGTCGATATATTTACTCACATCACATGCTATTTCCTCTCCTTCCCAATTAGCGTTTGCCGCCTCGGTTGGTGCAGTATACTTTACACCTTGTCTTATTCTACTCGGTCCATACTTTTCACCACTTAGAGACTTTTTCCAAGCAAACAGACCACGCACATTGTTAGCAGCATCGCTTACCTCTTCCAAATAGCTGTAATAGCTGTCGTATTCTGAGAGCCTGCTGCTTTTCATGTCAGTCTTATAGTCATACCATCTGATGTAGCCCTTTGGCTCGTTTGAGCGACTTTGCCTTGTACCGTCCGTTGTATATCCTTCAAACGGCAATAGCAAGTCTACAGCCTTTCCTGGCTCTACATAATAGGTATATTCATACTCATGCACCTGCTGCATCATCTGTCCATAAGGATTGGCCAGAAGCGGTCTGCCAGTCACGCCCTCCCAATGTTTGAACACACTCTGTTGTGCATGAATGGTGGTGGCACAGCATGCCAACACCAGAAAGCATAAATATATGTATTTGTATTTGTTCATAATACACTACTCTTTTATAATTTCCACTTTATACGGAATGTCATACCCTAACTGATTGATACCTATCAGCACCTTGTGTATAGCATATCCATTGCGGTTGCCAATTACGCCCTCTATGGTGTGTCGCGATGGCACTGGTGTGGGTATACGGTCGTATATACATACCCCATCGCCGTCGGGTTGCAACGTCAATGTCTGCCAACCAGCAAACACCCAACCGTCGGCTGCATCGACACCAGGTTTAAGTTCAACACCATCGCTTATGCGCACTACATAAGGTATGAGATGAAACTCGCCGTAACTCTTAAATCTTACGGTAAGCATCTCGTCGTTCTGCTCAACAGTAGGCAGCACGCCAATGGGGGTAAACTGCTCTACCTTGAATCTTACACGATAGTCGTTTAGCTTTATTGGTATCTCAAGATAGTCGTTACGCGATATTGTGTTCCAGTTTGACAATGCACCACGATGGTTCATTGTGGCATGGTCGGTCTTAACGCTCACTACAAAGTAGTTTGGCATTCGAGCTATCGACTCATTGACGTAGAAACTTATTATCGTCGGTGTCGTAGTATTGGCCTTTACCACCACTTCAGGGTTGAGATTTATAGTAAACATCTCTTTCGCTGCCGAAGCATTGATATGTGGTTCAACAGCTGTGCCATTGTCCTTGCCAGGCAGCAGATACAGATTGTTGGCCTCGTTCTTGGTAATATCTGTAAGCGCCACTTTCTTTAGCGTGATGTCGTTTGGTGTGTCGTTGGTTATCTTCAGCTTCACCTTAGCCACCATTCTTATCACTTCGAGATCGACATCTGAAGTGTTCTTCTTTACCTCTATGGTCTGCTTGTTGCTCATAGGTATGCCGCCAGGAAAGTCGGCTGCCGTAAGCACATTGCCATTTACGGTATATAGCTTATTGTCGAAGTCGGCAGGGAGCGGCGTATTAGATGTAGAATAGTCGATATTCGGGTCGAGCCCCACATTCTCAGGTTTAATATTAGCGAAAGAATAGAATGTAGTCTCGCCTGGCTCAATCTTTGCCGTAAGCGTGCCCACCCAGCTCTTCTCCTCAGCATAATCTTCACTAACAAGCAGATGTTTGATGATGCCATGCTGTACAACGATGGTGAAGCAGTTATTCATCATCTCGCCTTTTTCGGCATTGGCATCGGTCCATTCCAGCGAACCGCTACTACGTGATGCTGCGCTTCCTGTCGGGATTGAAATATTTATGCGCACAGTTACAGGCTTGCTATCAATTGTTGGCTCGGTAGTAGGGTCTGACGAACAACAACATAGAGCAAGTGATGCAATGAACGAGACTATCAAAAGCGATATTTTCTTCATATATATTATGTCACTTTTAGTGGTACGGTACTGATTTACCTGTTAACCCGTTAACTTGTTTGCTAATTCCGCCAACGCGTTTACATTATTATTTCTTCGTCGTATTCTCGCTTATTCCATCTTCTTACGTGCAGGTTTACGATGAGCTTTCCGCCCTCTTTGTAAACCATGAATGTATAGAAGTGGTTGCGCTGTATATCGTACGGCGTGCCTGTAGGTTCTCCGGCAGTGTCGTAGTTGCGAAAATACAGGGTATATGTACCTTCGTGTTTGCCGTTTCTGTTCAGGTTAATTGTTATAGTAGCAGGTGTAGCACCACTACTGGTATTGTCGTATTCTGGTATGTATGTTGCTCTCTCCTCCGATAAGTCTATACTTGCCTCCCTGCTGTCAAACACATGCAGCGAATTGTTGAAGCGTATATCCTGTGTCCTGTCAGCCAGCTTATAGTTGTTGGGCAGACAGTAGCCTTTGGTGTTATAGTTGTTGATGTGCATGCTGCCTATAGAGTAGCCGTACGACGGCATATCCGAGCGCATACCAACTCTCACCTTCGCCATAGCTCTTAGCAAATATATTGGCTCTGCCATATCTGTTTGTGTGCCGAGGCTTAGTTCAGGCAGCGAAGCCACGCCCCACATTGGTATATATTTTCGTATGCCCGTATCAAGGTTGTATGTCAAGTCGGGTAGTGAAATGGTGCTAAGTTTTGAAGCATTGCAGTTAGCCACAATCATTATCTTCTTAGCCTTTGCAATATTGTCTTTAGCGTTATTCCACACTCCAGTTATGGCATATTTATTGCCCGAAGGGTCGCTCATAGGTATAACCTTTATAATCTTCACATCCCCGATGATGTTGCCCCCTTTGTCGCAGATGGCTATATACAAGTCGTCGGGGTTAATCATATTTTCCTTTTCAATGCCGGGCAGCGGATGATCGTAGTCGTCCCATCCCTCGTTGGCGGCACGAGTTGTCCTGACATCTGACACCGCCACCGTAAAGGCTACACGTACATCGTTCATGGCGATAGCGTCTTCTGCGTTGCTATCTGAGCAAGCTGCCATTGCCATGCATAGCATTATGCCGACAACCGCTATAAGGGTAATATGTTTAATATGATATAGCATCAAGTATTACTCTGTTAGAATTATAAAGTATCGTATTCTATATCTCTTGAAATCTTAACTTCTCTTTCTCTACATTTCAGTATTTTGCAACACCACACGCCAAGAGTTTATATATATATTGGCGTTTAGCCAATTTAAGCGGTCGTCTACAAAGAAGATGAAGTTATAGTCGTCCTGTCGGTCTAAGTATTCTTGGTCAGTCATCGTCTTGTTGTAGTTTCCTTTCACAAGCAATGCGTAGTCGATGAGAGGTATGTTGAACACCATTTTTCCGTTGTTTGTATTATAAACCTTAAGTCGTGGGTGTTTTGTAGCAAACAGTCTGTTTACGGTCATCTCAGCCACTACAGCCGACACCTGTGTTTCGTTCTCGTTCACAGCTCTAACGCTACCGTCGTGTTGCGCCCATGGGCGATAAGTTATCGAGTCGTCCATTACAGGTGTGTTGTCGTAGGCAAGCCAACCGTTATCGTCGTCTATCTTGAAGTCAAAGTCGCTGGCTTTTAGTTTTTTGCCAGATGTGTTTTGTATCACCACTTTGACGTTGTTTGTATTCTTAGTTAGTGGCACCGTTATGGTTTTTGTTCCATAGTCTTCCATACGCATGTCTACATTTTTAGAGTATCCGTGGTATAGAGCTGTCAGATCGTGCTGTATATCTCTGGTTGTTCTATTGATCTTACAATCGAGTTTAGCGATATCGTTTGTTGCATCGCCGCTTGTTGTGTATGTGTATGAGTTTGGCTGTCGTTCTTCGCCTTCAGCCCATACATGCAGGGTGTATATGCCTGGTTTGATGTCGAGTTTCATATAGCCTCCATTGGCAGCTATATCGCTCACTTTTTCAGTCTTATTGAATACCAGGTCGCCATTTAGATTATAGGCATGCAGGGTCACCGTCTTCACTGGTGAGGTGAAGATGTCTATAAAATCCATGTTCATATCGTAGCAGAACCTTACTCTCAAGTCTTTTTTACATCCGTCCATGTCCTCGTGCATCATAGAGCAAGAAGATATGGCTAATGACAATATAAGAGCGAGAGTTATCTTGTTTGTTGTGTTCAAGATAGACCTTAAGTATCTCATATAAGCAGAATGTAATGTATGTACTATTATTTTTTGATATCCTATGTTATAGTTGGTACGGCACTAAGCCGTGCCAACTGTGTGTATAGAGAGATATTATGCTTACGCGTTGGCGGAATTAGTAAACAAGTTGACAAGTTAACGGGTAAGTTTGCCAAGCCTTTTTAAGCTTCTTACCATTATGACGTAGTGTATTGCATACTTACTCGTTAACCTGTTAACCTGTCAACCCGTCAACCCGTTAGTTACCAAGACTTGCGTTTTGGTTTACCACGCGCCACTGCAGTACCTGAACGCGTGCTGCAAGGTAGGTGTTTTCGTATGTAGGCACAATTGGGTCAACCACCTTTTCGGGGTCGTATACAGGTGTACCAAAGCCTGTGATGCCTGACAAGGTAATCTTGTAGAAGTGGTTGCGCACAATACCATATTCGGCAAGTTCGCCAGTACCTCCAAGGTGCTTGATAGGAACATAGTAGTAAGCTCTACCGCCCAGTCTGATTTCAGCCTTATCTGCCTCAATGGCTGCCAATACTGTAGCCTTATCTACTTCTGTAAAAGTAGGAGTGGTGCCTGTAGTTGTCTTGGTGTAATACTTTTTAGTACCAGTAGCGTCGTCTGCCAATGTCGGAGTTACGAGATATGGTTGCATAGTACCATTAGGATTCTTAAAGTTGATGTCATCTTTTGAAAGCTGAGTATAATTTGTGGCATCAGTACTTGTGTAATACTGCGAGAATGTCAATGCCACCTGCCTCTTAAGATTGTCAATTCCAAGAATAGACACACCATTGTATCTACAAATTTCGGCATCATGCCAGTTGTCGTCAGCATCCTGGTATCTAAGAGTGGCTGCAACTGCAAACTTTGTCAGATCGTTGTTTTTCAAATCAGTGACTTTACTATCAGGCGTGTTAGGCAATGTGTACAACACGTCCTGCATCTTGGCTTTCAATTGGTTAAACTTAGGATTAACAGGCTGATTGCCGCCCGCGCCTGCAGCAAATTCAACTGAAGCTTCCCAGAAACAACGGTGATAGTCGGCTGTTGTCCAAGGACTAAAACCTAAAATTCCGTCGGTCCATGTCGTATTTACCTGCTTTTCTACCTCAGCCTTGCCATTCTCATTTGCCAAGCCCCAGCCATCGATAACAGCGTAAACATTATAATCGCCGGATTTTCCAACAGGTTCTTTTGTACCATATTTTTTAGCGTCCCAGTTTGTACCATTGCCAAGTTCAAAGGCTGTTTTGTCAACATCGGCAGTAACCTTAGCCACAACACGCTCTACATAGAGGTCTACTGGTTTTGTCCTGGCTGTTTCTTCCGAAGTTGTTACATGACCTGCAACAAGCGATGCACAAACATCTTCACCTGCATTGACATATACAGAGTTGCTCATTACAAAGTCAGACACAGCACCGGTAGTCGCATCCTTTTTGTAGAATTGGCTACCTACTGCAGAATAACGAAGTTCGCTCAATCTCATTTTTTCACCATTTTTGAGCGTTGCAGCATCAACAGTTCCTGGATTAACAACTGCCACAATAGCAGCAGGAGCCGCAGACTGAACACCATTGATTACGAGCACGGTTTGCGTAATCTTCTCTATCTGTGATGGTTTGCCTGAAGTTGAGCTGTTGTCAGCAGGAGAAGCCTCAAGCCAGTTCTTTTCTCCGCCACCTTCTACACCCGTAACACCAGGATTTTTAATAAGATATGGCGAACCATCACCGTTGAAGAAGTAGAAGCGCACCTTTTTGATAGTGCTTTCATCCGTAGTTCCATTCTCATAGTCATCAGTAGCACGTGTTGTAGGAGTAGCTCCTACATTCACAATGTTCACAGCGAGATACTGCGGATCACTACCAGGTTTTGTGCCGCCACCCATCTCATCTTTGTCTGAAGCACATGCGGTCATCATCAATGCCACACATGCAAAAGGGAATAATTTAGGAATCTTCATAACAGGAAATTAAGTTGTTATTAATAATGTTGCTATTTACTTAATAATCTCTTCATATATTTTTCGTGCCGCCTCAGCCTCAGGGCTGTTGCCAGCCTTGTCGAGATATGGCTTGGCACTCTCTGCGTCGCCAGCATTCAAACGCATGCAAGCAGCATTAAGGTTGGCAGTCGGGTCGTTAGGAAACATGCGCACCGCAATTTCCATCACCTCGTTAAACTCCTTCGAGCCAGGCTCGTAAGTTTGTGCCACCATAAACATCTCGTTTTGCGATAGCAGTTGCGGACGAGTTGTTATCAGTTTCTTTGCCTCTTCCACATTGAATGGACGAATCTTGTATTTTATGTGATAGTCAGAGCGGCGCAATGCAGGATAGCATGTTGCATGTAAAAACTTGTATTCCTCGGTATATTCAGCCTTTATCCGTGCCTCGCGTTCGTCTTCCTTCAGCGATGTGTCGTTGGCAATGCTGAGTATCTGCTGCTTGTGCTCCATGTTACTTCCGGCAATATATTTGCACAGCCCCTCCCAGTCTTCGGCGGTATGCGACACAGTGAATATCTCTTTGTCGAGTTTTACCATGCGCTGCACATATTCCGTCAGCGTTTTCGCACGTGCTTGCGCCAAATAGTTGTTGCTCTCGTATCTTCCTTCAGGCGATGCAAAGCCATGAATATTGATGCCCACCACGGTGATATTATTGTCAGCCTTCAGCGCCTCGATGGTTCTCACTATGCTGTCCAGCTGTTCGGGGTTTCTGCGATATTGTGGATTCAGTTCTGTGCGGTTCACGGGGAAATCAATGTATGCCGTTTTGCTCAGCTCCTGAATTTTCTCTGCCACCACCTCTGGACGCACATACATTGTCGTAGGTCGTCGATATTCAGCCAGCTCATAGTGTTTGTTGCCAATGTTGTCGCCACATCCGCAAAGGTCTTCGCTTATGCTCACCCTGTAGTTGCCCAACCTCTTGTCGTAGCTCATCGATTGCAGATATTCTATCTGCTGCGGCTTGCCGTTTTCTCTCCTCACCACATACGCCTCGTCGTTTTTCGCCTTTCGCCTGTTGCGTTGCTGCATTATGTGCTGTCGTTTGCCGTTTATTACCATCTTTGGCATCACTACCTCGCCGTCATCGGTTGTTATGGTTGGCGTGAACACAAACTGGTTGTTGGCACCCATCTTCAGTTTGTCCAGGTTCACAGTCATGGCAAGAGTCACCTTTTTGCCCATGCTCTTAACCCTCACATTCTCTATCGTTATGCTTTCGTTGGCTATATGCACACGCTTGCAGCCTTGCCCGTAGCATGTAACTGCGGCAAGGGTAAGTAGCGGTAATATGAATCGAATATTGTGTTTCATATCTTTGCTCTTATATATATATACTTAGGAAAAGATAGGGGGTATTCTCTACGCGTTGGCGGAATTTGTAAACAAGTTGACAAGTTAACGGGTTAACAGGTAAGTTTGCCAAGCTTTTTTAGCTTCTTACCATTATGACTTTAACATAATAAATAGTGTATCGCATACTTACTTGTTAACTTGTCAACTTGTTAACTCGTTAACCTGAAATTCCGCCAACGGATATTCTCCGTATTAGTTTATCACATATATCAATGATATAGCGGCTTTGGTAGGACCAAAATAGTTCTTGTGACTACTCTTTAATTTCTTGCCACAAGTTCCGCATCTCATCTCGTCATATTTGATATAATCATATCCCACGCCCAGCGAAGCTTCAAGGTTCCAATGGCGAGATATTGGCCATTGGTAGCCACACGAAATGCCACCGCCTGCATACCAACCCTCGTAGCGATGGTTCTTCAGGTTAGGTAGCAAACCCAATGGCAAGTCTACACCTCCCATATTAAATTCGCCACCCATCACATGGGGGCCAACAAACCAACCATTGAAACTCTGGCAAAACCAATGTCTATACTCAGCCATTGTACTCCAATGTCTGAGCTTAGAGTGGTCGCCACCATATTGCTTCCATGGATTTAGTCCATAAAACAGTTGTGCGGTATGCTTGTTGTTCAATGATAATTCTACTCCGATATTTGGTGTAGTGGTTGCCCAATAAAGCGCGTTAGTTTTTATAGCTACAGTTTGAGCATATAGTAGGGTATTCGTCAATGACAAGAAGACACCTAGTAATAGTTTCGTAATTCTCATAAGATATCTGTTTTATACAGCAGCTGTGTTCTGCTTTATATCAGTTCTACTTAAAGTTTGGGCTTTTCCCCATTTTTTTTGAGGGTGGGGTATTTAGCTCTTTCTCTAATTTCTTGAGTTCTTATTGAGTGTTTTTTGCGGTTCTTTGTTATTATGCCCTGGGGCATGTGTTTAATATTTTATATAAGTTGGTGCAAAGATAACATATTTTATCGGGGGGGTAATAAATTTTATTAAAATTTCTTAATACCAATATTTTTTTCGGCGCTCTATATAAAAAGAGACAAGTTGCACTCTGGAACATTCAAGTATGCTTGACGATCAAGAACCACGAAATAAGGGTTGGGAGGGGGCGCTTTTAACCGGCCCCATAATGTGGTGAATGGAAGTTATAGGGCGAAATTTATAAAGGTGTACGGTTGAAACGACTCCCTTGAACGTAGGGTGTGATTACATGTCATACCCTTTGTTCTAAAACGCATTTTTGTATAGTTTTACGATGCTACGTTTTACTGTTTTTTTACTTGATAAGCGCAGCTTTTTCATTGATTGTGCTGGCTTTTGGGATAAAACTGTTATCTTGCGGTGTAAAGACGGATAAGAACTTGTTGGAGCAAGGATAAATCTCATAAAAAACTATTTTTTACAGGCAAGATTCTTGCTTTTTGATGATTTAATAAGTAGAAACTAAAAAGCAAAAAATATGAGAATAACAAAGAAAACAATTCTGGCAATAGGTCTGATAGCCAGTTCGCTCACGCTGAACTCATGCGATTACAATGATAACAATGAGGTGTTACGGCGCCCAACTGCCCTTGTAACGGTGTATCCTTCTGCGCCTGACGGCTTCTTCATGCAACTTGATGAATCAACGTCGCTTGTACCTACCAATATGAAAGCCTCACCGTTTGGAGACAAGAAAGTGAGGGCTTTGGTGAACTATACAATAGAAGAACGAAGCTACGGAGGCAACCAACAGCGTGTGTATGTAAATTGGATTGACAGCATCCGTACCAAACAGCCAGTAATGACGAAAGGATCAGAAGAAAAAAATGCGAAAGCATTTGGAAATGACCCTATTGAAATTGTCCGTGATTGGGTTTCTGTTGCCGAGGACGGATATGTTACGCTCCGCATACGCACATTGTGGGGAGGAACTACCAAACATGTCATTAATCTTGTGAGCGGTGTGAACAAGGATAATGTATATGAGTTCGACTTGCGCCACAATGCCCAAGGTGACACCAACGGAAGAATGGGGGATGCACTTATAGCATTTGACCTCAACTCACTATGGAAGAAACATCCTAAGGAACTGAAGATAAAACTCAATTGGCTGTCGTTCCGTGGCAAAAAGTCTGCCGAACTGTCGCTCAAAATGCATACGGTCACATCGGCGTACAATGCCGAAACACCCTCATTATTGCATCGTATAGAATAAAAAACTCGTTGTTACGAGATAGTGCAAATGCTTTTTGCTGTATGGTAAAGGCATTTGCACTTCGTTGTTTCCAAAGCTTTTAACCCTACAAACATCATGTTCGGCATAATATTCAGAAAAGAAACGGAAGAGGAACGATGGTTGCGAAAGGCACTCGATGGCGACAATACTGCCATCGAGTGGATTTATCGCAAGCATGTGCGATACCTGTCTGCACTCTGCTCGCGCTACATCACAGAAGACGAAGACATTAAGGACGTGCTACAAGAATCGTTCATCAAGATATTTACTTCTCTGGATAGTTTCAAGTATCGTGGAGAAGGGTCTTTGAAAGCATGGATGGCAAAAATTACTCTCAATGAGACCTTGAAGTTTGTACGCAACAACAGCCGTTTGCCCATTGATAGTATCGATGATAAAGATATGAACATTGCAGATGGCGACAGTATGGAGACTGAGGACATACCTACCGATGTACTTCATCAGTTTATACGTGAGTTGCCCGATGGATACCGAACTGTATTCAATCTCTATGTCATTGACGATAAGAGTCACAAGGAAATAGCCCAATTGCTCGGCATAAAGGAGAATACTTCAGCTTCGCAGCTGCACAAGGCCAAATCAATGCTGGCGCAGAAGATAAAACATTATAGAACCATCAATTCCATTTAACGTATGAAAAATAATTGGCAAAAAGACATACACGACCGTTTGGGCAACTATGAGAAAGATGCACCAAAAGGACTTTGGGAGGAGATTCGCAAAGGAACGACTGATGAGAATGGTGGCTATATGCACGGCGGCAGACCTTTCAAAACTTATTGGCTACGGCGCACAGCGTATACTGCAGCCGCCGCAAGCGTGGCTTTGTTGATAGGATATTCAATATATTCTGAATACGCAAACGATGGGCAAACGCCATCAGAAATGACAAATCTACAAATAGCACATACACCAGCAGAGCCATCCCCTAAAGGCAATATCGTTGCAGACGACGGCAATAATCCTATTGCTCACAACTCACCTGTGCCACGCATCATTACGACCATAGTACACAAAACTGTTGGTGACATTAATACATTGTCATCTTATGCTAATGATGAGAAATCTTTGGAAACAGCGTCTGACAACCATGAGGAGGAGGATGCCAACAGTTCAAAAGAAACGAATACAACTGCCGACAAAGAAAAATTGCCGAAACGTGAGAATGAGAGCAAGAAAGCAAACAATTCTCATCACAACAGCAATTATGGCAGTCTTATGGCTTATAACTCTGACGCAAGGCGTCACGCCTCTTCGTCCACATTGCTACGTTGGACTGTAAGTACAAGTGCAATGGGATTGATGGGGTCATCAAGAACCATAACATCTATTGGCGACCCTGTTGTTGCAACCGGTCCAGATAATTCTGACTGGGAGGACAACCCTATGCTCGGCATCAACATATTCAATCAGGGAAAGGAAGTGAAAGCAGAATACAAGCACCGCTTGCCTGTACGCATTGGTGTGAAAGTGGCATACACACTTAACGAGCATTGGAGCATCGAAAGCGGACTTACATACACTCGTCTCTCTTCCGACATGAAAGACGGAACAAAAGAGAACTACTTTACGGGCGAGCAAAGGCTGAACTATGTAGGAATTCCTGTCAACATGAAATATAATGCATGGTCATACAAAAGGTTTAATCTATATGGCTCGGCAGGTGTACTTGCAGAAAAATGCGTATCAGGAAATGTCACGAAAGAATATGTCATCAATAATGCGACAAAGAAGAAAAAGACTGTCAACATTGATAGCAAGCCTTTGCAAATGTCTGTAAATGTGGATTTCGGCGTGCAGTTTGACGTGCTTGACAATGTCGGTATTTATGCAGAGCCGGGCGTAAGCTATCATTTAGACGACCATTCTTCGCTCCAGACTATCTACAAGGAGAAACCGCTGAACTTCAATCTCAATGTAGGTGTAAGATACACTATAGGTAAGTAACAATTAAGAAATATAAAATCATAAAGAATATGAATACAATAAAAACATAAATCTGTAAAGCTAACAACACAAAAATCCGTGCTTCGATAAAGCCCTTACAAGAGCTTTACCGAAGCACGGATTTTATATTATTTGGTTCGCGGCAAAGCGCGAAATTATATTACTGCACCTCAATGGTACGTGCCACTTTGGCTTCAGCCTCGGCTATCTTAGGCAAGGTGATATTTAAGATGCCGTGCTTAACCTCTGCGCCAATCTTTGTCTTGTCAACATCATCGGGCAGAACCAACGTCTGTTGATACTTGGTGTAAGCAAACTCGCGACGTAAGTACTTCTTGCCCTTGTGCTGTTCGTCTTCTTCTTTCTTCTCCATGTTGATGACCAAGTCACCATTCTCATCGAGGTGAATGTTGAAGTCGTCCTTTGTCATACCAGGAGCGGCAACTTCTACGTGGTAGTGTTCGTTGTCCTCAGCTACGTTGATTGAAGGGGCTGTAGCATTAACGCGTGGCATATAGTTGTTATCAAAGAAGTCGTTGAATACGTTAGGTAACCAGTTTTGTGAATAGCGTGTCATAATTGTATATATTTTTTTGTTGTTTTAGAATGTTGTTTGCTTCATCTTCCGCTCCTCTCGGAGCTTCCGACTTGCGCTTACCAATATTACAACGTGCGTGCCAAAACGTATCGTCCCCCCTTAGTCCACCTTTTGTGCCAATTTGGCTTGACGAAATGACATTTCTTGTGACAAATTGACTACATTTGTAGCACAAAACAAGATAGTATGGACAAAGCTATTGACGACAAACTCTTTACAGTTCGACATATTAAACCGACCTCGGTGCGCGTACTCGTATTGAATGAATTGGAACGTGCTGACTGCGCGCTCTCGCTTTCTGACCTTGAAGCGCGGCTTGTCACCGTTGATAAGTCAAGTATCTTTCGCACGCTCACGCTCTTTCTCTCCCACCATATGGTGCATAGTATTGAAGACGGAACGGGCATGACGAAGTATGCCCTTTGTGATGCGGACTGCCATTGTGGTGAGGAAGATCATCAACATGGATTAGACGATTATCACGTTCACTTTCGCTGCGAGCGGTGTGGCCGCACGTTTTGTCTGCGCGGCATGCCCATACCGCAAGTAGCGTTGCCGCAAGGCTTTACCCTTACGAGCGCTAATTATGTAATGGTCGGTCGGTGTCCGAAATGTAATAAGTAAATTAGGTGAACTGCAATTATCGGCCTAACGAGAATGAACATTAACGAATAATTGACGAAAAAAAATTAATG
>OKRS01000202.1_pt1 | contig 46013 bp, 32 predicted proteins | sample 1601191 | NCBI WGS metagenome assembly OKRS01 (sample SAMEA3541509, study PRJEB24748) | human gut metagenome | biome: human gut; feature: human-associated habitat; material: faeces | place: China | collected 2012
AGAACTTCACGATGTTTGCCTTTGAACCCAATTTGCGGAATGGGTCATTTTCAAGCACAGTAAGGCTTTCCAATTCTGATACACCTTCCTTGGTGTACTTGTCCAACAAGGCTTCAAGTACAAGCCGTGCCTTTTCGCCATATTTGCTGAAAATATCGCGTTTCTTCACTTGTTCGGCACGTTCATGCCGTGTAAGCGTCTTTTTGCCATAGGCTATGTGGCAGATGAAATCGAAATCATCAACATCGTCCATGTCTTGGTCGTGCTTCAATGCAGCAAGGTCAATACCACTTTCTTTGATCATTTCGGCAATGTCTGACTTTTTCTTGGTCTCTTGCCACTTGGAAGTGAACGTGTCAATCGTAGCGTATGTGTCTATGATACTTTTCTTTGTATAGTCGGTAATGCTTTCCGTGCGAAGCAACTTACCATTTGTGTCATAGACAGAAACGACCTTGTTAATGACCATCACTTGACAACCATCCTTGGCAACAATCGGCTTCGGTCGTGGTTCAGGATCGGCTTCTTTCAAGCCTTTAGGCTCGTCGTCTTCAGGAAGAAAATACGTAGGCTCTTTCTGCTTGGGCGGATAGTTCGGGTCTATTTCAATCGGTCCGTCCCAATCTGGGTCTGCAAACAATCGTGTAACATTGCGGAAGTCCATAACGGTGAAATATGTCTTTCCTTCTTTTTCACGTAGACGCGTGCCACGACCGATAATCTGCTTGAACTCTGTCATAGAGCCGATTTGTTGGTCAAGCACAATCAGTTTTGTCATTTTGCAATCAACACCAGTTGAAAGCAACTTACTTGTAGTTGCTATGACTGGATATTTCTCAGCAACAGAAATAAAATAGTCCAACTTGCCTTTTCCGTATTCGTCACTACCTGTTATACGAACCACATAATCAGGATTTTTCTTGCACATATCAGCATTGGCGTTAGCCAAAGCCATGCGCATACGTTCCGCATGAGTCTCATCAGCACAGAACACAATGGTTTTAGCCATGCGGTCTGTGCTTTTCAGATAATTGGTTATTTCTTGCGCAACTTCCCTAATGCGGTCTTCAATAACAATGTTATAGTCGTAGTCGCTATTGTTATAGATGCGGTCTTCTATCTCGTTGCCGTATATATCCTTTTGTCCCTTTGTCGGTCTCCACTCATCGCCAATGTTGGTTGTGATGTTGATAACCTTGAAAGGAGCAAGGAAACCGTCCTCAATTCCGTTTTTAAGGCTGTATGTATATATAGGCTCACCAAAGTAGCCAATACTCGACTGATACTTGGTTTCTTTTGGTGTGGCAGTCATACCAATATGGGTAGCAGAAGAAAAGTATTCCAATATGTTTCGCCAGTTGCTATCATCCTTTGCGCTACCTCTATGACACTCATCAACGATAACAAGGTCAAAATAGTCTGGATTAGGAAACAACTCCTTATAGTTTTTGGTATCATTCTGTCCAATCAACTGTTGATAGAGTGCAAAGAACACTTGATAAGAACCTAATTCTTCCAAGTGGTTCTTATCTTTTGAAAAGTCTATCTTGTGTGTTACCTTCTCCAACGGTTTGAAGTCCTGCTGTATTGATTGGTCAACCAGTATGTTTCGGTCTGCAAGATACAACACTTTCTTTTTTAATCCGCTTTTAAGCAAACGCCATACAATCTGAAAGGCTGTATAAGTCTTGCCCGTACCGGTTGCCATGACAAGGAGCACACGGTTTTGTCCTTTAGCAATGGCACCAACTGTGCGGTTTACTGCATTGCGCTGATAATATCGTGGCGGAAAAATGTTCTGACCTGTGCAGAAAGGCTGCTCAATAACAGACAACTCTTGCTCATTAAGCCCACTGCCATCGTTAGCCTCTCTTTTGTATCTTTCGATAAGTTCCTCCTTTGTTGGAAATTCATCTATAGCGAAGGTGCGTTCCTTACCTGTCAAAAAATCATGTTCGGCAAAACCTTCACCGTTTGAACTGTATGCAAACATCACATCAAGCATTTGGGCATAGGTCATGGCTTGTTGCAAGCCATGAGAAACAGAGTGGTTTGCGTCCTTTGCTTCTACAATGGCTATCGGTGTCGCTTTGTTCACATAAAGTACATAATCGGCAAACTTGGGCTTCTCTCTATGCACAAGATTACCATGAAGACTAATTTTACCGTCAGTAAATTTAACCTTCTGTTCCATGAATATACTATCCTTCGACCATCCCTTGTTTGTGATGGCTTCGTTGATATAGCGGAACTTGACATCCTCTTCTGTTAAATCTTTGCTTATGCCCATGTTCAAATAATACTTTATTATCAGAAGTTATATTACATACATTGTTTAGATAAATTCACTGAATTTTACTGCAAATATACATTAGATTTGTGATATTCTTTGTAAATTAAGCTATTTTATTTAACATCTCTATTTCAGAGTCAGTTTTATACTTTAAAAACGATGCAAATATCGTACAGGCAGTAAAAAAGTGTTACAAATCAAAAATCGATTCTGGAGAATTACATGAGCGTTTTTATTGCTTTTTTACTTGTCAGTTGCCATTCAATTTTTCATTTTAGCCTTCTTTGTCTTCAAATGTAGTCCTTTTGCATTGCAACTGTAGTCGTTTTGCGTTGCAACTGTAGTCGTTTTGCAGTGTAAAAGTAGTCCATTTTAAATGAGAAGGACTGTTTTTGTGAGGCTCGCCATTGCTTGTTTTGGGCGGTAATATTGCAAGTCGTTGAAAACCAACGATTTGATGCTAACCGCTTAAAACTCACGAATTTCGAGTCAAAGATTTCTTTGTGCGTTCAGCTCGCAGTTTTGAGCGATGGAAAATGCAAATTTTGTATAGCTCTCAATTGCAATGTCGCTCTGTGACGGGTTGTAAAATCGCTATATTTCATTGTAAAAACAGAAATTTTATTGTTCAATCAAAGTAAACTTTTTCTTCTATTCTCTTGCTTTTTCCATTTCAGTTATTTATTTTTGCACAATAAACGTCATATTCCAATATTTCCGATATAGATATTGAAGGTGCGTTTGGAGTAGAATTCAAAATAGGAGGTAAGAAGTCAGAATACTCTTTATGAAAAAGATATTGTATTTTTTTGTTGTCCTCGTATTGCTTACGGGATGCGCCAAAGGACAGAATAAAGAAGAACTCAATAAACTTCGTGATAGTTTAGACAACATGGTTCTTAGGGGGAGTCTGCGTAACGATACGACAATGCTCGAAAGAGCATTGAAACTTTCAGACTTCTTACTTAGTATTGATACTACGAACATCGGCAAGAGGCTTTATTATCGTCATCGTTCCATAATTTTCTCTTCTTTAGGACGCATGGATGAGGCTATGGTCAACGCTGAACATGCAGTTTTGACTCTTCAAGCAAACAATCCGTTACGGCTTATCTTTATGTCGGAAAAATACTTAAGGGAACATAATAAAGACTCGGCTGCTTATTACATTGAAAAGACAATTGCTGTTTGTGACAGTTCTTTGAATGATGAGTATAATGAAGATATGGCTATTAATAAGATTAAGGCAATTTATCTGCGCGATGGAGAAAAGAAAGCAAAGATTTATTTGTCAAAACTATTAAGGACACATCCAAGCCCATTGCTAAAATTTTTTGACGAAGACTGGGATGAATGGGTTCGCATGAATAATGAGGAATTAAAACTGTTGAATATTAATATCTTGAGATAGAAATCTTTGTGCGTTCAGCTCGCAGTTTTTGAGCCATATTTCTTGTCGTTTTTAGTAATTCTTATTAACTTTGCATACCAACATTTTTTAGTTAGAAAAACTGATCTAAACAAATCAACAATTTATGCATTCAAGAAGAAACAAAGGCAAGATGTTGCGCCAGTTGCGCGACTATGGCATCATCACCATTGCAATGTTGTTAGGTGTAGTAGGTCTTAATCTGTTCCTGCTGCCCCACGAAATCACTACGGGCGGCATCATCGGTGTGGCTTCGATTGTGTATTGGGGCACGGGCATACCCGTGCAGGACACCTTCTTTGCGCTCAATGCTGTGCTGCTTATCGTGGCATTGAAGGTGCTGGGATGGCGTTTCTGTGCCAAGACCATCTATGGAGTTGTGGTGTTCACGCTTGCCTCTACTATATTGCAGAGCATTATGCCGCCCGACTTGCATCTGCTTGCCGACCAGAAGTTCATGGCATGTATGGTAGGAGCCGTGTTCTTGGGCACCAGCGTCGGACTGGGTCTGTCGGCAGGAGGTTCTACAGGTGGGTCGGACGTCATTGCTGCTATGGTGCATAAGTATCGTGACGTGTCGCTCGGCCATATCATCCTCTTCTGCGACCTCACCATTATCACCTCTTCGTATGTGGTGTTGCAAGACTGGGAAAAGGTGCTCTATGGCTACGTCCTGCTGTTTGTCATCTCGTTTGTAGTCGACCATCTGGTCAATTCATTGCGCCAAAGCGTGCAGTTCTTCATCATATCCGACAAGTATCAGGAGATTGGCGAGGCTATCAACCAGATAGCCGACCGTGGCTGCTCTATGCTCGACGGCAGCGGCTTCTACACCAAGAAGGATATAAAGGTGATTTTCTGTATAGCCAAAAAGAGCGAGTCGAACTTCATATTCGAGCTAATCGACGAAATTGACCCCCACGCTTTCGTGGCTCAGTCGGCTGTGATTGGTGTATACGGTACGGGCTTCGACCACGTGAAGTCGCACCGCAAAATCAATCTGAAGGAGCTTCGCGAGAAAATGATTCAGAATAAGGAATAAACAAGTGCTTGCAGATAAGTAGGCTTGTCTGCAAGCATTATTAATTAAAAACTATCTAAATTGCTGTAATACAAGTCTTTCCATAATGAGGTTTACATTTATCTGCACATAAAAATGATGTTTGACTACATTTTTCTGCACATAAAAGGAGCCCTTTTATATTGGTAATGTCGTATTTATAATAATTCGGACGAGAAGCAGCCGATACGTAAAAAGTCCTAATTACATACGCTGCAATTAGGACTTCTGTTTTATTCTTACGGGTTGAAGCTGTCGTAAAATCTATGCCTCAACTATCTTCCAATCACCAATGGTTCGCTTACTGCTGTCATAATTTATTCCAACCTTCACCAATCGTTTTCCGTTTGCAGAATATGGAAGCAGATAACCCTTGTCGTCTATCTGCTGCAAAGCCTCTTCTGCCGACTTGTCAAACTTCAACTCCATAACGTATGTGGTATCCGGCAGATGCAGCACAGCGTCAGCCCTGCCTATTGCACTGTCCTCTTCAACTGATATGTATGCCCCCATAAGATTGAAGATGAGATAGAACACCGTTTGGAAATCCTTCTCGCTCTTGTTAGACAAGCGGTTGGAGATACTGGCAAGATACGATTGCATCTTACGCAACGCTTCATCCAGATTGTCATTATAGAGCTGTTCCAGGAAGTCGAAGATGAAACTGTTGTTGGCTAATTGTACTGGCGACAGATAGTTTGGTGCCAGCGACTTTAACATTCCTATGCGGACTTCCTTGTTAGGATAGTCGAGCTGATAGCTCTGAAACAACGGGTTGTATTTCTTTATGGTAAGATAACCGCTCTGATATAGTAAAGGAAGAGCCGAAGTCATTTGTTCTGGCGAGACATCAAAGTCGTCCACGCCAACACTCTTCTGCTCAATATCCATTACGCCTACATGATATTTCTGCAAGGTCTTGATTAGATAGCTTGGAGTAACCGAACTGAACCAATAAGCAGCAACCTTCTTATTTCTTAATGCTTTGACAAGACTAAACGGATTAAAGATGTCTTCCGACTTTTCGCTGAAATGATAGCCGTCATAATACGACTTCAACTCGTCGACAGTCTCGTCTGTTGTCTTGCCCAAATGCTTTGCCAGTTGCTCAACGTCAGGCTTCATGTCGTCAAGCAATTCTGTCTTGCTGATACCGCAAATGGCTGAATAATGGTCGTACATACTGATATTGTCCAAGTTGTTTATTTCGCTGAAGATGCTCAACTGTGAGAACTTTGTAATACCAGTGATAAACACGAACTGCAACCAAGGGTCAAGATACTTGATAGGACTATAGAAGTTTTGCATTATCGACCTTAACTTTGTCAGATTGTCCTTTTCGTGTGCGACATCAAGCAATGGTGCATCATATTCGTCGATAAGCAGTACTACCTTTTGTCCGGTCTGCTTATAGGCTCGCTTGACAAGACACTCCAGGCGCTGGTTGGTACTGATGGCCCATTCTTCCGTACCGTATATCTGTTCCAACTGGCTCAGCTTGCCTTCTATCTCATTAATCAAGTTGGAAGGTTGCATGTGCTTTGCTGTGCTCATGTCAAAGTGAAAAACAGGATGTTTTGTCCATTCCTTCTCGTATTCACCAAGAGCAAGACCGTCAAACAATTCCTTTCTTCCTTCAAAATAGGCTTGGAGCGTTGATACAAAAAGAGACTTGCCGAATCGTCTTGGACGACTCAGAAACAGATATTTGGATCCATTTCTTACGAAATCCACAATATACTTGGTCTTGTCTACATAAACATAATTCTCCTCACGTATCTCAGAGAAGGTCTGTATGCCCACAGGATATTTCCTTATCTCTTCCATTGTACTCTTGTCTTTAATGCGCTGTGAAGTTACGAATAAAAAGTTAGAAGAGCAAAGAATAGTTGACTTATCTTCCTTATTTTATGGTCGCAAGGGGCTATTTGTCCATTAATACGAAGCGCAAGGCTGCTCCTCCCGATGCCTGCAGATGCAGACGCAGGGTCTTGCCAGCCTTTATGTTCATGACGGCAGACGACACATTGGTGTGTGTATTGAGCGTGGGGTCTCACCCTTATATACATTGGGCAGGTCGTCCTCGTTGCCGCCTATTCCTTCCTGAGTCATGAGGTTGGGGTAGGTGCGGCTCCATCCCGTAGGACGATATTCGTCGTGAATGTCTACCATTATGTGGTGGTCGGCACACTTGCGCACGGCGCGATGCAGCCATGTTGTCCACTCCTGCGAACCTATCTGAACAAAGCCAAACTTGATGCCGCTGAAGCCACCCTTCATAAGGTGGATAGTCATCTCGTTGTAGTGGTCGCGTATCTGTGCATATTCGCCATACGTCGGTTTCCAAGTGTTGTCCTCGCTTCGGCGCGACACGTTTATCACCTTCATCCCTTTTGTCCACACACGGTCGGTGTCGACCTTCATCCACATTGTCATGGTTATCTTGCGCTGGCCGTTCATTGCCTCAATCACCTTCTCGTCTTCTATTTTAGTTACGAACTTCGTCTTGGCAGGCGAAGTCTTCTCCATCTTGCCTGTTACCTTATTTATATAGGTCACATTGCCCTGCTCGTCATCGTCGTAAGGCACCATATCTTCAAGTCGCGGACGATTGTATTGCGACTCCGTTCCTCGCGTGCCGTTGTATTTCACCGTAGGTTCTGCTGCACGCTCACCACCAGGATGGTCAAACCGCTCGCCATTGATGAATACATCGGTGGCATGCGTGTTCCAGAACATCTGCAGACGAGAGTAGAGCCAATCGGGTTGGGCATCCACCTTCAGCATTACATTCTCTATCTTGTTCTTCAGCTTGACAGTTTCTGGGTTGTCGGTCTTTTTCTTAGCCGATGCTGTTGAGCATAAACTTAGCAGCAATACAGCTACATATATTAAACTCTGTTTCATTGATTTTTGTTTTTTCGGATGTATCTTTTGAATATAATACGACCGTCATAACACTAATACGTAAAAAGTCAGCGTTTCGTATAAGAAAAAACGTTTTTCGTTCGTATAATAAATGTATATAAGTGATACATTGACTGTTGAAACCCGAAAGAATTATCATGGCGGTTGCCGTAATATAACAATCAAGGATTTCGTGATGTGGGCTGACGTGGCACATCCTATCATGATAGGTCTGCACAGCGAAACTTCCGAGGACGAACTGATTGACAATGTGCTGTACGACGGCGTAGAAATTCTTGAACATGCAGAAAACCAGATAGACTATTAGGGTTGCATAGGCATAAACAACGGTGACAACATCACGGTGAAGAACGTTCGCTTCGAGAACCTTACTATCAACGGTAAACTCATATCGGACGATATGCCAGGCAAACCACGATGGTACAAGACTGCCGACATGGCTAACATATACGTCAACGACCATGTAGAAGGACTGACATTCAGCAAGTAATAAAAATCAGCAATAATCCCCCAAAGTGCCGCTAACGACATTTTGGGGGATTTTTATGGGCATAAAAAAAGGGTGTGCCTCCCGACAAACCCATTTCCTAAATCTTAAAACTAACCTAAAACTAACCTTAAACCTAAAACTAACTAATAAACCATTAAAACATCTACTAAAACAATCTACTAGACTTTAAAAATCGAAATGTATGCTTATGTATTATAGTGAACAAGTGAAAAATTTGCATATAACGTACCGTGCGATTTGATGAAAGAACCTAAAAAATACTTTTCTTTCTTCTATGTGTAGAAACAAGAAAAGGACTTTACCGAAGTAAAGTCCTTTTCTTTGTGATCCGCATGGGGCTCGAACCCATGACCCCAACATTAAAAGTGTTGTGCTCTACCAGCTGAGCTAGCGGATCTCCGTGTTTGCCTTATGTTTCAAAAGCGAGTGCAAAGGTACGTACTTTTTTTGTATCTTGCAAATTTATAACCAAGAATATTTCGTTTTTTGCTCTTCACCCGATTTATTTCATTAATTTTGTAGTCTATATCAACGAATAGTATACTTATGAATAAGTAAAAGAGCATACAAGAATATATAAATAGTATATATATAATAATGTATATGTCAATCGTAATCCAAGGCTCGACAATTCGTAATTCAATAAATCAAAATGCGGCAAAGCCGCACCAATTCAAAACTCAAAATTCAAAATTCAAAACTCAATATGTGCTCCATAGAACGTCATCCCTTTAAGCCTTTTCTTCCCGAAGGCTGTCGTCTGCTGATGCTTGGCAGTTTTCCGCCAGCCGAGAAGCGCTGGTCTATGCGTTTCTATTATCCCAACTTCACCAACGATATGTGGCGAATCTTTGGTCTGTGTTTCTTTGCTGACAAGCTCCACTTTGTGGATGTTGAGCATAAGACATTCCATCTGGACGAGATTATTGACTTCCTCACAGCCAAGGGTATTGGTATGTACGACACAGCTACGGCTGTGCGCCGACTGAAGAATACTGCTGCCGACAAAGACCTGGAAGTGGTTGAGCCTACCGACTTGAAGGCGATGGTGCGCTCATTGCCCCGTCTTGAAGCCATTGTAACAACTGGTCAGAAGGCTACCGACGTGCTGCGCGAGTGTTTCGACATCAATGACGAACCACGTGTAGGAGAATATGTGGAGTTTGAATTTGAAGGAAGAATGTTGAGGCTTTGGCGAATGCCAAGCAGCTCAAGGGCTTATCCGCTAAAGGTTGAGAAGAAGGCGGAGTATTATGGGAGGCTGTTAGCCCTATAAAGCCCCACCCCCGGCCCCTCCCCCGTAGGGAGGGGAGTGATATGCACTATTTGCTATATATTTCTTGCTATTGATTATTAGAATAAACTCGCAAGTGGCAAAGCATACCGCTCCCCTCCCTACGGGGGAGGGGCCGGGGGTGGGGCTTTTATTCTAAAGTGTATACTTCTTTGTCGCACCAGCATAAATACCGGTACCAGTGAAGTCGCAGTTTACGGTTGCGGCTTTTTTCATGCCCTTCAGTTTCACGCTGATGTTGATGGGCTGCTGCTTCTGGGCAGGGTCAGCCACATGCATTACGGTAGAGCCGTTAGGCATGCGGCGCACCATTACAGCGCACGGACGGTCGGCAGTGATGGTGATGTTCTTGTCCTTATACTGACCAGCCTCGTAGAATATAGCCTGCCATACGCTGAGGTCAGTCTGCTGAACAGCCTGAATCTGTGGTGTGTTGCTCAGAATGGCGATGTGCTTGTGCTTTGCGTATTCTGCCATACGGTCGGCTGTGTTTGCCTCGGGCACTACGATGTAGGCGTAAGAAGCGTTGTTGGGCTTTGCACCGTGGTCGAGAGTTACAGAGAATACGTCGTTGGTCTGTTCGGTCTTAATCTGAGTCTGGTTGATGGCATGCCATGTACCCGACTGCTTCTTGATCTCAGCCTTCACGTTTCCGCCGTTAGGCAAAGCGTAGCCAACGCCGTCGTACATCACCCATGCCACGTTGTTGCCTTCAGCCGATGTGCCTTCTGTGGCAGCACCCTTAACGTTGGCATAAGTCAGCTTGTCGCCTCTGTTGGCAAGACGCTGGTTGAGCGAAGTCATTATTGGCGCCTCGTTGTCTGAAGTGATGCCAGCACCAAGGCAAACAATCTCGTTGTCGAAGAAGAACCACGACTTCTTAGCCTCAGTGTTGATGCCGTCCCAACGGTCGTTGTAGGCATATGCAGTAGCGCCATAGATAGAGTCGCTCACGCCACCTGCAAACTTCGATGTGCCAGGCTGCATCCAGTCTTTCTTGGCGAGAGGAATCTCGTCGAGATGCGGAGCCGTTGTGCCCGGAATGCGTGCCCAGTCCCATGTGGGGAATATGTTGAAGTATTCGTCGCCGTGCTTCACGAGCGAGTTGCATCCGTCGCTTGCGAAGTAGGTTTTGAGGTTCTCGCGGTTGCCATACTCAAGACGTGCCGTGCGATTGGACACCATACGTACGTCGAAGATATATCCAGGGCGAACGTGCAGAGTATAGTCGGCACGGAAATAGTGTGTATGGCGAGGCTGAATGGCATACGAAGGCTGCTGCTTGCCGTTCATGCGGTCGATAATCTGACGGAATTCGTTGGCATGTTCGGGGTCAAGCTCAATCATACGCTGTGCAAACTTAGCCTTATCCTTCTTGTTGAGCATGTTGCGACGGCTCACGCTGCGTCCCATAACGTCCCAAAGCATGTATTGTCCGCGTATAGTCTGATAGTAAGTCTCGCGCATGAACTTGCTCAGTATCTGCACCTTCTCGGCAGGGAGAGCATACTTGGTGCCCAATGCGTACATTGCCACCTGTGTTATGCCCTTCAACACCTCGTCGCCATAGCCACCGATGTACAGCTGAACGCTGTGCTGGAAGTATGAATTGTCGTGCTGGAAACCTTCCTCTGTGGTGTAGCGCACGGGGTCGAATACGAGCTGCATGGCTGTGACAAGGTCTTTCTCGTTGCGCTCAAGGCATGAGCGATAGATCCAGTGCAGGCAGATGTCGGTACGGTTGGCACCGGTCCACTTGGCAGGGTCGCCGCCTTCCTCGCGCATACGGTTGAGTATGGCTGTCTCAAGTTCGTGCGGCACCTGCTTCTTTCCAGAGCGCAGCAGTATGAGAGTGATGCCGAGCGACTGCGGTTCGGCTATCTGGTTATACCACCAGTTGCGGCAGTTGGGGTTGACGTTCTGCCAATGCTGCAGAGCTTTTACTATGTTTTCGTAGAGAGCGTCCTCGCCATAGTGCTTGTTCTTGCTGTTGGTGTAGGCTGCAGCCCACTGCTGCAGACGCTCAAGGTGCTTGAGCGGTGGCCAGTTGGTAAGGTCGTCGCGTGAGTAGTCGATGTCGGTGAAGGCGCCCTTTTGGGCGTCATACTGCTTGAATGTAGCCTCGATGTTGGGATTGCGGCTGAAGTCTTTGCGTATGCGTTGCATAAGCACGTCGAAATCGTCGGTTGCCGCCTGAGCAATTGCTGTCATCGCCATAAACAGAAAAAAAACGGCGAGACGCAACAGATTTGTTGATTTGATTCTCATAAATATTATAGTTTTTAGTAAATTATCTTATGCTTTGTAGCTTAAGGTGGTTGCAAAGTTACAAATAAAATCTCAAATCATAACTCTCAACTCTCAATTTTCAACTCTCAACTATTCCAACAGGAACGGTCTGTTATTGAGGTTCTCGATGGAATAGCTGAATGTGGCACCGAATCGGTTGATGAATATCACCTTGATGCGGCGGTACTTCTTGGATGTAGGGCGTGCGCGGAACAGGTGCTGCGTCAGTGCCAGCTGGTGCTTGCGTGGCTTGGTCTTGAGGAAGGCATCGTCGTACGATGTGAACTGTTGCATCTGTCCCTTGTACTTGCCGTCTTCATACCACACCACGCGGCAATGCGGATCCCAGTCCCATACATTAGCCACCACGTAGTCGCGCTGCGAGGCGAATTCGCCCGGCTTGTACACACGCATCTGTATGTTCTGCTTGTGGCCAACGGCACGGTACGACCATTTCAGGTCGGTGCTGTCAACGTTCACCACCATATATCCGTTGGGAGCGCCATCGCGGTTGAGCGTACTTGTCCACCAAGCTCCGCAAGCTGCTGCAATGTTGTGCTGATAGAGTCGGGGTGTCACCTCCACATTCTCGAAGAAGTGGGTGTGTCCGGCAAAGACGTGTGCCTCGTATGGGGCGAGTATCTCAGCCAGACGGTCGGCATTGAGAATGTTGTCGATGGTCTCCATCTTGTTCCATGCCGGTGCGTGCATGTTAAGTATCACCACCATGTCCTTCGGTACATAGCTGAGGTCGCGCTCCAGCCATTGCAGTTCGGCGTCGGTAAACTGCTCCTCATACTTGCATCCGCCACGATAGTCGATGTTCTTCATCGTGATGATGTGGCATCGGCCTATGTTGAACGAGTAGTTGACAGGTCCGAAATACTTGCCGAATATCTTTTCGGCATACTCCTCCACACCAGGTTCGGAATTGTGCAGGTCGGCATGCCGTTTGTCGAAGTCGTGGTTGCCTATACACTGGAAGAAAGTCATACGGCGGCTTTTGATAGAGTTGACATACTGTGGATACAGCGCCATGTTGTCGAACACCACGTCGCCAAGCGACATTCCTATCACGTCGCCCGTCTTGCGCAGCCGGCTTGCCGTATGCATTATGTCGTCAACCGTCTCGTTGCGCCATCGCTTCATGTCGTGAGCATTGAGTATCTGCGGGTCGCTCACTACGATGTAGTGGAAGCGGTTGGATATGGAGTCGCGTCGCTCCAGGGTGAATTTGTTGGCAGTGCGGTGGGTCATTGCTTCGCCCACGGGTATGTAGTAGCCGGCAGCCAGTCCGTTGTGCTGCGGCAGTACATATTCGCGTGGAGTGGATATGGCTATAAACTTGCTCACCGTTGTGTCGGTAGGCAATTTCCATGTGCCGCGTTTGTCTGTGCTGCAGAACTCGCGTCCGTTGTTGACCACTACGCCCTCAATACCGACTCCGTCTTGATTGACGACGGTGCCGCGCAGCATCACAGCCTTGTCATTGGGGCGTCCGCTGACAAGTGCGGTAAACAAAAACAGTCCGATGAAGACTCTTAGGCTCATAATAGCTATCCATTTGGTCTTCACAAATTTATTAGTTAATTGTTTCATATGCATTGCATGTGTCTTAAAAATATGTCACTATTATACTGCAAAGTTAGCTCAAATAAATATAAAACAGTAATTTTGCACGCGATTAATGATTTAATTAAGTTTCGCAAGCGAAAGTAGTTATAGGAAGTTATAGGAAGATAACTCGCTTCGCTCGTGAAGTTCTTGCTCAGGCAAGCGGCAAAGCCGAGCGAATGGACAAATGTCCTGTTGTTTAAGCAATAAAGCTATTGTCCGTTAACTTCTTGAACGACCAAAGGGAGTGATAACTTCTTTAATTCCATTAACTTCTGAACTTGCGAAAGTTCAATGATTTAAATAATGCTTATACTCTTAACAGTAATTCTGTATTTTGCTGCTCTTATGGGGTTCAGCAGACTCACGGCACATCGTAATGCCAACAACGAAACTTTCTTTCGTGCCAACCGTCGTTCGCCGTGGTATATGGTGGCGTTCGGCATGGTGGGCGCGTCAATCTCGGGCATAACGTTTGTCAGTGTGCCTGGCATGACCATGCGCATCGACATGACCTACATCCAGACGTGTATAGGATTCATCCTGGGATATTTCGTCATAGCCTTTGTGCTGCTGCCGGTTTATTACCGACTCAATCTCACCACCATCTACACCTATCTGCAGGGGCGTCTTGGCGAGCGTTCGTACAAGACGGGAGCGTGGTTTTTCCTCGTGTCGAAGATGACGGGAGCCGCCGTACGTTTCTATGTGGTGTGCATCATTCTGCAACGTTTTGTGCTCGATGCCATAGGCGTGCCCTTCGTGGTGACGGTGGTTGGCATGACGTTGCTTATATGGCTGTACACGCGTCGTGGTGGAATAAAGACGCTCGTATGGACCGACTCGTTCCAGACCACGTGCATGTTTGCCGCCCTTATACTTATTATATATAATGTGGTGGGGCAGTTGGGAATGAGTGTGCCCGAGGCGGTGCGTGCCATAGCAGCCGACACGCATAGCCGTATGTTTGTGATGGACGACTTCTTCTCTACGCAGAACTTCTGGAAGCAGTTGTTCAGCGGTGCCTTCATAGCCATCGTTATGACAGGACTCGACCAGGACATGATGCAGAAGAACCTCACGTGTCGCACGCTACGCGAGGCGCAGAAGGATGTGTGTACGTATGGATTCGCCTTTGTGCCTGCCAACCTGCTGTTTATGTCGCTCGGCGTACTGCTCATGATGCTGGCACAACGCGACGGCATAGCTCTGCCGACAAGTGGCGACGAACTGTTGCCTATGTTTGCGGCTACAGGCAGGTTGGGCAGTATGGTGACGGTGCTCTTCACCATAGGTGTAGTAGCTGCATCATTCTCAAGTGCCGACTCCGCTCTTACGGCACTCACCACAAGCTATTGTGTCGATATACGCCAGCGTCCTGCCGACGAGCGTTTGCGCCGACGTGCACATATAGGCGTTGCCGTAGTGTTTGTAGCGTTCATCCTGCTGTTCCGAATGCTCAATTCCACCAGCGTTATAGATGCCATCTACGTAATGTGCTCGTACACCTACGGTCCGCTGCTCGGCCTCTTCGCCTTCGGCTTGACGACACGTCGCCCCGTAGCCGACCACCTCGTGCCCTACATAGCCATAGCCTCGCCATTGCTGTGCTTCGCCATCGACACTGCCGCCCAAAGCCTATGGGGCTACAAGTTCGGCTACGAACTGCTTATGCTCAACGGCATGCTGACGTTTGCCGGATTGTGGATGAGCGGTTGGGCCTCTGACTGTAAAGATTACAATGTAGCACAAAATATGATTGACAATGTAAAATAGATTGTTTATGGATTCCGTTATTACAAAAGAGAAATTGTTAATATGTTAGCCTTGACTTTTGGATGGATTTAACGGTTTTATGCCTTGACTTTTGGATGAATTTAACAGTTTTATGCCTTGACTTTTGGATAAAAGTGGTATCTTTGCGCTGAAAACCAATGAATTATAAAATAATGGCATACTACAAGAGAAATATCGATGCAAAACTATTGGAATGGAAGGATTCTGTAAGAAGAAAACCACTCCTTATACGAGGTGCAAGACAGGTTGGTAAGTCGACAGCAGTCAGACAGTTGGGCAAGGAGTTTAAGTACTTTGTAGAGGTAAACTTGGAGAGCCAACCATCAATAAAGCAACTTTTCACAAAAGATATAGATGTGCATAGGACATGTGAGGCAATAAGTGCGACAATGGGAATCCCTTTTGTTGCAGGTGAAACCTTGCTCTTTATTGATGAAATACAAGTTAGCCAAGAGGCAATAATGTCTCTTCGCTATTTTAAAGAGGATTATCCTGAATTGCATGTAATAGCTGCTGGCTCGTTGTTAGAGTTCGCACTTGAGGAGTTGCCATCGTTTGGAGTTGGACGAATACGTTCTTTATATATGTATCCGTTTTCGTTTGATGAATTTCTTTTGGCGCAAGGACTTGATACTACGGTCGTTTTTAAACGTAAAGCAACATCAACATCACCGCTTCCAGAAGCCGTGCATAATATGTTGGTGGAGCAGTTGAAGTCGTTCTATCTTGTAGGTGGTATGCCAGCTGCTGTTACAGAATGGATAGAGTCGAAGAGCTATATAGAATGTACACATATACATAATGATATTCTTGATACTTATCAAGACGACTTTTCTAAATATAAATCGCGTGTATCTCCTGCTTTATTAAGAAAAGTATTAAGGTCTGTTGCTTTGCAGGCTGGTAGTAAGTTTGTGTTCCGTCAGGTGGCTGATGATATTCATTCGTCTGTGATAAAGGATGCCTTGCATCTGTTGGCATTGGCTGGGTTGATAAAGCCGGTCACCCATAGTGATGGAAATGGGGTGCCGCTCGGTGCAGAAGAAAATAGTAGTTATACTAAATATCTGTTTTTGGATCTTGGACTTATGCAGACAATGCTTGGAACCCCAGCAGCGAATATTCTTCTTTCCTCAGATGTGGATTTTGTTAATAAAGGTGCTGCTTCAGAAATGTTCGCAGGATTGGAATTGGTCAAGAATCACGATTGTTTTCAAAAGGCAGAAATGTATTATTGGCAGAATATGTCAAGAGGAACAAATGCAGAAATAGATTATCTTGTGACAAGGAACGGCGTAGTTCTGCCGATAGAAGTTAAAGCAAGTACGCGAGGTAGCATGCAAAGTCTATGGCTGTTTATGAGGAAAAAGGGACTTCATAACGCTATACGTACATCTTTGGAAAATTTTGGAGAGTTTGAATATGCTGACAATGAAGTCCACGACGCAGTTCGTCATGTAGATATTGTACCGTTATATGCCTTAAGCAATCTGTAGTCAGCTGTTCCGGTTGCTTGTTTGCTCCGTAATTTGTTAAAAAGCAGTTCAATTTGAAAAAATCCTAAAAATATTAGCTTTAGTTATGTAAATTTTGTTTACCTTTGCTCGCAACAATCTTAAGACAAGACAAATCTATAAAGGATTTTTAAAGTAAACCATATAGTAAGCCGGAAGGCAGGCAAAGGTTCCTATGTCTGCCCGTAACAAACAATAATTGTTAGGAACCCAAAAACCAAGCATGTTTATGCAAAACTCCTATTTTAACAACGCACGGATTCTCATGCTGTCCGTTTTGCTGGCGGGGGGGTAAAACCGCTGTTTGCCTCTCAAATCACAAACGTACATGAAAACGCTGCTCTACTAACAAACAATCAACAGAAACAAACCGTCAAGGGTACTGTGAAGGACGCTAACGGCGAGCCGATAATCGGCGCGTCAGTAAAGGTGAAAGGCTCTACTGGCGGAACAGTTACCGACATTGACGGTAATTTCACACTCGATGTACCTGCCGGTGCAGAACTTGAGATTAGTTCAATTGGCTATCTCAAGCAGATTGTCAAGGCAAAGGCCAATGTTGCCATAGTTCTTAAGGACGACTCACAGACTCTCGACGAACTTGTGGTAGTGGGTTATGGTGTACAGAAGAAGGAGAACCTTACTGGTGCCGTAGCTTCTATGAATGCCGAGAAGCTTGCCACACGTCCGGTATCAAGCCTTTCGTCAGCTCTTGCTGGTGAGATGGCTGGTGTGACAGCTGTGCAGACTTCGGGTGCTCCTGGTAGCCAGAACGCTTCTATCACAGTACGTGGTAAGAACTCAGTGAACGCTGCCTCTCCACTCGTTATCGTGGATGGTGTGCCGGGTTCGATGAACGTTCTCAACCCTGCCGAAATAGAGTCGGTAACAGTATTGAAGGATGCTGCTTCAGCTGCCATCTATGGTGTGCAGGCTGCCAACGGCGTTATCCTTATCACTACAAAGAAGGGTAAGACCGGCAAGACTACAGTTTCTTACAACGCTACATTCTCATGGTCGTCACTTCTTGCCAAGCTCGACCTCGTTGACGCTTACGGCTATGCTTACCTCTACAACGAGGCTTATCTTAACGACCACCCAGGCGCAAAGAAGCCTTTCTCTGACGAGACTGTAGAGAAGTATCGCACAGGCGAACTTGCAAGCACCGATTGGTATAAGGAGGCTCTTACTGGTAGCGGTTTCGAGCATCAGCACAACCTCTCGCTCAGCGGTGGTAACGACAAGACTACATACAATATGTATCTTGGCTACCTCGGCCAGGAAGGTGTGACAAAGGACATTGACTACAACCGTATCAACGCCCGCATGAACATTACATCGCAAATCAACAAATACATCACTCTCGGACTCAATGCTTCGGGCTATCGTGGCACCAAGCAGGATGCATGGAGCGGATATACCCAGGTGATTCAGGGTATCTCACGTTCGCATCCTACTGACCCCGTTTATGACGAGGACGGCAACTTCAAGTATGTAGGTGTAGACAACCCTGTAGCTGTTCAGGGCAGAGACAAGACAGGCTGGCAGAAGACCATCGACCAGGAGGTATTCCTCATCGGTTCGGCTGAAATCAAGCCTATCAAGGATCTCAGCATCAAGGGTGTATACTCATGGCGCAACTGGACTCAGGACCAGCTCGGATTCAAGAAGACATGGGGCTACGGCACATACAACTCAGGTCAGCGTGAGGGTTATGTCAGAAACTACAACTACGACTACCTCACAGGTCAGATTCTCGTTAACTACAACAAGTCGTTTGGCGACCACAACCTTGGCGTACTCGCAGGTATGGAGTCGTATGATGTCAAGTACCGTTATGTGACAGCCAACCGTAAGGGTGGTGGCAACAACAACCTTGACGAATCGCTCAACACTCTCGACGCTTCTTCACAGAAGAACTCAAATGGTGGTACAGAGATGACACGTCTCTCTTACTTCGGACGTCTGCAGTACAACTATGCTGGCAAGTATCTCTTTGAGGCTAACGTACGTCGCGACGCTTCTTCACGCTTCCCTAAGAACTCACGTTGGGGTACATTCCCTGCATTCTCAGCAGGTTGGCGTATCTCTGAGGAGGCTTTCATGAAGAACATTGACTGGTTGAGCAACCTTAAGCTTCGTCTGGGTTGGGGTAAGACAGGTAACGAGGAGTTGAAGTCAAATGACCTCTATCCTGCCGTTCCTACCTATGCTTACGGTTCGTATATGTTCGGCAACACATTGTATTCAACAGCTTACGAGAGCCGCCTTGTCAACGACCAGCTGAAGTGGGCTACCGTAACCAACTACGAGCTTGGTATTGATGCCGGCTTCTTCAACAACAAGCTGACAATGGAACTTTCGGTATACAAGAAGAAGACCAACGACATGCTGCTCTACTTGCCGCTTCAGGGTGTTATCGGTTTGGATGCTCCTGCACAGAACGTTGGTAGCGTTGAGAACCGTGGTTTTGAGCTTGTGCTTGGTCATAACAACCGTATCGGTAAGGATTGGAGCTACAACCTCTCACTCAATATGGGCTACAACAAGAACGAGATTATCGATATGGCTGGTACTGACGGTCCTATTGATGATGGTAATGGTGGCACAGATGATACACAGTGGAATATTGAGGGTTATGGCGTAAGTTCATGGTATGGCTACGTAGCCGATGGATTGTTCCGTTCGGAAGAAGAACTCAAGAAAGGTCCGCTGCGTACAGAAAATGAGAAGGTTGGTGATATCCGCTATAAGGACTTCACGGGCGACGGCAAGATTACAGCTGCCGACAGAAAGATTATTGGTAATAAAATGCCTAAGTGGACTGGTGGTTTCAACTTCAGCGTAGGTTATAAGAACTTCGAGTTGAGCGGTCTTCTGCAGGGTGCATTCGATGCTAAGCGCTATTACAACGGTGAGGCTTCTTACGCATTCTTCAACAGTGCATCATGTCTTAACAAGCACTGGGATCGTTGGAGTGAGGAGAATCCTAACGGCAACTTCCCACGTCTGTCGCTTACATCGAAGACCAACAATGTGTTGTCTACATTCTGGCTGCAGGATGCTTCGTATGTTCGCATGAAGAACCTCACATTGGCTTACACCCTGCCTTCTGACCTTATCAGTCGCATAGGTCTGTCGTTTGCTCAGGTGTACCTCGCAGGCGAGAACCTCTTCACTATCTCAGGTCTTGACAAGGGTCTTGACCCGGAGTCGGGCAACAGCCGTGGCTGGTCGTACAGCAACGTCAGAAAGATTTCTTGCGGTCTTAAACTTACATTCTAAAACAACTCAGAACAAATGAAAAATAGTATATTAAATATAGCATTAGCGTTCGCTGGAGTTGCTGCACTCACATCTTGTAGTGATTTTCTTGACAAGGCTCCGAAGGAGGAACTTTCTGACGCCAGCTTCTGGAAATCAAGCACCGATGCCGAGATGTACATCAGCGATATGTACAACAGTCTTGGCTGGTCAGCCGATGATGCAATCAATACCGACGACGCAACAATGGGTATCAAGTGGGCTGCCGGCAACGAGTCGAAGGGCGTTTACGACCCCTCTGACTATCATTGGAAGAGTAGCTACACATACATCCGTGAGGCAAACCTTGCCCTTGAGAAGCTGCCTTCCGTATCAATGGACGATGCTACCCGTCAGAAGTTGGAAGGTCAGGCTTACTTCTTCCGTGGCTATCTGTATTGGGACCTTATCCGTAGTTTCGGCTCGGTACCTTATATTGACAAGCCTCTGACTCTGTCTGACCTGAACAATACAGAACAGTCTTCACGCGAGGATGTTTACGCCAAGGCAATGGCAGACCTTGATAAGGCTATCGCTTCTCTTCCTGAGGAGTGGGATGCAGCCAACTACGGCCGTATCACCAAGGGCGCTGCCCGTGCCATCAAGATGCGTGCTGCCATGTATTATGGCGACAACCAGACTGCTGCCAACGAGGCTAAGGCAATCATGGATGCAGGCGTATACGACCTTTGGGACAAGGACAACACAGGCAAGTATGCCAACCTGTTCTGGGAGGAGACAGACGGTTGCTGCGAGAACATGCTCGTCATCCAATACAAGGCTGCTGAGAATGGCAACTACCTTATTGGTTGGGAATGTTTCCCGACACTCGGATGGGGCGGTATGGACCCGACTCAGGATCTTGTTGATGCTTTCGAGGATAAGGACGGTAGCCCGATATATGAGTCAAGTGCTGCTGGCGTCGTGGCACGTGATAAAAACGGCAACCCGACAGCAAGACAGCTCTCTCAGATTTTCGACCCAGCCAATCCGTTTGCCAATCGTGACCCGCGTCTTGAGGTTAACGTTCTGCACGACGGCGAGGTTATGTATGGTACAACTATTAAGGTGGCTCCTCTTGCAAGCAGTGGCAACACTGGTATAGGTCGTCATGGCGATGCTACTGAGACTGGCTACTATCAGCAGAAGTGGCTTGACCCTGCTATCAATCCTCAGTCGCAGGGTTGGGACATGGGCAAGGACTATGTGCTTATCCGTTATGCTGAGGTTCTGCTCACATACGCCGAGGCTATGAACAATCTCAATCCGCTCTGTCAGGAGGCATTCGATGCAGTCAATAAGGTACGTGCACGTGTGGGTATGCCAGCGTTGCAGAAGACCGATGCCAGCAAGCCTACATATTGCGGAACACAGGCCGACCTCTTGAAGCGTATCAAGAACGAGTGGCGTGTAGAGTTTGCGCTTGAGGGCGACATCCGTAAGTGGAACCTCCGTCGTTGGGGAGACGCTAAGGAAGTGCTCAACCGCAAGTATCACAGTATGGTTTGGACTCTCAATGGCGAGAACTTCACTCCTTACGTAGGTACAGAGCATGTTGATCTTCCGGGCAGCAAGTATTCTGACCACAACTACATCTATCCGATTCCGCAGGAAGAGATGGACCTCAACCCGAATCTCAAGCAGAATCCGGGTTATGGCAAGAACTAAGAAAACATAAAACGTAAATAATAAATTGGAGTGTGTCAATAAGGATGAGTATGAGTCCTTTTATGGCACACTCCTTTTTGTATTAACCTTAGCTAACTTACGAATTCAGTAAATGAGAAAGTCTCTCCACTATTTGTTAGCCCTTGTGCTGTTTGGCGTATTCTTTGCGTCATACACCGATTTGCTGTCGCATGTATTGTACTACAACGAGCAGCATCAGCTGTTTCTCTATACAGCCGACTATTACCATAGCCAGACACTCACCGGCTGGCTCACGGCTTTTGTCGTGCAGTTTTTCTATTATCCGCTACTTGGCGCGGCAGTAATGTCTGGCTTGCTCACGGCAATATATCTTATGTCGTGGCGCATACTTACTGCGCTCACACGTCGTGAGGACATATTGCGCCTTTCGCTCATTCCCTCGCTTGCCTTTTGGGTGTGGACAGCAGGCTTGTCGCATACTCTGTCGGTTGTGGTGTGGGCATTTATAGTCTTAGCCGTTCTTTCAGTGCCGGCATGTTTCTTGGCAAAGGGCAAGACAATCAGACAATTTCAACTCAAAGGTTGGAAGTATGCAGCAGTTTCAATCGTTTCGTTAGTAGTCATATCATTAGCATCGGGCTATAGCTTCTTGCGCACTTTCTCGATGAGCGAGTTTCGCATGATTAAGGCGCAGCAAGCCATAGACCGTCACAACTGGGACGAAGCCTTGCATCATACCGAACGCTATCTTGACAATCAGAGACAGCCCAATCCGCTTATTTTCTATTTCCACAATATTGCCCTCTACAACAATGGCGAGTTGCTCAACCGTCTGTTCGACTATCAGCCCGTTGTAGGCATCAATGCCCTTTACTTCCCGTGGCAGAGCCGCACACGCGAGACTGAGTATGGTCACTATCTGCTTGAACAGCTCGGCTGCATCAACGATGCACAGCATTGGGAGTTTGAAGCTATGGTGGTGTGGGGCGAGACGGCTCCACGACTCATCAACCTTGCACGCTACAACATCATCAACCGTCGCAAGACGATAGCCCGTAAATACATAGCACGTTTGCGCCAGAGTCTGTTCTATAAGGACGAGGCAGACAGATTGGAGGCCTGTGTGGAGAGCGGACAGATAGAGGGGTTGCGTGCTTTCAGCATAAAGGAACCAGAGAAAGCCAACTTCGTGAACATTCTCAACATCGGTCCTAATCTGCAATATGTGCTCACGCAAGACCCACACAACCGCATGGCATACGAGTATCTGATGTGCGACCTTCTGCTCTCCAACAACTTGTCGCGCTTTGTTGAGAACCTTCCGCTTGCCAGTAGCTTCTACAAGCAGATGCCACGCATATTCGATGAGGCCCTACTTGTCTATCAGCTTGGAGACAACGACACCAAGGGATTGCAGCCGGGCAGCGATACGCAGAACCGTTTCCAACAGTATGCCCAGCTTGCACAAACTGGAAATATAGCTGCTTTGCAGGCAGAATTCGGTAATACTTACTGGTTCTATCTCAACTATGTCAGCCCGTATGGCAACCGATTAAAGAAATAAGGACACGATAAGTTCAAAAACAATACGAAGATGCAAATCAATATTAAATCAACAATATTCTCCTTCGCCGCTCTTTTGCTGCTTGCTTCATGTGAGGGTGGCTATAAGAAGGCTGATGTCTACGCCAACACCCAGGCGCAGATATATCCTGATTATACGGGTGTGACTCTGCCCGTTAATATTGCTCCTGCCAATTTCCGCATCAATCAGGAGGGCGAAGCTTATCAGGTAGTGATGACAGCCGGAGGAAAGGAATACTATCGTGAAGCTTCTACCGATAACGAAGTGATTATTCCCGAAGACTCTTGGCACAAGATGCTCGCTGACAACAAAAATGGCAAGATACAGATAGCCGTTGGAGTGAAGCGCGACGGCAAATGGACCGAATACAAGCCTATAACAAATTATGTGAGTGGCGACACTATCGACCAGTACTTGGTCTACCGACTCTTGTATCCTGGCTATGAGTTGTGGAACGAGATGGGAATATACCAACGTAATCTTACCAACTACGACGAGACACCAATACTCGAAAACCGTGACTTCGGCAAGCAATGTATCAATTGCCACACGTTCCGGCAGAACTCCACGCGCGACTTTATGCTGCATGTGCGTGGCAAGAATGGCGGTACGCTTATCAGTCATGACGGTAAGGTGAAGAAGACCTCTCCAAAGTGTCCTACTGTAAAAATGGGTGCTACCTATGCTGGATGGCATCCAAGCGGACAGTTCATAGCTTTCTCGATGAACGAGATACAGCAGTTCTTCCATTCAAGTGGACAGAAGCCTATTGAGGTGAGCGACCTTGCAGCCGATCTTGGTGTTTATGACATTGCCAACGACGTGATAATAACTTCGCCCGAGCTTAGTGGCGACAATGCCATGGAGACATTCCCCGCTTGGACTCCCGACGGCAAGACTTTGTACTTCTGCCGTGGCAATGCCTATACCAAGAACACTCCCCTCGACAGTCTGCGCTACGACCTTTGGCGTGTCAGCTTCGATGCCAAGGCAAAGGCTTTTGGCAAGCCTGAGTGTGTGTATGAGGCGAGTGCCACAAAGCATACTGTCAGTTTGCCTCGTTTGTCGCCCGATGGCAGATATGTGGTGTTTGTGGAGTTCGACTATGGCAACTTCTCTATATGGCACAAAGAAGCCGACCTCGCCATTCTTGATACCAAGACAGGCAAGGTGCGCCGTATAGAAGAGATAAACAGCAAGGATGTAGACAGTTTCCACACATGGTCGTCTACTGGCAGATGGATGGTGTTCAGCAGCAAGCGTATGGACGGAGGATGGGCACGACCTTATTTCGCCCATTTCAATACAACGACCGGACGCTTCGACAAGCCTTTCGTGTTGCCACAGAAGTCGCCCTCGTTCTACGAGACATTCATGAAGACGTACAATCTGCCCGAACTCATAACGTCGCCCATAAAAAATGAGGGTTTGTTAAAACTTATACAAAGTGGGCTGAAAGCCCAATAAGCACATAGCCCAAGGCAGCGCCTTGGGTCTACGGATTGAAAAAAGCAAAACGCCCTGTAAGGGCAAAAGCATTGATAATTAACGCTTTTGCCCTTACAGGGCGCATTGTTTTTGGTGGCTTTTTACCTCAGGGCGTTGCCCTGGGCTATGTGCTTATTGGGCTTTCAGCCCGTATAATTTGGTATTGATGTACCCTCTCTATGATAACTAATTTTTTTTAGCGCTTTGGTTTGAAGTGCAGCTTATACATAATGTGTAGCATTGCGTAGCGTGGCACCGTGTTATACCATGTCTCGGTGCGTCCCTGTGCATTTATAACCTTACGTACGTTTGAGAGCTTTCCGAGCAGGTCGAAACCGTCAGCCATAACAGTAAATTTGCCGAATGTGCGCTCCAGTCGGGCATTCCATACAAGATTGTTCGTATTCATCGACTTGTCTGAGTAGCCGTAGCGACTATAGAGTGTAATGTCGGTAAACAGCCTAAGCTTTAGCGGCAATTCAAGTGTAGCGTTCAGACCATAATCAACATCAGATGTATTGATGGTCTTGAAATCCTCACGATTACCCTCAGCGTGGATGTAGGCACAACGCAACTTGGCACCGAATGAGTATTTGCCAAAACTGTAGTCGAGCGATACTGTCTCGTTGGCTTTGGCTGTGCGTACTGATGAGCGCGGATCCTTTCCCGACTCTCCCTCAATTGCCACATAGTCAACGCTGTTGATATAGCCTATTTCAGTCCTGTTCGACAATGTGAAACGATTCTTCTTGTCAAGAATGCCATTGAAATCGAATGAGGCTCCCATATCCCAGTTGCCGTTGATGTTCATAGGTGTGGAATGTACCACGCCCGTATTGCGGTCGTAAGTTACATATTGTCCGATTGCGTTGCGCATCAACTGCCAGTAGGCTTTGATTTCTATCGCCCTACGGCTTGTATAGTTTTCATCATACTTGTAGAATCCTCTAAAAAAATCAATCCTGTGGATGTCTGTATTTTTCAGATTCGGATTACCACTCCATAGATTCAGAGGGTTGTCGGTTGTCGTGATGTCGAGAATGTCTGTAAGTTCAGGTAGAACTTTCTTCACATTGTATGTGAAATGACAGTTATCCTTACCTACGAAAAGTGTAGGTTCTAACGACCATAGGTTGCGTGTCATTTTCTTTTTGTACGCACCTCGTGTATAGTCGATACGTTCGCTACGATAGTTCACTCCAGGTGATAAAAACGCATGCAGACCGAAAACCGGAAGTTTTATAGAAGGAGTTCTTCCAGTCAGTTCGTAGCGGTCCTTGTTTATATGCGAACGGAAACTGTTGTCTGCGTCAATTGCACGTTGTAGGGAGTCGCGAGTTGATGGCAGATAGCCCACACCGACATTGCTTGCCCCTCCATACTCGGCGTATTTGTCAAGTCTGAATAGGTCGTTGTTGTTCTTGTCGTATATATGTGTGTATTTCAGACCAGCAGAGAAACTGTACTTGTAGTCAATATTGCCATTATAATAGTAGCAAGCATCCCATATGGTGCGGAGATTCAGGTTCCACTTGTCGTTGTACTTGTTTCTGAAATCCTGTACGCCGTTTTTGTAGTTAAGGTCGTAGATAGAGGCGTTCTCGTTCTTCTTGTTGAAGTAGCGGTTTTCTGTCTTCAGAATGATACCATCTGGACTTTGTGGCATTTTCCATTGAATCTGTCCTGAGAGGTTACCGTCATAATAGCGCATTCTGTTGAGTTGATGGTCGCTCAATTGGTTGAGCAATGCCTCCTTCAACTGTTTGCTGGCTGGTGAAGCAAATAGCGAGTCGAGTGAAGCTCCACGATATTTTTCGTTTGGCGCAACTGATAAAGTGGCACTTTGTACGAGATTGTTTGTTGTATTCTTGTAATATGTAAACTGCGGTAAGATTTCTAATTTGGTCCTGGTCCAGTTCTTTTTGATGGTATTCATGCTCATAATCCAACTCTCAGTTTCCTTGCCATAATTACGGCTGCGTCCGTAAGTATTACCGCCTTGCAGGAATCGTTCTGACGATACGATTGACTGTTGGTTGGTATTTTCGTGTGCAAATGTAGTATTTCCAGAAAACTCAAAAGAGCGGTCCTTGTTGTTGAACAGATAGTCGGCACCTACTTTCTTTTGTATTGAAGTTCCGTTTTCCAATTGTGCTGTTCCCCATTCTCCGTTAGTGCCAGGTGCACGTTCGTCGTTTATATTATTGAGATTGGCAAATATTCCAATGCGTGACAATTTGGTATAACGCAATGCGAAAAGGCGTGACATCCATCTGTCTTTTGTACCCATTCCTAAGTCAGCATTCGCAAGCATTCCTTGCATATATTGACGTTTCAAAGTGACATCCATTACAAGTGGTGCCATACCTTTTATGTCCTTTTGCTGGGCGAATTCGGCTATGTCGTCTTTACGCTCATACACTTTTAGCTTATTGACGGTATAAGCCGGAAGATTTTGAAGAGCAATCGCAGGATCGCCCTTGAAGAAGTCACTACCGTTTACAAGCAGCGAACTGACGAACTTGCCGTTCACAGTTATCTGGTTTCCTTTAAGTTGGACACCAGGCAGACGGCGTATCAATTCGTCGAGCATGGAGCCGTTTGACAATTGGAACGCATCAGCATTATATACAATTGTGTCACCATGCATCACCATCTTGATTTTGGATGTAGTCACAGTAACTTCGTCAAGCTTTACTTCTTTTATCTTCTTGTGTTTCTTTTTTAGTATAATGGGAGATATAGTAATAGATATTTCACGTGCGCCTGCCTTCAGCTGATATGTGTGTGAAAAATCTTCATAGTTGTCAGCTGTAATTTTAAAGACAACAGTATTGTTGCGTCGAGGTATAAAGAGAGTGAAATTAGCCAACTGATTGTTGTTCATACTTGGTTGGCTTCTTGTTTTACCTTGTGCTATAAGATTGTTTTGCTCGTCGTATACACGAATAGCAGCATTTCCTATTACCTCACCTGTAAATTCGTCCTTCACAATAGAACACACCATGATAGTGTCCTTGAAGCTGGGCATACTTTGGGACTGTATCGCAAATGTGAATAATAGTATTATTAGTAGTACTTTTTTCATGGTTGCAGCATGTATTATATCATTCTTCTCAAATGATTGGTTATAATGGTTTTGTTTCATAGATGAATGTTTTTTTGTTTGTACTTTAAGGTTTGATTTAAATTTTTTCAAAGTTAGGTATTTTCAATTAAATAACAAATATGCGAAATTAAAAAAACTAACAAATGTTAATAGTGTCGTTTTCTTCATTTTTGTGACAAAATAATATTAGTAAAAAGCCGGGTATCCAACGGTACATTACTTATTAATAGGTATTATTCACTTAATATTTGCAGGTTGCGTAAAAAACACGTAATTTTGTTGTCATAAGAAAGCTATTTGCATATAAACAAGACATGGAAAATTACAAGATTTTTTATCCGAAAGACAGACAGTCGTTTGCGGTGCGCATAGAAGAACTCGAAGCTACGGTAGGCGAATATATCAATGAAGAGAAGCAGAATGGTCGCCGTATAGTTTACTCGAAAGTATTCCTCAGCGACATACGCAATCAGAACTCGATGTTCACAGAATCGGCATTGTATACCGACATGCTCGCCAAGGCTCCGTGCAGCATAGTAGGGCAAGCCCCATTGTGCGGCTCAAAGATTGCTGTACTCGTGAAGACATCCGATCTTGACGAATGCTTCCGTCTGCACAGCCTCCGCCTTAGCGAAGAAGAGGCTGAAGGCCATCGCTCGTATATGCAGACAATGATGCTGTTTGAGAAATACATTAACTATATGGAGGCGCATGGGCTTGACATGAGCACCCATCTGGTGCGCACATGGATATACATAGCCGATATAGACGTCAACTATGCTGGCGTGGTGAAGGCACGCAACGACATATTCGAGCGTTACGGGCTGACTGCCGACAACCATTACATAGCGTCTACGGGTATTGGTGGCGACAGCCAGTCGCGTCATGCGTGTGTAGCCATCGACTTTCTGACCTATCCCGAAATAGCCGAAGAGCAGAAGACATACCTCAAAGCTCCCGAATACCTTAATCCTACGCATGAGTATGGAGTGGCTTTCGAACGTGCCACACGACTCACCGTAGACAATGTCAGCCACTACTATGTTTCGGGCACAGCCAGTATTGACAATCATGGCGACGTGCTGTATCTGGGCGATGTGGAACGTCAGACGTACAGACTGCTTGAAAATGTGGAGGCTCTGCTTGCCGAAGGCGATGCCAAGATGTCCGACATACGTTATTTCATTGTATATCTGCGCGACATAAGCGACTATCAGGTGGTGGATGCCGTATTCAGCAGTCGTTTTCCAAGTGTGCCATACATCATAGTACACGGCAAAGTGTGCCGTCCGGAATGGCTTGTTGAGGCAGAGTGCATTGCAGAAAAATAATGTTTTTTTTGACTATAATTGACAAATCATTGTAAATGTATTTCTTGTTTCTCATTATTTTTATCTAATTTTGTACCTCATATAAAGATTGAAACACATAAAAACAGAAAAGGAAAGAAAATGAGAACTGTTTATGAATTCTCTGTAAAGGACAGAAAAGGAAAGGAAGTATCTCTGAAGGAGTATGCCAACGAAGTGCTTCTCATTGTCAATACCGCCACTAAATGCGGATTCACACCTCAGTATGAAGAGCTGGAGAAGCTCTATGAGAAATACCACGCACAGGGATTTGAGGTCTTGGATTTCCCCTGCAATCAGTTTGGAGCACAGGCACCAGGCACCGATGAGTCGATACATCAGTTCTGCAAGCTGACATACGGCACAGAGTTTCCACGGTTTAAGAAGATAAAGGTGAACGGGGACGCCGCCGATCCGCTCTATAAGTTCCTTAAGGAGCAGAAGTCGTTTGCCGGTTTCGACCCTGCACACAAGCTCACACCAGTGCTCGAGGAGATTCTCGAAAAGGAGAATCCCGACTATAAGGAGACAAGCGACATAAAATGGAACTTCACCAAATTCCTCGTCAGCAAGCGCGGACAGGTGATGGCTCGCTTCGAGCCTACAGAAAGTATCGAGAATATAGCAAAACAAATTGAAGAACTACTATAAACAATATAAGTAATGGAAAACAGAGAACACGTACGCTGCCTCATCGTTGGTAGCGGCCCCGCAGGTTACACAGCTGCCATCTATGCTGGCCGTGCCAACCTCAATCCGGTAGAATACTGTGGCATACAGACTGGTGGACAGCTGACACAGACAACCGTAGTTGAAAACTTCCCCGGCTATCCCGAGGGCGTTGACGGCAACCAGATGATGCTCGACCTGCGCAAACAGGCAGAGCGTTTCGGTGTTGACATGCGCGAGGGCTCAATCGTCAAGGCTGACTTTTCGGCACAGCCATACGTGCTCACTACTGATACTGGAGTGGAGATTGAGGCTGATACAGTAATCATAGCAACAGGTGCCAGCGCCAAGTATCTTGGTCTGGACGACGAGAAGAAGTACAACGGTCAGGGCGTGAGCGCCTGCGCCACATGCGACGGATTCTTCTATCGCAAGCGCACTGTAGCCGTAGTAGGCGGTGGCGACACTGCTTGTGAAGAGGCTCTCTATCTGGCTGGTCTCTGCAAGAAGGTGTACATGATTGTACGCAAGCCTTATCTGCGTGCTTCTGATGTTATGCGCAAGCGCGTTGAGGACAACGAGAAGATAGAGATACTCTACGAGCACAACACCGAGGGACTCTTTGGTGAGGACGGCGTTGAGGGTGCACACCTCGTTAAGCGCAAGGGCGAGGCAGACGAGACTCATTACGACATAGCTATAGACGGATTCTTCCTTGCTATCGGCCACAAGCCCAACACCGACGTGTTCCGCCCAGCTGTAGAGTGCGACGAGACAGGATATATCAAGACTATCGGTAGCACACCGCGCACTAATGTTGACGGAGTGTTTGCAGCAGGCGACTGCGCTGATCCGACCTATCGTCAGGCGATTGTGGCTGCCGGTTCGGGCTGCAAGGCGGCTCTTGAGGCTGAGCGCTGGCTCACCGAGCACAACAAATAAACAAACGAATGACACGACTATTGCTTGTCCGTCACGGCGAGACCGTGGACAATGTAAACAGAATAATGCAGGGTCAGACACCAGGTTGTCTGACCCTGCATGGTATAGAGCAGGCTGAGGCTGTAGCCCGACAGATGGCATCGACACCTATCGACGCCTTTGTGTCGAGCGACTTGAAGCGTGCCTACGATACATGCCGAATCATAGCGCAACCCCATTTCGATGGAGCCGAGCCGAAGATAGAGCAGACCCCGTTGCTGCGCGAGCGTGATTGGGGCGGATTTACAGGTCGCTACATACCCGACCTGAAGGATGCCGTGTGGCCCGACGACATAGAGACGCTTGAGGCGATGAAGCTTCGAGGCAGCCGATTTCTTGACCACATACGCAAGGAATACGCAGGAAAAACAGTGCTGGCTGTGGGTCACGGCATAATAAACAAGGCGATACAGAGCGTGTACTACAATCGCCCCATGAAGGATATCGAACCCATGCAGAATGCTGAGATGCGCACATTGGAACTGTAATGAGGCACGTAAGCCCTTATTTTAGGGTTTTTTATTCATAAAAGTATATTGCTTTAGAATAATCTTTGTATTTTTGCATCACGACAATAGTTTACACCTATTATATATTATTACTCAACGACACATATATGAATAATAGCGACAGCATTGTTATCATTCCCACCTATAATGAGAAGGAGAACATAGAAAATATCATACGCGCGGTGTTCGCACTCGACAAGTGCTTCCACATCCTTGTCATCGACGACGGAAGTCCCGACGGCACGGCTGCCATTGTACACCGACTCATCGACACCGAGTTTGCCGACCGACTCTTCATCAAGGAGCGTTCGGGCAAGCTGGGACTTGGTACGGCATACATCGCCGGATTCAAGTGGGCGCTTGAGCACAACTACGATTATATATTCGAGATGGATGCCGACTTCTCGCACGACCCCAACGACCTGCCACGACTCTATGCAGCATGCCACGACGAGGGCTACGATGTAGCCATCGGCTCGCGCTATGTGAGCGGTGTCAACGTGGTAAACTGGCCTATCGGACGTGTGCTCATGAGCTACTTCGCATCCAAGTACGTGCGCTTTGTCACAGGCTTCAATGTACACGACACCACTGCCGGATTCAAGTGCTACCGCCGTTGTGTGCTTGAGTCGATACCATTGGATCAGGTGCGCTTCAAGGGCTATGCCTTCCAGATTGAGATGAAGTACACCGCCTACAAGATGGGATACAAGATAAAGGAGGTGCCCGTGATTTTCGTCAACCGTCGCGAGGGTGTGAGCAAGATGAATGGCGGCATCTTCGGTGAGGCTTTCTTCGGAGTCATGCGCCTCAGATGGGACGGATGGTTCAGAAAATATCCCGTAGCCAAGCACTAATTATGGAAATTAGAGAGATAAGTAGCATATATTCAGCCCTGCCGCAGTGTGGGGCTTTTTTGAATATTATAGCAGATGAGTCGGTGAGGCATGTATATCTTAAGGGATTGCTTGCCTCATCGGCTTCTGTGTTTTTTGCTGCCGCAGGAAGGGAGAGTGAAAAGGGAAAAGAGAAAAGTGAAAAGGGAAAAGTTAGAAGTGAAAAATCAGGTGAGAAGAGTACGCTTACTTCTGTCTTTATACTTCAGGACAACGACGAGGCAGGATACTTCTATCACGACCTGACACAGATACTCGGTACCGACAATGTGCTCTTCTTTCCGTCGTCCTATCGACGTGCCGTGAAGTACGGACAGCACGATGCTGCCAACGAGATATTGCGCACTGAGGCGCTGAGCAGGCTCGCTGCCGTGGGCGGCGATGCCAAGAAGCGTGGCGACAAAAATGAGGCGGCTCCCTTTCTGTACGTTGTGACGTGTCCGGAGGCGCTCAGCGAACTCGTGGTCTCGAAGCGCCGACTCGACGAGCGCACCATAAACATAGCTGTTGGCGACATTGTAAATCTTGCCGACTTAGGACGTAAGTTGCGTGATTTCGGTTTTGCTGAGGTTGACTATGTCTACGAGCCCGGTCAGTTTGCCATGCGTGGCAGTATAGTCGACGTATATAGCTACTCGTCGGAACTGCCATTCCGTATCGACTTCTTTGGCGATGAGGTGGACACAATACGCACGTTTGAAGTGGCAGACCAGTTGTCGAAGGATTCGAAGCAAAGCGTCAGCATCGTGCCCGAACTGGCTAAGACTGCCGAACAGAAACAGCCTTTCACCACGATGCTGCCCGACAACGCCCTGCTCGTGATGAAAGACCGACTGTATCTGTGCTCGTCGATAGAGCAGATATACAACGACGGATTCTCCAACCAGACATTGGCAGAACGTCTGGAGGGTGCCACCGAGGTGGAACAGCAGCAGATAATGCGCGACATGCGCAAGGAGAACAATCTCGTTTCGCCTACCGCTTTCCGTGAGGAGATATGCCGTTTCCGAACGGTGGAGTTCGGCGCACAGCCTACGGGTACTCCGCAGACCACCATAACGTTCAACGTTTCGCCCCAACCGTTGTTCCATAAGAATTTCCAACTGCTTGCACAGTCGCTCGAAGACTATCTGCTTCAGGGTTACAAGCTGTATATACTTGCCGATTCGGAAAAACAGACACGCCGTCTGCGCGACATATTCGACAGCGAGGAGATGAAGGCTTTGCGCAATACGCATACCAGCGGCTCAGCCAATTCGGAGGCGCTGAGTGTGGCTGACCAGCTCGACTTCACCCCAGTAGACCATACACTGCACGAGGGATTTGCCGACAACGACCTGCGACTGTGCTTCTTCACCGACCACCAGATATTCGACCGATTCCACAAATACAACCTCAAGAGCGACGCTGCACGTACAGGCAAGATGGCGCTCACTATGAAAGAGTTGCAGGAAATGGAGCCGGGCGACTTCATAGTGCACGTCGACTTCGGTATCGGTAAGTTCGGCGGACTGGTGCGTGTGCCCGTAGGCGACACCTATCAGGAAGCCATCCGCATATACTATCAGCGTGGCGACATTGTTGACGTGTCGATACACTCGCTCTATAAGATATCGAAGTATCGCCGTCAGGACACCGGCGAGCCACCACGATTGAGCACACTGGGCACAGGAGCGTGGGACCGACTGAAGGAACGCACCAAGAAGCGCATCAAGGACATAGCCCGCGACCTGATAAAGTTGTACTCAAAGCGTCGGCACGAGAGGGGATTCGCTTTCTCAGCCGACTCCTATTTGCAACACGAACTGGAGGCTTCGTTCCTCTATGAGGACACGCCCGACCAGTCGAAAGCTACACAGGACGTAAAGGCAGACATGGAACGTGCACGCCCGATGGATCGTCTGGTATGTGGCGACGTAGGCTTCGGCAAGACCGAGGTGGCTATACGTGCTGCCTTCAAGGCCGCTACCGACGGCAAGCAGGTGGCTGTGCTGGTGCCTACAACGGTGCTGGCATTCCAGCACTACAACACATTCTGCGACCGACTGAAGGACATGCCCGTACGTGTAGACTATCTGTCGCGCGCCCGTACAGCCAAGCAGACCCGTCAGGTGCTGGCTGACCTGAAGGAGGGCAAGATAGACATACTCATCGGAACGCACAAGCTCATAGGCAAAACCGTGGAGTGGCACGACCTCGGACTACTCATCATCGACGAGGAACAGAAATTTGGAGTGTCTACCAAGGAGCGCCTGCGCAAACTGAAGACCAATGTCGACACGCTCACCATGTCGGCTACACCTATACCACGCACCCTGCAGTTCTCGCTGATGGGTGCCCGCGACATGAGCATCATACGCACGCCGCCACCAAACCGCTATCCGGTGCAGACCGAATTGGGCGTGTATGGCCATGAGATTATAGCCGACGCAATAAACTTCGAGATGTCGCGCAACGGACAGGTCTACTTCGTCAACGACCGCATTTCGACCCTGCCCGAGATAGCATCGCTCATACAGAAGTATGTGCCCGATGCTCGTGTGGCTATCGGTCATGGCCAGATGAATCCCGAGGAGTTGGAGAAGATACTCATAGGATTTATGAATTACGACTACGACGTGTTGCTATCCACCTCGATTGTGGAGAACGGCATCGATATAAGCAATGCCAATACCATAATCATCAACGACGCCCACCGATTCGGACTGAGCGACCTGCACCAGATGCGCGGACGTGTGGGACGCTCCAACCGCAAGGCTTTCTGCTATCTGCTGGCACCGCCCAAGTCGGTGCTTACGCCCGAGGCACGCCGCCGACTGGAGGCTCTTGAGAACTTCTCGGAACTGGGCAGCGGATTCAATCTTGCCATGCAAGACCTTGACATACGTGGTGCGGGCAACCTGCTGGGTGCCGAACAGAGCGGATTCATGGAAGACCTGGGATATGAAACCTATCAGAAGATATTGAACCAGGCGGTTACCGAGCTTAAGAACGACGAATTCCAGGACATGTATGCAGCCGAGATCGCTCAGGGACGACAGATTTCTGGCGATGAGTTTGTAGAGGATTGCGCCATCGAGAGCGACCTTGAGATGTACTTCCCCGAGACCTACGTGCCGGGCAGTTCGGAGCGTATGCTGCTGTATCGCGAACTCGACAACATTGCCGACGACGCTCAGCTGGAGGCTTACCGTCAGCGACTTGCCGACCGTTTCGGTCCCGTTCCGCCGCAAGGCGAGGAGTTGTTGCAGGTGGTTGCGCTGCGCCGGTATGGCATACGTCTCGGTTGTGAGAAGATAATACTCAAGCAGGGCCGCATGCAGATGCAGTTTGTGAGCAATGCCGAGTCGGCTTATTACAAGAGTCAGGCGTTCGGCAAGATGCTTTCCTACATAGCACAGCACACCCGTCGCTGCAACCTGAAGGAGGTGAAGGGCAAGCGCTCGATGGTGGTGACGGGAGTTCCCACCGTAGGTGAAGCCGTTGCGATATTGAAAGATATAGAAGCAGGGGAATGATAAAAACAGATAGAAACGTAGGTATATACGAAAATAAATAGGTAATTTTGCACTGTATGAAAAATTATTCAGGAAGACACACCGCAATGTCGGCTGTGGTCGTAACAGTATTAATGTGGTTCTTTCAGGGTGCTGTGGCTTGTGCCGCTCCGGCTGTAGAACTTGCCGAAGACGAAAGCGCAGGCTTTCATCAGGTGTTGAAGGAGAAATTCATCGAGGGCGATGCCTCGTTCATGTCGCTTGTAGCCCTGGCGCTTGTGCTGGGACTGGCATTCTGCATTGAGCGCATCATCTATCTGAGTCTGTCGGAGATTAATGCCAAGCGCTTTATGCGTGAGATAGACGCCAAGATAGAGGCTGGCGACATAGAAGGGGCTAAGACCCAGTGTCGCAACACACGCGGACCTGTAGCATCGATATGCTATCAGGGATTGCTGCGCATCAATTCTCCGATAGAGGACATAGAACGTTCGGTGGCAGCATACGGCACCGTTCAGGCTGCCAATCTTGAGAAGGGATGTTCGTGGATAACTCTGTTTATAGCCATGGCTCCGTCGCTCGGATTCTTGGGCACGGTGATAGGTATGGTTATGGCGTTCGAACAGATACAGATGGCTGGCGACATCAACCCGACAATTGTGGCTGCCGGTATGAAGGTGGCGCTCATCACTACAATCTTCGGTATAATCGTAGCCTTGATATTGCAGCTGTTCTATAACTATGTGCTGTCGAAAATCGACCATCTGACGGCACAGATGGAGGAGAGTGCAATAACGCTGCTCGACACGATACTGAAGTATAAGGGTTGATAAGAAAACGTACACTATGAAGAAGATAGATTTCAGACACTATGCCACCGAACGCTTGTCGAACTTTGTGTTCTACGTGCTGATAGGTATCATAGTGGTGTTGGCGTTGCTGTTCAGGCTTGTTGGCTTCGACATGCCATACGAATACAACTTCGACTATAACGCACCGGTGCTGACAGGTGTTGTAGTGACGTTCATGCTTGTGCTCACTGGCGGTACGTTGCTGCTCATGGCTTGTACCATGATAAGAGGAATGCGTCTAAACAAAGACGAGAACCGTGTAGTTAACAACATTCCCGCACGCCGCATTTCGGTGTGTGTGGCATTGGGCACGTTGCTCGTTCTTGTGCTGACATTCGCCTTGTCGTCGGCAGATGCGCTTAAAATCAACGGTGCAGCTTACACCGACAGTTTCTGGTTGCGTGCTTCGGGCATGTTTGTCGGAACATCGCTATTTATGGTTGTAGCTGCTATTGCGGCTGTGGCGTTTGGTGCCACACGATACATACGTAAATCTCACTGACAATGTTAATAAAACGCAGACAACACAGGATGCCGGTGCTCAACACCACAGCCACTGCCGACATATCATTCATGTTGCTCACATTCTTCCTCGTCACAACGTCGATGGATGTGGACCGTGGACTCGTGCGTCAGCTTCCTTCGCTCGATGATGAGCATGAGAAGCATAATGATTTTGTGGAGGTGGAACGCGAGAACACTATGGCGTTTGTCATTGACAGCAAAGGAAAGCTCACGCTCAACGGCAAGCCTATCGATGTGCGTCAGGTGCGCAGCCGTGTGGCTGATTTTGTGGGCAGTCGTGTGGAGCATCATGCTATAAGCATCGACACCGATCCGGCTGCCGACTACAATACCTACTTTGCGCTTGAGGATGCCATTGTGGGGGCTTATACCGACGTGCGCGACCGCATAGCACGCAAGAAATTCCGTTGCGGATATGCAAAACTGTCGGATGAAGAACGTGAGGAGGTGCGCGAGGCGTGTCCGCAGCGTATCCTGGAAACATACAGGACATCAGATCAGAAAGGAGACGAGCAATGATATTCGATAATCGTAACAGAAGACAGATGCCGCAGCTGAACACTGCATCGCTGCCCGACCTTATATTCACCGTGCTGTTCTTCTTTATGGTGGTGACACATATGCGAACCGTTGCACTGAAGGTGGAGTTTCGCGTGCCTCAAGGTACAGAGCTGACACGACTTACGAAGAAGACTGCGGTGTCGTATGTGTATATAGGTCGTCCGGCTACCACTTCTGGACATAATGTCAAGGCATCTGCTGATGCCAATAATGGATTTCAGATGCAGATAAACGACCGCATAGCTACTGCTTCGGATATAGCCGGATTTATGGCATCCGAGCGCAAACGAATGTCGGAAGAAGACCGTTCAAATCAGACTGTTTCGGTAAAAGCCGACCGTAAGACACCAATGGGAATGATAACCGATGTGAAGATGGCACTGCGTAAAGCACGTGTTCAACGCATCAGTTATTCGGCTGAGCAGCGCAAATAAATCTTTTATTTTTCTTGACGGGTTATAAATTGTTAGATTTTTCGGTAAAAATTGTGTATATCGTAATTTTATACTACCTTTGTGCAATATTAAAACAACAATTCATAAATGGCACATCACAATTTAGATTTACTTGACAAGAAGATACTCCGACTCATTGCCGGAGATGCGCGCATCCCGTTCTTGGAGGTAGCACGTTCTTGCAATGTCAGTGGCGCTGCTATTCACCAGCGCATACAGAAGCTAACTAACCTTGGAATATTGAAAGGCTCACAGTTTATCGTTGACCCCGAAAAGGTGGGATATGAAACATGCGCCTACATAGGTTTGTACTTGCAGAATCCTGCTAAGTTTGATGACGTAGTAGAGGAATTGAAGAAGATTCCTGAGGTAGTGGAATGTCACTACACAACAGGCGGCTTCGACATGTTCATCAAGATATATGCACGCAACAACCATCATCTGCTAAATATCATCCACGATCAGTTGCAGCCGCTCGGTCTGTCGCGCTCGGAAACCGTTATTTCGTTCAATGCCGCTATCAACCGCCAGATTCCTATCAGCGAACTGCCCGTTGAGGACGAGTATGACGAAGCAGAAGAAGGTGACGACGCAGATGTTGTGGCAGAATAACGATATCAACAAAGTCTTTATTTTAACACAAACTAAAAGAGGTTATGGCAACAATGCCATAACCTCTTTTAGTTTGTAATCTATTCCTTTTCGTAGTCTACGAATGCGTAGGCTTGATGATGTTTCTCGTCGGTTGTATGTTCCTCGCGCATTGTCTCTTTCCATCCTTTGTATTCGGGAAAGAAGGCATCGGCATCGGCGGGAGTGTCGTGTACCTCAGTAAGGCAGAGGCGGTCGGCATAGTTGAGTGCCTGCTCGTAGACACTCGCTCCACCTATTATATATATATCCTCGTCTTTAGAGCAGTGGGTAAGTGCCTCGTCGAGTGAGCGATAGGTGTCGCAGCCCGGGAATTCGGTCTGTGTGCGGCTCAACACCACGTTACGACGATTGGGTAACGCTCCCTTAGGCAGCGACTCGAAAGTGCGGCGGCCCATAATTATTGTATGACCTGTGGTGAGTGCCTTGAAACGCTTTAGGTCGTTGGGCAACCAATACAGCAATTTGTTGTTCAGTCCGATGGCGCGGTTGGCGGCAACGGCAGCGATTATTGTTATCATTATTGAATTTTGATTTTTGAATTTTAATTTTTGAATTGTTGCCTTCGGCAATTTTGAGTTTTGAATTTTGAGTTTTGAATTGTTGCCTTTGGCAATTTTGAATTTTGATTTTTGAATTGTTGCCTTCGGCAATTTTGAGTTTTTAATTCAAAATTGAATAATTCCTAATCGGCGTAGCCGACAATTCAAAATTCAAAATTCAAAAATCAAAAATCAAAACTCTTAATCGGCGTAGCCGACAATTCAAAATTCAACATTCAAAACTCAAAATTCTCTCGTGCCAAGCACGAGAGCTAAACGCTAACTGTTGCAGCGATATGCGGCCATGGGTCGTAGCCTTCGAGCTGGAAATCTTCGTAGTGGAAGTCGAAGAGATTCTTAACGTCGGGGTTGATTTTCATTGTAGGCAACGGACGAGGAGTGCGTGTCAGCTGCAGACGAGCCTGGTCGAGATGATTGAGATAGAGATGGGTGTCGCCGGTTGTGTGGATGAATTCGCCCGGCTGCAATCCGGTCACTTGAGCCATCATCTGCAACAGCAGAGCGTACGAAGCGATGTTGAATGGCACGCCGAGGAAGGTGTCGGCAGAGCGCTGGTAGAGTTGCAGCGACAGGCGACCTTCGGCAACGTAAAACTGGAAGAGGCAGTGGCAGGGAGGCAATGCCATCTGTTCTACCTCAGCCGGGTTCCATGCTGTCACCATCATTCGGCGTGAGTCGGGATGGTTCTTAATCATATCCACCACGTTCTGTATCTGGTCGATAGTGCCGCCGTTGTAATCGGGCCACGAACGCCACTGATGTCCGTAAACCGGACCAAGCTCGCCATTCTCGTCAGCCCATTCGTTCCATATACGCACGCCGTGCTCCTGCAGGTAGTGTACGTTGGTGTCGCCACGCAAGAACCACAGCAATTCGTAAATTATCGACTTGAGGTGCAGTTTCTTTGTTGTCAGCAACGGAAATCCGTCTGCCATGTCAAATCGCATCTGATTGCCGAACACACTCATTGTGCCCGTTCCGGTGCGGTCGGTCTTGGTAGCACCCTCAGTGAGTATGCGGTCAAGAAGTTTTAAGTATTGTTGCATTGCTTATTTTAATGTGATATGTTAAATGTTAAGTGTGAAATGTGGAGTGTTATATGTTATATTTTGGCAAGCACACGACATTCCGATTCGGGTACGTGTGTGCTTTTGATGCGCCATTCGGTGGGGTAGAGGTTGTTGGCGCGGTTGCCTATGTTCTTTTCCATTCCGAGCGGGAAGCCCTTGTATGTCACTACGACAAATCCGCGCGGTGTTCCTTCGGGCAGCGTAATGGCTTCCTTGCGCAGGAAGTTGATGGCTTCTGCATAGCTGAGTTCCACTTGCGGATAGGCGTCGATGTTGAGTTGTCGCGACAGAGCGAGCGATTGGTCGGGTATGATGTCGCGTCCCTTCTCGGTGCCAAGCGTTACGCCAGCGTGCATAATCTTAAGCGTTGAGGCTGCCGTGTCGTAGGTGTCTGCCCAGCGTTGGGGTATTGCTATGATGGTGTCGCTGTTGCGTCGGGCTACGAAGTTGTCGGGCGAGCATAGTGCCTGCATCGTGTCAGGCGCCTGCTGCTTGCCGCCTTGCGCTGTCTGCTTGCGTTGGTTTTTGCGGTCTTTCTTCGGTTTGGAGTTGGCGGCAGATGCGTTCAATGCAGTAGTTTCGCTCTCGCCGTGTTTGCGCAGTACGGCTACAAACAGGCCTTCGCTACGACTTATGCCAGGCATAAAACGGCATACGGGAGCATTGCCTACGACAGCAGGTGTTATGTTCCACGACTCTTCGACGGGCACCTCAATAATGTCGGCACCCAGTTCGCTTGCTATCCACTCCACGTTTTCCTCGTCCTCATGTGCGTTGAACGTGCAGGTAGAGTAGATGAGCAATCCGCCGGGTTGCAGGCATTTCCATATATCGCTCACTATCTCGCGCTGCAATTGCCAGCAGTTGTCCACATTCTGCTGGTTCCATTCTGCTCTTGCGCCGTCGTCCTTGCGAAACATTCCCTCGCCCGAGCATGGCACGTCGGTAAGTATTGCGTCGAACATGATGCCAGCCTTGCGATAGTCGTGCGGATAGTTGTTGGTTACTATGACATCTTCGTGTCCGAACTTCTGCAAGTTCTCGCTGAGTATCTGAGCACGGGTTCGCATAGGTTCGTTTGAAAAGAGCACTGAACCTTCGGGAAGTGCTGCGCGTAGAGCAGTCGACTTTCCGCCAGGTGCAGCACAGAGGTCGAGCATACGCACAGGCTCCTTGATGAATGTGCGCACTATATGGTCGACAAACATCGAAGCCGCCTCCTGCACATAGTACACACCGGCATGCAGTAGAGGGTCGAACGTGAAGTTGGGGCGTTCGTTCAGATAGCGCCCCGTGGCGCTACACCATGGTACGGCGCTGTCGCATAGTCCGGCTGCCACGTCAAGCGATTGCGCCTTAAACGGATTGAGACGTATGCTTACGGGCGACTGTTGTGAATCAAGTCCCTCCTCAAGGCGGCTGTATAGTTCGTCGCCCATGAGTTGACGGGTGTATGAGATGAAGTCAGATGGCAAGTTCATGTCTTATTGTCTATATATAATAAAGTGGGGGTGGGCTGTAGACTGCAAAATTAGGCAAAATAATTGAGAAATATGGATGTGTAGAAACAAATGTAGCTTATCTTGGTATGCGAATTTGTGACTTTCAGTTCTTTTCGTTAAATTTGTAGCACATTCAGCCTTATGCAAATAATTGTGTGCTATGAAGAAATTAAAGTTCGGCCTACTGCCTAAAATCATCGTTGCCATAATCCTTGGCATCTGTCTTGGCATCGTCTCACCCGACATGCCCGTGCGTGTGTTCGTAACGTTCAATGCGCTGTTTAGCGAGTTCCTCGGATTCCTGATTCCGCTCATCATCGTAGGACTCGTCACACCTGCCATTGCCGATATAGGCAAGGGTGCGGGCAAGCTATTGCTTGTCACGGCGCTATTGGCGTATGGAGCCACTATCTTCTCTGGCTTCCTGTCGTATGGAGTGGGGCAGACCTTCTTTCCATCGCTCATTTCCGACAATCTGAAGATAGCACAAATCAGTCAGGCTGAAGGCATCAAGCCTTATTTCACTGTTGCCATTCCGGCACCGCTCAATGTCATGACTTCGTTGGTAATGGCGTTCACGCTTGGACTGGGCATTGCCCATCTGGACGGCAAGGCGCTGAAGAACGTGTTCGGCGAGTTCCGCGATATCATCACCAAGACAATACAGGTGGTGGTGCTTCCGTTGCTGCCAATCTACATCTTCGGCATATTCTTCAACATGACCCATTCGGGCGAGGTGTTCAAGGTGCTCAGCGTGTTTGTCAAGATTATCGGCGTGATATTCGTCATGCACATATTCCTGCTCATATTTCAGTATGTGGTGGCGTCGTTCTTCGTACACAAGAATCCGTTCAGGATGCTTGGCAATATGATGCCGGCTTATTTCACGGCACTCGGCACACAGTCGTCGGCAGCTACTATTCCCGTCACGCTGCGTCAGACCATACTCAACGGTGTGGACAAGGACATAGCCGGATTTGTGATTCCGCTATGTGCTACGATTCATCTGTCGGGCAGTACGATGAAGATTGTGGCTTGCTCGCTTGCACTCATGATGATGCAGGGCATAGCTTACGACTTCCAGATGATGGCAGGATTCATATTGATGCTCGGTGTGACGATGGTTGCAGCGCCAGGTGTGCCCGGTGGAGCAATCATGGCTGCCCTCGGCATACTCTCGTCAATGCTCGGTTTCGACCAGCAGTCGCTCGCGCTGATGATAGCGTTGTACATCGCTATGGACAGCTTTGGAACAGCGTGCAACGTGACGGGCGACGGAGCTTTGGCGCTGATAGTAGACAAGTGTTTCGGTAAAAAATGAATATAAAACTCGTATTGGCGGCTTTGTTAGCGCTTTCGGCTCTTACGGCACAGGCGCAGAACGACAACCGCAAAACTCATAACATCGGAGTAGGCATCAATCGTCATGCTGCCGACTCCACATTATACAGCAGTGGCAATCTGGCTTTGTTTGGCGACGTTGACACTCTGCGTGGTGCGCAGATAGGAACTTTCTCGGCTACGGTGCGCAGGCAGATGCGTGGTGTCAACATTGCAGGCATTGTCAATGCTGTAGGTAGCGACATGCGTGGCGTACAGATTGCAGGCGTGTCGAATTTGCTGCAAAGCGGCAATGGTTTTCAGGTGGCTTTATTTAATAATGTGGCTGGCGAGAACTACAGTGGCATTCAGTTGAGTGCCCTGTCGAATATCTCGCTGGGCATGAAGCGTGGCATGCAGATAGGTGGTACAAACATCTGTTCGTCGTATATGCGTGGTGTGCAGACGGGTTTTTACAACTATGCCGACACACTCAACGGTTCGCAGATAGGACTTGTCAACGTGTGCATAAGGCATCCGCGCGGCGTACAGATTGGTGTGATAAACTATAGTCGCGACACGCTTGCACATAAGATAGGACTTGTCAATGTCAATCCGAATACACGTATCGACATCATGACTTACGGAGGAACGGCTACCAAGGCAAACTTGGCGGTGCGATTTCGCAACCGAAGCACCTATAATATATTAGGTGTAGGCACTCATTACTTCGGACTCGACAAGCATTTCTCGGGTGCCCTGTTCTATCGTATAGGCCAATACTTCAACATCACTCCACGATTCTCGCTCAGTGGCGACCTCGGTTATTATCATATCGAATCGTTTGAGGAAAACTCAAACAACAAGCCCGAACGTCTGTTCTCGCTTCAGGCACGTCTCAATGCTGACCTTATACTGGGCAATTACACGAGTCTGTTTGCTACGGTGGGCTATGGCGACACCCGCTATTACAACCATGCGCGTCGTTACAGGCAGCGTGCCATATTCGAAGCAGGATTGGCATGGCGACTGTCGCGCAACCGTCATTTCTACACTGCTGTTGACGACGGGTGTGGTGTGGAGGACAATGATGCCGATGCTACTGCATTCGCCTTCGACGATCCGATGCGCCAGAAGAAACATCCGTGGCGTGCCGCACTCGAAGCATTCGGCATTAATGTGGGTGTGCAGTTCTTCGACCGCTATGTCATGAACGAGGATTTTGCCAAGATTTCATGGAGCAGTATCAAGAATAATATCAAGACAGGATTCGTCTGGGACAACGACCAGTTCTCGACCAATCTTTTTGCACATCCTTATCATGGCGGACTCTACTTCAATGCAGCCCGTTCGCACGGCATGTCGTTCTGGGAATCAGTGCCTTACTCGTTCTGTGGAAGCCTGATGTGGGAGACTACGTGCGAGATAGAACCGCCTGCCATCAACGACCTTATGGCTACTACGTTCGGTGGAGTGTGTATTGGTGAGGTGACCAATCGCATGAGCAACCTTGTCTACGACGACCGCTTGCGAGGTTTCCCGCGCTTCATGCGTGAGTTTATTGGCACATTGATTTGCCCTATCAAGGGACTCAACCGCATTCTGTATGGCGATGCGTGGCGAGTGCGAAGCAGTTATTACAAGTATCATGATTACGAAAGTATTCCTGTTCATTTCACTACGTCGTTAGGTTATCGCTATCTTGCCGATAATGGTGCGCTGTTTCGTGGCGAGGGCAATCCGTATATACAGTTCAACCTTGCCTATGGCGATCCGTTCGACCGCGAACAGACCAAGCCTTACGACTATTTCACAGCCGACTTGCAGTTTGGACTTAGTGGAAACCAACCGCTCATAACGGGTGTTCATCTTCTCGGACGTTTGTGGAGCACTCCTGTAACAATATCGAATGGGGCTGATATGGTGTTCGGATTGTTCCAGCACTTCAACTATTACGACTCCGAACCCGTGAAGAACGGTTCGGACATTGTGCCTTATCGTATCTCGGAAGCAGCGTCAATAGGACCGGGCTTCATCTGTCGTTTTCCAAAGGTGGGCAATCTTACTAAGCTCGAGCAGCGCATCTTCGTTGACGGCATACTGCTTGGCGGAAGCCTTAGCGACTACTATCATGTCATCGACCGCGACTACAATATGGGTAGCGGATACAGCGTAAAGGCAAGTTGCCTGATGGAGTTCGGACGTGTGGGTAGTATGTCGTTCGGTGCCGACTACTATCGTATATTCACATGGAAGGGATATGAAAACAAGGATGTGGACAATACCGACCCAATTTATCTAAATGCACAGGGCGATAAGGGCAACTCCTCGCTGCTCGTACTCAACGCCCGCTTCTGTCTGGCATTGTCCAAACGCATCAATCTCGATATGAAGGTGTCGAACTATTGGCGCGACACATATTATAAATATCATGACAAGGTGTTGTCAAATACTTTTGATTGTAGTATCGGACTGCAGTATGCACTCTAATGTGGAGTCCTAAATATATATAATAAGGTGTTATTGTTTGCGGAAACAGTCGATGGTTGATGTGAATCAATTTTGAATATAAAAACGAGAAAAATGCTAACTTTTTTCGGCGAAAGTTTTGGAGTTTTCGCAAAAAGTATTACCTTTGCATCCGCTTTCGAGAACGAACGAAACCTCAAGCAAAACGAGATTGATAAGAGTTCGAGAAAGCGAATAAAGAAAGAGTTCTTTGAAAAGATTTACATAAGACAGATAAAGTA
>OKRS01000208.1_pt1 | contig 45598 bp, 37 predicted proteins | sample 1601191 | NCBI WGS metagenome assembly OKRS01 (sample SAMEA3541509, study PRJEB24748) | human gut metagenome | biome: human gut; feature: human-associated habitat; material: faeces | place: China | collected 2012
ACACAATGAAAGCAGAATACCGAAAGGACTGCCTGCAAAGGGATAGCGTGGAACGTGAAGGGTATGCAGGAGTGCCGAGTGTTGGAACTCGGGACAACAGAGAAAGAGACAATGCAACGCAGGATTTACTGCGAGAAATTCTTCGGGGCAGAAATTTACTCGAAGCAATGAAAAGAGTCAAAGGCAACAAGGGAGCCGCGGGAATCGACGGAATGACTGTCGATGAACTGGAACCTTGGTGCACTGAACATGGTCGAGAACTTGTATCTGACATATGGTTCGGAAGATATAAACCAAACCCAGTAAGACGCAAGGAAATTCCCAAAGCAGACGGAGAAGTGCGAAAGCTTGGCATACCAACTGTTATAGATAGAATGGTACAGCAGGCAATAGCACAGGTACTGCAACCAATGTATGAAGAAACTTTCTACAAAGGAAGCTACGGCTACCGAGTAGGAAGAAGTGCACAACAGGCAATGGAAAGCGTGAAAGAATATGCGGAAAAGGGCTACCGATACGTAGTAGAAGTAGATTTATCCAAGTATTTCGATACGCTGAACCATGACTTACTGCTTAACATACTTCGCAGGAGAATAAAAGATAAGAGGCTGATAGAGCTAATCAAAAAATTCATTAAAAGCGGAGTCATGGACAACGGAGTAATAGTAAAGACAGAAGAAGGTTCGCCGCAAGGCGGGCCATTGTCACCACTATTGGCCAATATTTACCTGAATGAGTTTGACCAAGAAATGTCAAGACGAGGAGTAAATATAGTAAGGTATGCAGATGACATTATTGTCGAAGCAAAAAGCAAAAGAGCAGCGGAAAGATTACTGGAATCCAGCAGAAAATATCTTGAAGATAAGCTTAAACTAAAGTTGAACATGGAAAAGAGCAAAGCAGTAAGCGTATACTCACAAAAGTTCAAGTTCTTAGGATTTACGCTAGGTAAGAACCAAACGGGTGTAATGATAAGAGTACACAAACAACCCTTGAAGAAAGCCAAAGCAAAACTAAAAGAGCTGACAGCTAGAAGCCAAGGAAGAAATGTACGTGTAGTGATGAACAAGGTAAAAGTATATATAAGCGGTTGGCTGAACTATTACTGCATAGCAAGTATAAAACGCAAAATGCAGGAATGGAATGAATGGCTGCAAAGGAGATTTCGTCAATATATATGGAAACAATGGAAGAAATCTACAACTAGAGTTACAAACTTAAAGAAGTTAGGAATACCAGAGGAGTACGCATATATGTGGGGAAATACAAGACTAGGTTATTGGCGAGTAGCAGGAAGTGCAATACTTAACAGGTCAATAACAAAAGAAAAGCTCGTAAAAGCAGGCTATTATGAATTAGCGAGCAATTACGAGCTTAAAAGACTCAAGCATTATGGTATTTGAACCGCCGTGTACCGAACGGTACGCACGGTGGTGTGAGAGGTCGACTGCTCAAATAATGATCAGTCTCCTACTCGATTAATATTTGTTACTTTCGCCCAATTATATAACGATTTTGGACGAAAGGTGAAGGAGTTGGATGAATAGGGGCGGTTTTTCCCTTATCCTATTGGTGATTCCCTTATTTTATGGTATAATTTAAGGGAATGGAAGGAGGAGTAAGGGAATGAGAAGCTTTAACTACTCAATAATTAGAGAACAAAAATGGGATTCAGAAATTTTGAGCTTGATAGCTGCAATTTATAAAGAGGCAGGTAAACAGGAGCTTTTTGTAAAGCAACGGCCGGAAGAGCTTAATAAGCTGGTAGAAATAGCAAAAATTCAAAGTACGGAAGCGTCTAATGCGATTGAGGGCATTGTTACGACTAGCACTAGAATACGTGAGCTTGTAAACGAGAAAACAACACCGAGAAATCGTGATGAGCAGGAAATTGCCGGCTATCGTGATGTATTAAATATAATACATGAGAATTTCGATGTTATCCCCATCTCCAAAAACTATATTTTACAGCTTCATAAAATTTTGTACAACTATATGAATAACCAATTTGCAGGGAGAACTAAGAGCGTGCAAAATTACATCAGTGCTACTTACCCGGATGGTAGTACTAAGATTTTATTTACACCGCTTGCTCCTTACGAAACACCGGAAGCGCTTGAGCGTATATGTGAAGAATATAATATGGTTATAGGCAATTTGGAGCTAGAGCCTCTTATTGCTATACCTGTTTTTATTCATGATTTTTTATGCATTCACCCATTTAATGATGGCAATGGAAGAATGAGCCGCTTGCTGACAACCTTACTTTTGTATAGAAGTGGTTTTTATGTTGGAAAATATATTTCTTTGGAAGCTAAAGTTGCGCAGAATAAGGATTTGTATTATGAAGCGTTGGCTGCTGCACAAATAGGCTGGCATGAGGGTAAGGAAGATGCTATACCATTTGTAAAATATATTTTGGGGACGATTCTTGCTGCTTATAAAGACTTTGAAGAACGTATGACTATCATTGAGCCTAAGCTTTCTGCGTTGGAAATGGTACGTAGAGCAAGTGAAAATAAAATTGGACGCTTTAATAAGCAGGATATTCGTGAGCTTTGTTCTACGCTTAGCGACAGCTCTATTGAAGCTGCTCTGCGTAAGCTGGTGCTTTCCGGTGAATTGCAAAAAGAAGGCAAGGGGAAAAGCACTTGCTATTTTAGAGTTAAATGAGGATATTAAAAATAGAGTAAAATTAAGCGCCCTCTGAAAAGCTGGTTTCAGGGGGCGTTTTCTTCCAATATTTGTTACTTTCGTCCAATTATATACCAATTTTGGACGAAAAGCAAATAGGCTGGATGAAAGGAGAAAATAATAAATCGTTTTACCCCTCTTTATCTTTTGCTCAAAAAGTGCTATAATAAACATCAAATTGAATCGACCCCTGATAACACGATGAACAAGCAAGTAGGCTTAAGGCTGTGTTTAAGAGAGCGAAGTCGCCGGCTGTAAGCTTCGCACACAAAATTATGCCGAAGTTCCCTTGGGAGTGTCCTGCCTGAAGGCCGCATGGCTGCGTAGGGTGGGCGTAAGGCTGCGTTAAAGCTTGCAAATGAAGGAACAAATTTGGGTGGTACCGCGAAAGTTTTTCGCCCCTGTAAACTTTTATCAGTTTTGCAGGGGCGTTTTCTTATTTTTTGCTGACAGCTGATAAAGCATCATCTACTGCAGAAACAGCTTCTTGCACCAAAGGTATTAGCACGACCAACGATTTATCCAATTCGCATTAGCTCATGATAAATCGGGTCTTTGCGTCACGTACCTCCGGTACGCCTGCGTCGCGTTTCTTTGTATCTGATACTTTTTAAGCCGTCCAATGAAGAAAGGATGAAATCAATGAAAGAAAAATTAGAAGCATTAAAAGCTCAGGCTTTAGAAGAGCTTGCTGCCGTCACTTCTCTTGATGCGCTTAAGGACCTGCGCGTCAAATATCTGGGCAAAAAAGGCCCGATGACCGAAATCCTGCGCGGCATGGGCAAGCTGCCTGCCGAAGAGCGTCCGAAAATCGGCCAGATTGTTAACGAAATCAAGGCTGAGCTGGAAGGCAAAATCAACGAAGCAACCGCCGTTCTGGAGAAAAAGGCGTTGGCTGACAAGCTCGCTAATGAGCAGGTTGATATTACTCTGCCGGGCCGCAAGCCGAAAGCAGGTCATCTGCATCCCGTAACCCTGACTATGCGTGAGATTAAGAAAATCTTCATGCGCATGGGCTTTGACGTTTGCGACGGTCCTGAAATTGAGGACGTGTACCACAACTTCACCGCACTGAACCTGCCTCCTGATCATCCGGCGCTGGATATGCAGGATTCCTTCTATATCACCGAAAACTATCTGCTGCGTACCCAAACCTCCGGCGTGCAGGCGCGTACTCTGGAAAGCAAGGAGCCTAACACTCCGATCCGCATGATTTGCCCCGGTACCGTTTACCGCTGCGACTACGACGCAACCCATTCCCCGATGTTCCATCAGGTAGAAGGCCTTGTTGTAGATAAAAACATCAGCCTGGCAGATTTGAAGGGCACTTTGGAGCTGTTCTGTAAGCAAATGTTTGGTGAGGATGTTAAGGTGCGCCTGCGTCCTTCCTACTTCCCCTTCACCGAGCCTTCCGTTGAGGTTGACGTATCCTGCCCGATTTGCCATGCTAAGGGCGGCGGCTGCCATGTCTGCAAGGACAGCGGCTGGCTGGAAATCCTTGGCGCCGGTGTTGTACATCCCAACGTACTGCGCATGAGCGGTTATGATCCCGAGAAAATGACCGGTTTTGCCTTTGGTCTGGGCGTTGAACGTATCGCTATGCTGAAATACGGCATTGACGATTTGCGCCTGTTCTTCGAAAACGACCAACGCTTCATCAGTCAGTTCAAATAAGGAGGATCAATCATGCTTGCATCTTTAGAATGGTTAAAACAATATGTAGATATTAACATCTCCGTTGCGGAGCTGTGCGATAAAATTACCCGTGTCGGCCTGGAGGTTGACACCGTTACCCAACTGGGCAAGGGCCTGGAGGGTGTAATCACCGGTAAGGTTATGGAAATTCACCGTCATCCCGACAGCGACCACCTGTGGGTTTGCATGCTGGATTACGGCCAAGGCGGCGAGCCGGTGCAGATTCTTACCGGCGCGCAAAACGTACATCAATATGACATTGTGCCTGTTGCCGTAGTTGGCAGCGTACTGCCTCCGAGCGAGCGCAACCCGCAAGGCCTGAAGCTGAAAAAAGCTAAAATGCGCGGCCTTGATTCCTTCGGTATGCTGTGCAGTGCCGATGAGCTGGGCATTGAATCCAAGCTGCTGCTGCCGGAGCAAAGAAACGGCATCTTCATTCTGCCGGAAAACACTCCGATTGGCGTAGACATCAAAACCGTTTTAGGCCTGGATGATACCGTTATCGATATCGACCTGACCAGCAACCGTGCCGACTGCTTCAGCATTATCGGTCTGGCGCGCGAAATCAGCGCTATTACCGGCTGCCCGCTGAAAATGCCCGCTATGGACGTTAAGGAAGCTGCTGCAGGTAAGGCCAGCGATTATGTAAACGTAAAAATTGACGCACCGGAGCTTTGCTCCCGCTTTGCTACCCGCGTGCTGAAGGATATCAAAATTATGCCTTCTCCCGAATGGATGCAGCGCCGTCTGCGTGCCTGCGGCGTGCGCCCCATCAGCAACGTAGTTGACGTTACCAACTATGTTATGCTGGAGCTGGGCCAGCCGATGCATGCTTATGATGCCGATAAGGTTGCAGGTCATACTTTGATTGTGCGCCGTGCTCAAGAAGGCGAAAAGCTCGTTACCCTCGACGGCAAGGAGCGTGAGCTGACCTCCGCTATGATTACCATCGGTGATGCCGAAAAGGCTGCCGGTCTTGGCGGTGTTATGGGCGGTCTTTTGACCGAGGTTACCGACGAAACCAAGAACGTTATTCTGGAGGCTGCTTCCTTCCACGGTCCTTCCATTCGCCGCACCTCCCGTGCGCTGGGCTTGCGCAGTGAAGCCAGCGGTCGTTTTGAGCGTGGCGTAGATACCATCCGCGACCATGACGCACTGAACCGTGCTGCTCACTTGCTGGAGCAAATGGGTGCCTGCGAAACCTTCAGCGGTATCGTAGAGGCTTATCCGGAAGAGCTGAAGCCGGCGGTAATCACCACTACCGCAGCAAAGATTAACGGCCGCATCGGCGTAAACATCGCTGAGGACGAAATGGTTGCTATCCTTACTAAATTGGGCTTCGGTGTAGAAGCAAAGGACGGCGAGCTGCTGATTACCGCTCCTACCTGGCGCCGTGACATCGACTGCGATGCCGATATCAGCGAAGAAATTGCGCGTATGCATGGCTATGATTTCATCGAAAGCCATCAGCCGGAGCTGACCATCACCCAAGGCAGCCAGTCTGTACTGGACGATGTTAAGGACGATGTACAGGATTACATGGTAGGTGCAGGCCTGAGCGAAATGATGACCTACAGCTTCATTAAGGCCAACGCTTATGATAAAATGCTGCTGGCAGCAGATGATGCACGCCGCAGCTGCATTGAGCTGCTGAACCCGATTACCGACGCCTTCTCCGTAATGCGCACTACCATGGTTCCGAGCGCACTGCAGACTGCCTCCTTCAACTTGCGCAACCACAACAGCAGTGTTGCCTTGTTTGAAATCGGCCGTATCTTCCTGCCGAAGGCACTGCCGCTGACCGAGGATCCCGAAGAGCGTCAGCTGCTGACCGCAGTACTGAGCGGCAGCCGTAAGGCACTCAACTGGTGCGATGATAAAGGCAACGTTGACTTCTATGATATGAAGGGCATCGTTGAAGGACTGCTGGAAGCAATGCAGGTGAGCGATTACACCATGACTCGCAGCCAACAGTCGTACCTGCATCCGGGCAAGAGCTGTGACATCGTTGTCAATGGCGAGGTTATCGGCTCCTTCGGCGAGGTACATCCGGTAGTTCAGGAAAACTTTGAGCTGGATCAGGTTACCTACGTGCTGGAAATGGCCGTAGAGCCTTTGGTAGCAAGCGCAACTGCTGTACCGCAATACAAGCATCTGCCCAAGTTCCCGAGCATGAGCCGTGATATTGCCGTTGTTGTTCCGGCAGAGGTAACCAATGCTGAGCTGGAGCAGGTTATCCGTGCGCATGCAGGCGAGCTGCTGCAGGGTGTGCGTGTATTCGATATCTACACCGGCAAACAGGTTGCCGCAGGCTGCAAATCCATGGCCTTCAACCTGACCTATCAGGCTGCTGACCGCACCCTGACCGACGCTGAGGTTGATGCTTCTATGAAGAAGGTTATCGCTGAGGTTGCCGAAGCATATAAGGCTAAGCTGAGAGATTAATCAGGATATAATTACTACGTATAAAAGGACTCGCTGCCGCTGTTTAGCGGTGGAGAGTCCTTTGCGTTGGTACAAAGATTCTGTTATGCAAATATCTGCTTTACAAAATCATATTGATGTACTATGATAATAGTGAGAACCAATATTTTTTATTGAGGGGGTTTTAATATGTACAAATTATGGAACATGTTAGCAGAAATGCAATCAGATGCTTATGAATGGGTGGAGCTTTCCCACTCTATGAACAATGACAGCCCGGTGTGGAGCGGTATTCCCGCAGGCTCGGTAGAGGTTAGCAAGACAGTTTTCGATTGGGGCAACCCGATGCTGGAATGTTTGATTCAGACCTTCAAATTTCCCGGACAATACGGCACACATATTGACTTTCCCGGTCATTTTGTTAAGGATATGCCTTTGTCCGAAGCGTTCGGCGCGCAGCAGATGCTGTTTCCCTTGTGCGTGATTGATATCACCGCCAAGGTTGCGGAGGATGTGCATTACGCTGTAACGGTGGAGGACATCAAGGCTTATGAGGCAGAATACGGAGCGATTCCCGACGGTGCCTTTGTGGCACTGCGCACCGATTGGTATAAAAACTGGCCGGATATGGATAAGCTGAGCGGTATTGCTGCAGATGGCAGCGAAAACTTCCCAGGCTGGTCCTTGCCGGCGCTGCAATATATTTATGAAGAACGCAACGCTGCAGCCAACGGTCACGAAACACTGGATACAGATGCTTCGGCAGAGGCTGCCAAGGCAGGAGATTTGGCGTGCGAGCGCTATGTGCTGGGCAAGGGCAAGCTGCAGATTGAAGTGCTGCAGAACCTGGACCGCGTGGCACCTGCGGGAGCATTGCTTGTTGCTGCTTGGCCGCGCATTGAAGGAGCGACCGGCTTGCCGGCGCGTGTGTTGGCAATTACTCCGAAAAAATAAAAAATTTGCTTGCTTTAAGCTGACAGATCAAGAAAGAAGCGTACATACGGAGTGTGAGTATGTACGCTTTTTTATTGGCGTGAAAGGTAATGAAGAAAACAGGAGCTTTTGCTAATGACAAAGCAGAAAAAATATGCAAAATTTGAGTTTGGCTTTACATAAAGATTCTGAAACTTTAGACGGCTGAAAGTTACTTTTGTGTATTGGGAGATAAAGAAAATTAAATTTACTTAATAAATGCAGTATGCGTTCGAGGAAGAAAGTTTAACTGTAAGATTAAAAGTTGTTGAGAAAAATATTAGATTTTACATAAATTGCCTTGCGCTTTGGATGATGAAAGTGGTATAATGAGTTCAAATAAATGTCAAAATTAGATGCCTTGACTAATTTTGAGGTATTTATTAAATTTATGAGAAAAGAAGGGTTTCTTATGAAAAAGATGTTGGCAAAAGCTGTTGTACTTGGTCTCGTATTGGGTGGTATTGGTTTTGTTGCTAATGATGCACAAGCTGCTGAAATTGGTCCTGCAGTAAAAGCAGAAACAGGATTTGGCAAATGGGCTGAAGTATTGGGTTACGAAGATGGCAAAAAGATTAATGCTGAAGCTGAAGCTGCTGCAAAAGCTGCAGGTGAAGCAAAGGCTGCTGCAGGTGAAGCAAAGACCGTAGCAACTGCTGCATAAACAACTGCAAATGCTGCAAAGGATGCTGCAGATGCTGCACAAACAACTGCAAATGCTGCAAAGGATGCTGCTGCTAAGAATGCAGATGATATCAAAACTAACGCAGATAATATCGAAGCTAACAGCACTGCAATTTCTGCTGAAACTGAAGCTCGCATAAAAGCTGATGATGAATTGGACAAAAAAATTGGTGAAAATACAAAGGCAATTAATAATGAAGTAACCGAGCGCAAAGCTGAAGTAGCTCGTCTTGACGGCGAAGTAGCTCGTCTGGACAGCAAAATCGACAAGCTGGATGCTCGTGTAGAAAAAGTTGGCGCTATGGCTGCTGCTATCGCTAACCTGCACACCATGGGTTATGATCCGGAAGCTCCGACCGAAATCGCTGTAGGCGTTGGCCAATACCGCGACAAGACAGGTATGGCTCTGGGTGCATTCCACTATCCTAACCGCGACTTCATGCTGAGCTTCAGCGTATCCACCGCCGGCGACGAATACATGGGCGGCATTGGTGCAACCTGGAAATTCGGCCGCAAAACTCCGGAAGAACTGCGTCAAGCTGAAGCTGAAAAAGCTGCAAAAGCAAAACTGGCTAAAGCAGAAGCTGCTAAAAAAGCTGCAAAAGACGCTCGCGTAGCTGCTCAACAAAAGAGACATGCAGAAATGCTGGCTGCTCGCACCGCTAAATAATTTATCGTAAAATCCTATAATCATATAATCACGAAGAGGGCAAGGGTGACTTTGCCCTCTTTTTGTTATATAATAGATATAATAAAATTGTTGATTATGCGAGGTGCAAAAAATGCGTTACATTAAGCTTTTGATAATGCTGATATTATTGAGCATTGCTGCCGTAGGCAACTGCCAGAACCTGCAGAAGGCAGGCGAAACCGATGTTGGCGTACTTTATGTGGATGTTGATTCGGTGCAGAGCCTGAGCAAAAGCGGGCAGCTGTATCTGGCTGTGTTTGCGGAGGAGCAGTACACAGACGCCGATTTTCTGAATTTGCTGCACGAGGACGAATCGCTGCAAAACGCCGTCGGTGCTATGTATTTGTATCTTTTCAACAGCAACGGTACGGAATATACCAAGGCAGCACACTATATTATTGATAAAGACGGCAAGGTGTGCCTGGACATGGGCGGTGAAACCGCAGTGCAGCAGACAAAGGGCAGCAAGGAAATGCTTAATGTATATACCAAAGCATTGGATGCATTAAACAAAAAGGTGCAGCAGAACAAATGGCTGCATAAATAAAAGCCTGCGGAAAAACTTGGAGCACGCAGAACCTGCGGGAGCATTGCCTGTTGCGGTTGAGCGCATGTGCCGGTGCTTACAGAAAAAATTAGCAAAATTTTATACACTTTAAACTGACAGATTAAAAATAAAGCGTACGTACGACTTGTGAGTATGTACGCTTTTTTATTGGCGTGATATAATAAATATATCAGCAAACGAAGCTGCTGATTTGCAAAAGAAAAGGGAAGTAAGATACACATGCGTAAATTAAAGTTTGTTTTTCAGATTATCATAGCCTTCATCGTGGCGCTGGCAGCGTACAGCGGCCTGTACCAGCCTAACGCCGAAAGCGTGCGTGCGGCGGTAAAAAATAACCTGCCGCAGAGCATGCAGCAGAAGCAGGACACAGGCACAGCGCAGGGCAGACTGCGCATCAGTGTGCTGGATGTGGGGCAGGCGGATGCGATTTTGCTGCAGGACGGCAAGCGTAACATTATGGTTGACGTGGGCAACGATGTTAAGGACAAGGTTGGCGACAGCGGTGGCAGGCAGGCGCTGATTAAGGCGCTGGATAAGGCCGGAGTCAATAGAATTAAGACTGTTTTCGTGACGCACCATCATCGTGACCATATGGGTAATATCATGTATGTGCGCGGTAAATACGGTGTCAGCAATATTTATGACAGCGGTTATGTGAACAACGGCTATAAAGCGTCCGTGGCGCTGAACAGTGATTTGCGCGCCGGCAGGTATAACGGACAGGCGCTGAAGGCCGGGGACAAGATTACGATTGACAAAAATTATTATATCGAGGTGCTGGCGCCGGGAGATTTCCTCAGCAAAAAGGACCTGAAGAATATGAATAACACCAGCCTGGTGCTGATGCTGCATTATGGCAGCTTTAAAATGCTGCTGACGGGTGATGCGGAGGCGCCGGTGGAGGATGCGCTGCAGCAAAAATACGGCACTGCGCTGCAGGCGGACGTGCTGAAGGTTGGGCATCACGGCAGCAAGACATCGTCCTATTGGCCGTTTATTAGCAAGGTTAAGCCTAAGTATGCGCTTATCAGCTGCGGTGATTTTTCAATTTACAAGCATCCGAACAAGAACGTGGTAGGCAGCTTAACGCATCTTGGCGCTAAGGTGCTGACGACGCACGATCACGGTACGCTGACGGTGACGACGGACGGTAAGAGCTTTGATGTGCTGACGGAGCGGTAGGCGGTTGCTTAAGAGGAAGATGTGGGGTAGAATAGGGAATAGAAATTCTTTACAAATAAACAAGATAAAAGATAAATGAGTTTGAAAGGTGTGTTTGTGATGAAGAAAATATTGTGTTTGTTAGTTTTGCTGCTGTCGCTGACTGCAACCTGTGCAGCTTTTAATCCGCCGCAGCCACCTAGATGGTATTGGATAGGTTCTGATGCACATTACGGGGCGTGGATTGATACGGCAACGGCTAGATTTTATATAGGTAGTAAAGAGTATGGGCATAGTAATCATCAATGTGCGCTTGTATGGGTGGAATGGTATGACGCAGATAAAGATGAATATCTTATTTCGCATGATGAATATGATCTTGACTGCAGAATGAGTAGAACACTGCATGCTACGTTTTATAATAGTCAAAATGAAGTTATTAATTCGTATAACAGAAGCTATGCTGATTTTGAGGATATTATTCCCGGTACTAATGGAGAAGCGGTATATGATGCAGTAGTGCTGCTGAAAGAAACAAGAGAGAATGCACGGAGGTTGTAATGATGAAGCATTATGAGGTAGTGGCAGCGGTAATTGAGCATGACGGCAAGATTTTGTGCATGCAGCGTAATAAAGGCAAATTTGATTATGTAAGCTATAAATTTGAGTTTCCCGGCGGTAAGGTAGAGGCCGGCGAAGAGCGTCACACTGCGCTGGAACGCGAGCTACGCGAGGAAATGGACATGGATATCAGCATTCCCGAGGATGCGTATCTGATGACGGTGGAGCACACCTATCCGGATTTTGCGATTACCATGCATGCGTATGTGTGCAAGCTGGCACAGCCCAAGTTCGTTATGAAGGAGCATGTGGCAGCAAAATGGCTGGCTCCGGCAGATTTGAACACCTTAGATTGGGCAGCAGCGGATATGCCGATTGTGGAGCGCCTGCAGCAAGAGGAGATTGAATAATCGTGAACAGCAGTGAACTTGCCTTGTATTTGGAGGCGGGCTTTATTGATTTTAATATTGAAACTGACGAGCGCTTTTTGCCTAAGATATTGACCAATAATCAGCAGGAGCAGGTAAAGGTATTGGAAAACCTGCTGTTTGAGCTGGAGCATTGTGATGAATTTTTCTTTTCTGTGGCGTTTGTAACCAATAGCGGTATTGCCTGCTTGATTGATACACTTAAGGAATTGGAAAATAAGCATATCAAGGGAAAGATTTTGGCTTCGCAATACCAAAACTTTACGGAACCGCGAGCATTGCGCAGATTACTGCAGTTTCCTAATCTTGAATTGAAGATAATTACCTCTGACTATAATTTCCATGCCAAGGGTTACTTGTTCCATACACACGCAACCTCTGCTAAGGATGAAAATTACACTATGATTGTCGGCAGCAGTAATTTGACGCAAAGTGCGCTGACGGTTAACCGTGAGTGGAATGTGCAGCTTTCTTCCATGAAGGATGGTGCTTTAATCAGGCAGATGCAGGAGGAGCTTAATCAGGCGTGGGATGATGCTACAACTGTTACCGAGGAATGGATTGCTGCCTATGAGCGCATTTATGGTGAAGCGCGCAGCCAACGACAGCGTGCTTATACAAAAATACATAAGCTGTACAAAATCAATCCTAATAAAATGCAGGCAGCAGCCTTGCAAAATATTGCAGCGCTCAGGGCAGAGGGCAAAAATCGTGCTTTGCTGATTTCTGCTACTGGTACTGGTAAAACGTATCTTTCTGCCTTTGATGTGCGGGCAGCGCAGCCTAAACGTTGCTTGTTTATAGTACATCGTGGGCTGATTGCACGTAAATCTAAGGAGAGCTTTGAGCAGATCATTGATGAGCATATTACGACCGGTTTGTTTACCAGCGGTCACAGAGAAATAGACAGGGACTATGTTTTTGCTACCGTACAGACCTTGGTGAAGGATGAAAACCTGCATGCCTTTGCACCGGATGCTTTTGATTATATTATTATCGACGAAGCGCATCATGCAGGAGCCAAAAGCTACCAAAAGGTGCTGAGCTATTTTAAGCCCAAATTTTTATTAGGTATGACGGCAACGCCGGAGCGTTCTGATGACTGCGATATTTTTAAAACCTTTGACCATAATATTGCTTACGAAATCCGTTTAAATCAGGCCTTGGCTGAAAACATGCTGGTGCCGTTTCATTATCATGGCGTAAGCGAAATTGTTGTAGATGGCGAGCTTTTAGATGATAATGCCGATTTTGTGCGCCTGACAAGTGAAGAACGTGTAAAAAATATCCTGTATTATGCAGATTTTTATGGCTGTGATCAAGGGCGTGTCAAGGGTATAGTCTTTTGCAGCAGGATAGAAGAAGCGAAAGCCTTGTCAGAGGCGTTTAATAAGCATGGCAAAAAAGCAGCCTTTTTGGCTGGTGCTACCAGTGAGGAAGAGCGTGCAAGGCTTATCGAACGTCTTGAAAGTGACGAGGAGGGCGTAGATAAGCTTGATTATCTTTTCTCTATTGATGTTTTGAATGAAGGCGTAGATATTCCTTCTGTAAATCAGATTATCATGCTGCGTCCTACGCAGTCTGCCATTGTCTTTGTGCAGCAGCTTGGCCGTGGACTGCGTAAGAGTAAGGCAAAGCGGTATCTGGAGGTTATTGATTTTATCGGTAACTATGAAAATAATTACATGCTGCCAATAGCCTTGTATGGCGACCGCAGCTGCAGCAAGGAAAAGCTGCGTCGCATTGTGCATAATAACTTTTTACCGGGGGCATCGACGGTTTATTTTATCGATGTAGTTCGTGAGCGCATTTTTGAATCCTTAAATAAAAATAATTTTCTGGAGCTGCGTCAGCTAAAGGAATCATATCAGTTAGTTAAATCTAAGCTAGGGCATGCGCCCATGATGCTGGATTTTCTGGCTTTGGGTGACAAGGATCCATATCTGTTTATCCAAAAGAAGAAATCCTATTACAACTTCAGACAGTATGCAGATCATTACGAAAGCACGATGAGTGCAACGCATGGCAGGCTGTTGGAGTTTATCTGCTTGGAGCTTGCTAATGGCAGACGCTTGGAAGAGGTTGCGCTGCTGCGCTATTTAATGCAGCATACGCAAATTGATGTGCCTGCATTTATTCAATACATGCAGGATAAATACCAGCTTACTACCTCGGCAGCAACGGTTGCCAGCGTAGTGAATGTATTGAGTATGCAGTTTTTTAAAACTGCGGATGCCCAAAAATATGGTAATATGCCGTTGGTGAATGCGAATGCAGACAGCATCTGCTTAAGTGAAAAATTTAGCAGCATGCTTGCAAATAAAGAATTTTACGGCTATGTTAATGATGCTTTGGCCTATGCGGAAAAACGCTTTTTGTCTGATTATAAGCCAGCAAAATTTTATCATGGCTTCAAGCTGTATGGTTCGTATACGCGTAAGGATGTCTGCCGTATATTGAACTGGGCGAAGGATGAAAGTGCTGTTGTTTATGGCTATAGGGTTAAATATAATACCTGTCCGATATTTGTAACCTATAAAAAGGATGAAAATATCAGTGAAAGCACTAAATACGATGACAGATTTGCCAGTCCTACGATTTTTAACTGGCAGACGCGCAGCAGAGTTAATATTGATTCGCCGGAGGTTGTGGCGATTGAGCAGCCGGAAACACTGAAGCTCCTGTTTATCAAAAAGAGTGATGCTGAGGGCTCAGAGTTTTACTTTATGGGCGAAATGCTGCATAAGCAGAGCATCGGTACCACGATTACCGGCAATAAGGGCGAAAAGCTTTCTATTGTGCAAATGTTTTACGAAATGAAAACGCCGGTAGAAGCAAAGATTTATGATTATTTTGAAGGATGATGCTTATAGTCTTATGTGAAAGTCTTTTGGATGACGAGCTTGGCGTTAAGCAGAAACCCTACGGAGGTACACCATGGAAAAACCAATAATTAGAGACGAAGCCTTTTTGGCACAAAAATCGCAGCCTGCAACCTTTATGGACATTGCAGTAGCGCAGAATTTATTAGATACGCTCGCAGCTCATGCGGACCGTTGCGTGGGCCTGGCAGCAAATATGATCGGCGTGTCCAAATGCGTTATCGCCGTAAATATCGGCCCTACGAATATTGCTATGCTGAACCCGGAGATTATCAAGCGCTCCGGCAAGTATATGACGGAGGAGGGCTGCCTGTCGCTGGAGGGCGAGCGTGCTGCAGTGCGCTACGAAAAAATTACGGTGGCTTATCAGGATATGCAGTTTAAAAAGTGCAAGCAAAGCTTCAGCGGCTTTACGGCGCAGATTATCCAGCATGAGATTGACCATTGCCATGGTATTATAATTTAAGCGCAGAGATGGCCAGAGAGGCTGCAAAGTGCTTGTGTATTCAAAAAGAATGTTAGAAATTATCTTAGAAAATATCGTCACTGCTTCCGAAAGGCTTGGTCTGCTTGCAGCGTACGCCGAATCCGACGTGCTGCTTTACAGGCAGTACGGGCGCTATGACACGGTTGCCGTGCAGCGCGAGGGTAGGAAAATGTTAAAGCGTACGGAAGCATTGCAGGAGGAGTATGATCTCGCTGCATTGCCAAGGCTTGCCAAGCAATATGCCGAGTGGAGCAAAAAGCTGCAGCAGCTAAAGTTCAAACGCCTGCTGCATGGAGAGTTTGCTGCGGGCAAAGGCATTACGCTTTATGTGAATGCTATCAGGCAGGAATGTGCTGAGCATGGCTGGGATTATGCAGCCTATTATGATTCTGTACTGGTGCATGAGCGTGTGCATCTGCTGCATTATCAGGCAGTGCTGGCGTATTTTGGCGCTGCCGACGCAGCGGTGCAGAGTGCGGAGTACAAGCAGGCGCAGCGCTATTGGTATGGCCGGCAGACGGAGGCGCAGGCTGCCGTAGTCAAGGAAACGCTGGCGGAGTTTGCCCGCTGGCTGTGGTGTTTGCGGCAGGGGCAGCATAGTATAGCGCAGACGTTTTTGCAGACGCCCGAGGAGGCGCGGACGTGCATTCCGTACTATCCTTATGCAGGAGTGCGGGGACTGTGCGCGTTGCACGCAAGGTCGCCGCAGGCGGCAGTGCGGGCGTATAGCGAGCTGTGGCAGCTGTCGCTGACGAGCTGGCAGCAGGCGTATGAACGGATAAAGCAGCTGAACGCAGCAAAATAATCTTTGCAAAATCAGGAGCACCCGTCAAACGGGCGGTTTGATGACGGGCTATAAGCCCTTAATAATAGCCAGCACCTCAAGACGCTGGCTTTCACTTTTTTCAAGCCACATTGTACTTATCACCTTCGCCGCTCCTGTTAGGGGCGTTTTGACTACTAGTTACCCTTGAAAGGGGCTTCGTACTCTTTTACACTTAATTTATCCAAAGCTATACTTAAATTGCAATAAGAAGTAGCACACTTTTTACTGGATTCACAAATTGGCAAGCAGTATAAGGTGTACAACTTCACATATTTTCTCAAATTCCTCTGAAAGTCAATTTCCGAAATTTGTTTGTTGGGATGACATTATAATCCGCTTCAGTCGTATCAGAAGATGCTGTCTGCTCGTTCCACCTGAACATTTACATGAAAAATCTCCGTCATTCTACAACAGAACAACGGAGATTTCAAAATAAAATATTTTCTTTTACTCTTTTACAATCCAACTGCCAGTTTTCTTTGAACCAATTCTCTCTAATCGTCCTAATTCAGACAACTCTTTGATCATTCTCTGAACAGTGCTTCTCGACAAAGAGACTCGTTCAATAATTTCTTTTTGCGTAATTGTTGGATCATTGCGCAACATATCAAGGAGCATTTTCTGATTATCAGTTAAAGCTTCATTTATTGCCTCATTTAAAGCTTCATTACTTGATGCTTTAAAATTCAGATTTGGAAGCTTTACAGTAAATTCCACTCGATTGGATCGGAAGGTCGGTTCCAAACCCGGTTGATAATTTGCTGCATTTTCGTATGCGGTACGGATTTTACTTAATCCACTGCCTTGACGTTCCATATATCCAAGGCGGGCAAAAATATCTGCAAGGATAGGATTTCTTCTGGTTGAAGGAATATCATCAATATCACGCCCCTGAATCTGTGTTCCATCAGGCATTCCACCCGGAGAATAAATTAAAAGGCGGTCATCAAACATATCCACTTTCTCGGCAAGCTGTCTGGTAGTTAATGATTTTCTCTGACGATAATATTTCAAATTATTGCCCGGAAGTTTATTCTTAGGCTTTTCCTCGAATGGCAAAGCTACATGGAGCAAAAGTCTGCCTAGATAGAATTGACACAACGATGTATGATTGAAAATATCATTGCAAAGACAATATGATATTTACATACCCCTTTTGAATGTGATAATTCGTTAGTTTTATTTGCTATTAATACGTCATTCCTTTCTTTGCAATAGTGACTTGAACACTTACTATTGTATATCGGAATGACGTATTTTTGTATAACAATCAATGCGCACCCGCATAGCGGATGGTTCTGTGTGAAGCACCATATCGTTTCTTCGAAAAGAAACTTGATAGTGCTCCACGGGCTAAAGCCACAAAAAAATAACAGCCCAATTCTCAAATTATGAGTCTTGGGCTGTTTTCTTATGCAATTTTTTTAGGCGAAGCCAAGCATTAAGCCGATTTGTCTTACGATAAACGCTACGCACCAGGCCACAACAAGCTCATAGCCCATAAGGCAGAGCGTGCTGGTATCCGAGTTCAGCTCGCGGCGAATGGTAGCCAGCGCTGCGACGCAGGGCGGATAGAGCAGGCAGAACACCAGGAAGGTGTAGGCTGTGAGCGGCGAGAAGAGGCTTGCCAGATCAGGGGCACCGCCGCTGCCGACTGCAAGCACGGAAAGCGTACTGATGACAACTTCCTTGGCTGTGATGCCGCAGATGAGCGAGGTTGTTGCCTGCCAGCTGCCGAAGCCGAGCGGTGCGAAAATCGGCGCCGCCAGCTTGCCGATGGAAGCGATAACGCTGTCGGAGGCATCTACCATGTAAAAGCGCACATCAAAGTTTTGCAGGAACCAGACGATGATGCTGACGAGGAAGATAACCGTAAAGGCCTTATGCAGAAAGTCCTTGGCCTTTTCCCACATATGCATGATGATGTTGCGCGCTGTCGGCAGGCGGTAGGCAGGCAGCTCCATGACAAAGGGGACCGGCTTGCCGCGGAACACCAGGCTGTTGAGCAAAAAGCCGGAGAGAATAGCTACGCAGATACCGGTGAGATAGAGCGAAAGCATGACAAGACCGCCACTATGCGGGAAGAAGGCGGCAATGAACATACCGTATATGGGGAGCTTGGCGCTGCAGCTCATGAATGGTGTGAGCATGATGGTCATTTTGCGGTCGCGCTCACTGGCGAGGGTGCGCGATGCCATAATTGCCGGCACGCTGCAGCCGAAGCCGATAATCATCGGAACGAAGGAGGAACCGGAGAGGCCGATTTTACGCAGCATTTTATCCATGACGAAGGCGACACGCGCCATGTAACCGCTGTCCTCGAGCATCGAAAGGAAGAAGAATAGCGTAACGATGGTCGGCAGGAAGGAAAGCACGGCGCCGACACCGGAGAAGATGCCGTCGATAATCAGCGAGTGCATCGGCGGTGCGATATCCAGCACGGTGAGCGTGTTGTCTGCAGCAGCTGTTACAGTGTCGATGATGTCGCTGAGGATGTTGCTGAGAAAGGCGCCGATAACGTCAAACGTGAGCCAGAATACAATGCCCATGATAAGCACGAAAATAGGGATAGCATAGAATTTATGCGTCAGATAATGGTCGATTTTTACAGAGCGCAGCTGTGCTTCCGTATGCGTGGGCTTCTGCACGGTCTGCGCGCAGAGGTCCTCGATATAGGCGTAGCGCATATCTGCCAGCGCCGCTTCCTTATCCGTTTTGAGGTTTTGCTCCATTTCGGTAACGAAGTGGCCGATGATATCGCATTCGTTTTCCGAAAGCTGCAGCGCCTTGGCGAAATCGCTGTCACCTTCGATAAGCTTGGTGGCGGTAAAGCGCAGCGGCAGGTTCTGGCGGCGTGCTTTAGTTTCAATCAAATGGGCGATACTGTGAATAGCGGTATGTACAGGACCGCTGCAGAAATCAAGACGCTGTGGCAGCTGCTGGTTTTGAGCTACCTCTACGGCGCGGCGCAAAAGCTCGCCTACGCCTTCGCCGGAGTTGGCGGTGATGGGGACAACAGGCACGGTCAGCGAATCCTCCATTGCCTTGATGTCAATACTGCCGCCGCTGCCTGTGAGCTCGTCCATCATGTTGAGGGCGATGACCATCGGGATATTCAGCTCGATGAGCTGCAGCGAAAGATACAGGCTACGTTCGATATTAGTTGCGTCGATGACGTTGATAATTGCGTCCGGCTTATTGTATAAAAGCAGGTCACGCGTAACAATTTCCTCCGAGGTGTAGGGAGAAAGCGAGTAGATGCCGGGTAGGTCGATAACGCCTGCGTCCGGTACGGCGAGAATCGTACCTTCCTTTTTCTGGACGGTTACGCCGGGAAAGTTGCCGACGTGCTGGTTACTGCCGGTGAGATAGTTGAACAGCGTGCTTTTACCGCAGTTCTGGTTGCCGACGAGGGCGAAATGCAGCTTCATGCTTCGCTCACCTCCGGCGTAACGGTGATTTTTGCGGCTTCCTCCGCACGCAGCGTCAGCTCGTAGCCACGCAGGGAGATTTCCAGCGGGTCACCGAGCGGTGCGCGCTTGCGTACCATAACGCGGGTGCGGGGCGTGAGTCCCATATCAAGCAGACGGCGACGCAGAATGCTGCCTTCGCCGCCGACCTTAGCGATGATAGCCTCCTGACCTAAGGGAAGCTTATCTAATGTTGTAGTTTCCATGATTTTGACCTTCTTTGATTGATTTTGCTTAAGCTTTAATTATATATATGAAGCATGAAGCGGTCAAGTAAAACAGGGGTTTTAGCGATAAACGTTAATTAAAAAATATACAATGTAGATTTTGTTACAGCTTTACATGACGGTGCCGTTGGTGAGGCGGATTTTTTCTGCCTTGGCTTCTGCCAGCTGGCCCTGATTAATCATACCGTATTTATGCATAGCGGCCAGCACCAGCAGCTGACGTTTTTTGCAGCCCTCGGGGTTTTCCAGCGGATTGAGGCTGGTGGGCGCGTAGGGAAGCGAGGCGATGACGGCGGCCTCGGCCAAAGTCATCGCCGAAGGTGCCTTGCCGAAGTATGTTCTGCTAGCATGCTTAATACCGGTGGAGCCTGCGCCGAAGTAGGTGGTGTTCAGATAAAGCTCCAGAATTTCGTCCTTGCTGTAATTGTCCTCCAGCATGAGCGAGAGCACGGCCTCTTCAATTTTACGCTCCATGCTTTGCTCGTGCGAAAGAAAAACGTTTTTGACAAATTGCTGCGTCAGCGTGCTGCCGCCCTGTACTACCTCGCCGGCATTGATGTTGGCCAGTGCGGCGCGCAGAATGCCTTCCACGGCAATAGCGCCGTGATTATAAAACCCATGGTCCTCAATAGCGATAAGTGCCTGCGGTATATCGCGCGACATGGCATCAAGACTGGTCCAGTTTGGGTTTTGACGGATAGGATCGATAACCTCATCCATATTAAAGGCCAGATAGAATTTATGTACGGGCGAGGGCCATTCCTCCTTGGGAGGAAGTAGGCTGGTGAAAAGAGCCATAGCTGCGGATTTTTCGTGCTTGCTGATTTTTTGCTGCTCCTGCTGTACGGGGGTGGTAGGCTGAGCCTTATCCGTAATGTTGTCATAACCCACCATGCCTATAAAAATAAGCAAAGCCATGATAATGATTTTAAACATAAGATACACCTCGTTAGTAATTTTGATATATTTTAAACAGTGACGTGTATAGCTTTCACGTCTATTGTAACAATAAAGTGTGAATTTGGCAAAAAATACTGGTATATTTACCTTTTAGGTAGTAAAATAAGATTGTAAAATGGATTATTGTCCCTTAAATTTTACAAAAAAATTCACAAAGTGCTTGCAAAATTATACAGTTTAGTTGTATAATTATCGAGTACAAAGGAGGATGGATATGAAAGCAAGTGTTATCGGTGCAACAGGCTATGCAGGAGTTGAGCTTCTGCGACTTCTGGACGGACATCCGGAAGCGGAAATTGCCGTGATTACCTCTGAAAGCAGTACGGGAGAGGCGATTGCTTCTATGTATCCGCATTTGTCAGGACGCATTGAAAAGAATCTGCAGTCTATGCAGGAGCTGGATGCTATTACTGCAGCAAGTGATGTGATTTTTATTGCCTTGCCTCATGGCCATGCGATGAAGATAGGCAAGCAGCTGCGAGGAAGCAAGACCAAGATTATTGACCTCGGCGGCGATTATAGATTTAAGGATTACCATGTGTTTGAACAGTGGTACAAGGTGAAGCATGAGGACCCGGAGGCACAGGCTGTCTACGGACTGACAGAGCTTTTCCGTGATAAGGTGCGCGGGGCGCAGCTGGTGGCAAATCCCGGCTGCTACACAACCTGCAGCATTTTGGCGCTGGTGCCGCTTTTAAAATATAAGCTGATTGAAACTAAGGGCATTGTGATTGATGCCAAAAGCGGTACGACCGGTGCGGGCCGCAGTTTGAAGGCAGGCAGTCTTTACTGCAGCGTCAACGAAAGCTTTAAGGCCTATGGTGTTGCTTCACACCGCCATACGCCGGAAATCGAGCAGATTTACAGTGAGTTTGCCGGTGAGGATGTAGTGATTCAGTTCACACCGCATCTGCTGCCTGTGGACCGCGGTATTTATGCAACCTGCTACGCACAGCTGAAGCAGGGCGTAACGGATGCACAGATTGAGGAGGCCTATCAGGCAATGTACGGTGATGAATTTTTCATCCGCCTGCGCGGTAAGGGAGTTTGCCCAGAATTGAAAAATATCCGCGGCTCCAACTATGTGGACCTTGGCTGGCAGACCGATAAGCGTACAGGCCGTATTATTGTAATGAATTGTATTGATAATCTGGTTAAGGGTGCTGCGGGACAGGCAGTGCAGAACATGAATGTAATGTTTGGCATTGATGAAACTGCCGGCCTGCGTCAGCTGCCACTTGTTCCTTAAGCTTGTTATAACTATTATACTATAAAAAGGTGCTTAGCGGTGATGCCGCCGTAGAAGAAAAGATGAAAGCACTTGAGAAAGAGGGGAATCTCATGAAGAAAATCGAAGGCTGGGTGACTGCACCGCAGGGCTTTATTGCTGCCGGCGTCAAGGCCGGAATCAAAGCCAGCGGCAATCATGATGTAGCTGTAATTTTCAGTACCGTGCCTGCTGCCTGCGGTGCGGTATTTACGCAAAATAAAATGTGCGCTGCTCCTGTGCTCGTGAGCCGCGAGGTCAACAAGCACGGCTATGCACAGGCTATTGCCGTAAACAGCGGCTGTGCCAACGCCTGCACGGGCGAGCAGGGATTGGCGGATGCCAAGAAAATGCAGGCGCATACGGCAGAGCTTTTAGGCATTGCGCCGGAAGCAGTCTTTGTCTGCTCCACCGGTGTTATCGGCCAGTTCCTGCCGATGGATAAGCTGCTGACCGGCATCGCCGATGCTGTTGACAGTTTGGACGAATGCGAGGGCGAAAGCTGCGCTATGGCGATTCAGACTACGGATACCTTTATCAAGCACGCTGCCTATGAAACGGAAATCGGCGGCAAAAAGGTAACCTTTGCCGGTATTGCCAAGGGTGCGGGCATGATTCATCCGAACATGGCAACTATGCTGACCTTTATTACTACCGACGCCGCCGTTGCTCCCGATGTACTGAAGCGTGCGGTGAAAAAGGCTGCCGACAAATCCTTCAACATGGTTGTTGTCGACGGCGATACAAGTACCAATGATAGCATGATTGTGTTGGCCAACGGTCTTGCCGAAAACGGAATTATTCTTTCGGAGGAGCATCCGGATTATCCGGCTTTTTTTGAAGCGCTGGTTGCCTGTGCAACCGACCTTGCTAAAATGATTGCTCATGACGGCGAGGGCGCTACCAAATTCCTGGAGGTAAATGTTACCGGTGCCGCAACCTGGGAGGATGCTAAAACTGCAGCGATGGCTATTGCCAAATCGCCGCTGGTAAAAACAGCCTTCTTCGGTGAGGATCCGAACTGGGGACGCATTGTCTGCGCTGCAGGCTACAGTGGCGCTGCCATGGAGGCAGATAAGGTAAACCTGTCTATCGGCGGCATCCGTCTGGTAGAAAACGGCATGAACTGCAATGTGCCTGCCGAAAAGCTGGCGCCGACCATGGCTGAGCATGATATTTCCATGAGCATCGACCTGGGTGCCGGTGAGGAAAGCGCAACCGTTTGGACTTGCGATTTCAGTTATGAGTATGTGAAGATTAACGGCGAATACCATACTTGAGCGAAGGCATCTTTAGAGAGAAGCAATAATAAATATAAACGCAAGACAAATATAAAAAAATGAGGGAGGACATCACCTATGTTAATGAACGAACAACAAGTACATACCTTAATGGAAGCACTGCCGTATCTGAGCAATTTTAAAGATAAAACCATTGTCGTAAAATATGGCGGCAACGCTATGCTTAACGATGATTTGAAAAACAAGGTACTGCAGGATATCCTGTTTCTGCAATATGCCGGCATGCGTCCGGTAGTTGTTCACGGCGGCGGTCCGGAAATCAGCCGTCAGCTGGAGCAGGCCGGTAAAAAGAGCGAATTTGTCGGCGGTCTGCGCGTAACCGATGCCGAATCCGCAGCTATTGCCGAAATGGCGCTTGTAGGCAAAATGAATACCGATCTTGTCGGCCGTCTGAACGCTTTGGGCGGTAAGGCTGTTGGCCTCAACGGTAAGGATGCTAATCTGCTGAAGGCTAAAAAATATCTGGCTGATGTTTATGAAAACGGTGAGGTTAACCTGGTAGATATCGGCTTTGTCGGCAGCGTTAAGGAGGTCAACACCGATTTGATTAACTGCCTGCTGGACGGCGGTTATATTCCTGTAATCGCTCCAACCGGTGTTGGTGATGAGGGTGAAACCTATAACATTAACGCAGATGTTGCTGCCGGTGAAATTGCCGGTGCGCTGAAGGCAGAAAAGCTGCTGGTGCTGACCGATGTCCGCGGTATTTATTCCGCATATCCGGATGAAAGCAGCTTCATTTCTACCCTGACCTTTGAAAAGGCTCATGAGCTTATCCTCAAGGGCAGCATTGACGGCGGCATGATTCCTAAGGTTCGTTCCTGCATTAAGGCATTGAGCGGCGGTGCCAAGAAAACACATATTATTGACGGCCGTGCCGAGCATTCTATTCTGATGGAGCTGTTCAGCGACAAGGGCGTTGGTACCGAGGTAGTTAAAGAAATCTGATAGCAGGGATTTTGCATGAGGGGGAGATATTCTTGGCAATGGATAAAAAAACTATTATAGAAGAAACAGAAAAATATTATCTGCCTGTTTTCGGCAGATATCCGATGGTTATGGAGCTTGGCCAGGGCTGCCGTGTGTGGGACAACGAGGGCAATGAGTATGTGGATGCCTTTGCCGGTATCGCTGTCAACAGCCTTGGTTATAATCATCCGGTGCTGGTGAAGGCTATCAGTGAGCAGGCTGCCAAGCTGATGCACTGCTCCAACCTGTATTATACCGAGATTCAGGCGAAAGCCTTGCGTGTTGTGGCCGAGGCTACCGGCATGGACCGCATTTTCTTTGCCAACTGCGGCGCAGAGGGCAATGAGGGCGCTATGAAGCTGGCGCGTAAGTATGGCGTAAGCAAATCACCGACGAAATATAAAATTATTTCTGCGGACGAATCCTTCCACGGACGTACCTTTGATACGCTGGCTGCTACCGGCCATGATTATTATCATGTAGGCTATGGTCCGCTGAGCCCCGGACATGTGCTTGTGCCCTACGGTGATATCAAGGCGCTGGAGGCTCAGATGGATGATGATGTCTGCGCTGTTCTGCTGGAGCCTATCCAGGGCGAAGGCGGCGTACATGTACCGTCTGACGAATATCTGCAGCAGGTGCGTGCGCTGTGCGACAAGCATGATGCGCTGCTGATCTTTGACGAGGTGCAGACCGGTGTTGCGCGTACCGGCAAATGGTTTGCTTATATGCACAGCGGCGTGAAGCCTGATATCCTGACCTTTGCCAAGGGCATCGGCGGCGGCTTCCCGGTTGCAGGCTTTGCTGTGCCGGAGCGTCTGGCGCATGTGTTTAAGCCCGGCGATCACGGCGGCACCTTCGGCGGCAACCCGCTGGCCTGCGCCGCTGTATACGCAACGCTGACGACTATTAAGTCCGAAGGACTGGTAGACAAGGTTGCGGAAAAGGGCGAATACTTTAAGAATGAGCTGCGTAAGCTGCAGGAAAAATATCCTGACAAGGTTACCGATGTCCGCGGCTGTGGCCTGATGCTGGGCATGGAGGTTGCCGGTGAGGGCAAGCCGATTGTGGAAAGCTGCCTGGAAAACCATGTTATTGTGAACTGTACTGCGGGCAATGTTATCCGCATTGTACCGCCGCTGATTATCAGCAAGGAAGAAATTGATATTGTGGTTGCTGCGCTGGATAAGGCGCTGGCGGCCTGTTAAAAACGAGAGGGGATAAAAATGAGTTTAAAAGACAAAGACCTGATTTCTATTCATGACCTTAGCGTAGGCGAGGTCGCAACAATTCTTGATGTGGCAAAAAAATTGAAACGTAAGCAAAAGGCCGGTGAACCTCACCAATATTTGAAGGGCAAAACTCTGGCTATGCTGTTCTCCAAGGCTTCTACACGTACCAGAACCTCTTTTGAGGTAGGCTTCTGGCAGCTGGGCGGCCATCCGATTTATCTGAGCGATTCCGCTTCCCAGATAGGCCGTGGCGAACCGATTCGCGATACCGCACGTGTACTTTCCCGTTTTGTTGACGGTATTATGATCCGTACCTTCTCCCATGATTCCGTTATTGAGCTGGCTAAATATGCAAGCGTTCCTGTTATCAACGGCCTGACCGATTTGCTGCATCCCTGCCAGGCTCTGACCGATATCTTCACTATTCAGGAGAAGATGAAGGTGCTCAAAGGCCGTAAGCTGGTTTATGTAGGCGATGGCAATAACATGGCACACTCTCTGATGTTTGCCTGCGCCAAGGTTGGCATGAACATGATCTGCGCCAGCCCGAAGGGCTATCAGCCGGATCCGGAAATCCTGCGTTTGGCGCAGGAGGACGCTGCCCAGACCGGCTGCAGCATTACCGTAGAGGAGGATCTCTTCAAGGCTGCCAAGGGCGCCGATGTGCTCTATACCGATGTATGGACAAGCATGGGCGAGGAAGCAGAGCGTGAGGTTCGTTTCAAAGCACTGCATAATTATCAGATTAACCAGGCGCTGCTGAACGAAGCACGTCCGGAAGCAATCGTTCTGCATTGCTTGCCCGCACACCGCGGTGAAGAAATTACCGAGGAAGTGCTGGAAGGACCGCAATCTGTTGTATTCGACCAGGCAGAGAACAGACTGCACGTACAAAAGGCTATTATGGCGCTGCTGATGAGCGACGAAGTACTCTAAATCAGGTCTTGAATGTATAAATATAACGGCTGAGCGTATAGTTTATATGCTTAGCCGTTCTTGTATACAGACAAAATTTTCTGAAACAAGCTATATTTTAGGCTTTTTGTTACATCTAGTACACAAAAAGTATTGTATACATGCGCTTAAATACTTGATTTATGCATAAAAAGGGTATATAATACAAGAAGTTTGTAAGTTTATTCACTAATGCATAGCATTATACAGAAATGGGAGGCTATTATAATGAAAAAAGAAGATATTAAGAAAGTAGTTCTGGCTTACTCCGGTGGCCTTGATACATCCGTAATCATCCCCTGGCTGAAAGAGCATTACAACAACTGCGAAGTTATCGCTGCCTGCGCTGACCTTGGCCAAGGCGACGAACTGGAACCCGTTCATGACAAAGCACTGAAAACCGGTGCAAGCAAATGCTACATCATGGATCTGAAAGAAGAATTCATCAGCGACTATGTATGGCCCACCGTTAAGGCCGGTGCTGTATACGAAAAGAAATACCTGCTGGGTACTTCCTTCGCTCGTCCGCTGATTGCTAAAAAATTAGTTGAAATCGCTGAAAAAGAAGGCGCTGACGCTATTGCTCACGGTGCTACCGGCAAAGGCAACGACCAGGTTCGTTTCGAACTGTCCGTAAAGGCTCTGGCTCCGCAACTGGCAATCATCGCTCCGTGGCGTGAGTGGGAACTGCGCAGCCGTGACCAGGAAATCGACTATGCTGCAGCACACAACATTCCTATCCCTGTATCTCATGACCATGACTACTCCATGGATCGCAACATGTGGCATCTGTCCCATGAAGGCAGCGACCTGGAAGATCCGTGGAATGCACCGAAAGATGAATTGTTCATCGTTACCAACATTCCTGAAAAAGCTCCCGATAAACCGGAATATGTTGAACTGGAATACGTTGAAGGCGTACCTGTAAGCGTTAACGGTGAAAAACTCAGCCCGGCTAAGCTCGTTGAAAAACTGAATGAAATCGGTATCCGCAACGCTGTTGGTATTACCGATATGGTTGAAGACCGTCTGGTTGGCATGAAATCCCGTGGCGTTTATGAAAACCCTGCTGGCGCTATCATCTACTACGGCCACAACGATCTGGAAAACCTTTGCCTGGACCGTGCAACCCAATCCTTCAAGCAACAGGTTTCCATCCGTTATTCCGAGCTGGTTTACGATGGCATGTGGTTCAGCCCGCTGCGTGAGGCTCTGGATGCTTTTGTTAACGAAACTCAAAAAACCGTTACCGGTACTGTTCGCATGAAACTTTATAAAGGCAACATCTACAGTGCAGGCGTTAAATCCCCGTACTCCCTGTACAGCCAGGAATATGTAACCTTCGGCGAAGACGAAGTTTACAACCAGGCAGATGCTACCGGCTTCATCAACCTCTTCGGCCTGCCGCTGAAAGTAAGAGCGCTGATGAAGAAAGGCAACCTGAAATAATGGCTAAGCTTTGGGGCGGTCGTTTCAGTAAGAATACGAACGAATTGGTGGACGCATTTAATGCGTCCATTGATTTTGATAAACGCTTATATCACGAGGATATCCGCGGTAGCATTGCTCATGCCGGTATGCTGGCTAAATGCGGTATCATTCCGGCAGAGGACGGGGAGAAGATCATTGCCGGTCTGAAAGACATCCTGGCTGATATTGAAGCAGGCAACTTCCATTTTGACGTTGCGCTGGAGGACATTCACATGAATGTGGAAGCGCGTCTGACCGAACGTATCGGCAGCGCCGGCGCCCGTCTGCATACCGCACGCAGCCGTAACGACCAGGTTGCACTCGATATGCATATGTATATGAAGCGTGAGGTTGCCGAAATTGCCGAGCTTTTGCTTAAATTTGAGGAAGCTCTCTTAACAGTTGCCAAAAAGCACGAAAAAACTCTGATGCCGGGTTATACCCATCTGCAGCGTGCGCAGCCGATTACCTTTGCTCATCATATGCTGGCATATTTCAATATGCTGCAGCGTGACTTCCGCCGCCTGCTGGGCGTTTGGGAAGGTGCGGACATGATGCCGCTGGGTGCCGGTGCGATTGCAGGCACTACGTTCCCCATCGACCGCTTTATGGTTGCGGAGGAGCTGAACTTCGGCGCAGTTTATCCGAACAGCATGGACGCAGTAAGCGACCGTGACTATATCATTGAATTCCTTTCCTTTGCTTCCACTCTCATGATGCACATGAGCCGTCTGAGCGAGGAAATCTGCCTCTGGAGCAGCACGGAATTCGGCTTTGTTGAGCTGGACGATGCTTTTGCCACCGGCTCTTCTATGATGCCGCAGAAGAAGAACCCTGATATTTCCGAGCTGGTACGCGGTAAAACCGGTCGTGTGTATGGTCATCTGATGGCTATGCTGACAACGGCTAAAGGCCTGCCGCTGACCTATAACAAGGACCTGCAGGAGGATAAGGAAGGCTTCTTCGACGCTATCGACACCGTTAAATTCACGCTGGCTGTTTATCGTGATATGATTCTGACGATGACGGTTAATGTGGACAAGATGGCGCAGGCAGTGAGCAAGGATTTCTCCAATGCCACCGACCTGGCTGACTATCTGGTACGCAAGGGACTGCCCTTCCGTCAGGCACATGAGGTTGTCGGCAAATGCGTTGCTTATGCAATTCATCAGGGCAAGTTCCTGCCGGAAATTTCTCTGGAGGAATACAAGCAGTTCTCCGACCTCTTCGAGAGCGATTTGCTGGTAGCTCTGAAGCCCGAGCATTGTGTAGAAGCACGTAAATCCTACGGCGGCCCTGCTTTCTCCGAAAACGAGAAGCAGTTCGCTATCGGTGACAAGGTGCTGGCAGTGCAGCAGGCTAAGCTGGAGGAGCTGCAAAGTAAGCTGTAAAAATTTAATAGAGCAAAATTATAGAGGCTGTCACGAAAGTGGCAGCCTCTTTGCTTGTAGTGCAGGGGTTAGCAAAAAAATATTGACAAATTCTGATAGAAAATATAAAATTATACTGAAATTAAATTCAGTGAAACGGAATTCAGTATAAACGGAGGTTACAGGATGTTTGTCGGTAGAGAAGCAGAGTTACAGCAATTAACAGAAGTTTTTGCTAAGCCAGGTAAGCAGGCAGTGATGCTTTATGGCAGGCGCAGAGTTGGTAAAAGTACGCTAATTTTAGAAGCTATAAAGAATATAGCTTGCAAAGTTATTTATTATGAGTGTCTCATGACTTCTCTAGAAGATAATTTAAGAAGTCTTGAGTCGAAGGTGAAGGCTTGCTATAATAATAAATTTTTACATTTTGTCGATTTTGAGGAGCTGTTTGAATTTTTGGGGTCGCAGCAAGAAAAAGTCATCATTATTATTGATGAATATACATATTTGAAGAAAACAAGTGACGCTCATTACATAGATTCGCTGTTTCAGAGAATTGTTGACAGCTTAAAAAATAATATAGATCTTGTACTGCTTGGTTCATATGTTGGCATGATGAAAGAATTGCTTCAACAAGAAAATCCGCTGTTTGGCAGATTTTCTTTAATTCTGCATATCAGGCCTTTTGATTATTATGATGCATCTTTATTTTATGCAGAGCTTTCAGCTTCTGCAAAACCAGCATTATATGCAGTGTTTGGTGGCAGTCCATTTGTTAATGTACTTATTAATGAGGAAGAGAATTTAGAGGGTAATATTGAACGATTGCTGCTCAATGCAAATAGTCCTGTCAGCATCTATATGGAATATATTTTATTGGCGGAGCTATCTAAGGTGGCGAATGCTAATATGATTTTGTCTGCTTTGGCTAATGGCAAGAAAAGGTATGGAGAAATTGAACAGCTGATTTCCGGCAATTCCAATGGCAGCTTAGACAAGCAATTGAAAAATTTATTGGAGATGGAGATTATTCAAAAGATTTATCCGATTAACAAGAAAAATGATAAGAAAAAGACTTTCTATGAGATTAGTGATAATCTGGTGCGTTTTTATTATGCCTATATCTATAATAAGCGTGATGTTATTGCAAGAATCGGTACTAAAAATTTTTATGAGCTGTATATAAAGAGCAGCATCAAGACATTTATTTCGCACCGGTATGAAGCCATTGTCAGAGAGTATTTTTCCAGACAGTTGCGAGAAGGCAAAAGGTCAGATGTGTATGATATCGGAACTTTTTGGTATGATATGCCTAAGGAAAGACGTAGCGGCGAATTTGATTGTGTTTTAGAGCTGAAGAATGGTTATGCATTTTATGAAGTGAAGTATTACGATAAGACTTTTTCGAGGGCGGAGGCAGAGGCTGAAGTGCAGCAGCTGAAAAATGTGTTGAGCTTTATGGAGGTTAGCAGGCTTGGTTTTGTGGCTCTGTCTGGTTTTGACTTTACCAGTTCTGAGTATGAGCTCATCAGTGGAGAAGAGCTGTACAAGTATAAGTGACATAATCAAACGAGCACTACTTGCAGGGGATGCAGGTAGTGCTCGTTTCGCGTTATAGAAATGTGTAAATTTGGGTTTGACGCTACAGGACACCCCAATTTATCTTATTTAAAGAACATAGCGTAATAGCCGTTGAAGAAGATGTACAGTACAATCAGCGGCAGAATGTAGGTTGCATAGAAGCGCATCCATTTCGGGAAGCCTATGCCCTTACCGGTATCAACCTCTTCAATGAATTTGTTCCAGCCCCAGCCGTAGCGGGTAGTGCAGAAGGCCAGGAAGATGAGGCTGCCTAAAGGCAGGATATTGTTGCTGACGAGGAAGTCTTCCAGATCAAGCACGCAGGTGCCTTTGCCCAGAGGCTCAAAGCCGCTCCAGATATTGAAGCCGAAAACGCAGGGCAGGGACAGCAGAATCATGCCGATAACAGCAAAGGGGATGAGGCGACGGCGGTCACCGCCGGTCAGCTCGCAGATGCTGGAGATAATCATTTCGAATACGGCAATAACAGTGGACATTGCTGCAAAGAGCATGAAGAGGAAGAAGAGAGTGCCCCAAATGCGACTGCCGTTCATAGCGTTGAATACGTTGGGCAGGGTGATGAAGAGCAGGTTCGGGCCTGCGTCCGGCTGGATACCGAAGCTGAAGCATGCCGGGAAGATAATCAGACCGGCAACGATTGCTACGAAGGTATCGAGGAACATAATCCACAGCGCTTCGTTGGTGAGCTTCTGCTCCTTGCCGATGTAGCTGCCGAAGATGGACAGAGAGCCCATACCGATGCTCAGCGTGAAGAAGGCCTGACCCATAGCAGCGAAGATTACCTCGCGTACACCATGCTCGGCAATTTTGCTGAAGTCGGGGTAGAGGTAATATTTGAGGCCGGCTTCACTGCCCGGAAGCAGCATGGAGTTGGCTGCAAGCACAACCATCAGCACGATGAGGAAGGCCATCATAATCTTGGTGATGCGTTCAACGCCGTTGCGAACGCCAAGGTAGCAAACGCTGAAGCAGAGCATGATAATGATTGCCATGTTGCCGGCCATAGTTGCAGGATCCTGCAGCAGAGCACCGAAAACACCTTTGATGCCCTGAGCGTCAAGGCCGGAAAGATCACCGACAGCCATTTTATAGAGAAAATACAGCATCCAGCCGCTGACGGTGGTGTAGAACATCATCAGGATGATGTTGCCGGCAATAGTTACATATTTGAACAGATGCCATTTAGTTCCCTTCGGCTCCAATGTGTCGAAGGATTTTGCCGGGCTGCGTCTGCTGGCACGGCCGACGGCGAATTCCGCTACCATGATGGGCAGGCCCAACAGCAGCAGGAAGCACAGGTAGATGAGCACAAAGGATGCGCCGCCATACTGGCCTGTGACGAAAGGAAAGCGCCAGACGTTGCCTAAACCAATGGCACAGCCGGCAGAAATCAGGATAAATCCCAGGCGTGAAGAGAAGCTCTCACGTTCCATAATACATATCGACTCCCTTACTTATACAATAATAGTATATAGTATAAGCTATTATCCTGTTTTTAGCAAGCTAAAGAGAAATAAAAGCTGTTGCAGGCTTCGGTAACGGCGAATTTGATATAGGCCGGGCAGGAATATTAAATATAACAAATCGTTATAACATTTAACTTGACTATCGGCAGTACCTATTTTATAATAGCCTCACACACAGAGATGGGTTTTGTGTGTAGAGGAGAATTAAAATGCAGAAAAAGTATCTTATTATTTTGAGTACTGTCGTTTTATCTTTATGCGGTGCTGCCAGCCTGGTTTACTATGATGCTCTTTTGAGAGCTTAGCTAAATTTAAGCGGCGGCAATTTACATCCGGCAATCGCAGCTGCAGGACATTATCAGAAATATAAAATGTCTGCAGGATTACCCCACCCGGATGCCAAAAATAATTACAAGGCGTAAGCAACGGAGCTTACGTCTTTTTTTCTGCCCGCAAACGCTTGCCGGTGTGTTGCATATAATTATAGAAAGGAATTTTCTTCGCACGGAGTTTGGCAACATGATATAATATAATTAATATAGACTGTTTGTTATTAGCTTGTTAAAAGTAAATATAGCATAGATTAAAAGAATACGCATTGACACTCTGGTTTAAACGAAGGAGGGATGAAGCAATGCTGTTAGGTATTGATGTAGGCGGAACCTTTACGGATGCGGTGGTGCTGCGGCAGGGCGAGGTGGTGGCACAGGCTAAGCGTGCGACGACGCATGACGATGTGCTGCACTGCGTGCTGGCAGCGCTGGATGCGGTGCTGCAGCCGGGAATGGCGCAGAAGCTGGAGCGTGTGGTAATATCCAGCACTATCGTGACCAACGCTTTGACCGAGGGCAGCCTGCCACCGGCGTTTTTGGCAATTATCGCCGGACCGGGCATGAACGTCAAGGGACATCTGCCGGTGACACCGTATTGCTTGTCCGGTTATGTGGACCATCGCGGCAAGATTACGGCTAACATTGAATGGAGCAGGCATCAGGAGCTGCTGCGGCGCAAGGGCAGCGGTGTGTGCGCTGTGAGCGGCAAGTTTTCGGTGCGTAACCCGCAGCTGGAATATCAGGCGGAGCATGAGCTGAAAAAAAGCGGCTACAGCAAGGTGTTTTTGGGCAGCGAGCTGAGCGGTGAGCTGAACTTTGTGCGCCGCAGCAATTCGGCCTATTTTTCCGCGCAGGTGTATGAGCTTTTCACCCGCTTCTGCAGGCGTGTGGAACGTGCTTTGGCAGAGCGCGGTATCAGCGCTCCGGTGCATATTCTGAAGGCGGATGGCGGTACGCTGCCGCTTGAGGCAGCCTTGCAGCAGCCTGTGGAGGCTGTCTTTACCGGTCCTGCTGCTTCCGTACTGGGCATAGAGGCGCTTTGTGCTCCCCAAGTTAACAGCATCTCGCTTGATGTGGGCGGCACTACTACCGACATTGCCTTCTGGGAGAACGGCCTGCCGCTGATGGCCCGCAAGGGTGCGGCGGTTGCCGGTTATCCTACGGCGGTGCGTGCCTTTCATATGCGCAGCATCGGCATCGGCGGCGACAGCAGACTGCATAAGACGGAAAACGGTTATGTTGTCGGCCCCGAGCGCGAAGGTCCCGCTGCCGCTGTCGGCGGCAGCATAGCGACGCTGAGCGATGCGCTGATTACGGCGGGTTATGTGCATTTCGGTGATGAGGCAAGGGCGCAGGCGGCGATTGCCGCTTTGGGCGGCGAGCCGCAGACGGAAGCACGCAAGATTGTGGCTGCCGCCGTTGAGCAGATTAAGACGACGATTCGGGAAATGCTAGACGAATGGGCCAAGCAGCCCGTATATACGGTTAACGATGTTATCAAGGGCACGGAATTTATTCCGCAGCAGCTGATTGGCGTTGGCGGCGGCGCACCTGGCTTAATCAGGGCGCTGGGCGAATCTATGGCGCTGCCGGTGGATATTCCTGCCGGAGCGATGGTAGCGAACGCTATCGGCGCAGCGGTGGCAAGGCCGACGCTGAGCGCAGGACTCAGAGCGGACACGACTGACGGCTATTACATTATTCCTGAGGGCGGAAAACGCGAAGCTTTGCCGCGACGCTTCAACAAGCAGGCGGCAGAGGAGCTGCTCGCAAGCTGGCTGCGGGAGCAGACGGCGCAGTGGCAGCTGCCCGACCAGGAAACAGAGCTTATCAGCTACGAGCATTTTCATACAGTACACGGCTATTACGAAACCGGCGATATTTACAGCCTGCGTATGCAGCTGAAGCCGGGAATTCTCTATAAGGTTAGCGGCAGGGAGGTGAGCTTCTGATGGCAAAGAATACCTTGGGATTAGTATTTTTCCCTGCGTTTGACTGGATGATCAGCCCCGGTCACCCCGAACGGCAGGAGCGCTTATTATATACGCGCGACCAGCTGGAGGAGGAGGGCCTGTTCGATTGCGAGGAGATTAAGGAATATCGCCCGCGTCTTGCTAAAATCGAGGATTTGCAGCGTGCGCATGTCGGCGTGCCGGCGATTGCACGTCTGATTACGCCGGCGCATCTGACCTCTGCGGGAGGCTGCCTGGTGGCGGCCGATGCTGTAATGCAGCGGGAGGTGCAGCGTGCCTTTGCTCTCGTGCGTCCGCCGGGACACCATGCTATGCGTGTAGTACACGGAATCCGTGGTTTTTGTACTATTAATATTGAAGCAATAATGGTAGAATATTTACGTAGCAGGTATAATATCCGTAGGATTGCTGTTGTGGATACCGACGTGCATCACGGCGACGGCTCGCAGGATGTGTTCTACCATGATCCCGATACGCTGTATATCTCCTTCCATCAGGACGGGCGCACCTTGTATCCGGGCACAGGCTTTCCTAATGAAGCAGGCAGTCCTGCGGCTTGGGGTACGAACATTAATCTGCCCTTGCTGCCGGGAACAGGCGACGAAGGACTGCACCGCCTGTATGACGGCTTAATCACGCATATTCTGGAGGACTTTCAGCCGGAGCTGATTATCAACAGCGCCGGGCAGGATAACCATTTCAGTGACCCGCTGGCTTCCATGCAGGTGACGGCGCAGGGCTATGCGCGTCTGGCGGATAAGCTGCAGGCGGATATTGCGGTGCTGGAGGGCGGTTATTCGATTGAAAGCGCCTTGCCTTATGTCAACACCGGTATTATTCTGGCGATGGCAGGCATGGATTACAGCAAGGTGGTGGAGCCTGATCTGCGCGGATTGCGCTCGCAGGATGAGCGCTGCAATAAGCGCGTAGACCAGCTTATTGCCGAGGTCGGCGATTTGTACTTCAATCGTGAGCGCACGAGCAAGGAATTGCTGAAGAAATGCGGCAATACCTGGCAGCGCAGCAAGCATATCTACTACGATGAGGAGGGTATCCGCGAGGAGCAGGTGGAAAGCGTGCATTATTGCGAACGCAAGGCCTGCCGCGGTTATTTTACCCTGCAGACGGCGGCCGAAGGGACGCGCTTTGGCGACCAGAGCGCTTTCATTACCTGCCTGACGCGTGAAATCTGTCCGCATTGCCGGCAAAAGGCCTACGATGCAGCGCTGGCAGAAAAGAAGCGTGGCCGCTGGCAGTATGTGCTGGTGCAGGATATTGCCACAGGTACAGTAGAAAATCTATAAATAATAAGCATTAGGACGCCGGCAAATAAATATGCGTCCTAAGCTGAGAATCGAGGTTAAATAATGATTAATGAATTGGTTGTAGCTACCCATAATCAGGGCAAGGTGGAAGAGTTTAAAACTTTAATGAAGGATTTGCCGATTGAAATTAAATATCTGGCAGATTTTGACGCAGTGGAAGCGCCGGCGGAAACAGGCCGAACCTTTGCTGCCAATGCCCGCCAAAAGGCTACCTATTATGCAAAGAAGCTGGGCAAGCCCTGTATTGCCGATGACTCCGGCTTAGAGGTGCAGGCACTGGACGGTGCTCCCGGTGTGCGCAGTGCGCGCTATGCCGGCGAAAAGGCCAGCGACGAGGACAACAACAACCTGCTGCTGCACAACATGAAGTTTCAGGTTAAGCGTACCTGCCGCTTCCGCTGTGCGCTGTGCGTAGCACAACCCGACGGCAAGGTGCTCAATGAGGTAGACGGCATCTGCGACGGTATGCTGCTGCATGAGCCTTTGGGTGAAAACGGCTTCGGCTACGACCAGCTGTTCTGGTCCACCGAGCTGCACAAGGGTATGGCAGAGGCTACCATGCAGGAGAAAAACAAAATCAGCCATCGCGGTAAGGCAATCCGTAAGCTGGTTGCTATCTGGAGCAAAAAGAAATGAGAATAGGCATTACGGGTGATACGCACGGCAGTGCGCAGGCGATTCGCCGCATTCTGCAGCAGACACCGCCTATCGAGCTGTGGCTGCATACAGGCGATTATGCGGCCGACGCCAACCGCCTGCATGATGCGACAGGCATCAAAACAGTGCGTGTGCGCGGCAACTGTGATTTATTGGATGACGGCAGCCGTTTTGACGAGTACCTGGAAATAGAAGGCTACAAAATCTGGCTAACGCACGGACACAGATATATAGAAAGAAATGTGCAGGCTGATTTGGGCTATTGGGCCAAGCAGCTGGGGCAGGATATCGTTGTGTTCGGTCATACGCATGTGCCGATGGCCGAGTATTATGCGGAAACGCTGCTGGTGAACCCCGGCAGTCCGTCCCGCCCCCGCGGCGGCTCGGAGCCTTGCTTTGCGGTGCTTACACTGCAGGCGGGGCAGACGCCGCAGGTGGAATTTTTCAAGGTCTGAGCCTTTGGTTAAGAAAATTTTACGCAGCAAGCAAAAATCTTTTGACAATTCCTCAAAATGATGTAGATTACACAGAAAATATCTTGCAAAACAGGGTAGTTTAATATACAATAAGTGTATACTATTTATCGGACGGAGCTAATGATTTTTTAGACAGCTTACGTCGGGAAATCTTGGGAGGAAAAAAGATGACAATGACTCTGCGTGAAGAAGCTCTTAAATTACATATGGACAATAACGGCAAAATTGCTGTAGTAAGCAAGGTGCCTATTGCAACCCGTCATGATCTGGCTATTGCCTATACCCCTGGTGTAGCTGAACCCTGTAAGGATATCAAGGAGGACAAAAACCTCTCCTTTGAATATACCTGCCGTGGCAACATGGTTGCTATTATTACCGACGGTACCCGTGTACTTGGTCTGGGTGACATCGGCCCTGAGGCTGCTATGCCGGTAATGGAAGGCAAGGCTGCACTGTTCAAAACCTTCGGTGATGTTGACGCTGTGCCTGTTTGCCTCGATACTAAAGACCCGGACGAATTTATCCGCACCGTTAAGCTGCTGCAGCCTAACTATGCAGGCGTTAACCTGGAGGATATTTCCTCTCCCAAATGCTATGAAATCGAAGATAAGCTGAAAGAAATCTGCGATATTCCTGTATTCCATGATGACCAGCATGGTACCGCTATTGCCTGCCTGTCTGCTGTACTGGGCGCACTGCGCTTTGTTAAAAAAGACATTGCTACCGCTAAATTCGTTGTCAACGGCTGCGGTGCTGCCGGCAGTGCTATCGGCCGTCTGCTGGTAAACATGGGTGCACAAAACGTAATCATGGTTGACCGCTTCGGCGCTCTCTATGAAGGCATCGACGCTAAGCTGGACCGCATCCAGAGCTATCTGGCTACCGTAACCAATAAAGAGCATAAGCAGGGTACTCTTGCTGATGTTGCCAAGGGTGCGGACGTTATGATCGGTGCTTCCGCTCCGAACGTATTCACTAAAGAAATTATGCAGAGCATGGCTGACAAGGCTATTGTTTTTGCTCTGGCTAACCCTGTTCCGGAAACCAGCTATGATGCTGCAAAGGAAGCAGGCGTTGCAGTTGCGGGCACAGGCCGTAGCGACAGACCGAACCAGGTTAACAACGTAACCGTATTCCCGGGCGTATTCCGCGGTGCTATTGATGTACGCGCACGCGCTATCACCGAGGATATGAAGGTTGCCGCTGTTTATGCTATTGCCGACCTGATTGACGAAAAAGACCTGCGCGAGGACTATGTAGTACCGGACGCTTTTGACCCGCGTGTTGCTCCGGCGGTTGCTGCCGCTGTAGCTAAGGTTGCTATCGAAAAGGGCCTGGCACGCAAAATTGTAGATCCTGAGGTTGTAAGAGCCAATACTGCTAAACGCATCGGCCGGTAAGCCGCAATATACAAATATTATTCTCACAATGACAATGTGAGCTTAGGAGGATGAAAACATGAGAGAAATAAAGGTTAGTGAAGTCACTGATGTTATTGCCAAGCTGTGCATGGATTCCTGCTACTATCTCCCGCAGGAGATGATGGACAAGATCAGAAATGCCGCTGTTGAAGAAGAATCTCCTTTGGGCAGGGAAATCCTTGCTACCTTGATTGAGAACTTCGAGCTGGCTAAGAAAAAAGCTGTTCCTCTGTGTCAGGATACCGGTCTGACCGTTGTATTTCTGGAAATCGGCCAGGAAGTGCATTTTGTTGACGGCGATTTGTATACTGCCATTCATGCAGGCGTAGCAAAGGGCTACACTGAAGGCTATCTGCGTAAATCCTCTGTAGGCGACCCGGTATTTGATCGTAAAAATTCCGGTGATAATACTCCGGCAATCATCCACACCAAGATTGTTCCCGGTGAAAAGGTTAAAATTATCGTTTGCCCCAAAGGCTGCGGCAGCGAAAACATGGGCGCTTTGAAGATGCTGAAGCCGGCAGACGGCGTTGAAGGCATCAAAAAATTTGTTGTTGATACCGTGCGTGCAGCAGGTCCGAACCCCTGCCCGCCGATTACCGTCGGCGTAGGCATCGGCGGCACGTTTGATAAAGCAGCGCTGCTTGCAAAGAAGGCGCTCATGCGCCCGCTTGATTCCGAGAACCCGGACCCGTTCTATGCAGATCTTGAAAAAGAGGTTGTTCTAGCAGGTGTGCTGGACAAGGTCGAGATCTGGAGTAAAGAGGCGTGGGAAGCGCGTACAGCTGATGTTGAGGAAAATATCGAGGACATTGCAAGTGACATGGAAGATTTGGGACTTAGCATCTAAATAGATCTTTTAATTAGGAGGACACCATGGCATTTAAGCATAAATCAGTATTACTGGATGAGACAATCGAAGGACTGAACATCAAGCCGGACGGTATTTATGTTGATGGCACACTTGGAGGAGGCGGACATGCATACGAAGTATGTCGGCGTTTAAACAACAAGGGGAGTTTTATAGGAATAGACCAGGATGCGGCGGCGATTGAAGCGGCAGGCACCCGATTAAGCGACTTCGGGGAGAGAGTTACAATAATCAGGAGCAATTATTGTGATATGAAGTCGAGGCTCCATGAGAAAGGGATTGACAAGGTCGATGGAATCGTACTCGATCTGGGCGTATCATCTTATCAGTTAGATACGGCAGATCGTGGTTTTTCCTATCGCGTAGATGCGCCTTTGGATATGAGGATGGACACACGCCAGACTTTATCTGCAAAGGAGATTGTCAATGGCTACAGTGAGATGGACCTTTTTCGGATCATTCGCGACTATGGTGAGGACAAATTTGCGAAGAATATAGCAAAACATATTGTTATGGCAAGAGAGAAAGGTCCTATTGAAACAACCGGGCAGCTGGCAGAGATTATCAGACAGTCTATACCGATGAAGTTTCAGAAGATGTCGGGGCATCCGGCAAAAAGAACCTTTCAGGCAATCCGGATTGAATGTAACCGGGAACTGGAGGTGCTCAGGGATTCACTTGACGATATGATTGATATTTTAAATCCGGGAGGAAGGATATGCATCATCACGTTCCATTCCCTGGAGGACAGAATTGTCAAAGGGATTTTTAAAAAGAATGAGAATCCATGCACGTGTCCGAGTACTTTCCCGGTATGTGTGTGTGGAAAAGTTTCCAAAGGAAAAGTCATTACGAAAAAACCGATTCTTCCAAGTGAAGAAGAGATGGAAGTGAACAGTCGTTCTAAGAGTGCGAAGCTGCGTATCTTTGAGCGCGTATAGAATTTGAAAGGGTGGTGCTGTATGGCAAAATACAGTCATAGAATACAGGCAGACAGACGTACAGTAACAAGCCGAGGAATGTACATATACGGAAATACAGTTCGCCAGGCAGAAGTCATGCCACAGCGACAAGAGGAACCAAGAAAAGAACATAAAAAGAAAAAACTGGACAGACAGATTTTGAAAAATCGAAGAAAAGCAATGCGGATGAATCCTGCATATGTGATGTTTCTTTCAATTGCGGCAGTGGCAGCACTTGTAGTCTGTGTATGGTATCTGCAGGTACGTGCAGAGCTTACAAGCCGGACAGAGCATATTACCGAGCTGCAGCAGGAACTGGCAGATGCAAAAGAAGAGAATACAACTAGATATAACGTAGTAATGGATTCTGTGAATCTGGAAGAAGTAAGAGACCGTGCAATCAATGATCTGGGTATGGGATATGCGACTTCGGATCAGATCATTGAATATCAGAACCCGGTTAATGATTATGTAAAACAGTACGAAAGTATTCCGAAAAGCGGAGTGCTTGGACAGACAACAGATAAATAGGTTTATGAACAAAGGTGAATAACATGTCAAAAAGAAGAAAAAGAAAGCCTTCCGTTCTGAGGCATAAATTCACGGTTGGAATGCAGAAAAAGCTGGTAATGCTCTTTATAGCGATATTACTGGCTTTTGTTATTCTTGTCGGAAGAATTACCTATATCAATGCCTCGTCAGGAGAAGATTATACCAAGACAGTACTGGATCAGCAGCAGTATATGAGTCGGTCGATTCCGTTCAAGCGTGGAGATATTGTAGACACAAACGGTACAAAGCTTGCGACAAGTGAGCGTGTATACAATGTGATTCTGGATGCAAAGGTCTTACTTTCAGACGAGACAAAAAAAGCTGAAAACATAGCAGCTACGAAAAAAGCGCTGAAAAGTTATTTTCAGATCAAGGCATCGGCAGTGGATGCAATTATCGCGGACAGTCCGGACAGTCGGTACAATATTCTGAAAAAAGGAATTTCCTACGATGATGCGAAGGCATTTGAAGCGGCAGAGAAGAAAAATTCCAAGATCAAAGGAGTCTGGCTGGAAGAGGATTATATCAGAAAATATCCATATAATACACTTGCCTGCGATGTCCTGGGATTCAGCGTATCGGGGAATGTGGGAGCAAGCGGACTGGAAGCATCCTATAATTCAACGTTGAATGGAACGGATGGACGCAGATATGGTTATCAGAATGAAGACTCGGCAATTGAAAACACGGTGAAAGAGCCGATAAATGGAAATACGATCGTAACAACGATTGATGCGAACCTGCAGTCTATCGTGGAAAAGCATCTGGAAGAGTTTAACCAGGCGCACACAGATGAAGCGCAGGAGGGGATGGGATTTAAAAACGGAGCTGTGATCATGATGAACCCGAATACCGGAGAAGTTCTGGCAATGGCTTCCTCACCTACCTATGATCTGAATAATCCGAGAGATCTATCCAAGTATTATACAGAGGAAGAAATAACCGGAATGAGCAGTGACGATAAGATCGATGCTCTGAATGAACTCTGGAGAAACTTTTGCGTGAGCGATACTTTTGAGCCGGGATCTACGATCAAACCATTTACGGTTGCAACAGGTCTGGAGATTGGTGCACTGAAAGGCGATGAGACCTATTACTGCGGTGGTTCCCTTCAGATCGATGAATGGGAGATTAAATGTATCTCTTATGATAATGGTGGACACGGGCAGCAGAATCTGACACAGGTTATGGAAAATTCATGTAACGTTGCCTTGATGCAGATTGGTCTGGCAATCGGACCGGAAGAATTCTGTAAGTACCAGAGTATTTTTGGATTCGGTCAGTATACGGGAATTGATCTTCCGGGTGAGGCGGTTGGTATTTTGCAGTCACCGGATGGAATGATCAAAACGGATCTTGCAACCAACTCTTTCGGACAGAATTTTAACGTAACTATGCTTCAACTTGCGACAGGATTCTGTTCTCTGATCAATGGTGGCGATTATTATGAACCGCATCTTGTAAAAGCCATTCAGGATGAGAACGGAAATGTGATCCAGACTATTGATCCGGTGTTGGAGAAGAAGACAATTTCTAAAGAAACTTCTGATAAACTGAAAAGTTATATGTACAGTGTTGTTCAGAACGGTAGTGGTAGATATGCACAGGTAGAAGGTTATGATATCGGTGGTAAGACCGGTACAGCGGAAAAATTGCCCCGTGGAGAGAATAAGAACGTGGTATCCTTTATCGGATATGCACCGCAGGAGAATCCGGAAATTATGATTTATGTAGTCATCGATGAACCGAATGCTCCGGATCAGTCAGCGACCAGCAGCCTGATTTCGCAGCTCGCTTCTGATATTATGGCAGAAGCATTTCCGTATTTGAATATTACAAAGGCTCCGGCTGAGTAATTTGGGTATAACCCCGGAAGACAGATCATACAGTAATAGTAAGAATCTGTTTTTCGGGGTTTTTATGCGGAATAAGACTTATAATAAAAAGAAAATGCTGGTAGTATTTTTAAGCGCGCTTCTGATGATTTTTTTTCTGATCGCAAGACTGGTGTATTTGATGATATTTGATGCTGCGTATTATCAACAGAAAGCAAAAACGCTGCACGAAAGAGAGAGGGAGATCAAGGCGGCAAGGGGAGAGATCATTGACAGAAATGGCAAAGTCCTTGCGACCAATAAAGCGGTGTGTACCATATCTGTTATCCATAGTCAGATAACAGATCCGGAGAGAGTGATCCAGGTTCTTGCCGATGAGCTGGGAATAGAGAAAGAAATGATTCGGAAAAGAATCGAAAAAGTTTCTTCCAGGGAAAAAATAAAGACAAATGTGGAGAAAGAGACCGGGGACCGGATTCGTGCATATGAACTGGACGGGGTGAAGGTAGATGAGGATTTTAAACGGTACTATCCGTATGGCAATCTGGCTTCAAAGGTTCTTGGATTTACCGGTGGAGACAATCAGGGAATCATTGGACTGGAAGTAAAGTATGAAAATTATCTGAAAGGTGTGAACGGAATGATTCTGACAACAACTGATGCTAGAGGGATTGAGCTTGCGGATACGCTGGAAGACAGAGTAGAACCGGTTTCCGGAGACACTCTGCAGGTAAGCCTGGACTATAATATCCAGGAATATGCACAGCAGGCTGCGGAAAAAGTAATGGAAGAAAAACAGGCAGATGCAGTTGTGATTTTGATCCTGAATCCAAAAACAGGGGAAATCTATGCCTGCGTCAATGCTCCAGAGTTTGATCTGAATGCCCCGTTTACATTACCGGAGGGAACAGATGCCGCTTTGAATGATGAAGAAAAACAGGCAATGCTGAATCAGATGTGGCGGAACAGGAGTATCAATGATACTTATGAACCAGGATCGATCTTTAAGGTATTTACTGCTTCGGCGGCGTTGGAAGAGGGAGTGGTCAAAGAAGAAGATACTTTTTACTGTCCTGGATACAAGCTTGTGGAAGACCGCCGGATCCGGTGTGCGAGGACGACTGGACATGGATCCGAGACGTTTGTACAGGGGGTGCAGAATTCCTGTAATCCGGTTTTTATTGAAGTAGGGATGCGGCTTGGAACAGAGAATTTTTATAAATATTTTGAAAAATTCGGATTGATGGGGAAGACAGGTGTAGATCTTCCGGGAGAGGCTGCAACGATCATGCACAAGAAGGAAAATGTAGGGCAGGTAGAGCTGGCAACGATGTCGTTTGGACAGTCTTTTCAGGTGACACCGATGCAGATGGCAACAACAGTATGTTCTCTGGTGAATGATGGAAAAAGGATCACTCCTCATTTTGGCATCGCCGTTTATGATGCGGAAAGTGGAGAGAAAGAAGAAACGATTTCTTATGGAAAAAGAAAACGGATTCTTTCTAAAGAAACGTCAGAAAAGATGAGAAAGATACTGGAAACGGTTGTGTCCGAGGGAGGAGGAAAAAAAGCACAGATCGAAGGATACCGGATCGGAGGAAAGACAGCGACCAGCCAGACGCTGCCAAGAAGTGCGAACCGTTATATAGGATCTTTTATCGGATTTGCACCTGCAGATGATCCGCAGGTAGCAGCAATGGCAATTATTTACAATCCACAGGGTATCTATTATGGCGGGACGATAGCAGCTCCGGTTGTGCGCGATATTTTCGACAATATTCTTCCCTATCTTGGAATCGAACGGGAAGAAAACCCGTGAAGCAGTTGAAAAAACAGGGCAGATACATTATACTAAAGCGTAGAATCTGTGCCTTTAAGATAAGGGCTGATTTTGAAAACAAAAGAAAGACAGAGGTGTATTATGGATTTTACAATGGTCATACCGGTGCTGATCGCGTTTGTTCTCAGTGTGGCAGCAGGACCGGTGGTAATTCCTGTTTTAAGAAGACTCAAGATGGATCAGACAGAGAGAGAAGACGGGGTGAAGTCGCATCTTAAAAAAGCCGGAACGCCGACGATGGGAGGCGTGATGATCTTGTTTGCGATTGCGGTCACTTCGCTGATCTATGTAAGAGAGTATCCGAAGGTGATTCCGGTACTTTTTGTAACGATTGGATTCGGACTGGTCGGGTTCCTGGATGATTATCTGAAAGTTGTTCTTCACAGATCAGATGGACTGATGCCGATGCAGAAGATGGCACTCCAGATCGTGATTACAGCGATTTTTGCATTTTACATCGTGAAAGTGGCAAAGATACCGCTTACCATGCTGATACCGTTTTCAGGTGGGAAATATCTGGACATCGGTTGGTTTGCCATTCCGGTACTTTTTATTGCAGTGATCGGTACCGTCAATGGTGTGAATTTTACAGATGGACTGGACGGGCTTGCATCCAGTGTAACAGTTCTTGTGGCAACCTTCTTTACAGTTGTTGCGATCGGAACAAAGAGTGGGATCGAACCGATTACCTGTGCAGTGGTAGGTGCGCTGCTGGGATTCTTATTATTCAACGTTTATCCGGCAAGCGTATTTATGGGCGACACCGGATCACTGGCTCTTGGGGGATTTGTTGCTTCGACAGCATACATGCTCCAGATGCCATTATTCATTATCATCGTAGGACTGATCTATCTGGTAGAAGTTTTATCAGTTATGATCCAGGTAACATATTTTAAGAAAACAGGCGGAAAGCGTTTCTTTAAAATGGCGCCGATCCACCATCATTTTGAGATGTGTGGATGGAGCGAAGTCAAGATTGTTGCCGTCTTTTCG
>OKRS01000211.1_pt1 | contig 45506 bp, 34 predicted proteins | sample 1601191 | NCBI WGS metagenome assembly OKRS01 (sample SAMEA3541509, study PRJEB24748) | human gut metagenome | biome: human gut; feature: human-associated habitat; material: faeces | place: China | collected 2012
GCGGCGTTTGGGAATGTCCGGACCTTATGAAGTTGCGTGTACGCGGCACTGACAAATACAAGTGGATGCTCATTTGCAACATCAATCCTGGCGGACCGTTCGGTGGTTCGGCTACACAATACTTCGTGGGCGACTTCGACGGAAAGAAGTTCACATGTGAGACAGCACCCGAGGTGACACGATGGATGGACTATGGCAAGGACCATTACGCCACCGTCACCTTCGACAATGCTCCTGACGGACGCCGCGTGGCTATGGCATGGATGAGCAACTGGCAGTATGCCAACCAGGTGCCAACCAAGCAGTATCGCTCCGGTAACTCCATTCCGCGCGACCTTGACCTCTACGAATATGAAGGCAACACATACTGCGGCGTAACTCCCTCACCTGAGTTGAAGGCTGCACGTCCCAAGAAATCCACAAAGACGCTGAGCGAATCATGCGAAATGGTGGTTACGCTCAAGGGCAATGCCACCATCACACTCTTCAACGAACTTGGCGAGAAGGTGGTAATGACGTATGACGACAAGATCCGCACTTTCTCAATGGACCGCACAAAGAGCGGACAGAAGGATTTCAGCGACGACTTCGCCGCACTGACCACTGCTCCCGTACACGGCAAGATGACACAGCTGCGACTATTTATTGACCGCAGCAGCATCGAGGCTTTCGACTCAGAAGGACGCATGGCAATGACCAACCTCGTGTTCCCAACCAAGCCTTACAACAAAGTAAGCATCAAGGGTAAGGGCAAATACGTGGTATATAATCTGAAATAATGACCGAATCGCTCAGAATATAGTATTGTTACATTGATTGCATAAATGTTGTATGATACACTTTTTACAATCAGATGAAACATTTTTTATATTCTGAGCGATGCTGAATATATAATTTTGCAGCAGATTTGACAAGCAAAGCTAATAACTAAATAAATACATATTCAACAAATGGGCAACTTCAACTCAAGCAAAATAACGCTTATCCCGGTGATGATCGCATTCTTCACCATGGGCTTTGTCGACTTGGTCGGCGCAGTATCAAATAACATGCAGGAAGACTTCGGTCTGTCTGATTCGGCAGCCAACTTCTTCCCCTCGCTCGTGTTCTTCTGGTTCCTTATCTTCTCCGTGCCCACGGGCATGCTGATGAACAAGATAGGACGCAAGAAGACCGTGCTCCTCTCCATCATCGTAACAACGCTGGCAGTGTTCCTGCCGCTCTTCGATAGCTTTATGCCAACAAAGGAGAGCCAGCTCTGGCTGATGTATATCTCGTTCTCGCTCCTCGGCATTGGCAACGCCATCATGCAGACTTCCATCAATCCGCTTGTGACAATGCTCGTCAAGGGACACTTGGCATCCACTCTCACCTTCGGACAGTTTGTCAAGGCCATCGCATCGTTCATCGCTCCGCTCATCGCAGCATGGGGCGCCACCACCACAGCTCCGATTCTCGGACTCAGCTGGCGCATCCTCTTCCTGCTGTTCTTCGTGATAGGCCTTATCGCCACACTCTGGCTCGGCATGACACACATCGAGGAAGAGCCTCTCGAGGACAAGGCTTCAGGCTTCGTTGACTGCCTGAAGATGCTCGGATCGCCCATCATCCTGCTGTCGTTCATCGGCATCATGTGCCATGTGGGCATCGACGTCGGCACCAACGCTGTGGCTCCGCGAATCCTCCTTGAGCGTCTCGGCACTGACACCGACACGGTGAGCAAGTTTGAATATGCCACCAGCATCTACTTCGCATTCCGTACACTGGGATGCTTCACCGGATCTATCATCATGCGCAAGCTCAACATCCGCACATTCTTCACCATCATCGTCCTTATGATGGCAGTGGCAATGGTGGGCCTCGTATTCGGTACAGAGCAGTGGGAACTTTGGGCTGCCATCGCCCTCGTAGGCTACGGCAACTCCAACGTCTTCTCCATCGTCTTCTCACAGGCCATGCTCTCAGCACCGGAGAAGAAGAACGAGGTGTCTGGTCTGATGATCATGGGACTCTTCGGCGGCACCATATTCCCCCTCTTCATGGGATTCGCAAGCGACGCTGCCAAGGCTTCAGGCGCACAGTATCCGCAGGTTTGGGCTGCTGTAGTAATGGCAGTGGGCGTAGCATACCTGCTGAGTTACATCCCCAAGGTTAAGCAATAAACAATACTAAAAGCCAAATTATATTATGGAAAAGAAATATGTAGTAGGACTCGGCGAAGCGCTCTGGGATGTGCTTCCCGAAGGTAAGAAGCTCGGTGGCGCACCTGCCAACTTCGCTTTTCACGCAGGTCAGTTCGGCCTCAACTCTATAGCTGTCAGCGCTCTCGGCGAGGACAAGCTCGCAGAAGAGACCATACAGCAGCTCGAAGAGAAGGACTTGCAGTACTGCATGCCGCGCGTACCCTACCCCACCGGCACCGTGCAGGTGACTCTCGACAACGAGGGCATACCCACATACGACATCAAGGAGAACGTGGCTTGGGACAACATCCCCTTCAACGATGACGTGAAAGCCATTGCAGAGAACACACGCGCCGTCTGCTGGGGTTCGCTGGCACAGCGCAACGTCGTAAGCCGCGAGTCAATCTACAAGTTCCTTGACGCTACGCCGAAGGACTGCATGAAGATTTTCGACATCAATCTGCGTCAGAACTTCTACACAAAGGAAGTGATCTGCGAGAGCATGAAGCGCTGCAACATCCTCAAGATTAACGACGAGGAACTCGTACTCATCGGCCGTATGTTCGGCTATCCCGGCCTCGACATCGAGAACAAGTGCTGGCTGATTCTCGGCAAGTACAACCTCGACATGCTCGTGCTGACCTGCGGCACCAACGGCAGCTATGTCTTCACACCAGGATCGATGTCGTACCAGCCCACTCCGAAGGTGGAGGTGGCTGACACGGTAGGCGCCGGCGACTCTTTCACAGGCACCTTCTGCGCATCCATCCTCGCCGGTAAGCCCGTAACGGAGGCTCACAAGCTGGCAGTAAGCGTAAGCGCATACGTCTGCACACAGAACGGCGCAATGCCCATCCTGCCTGAGGAAGTGAAGGAAATGAAAGATTAGGAAGCCCATACGTAAAAGGTTATTATTGATAAAGGAGTTAGGACGACGAATAATAAAAAGTCGTTCCTAACTCCTGTTTTTTTTCTATCAATAAAAAGAATAGGGTTATCTGTTTCTCTTATTCCGGCTTGATGCACGCTATATAATAAATAGGCAGATAAGTGACACCGTTTTTTGTTTCCACATTAATCCACCTCACCAGTCTTATTATTGTCGTAATAATAGAGATTGAATCCGTGCCAATATAAGTAAACTTACCATCCTATCGCAAGAATTTCAACAATGTGAGAAGATGGTCATACGCATGGATTCCGTTGATAAAGTATAGCATAATTACACTTTTCCTATGTTTTTACTACCGAAAAACTACACTTTTCCTATATAGCCCTTGGGGCATGCGCACGAAAAAGGCTGTTTCGGAAATACATCCAAAACAGCCTCTGGTCTATTTGTTTTTACTTTTTTCAGTATTAATGTCGAGAACTTCATCGCGTTCGACGCACGCTCCATCCTCTCCTTGTGGGTAGCTCAGGCTATTTGCCATCGCCATCTCCCCACATTCCTATTGCAGCGCTGGCTGCGAATAGGGTCATCATCATTGTCATCAACATAACCTTTTTACCTCTTTTTTGACTAATAAACCATTTACCTGACCTTTTGCCTAAGGTCTAATCACCTAATTGTCGACTTGAAGCATCGACTAAATACCATTGAGACGCTTGAGTTACCCTTAATCTTTTTTGTTTACCTTACTGACTAATACATTCATTGTTACCTTGTCTCAATCTTCATACCTTCTCTTCTTACCTGTATTCACTAATTACCTATCGTTACTAATCTCTTGCTAATCGTCTGTGTTATCCTTGATAATCCTTTCTACCTTCTGGCTAATACCTTTTCTTTTTACCTTTTAGTCATCCTTTCACTATACAATCTCAATACCTTCTGTGTTGTCATCCTCAATCTCTATACCTTACTATTAAATTACCTGATTACCTTTTTACCTTCTTTTTTACCTTTTCTCTCTAAGTTCTCTTATAGTCCTTTGTCTTCGGATGCCTCACGGTATCCTTGTTTTGACGATGCAAAGGTACGACTGTTTGGGCACACAAACAAGCTTTTCCGCCTGTTTTATCGTCTTTTGCTTATTAATTTGACCTATATCAAAGAATATGTGTGCGTACACACGCAAATATAGTGTAAGAAGAGCGCAAATTTTGTGAATACATAGCAAAACCATTGTTTATGTCCTCCAATATCTTATATTTGCCTCTCTAACGCTCAATACTACGAGCTGAGCGGACAACGAAACACTTGATGCGAAATTCGTGAGTTTTGAGCGTGCAACGGCAGTATGCTTACGCACAACGAGTTAAGCGGTTAGCAGACCGAGTGTGCAATCTTTGGAAGAGCCAAACAGCCTTATTGACGTTGCTAAAGAGGCTCTTTAGCATTGCCACAGAGCCTCAACTAAGGAGCAAAAGAGGCTCTGTAGGCTTACAAAAGAGCCACTATGAGAGTGCTAAAGAGCCTATAAGGAAAGGCAGATGTGTCGTTGGCGCTGCAAAACACTGTGAAAACGCCTTCTGGAATCTCCAGAATCAATTTTCTTTTTGTAACAAGTATTTACCGCTTGTACGATATTTGCATGCGTAAAAACGCCTGCATCTCTTGCTTTCACAAGAAGATGCAGGCTGAAGCGGCATGGGATATTATTATATTATGGATATGACCTTGTTCCTCTTATTATGCTACGTCAGGAGTAACCTCAGCTTTTGTGGTGTCCACCTCTGTTGAGTCAGAGAACATCATCATGGCTGTGTCGTCAGCACCTGTTGTGCTTACTGCTGAGTCCTCTGCCTCTACGGGAGCGTCTGCCGGCTGTTCTGCCGGCTGCTCAGCGGGCTGTTCTGCCGGTGCCACGGTATCAACAGTTGTTGTGTCCTGCGGAAGTGAAGAGCTGAGACCTGACATAGAGTTGTTAGCGAATACGTTGCTTACTGATACCATTACGATAGCTGCGATAGCTGCAAAAAATAACTTCTTCATATGCGTAAATTTTTAATTTGTTAATATTATTATTGTTTACTGTTTAATGAACCCTGCCTGAACCATTCAGTTCGTTGCGTCGTTCGATTAATATAATGCAACGGGCGTGCCAAAACAACGTTTAAAAGCTTAAACCATTGAATATCAACAATGTAAGAAAAATATCGCAAAAATAAAGAAGCGTGAAAGTGGGGAAAAGTGTGGAGCAAGTGGGGAAAGATTCCACACTTGCTTGACAGTATTATGCAATTTGCTTTTTATGAAAGTGTTGCGTATACTCAACACTTTTGATAAAATCATCGAATCTGTTGCGTATACTTAACATTAGAGCAAAAACGAAAGCGCCCTGCAAGGGCAAAAGCGTTCTGATAAAATGCTTTTACTCTTGCAGGGCGCTTATATATTATATAATGTATATACGCGCTATGCTGCTTACTCGTATATCCACTCTGCCTTGCTCACGGCCTTGGCGCCATTGGCTGCAGGAGCCTGCGCCGGCGATGCAGCGCGGCAGTAGCCCACGAGTGTAATGTCGAAGACGAGCGTCGAATAGGCAGGGATGCTGCTCTTTGACGACGAAGCATAGCCTAACTGCTGCGGAATGGTCACCGTCCATCGGTCACCGATGTGCATGCTCTGCAGGGCGGTGGCGAAACCGTTCACTACGCCGCTTACGGCAAATGTCGATGGATTCATGGTGGAGAGATTATAGTCGCCGGTCCATGACTGGTCGAACAACAGGCCCTTCGGGTAGCTGGTTGTGGGGATAAGGCGTCCGCTGTAGTGCACCTTCACTGAGTCAGTAAAGAACGGGCAGCCTGATCCTTTGCCTTCATTCTTCACCTCCACCACGACATGGTCGTACGAATGCTTTGCCACCTCGCTGTTGAGCGAGTATGAGCGCAGCACCTTCCAGTCGGCATTGCCAGCGTCAGCGAGTTGCTTGGCGGAGTTATACTTTGCATCGAAGTAAGTTTCGTTGCGGCTCTGCCAGTTATCAAACTCGTTATCCTCTTCCTTTGTCTCGCTGCATGACGACAGCCCTGTTGCGAGAGCTGTGGTCATGGCGAGCGTTAGGTATGCATATATCTTCTTCATTATCAAATGTTAAGTACGTGTATATAAGTGGTGGGGCTTCACGCCCTACGTCTTACTGGAGCTTCTTCAGGAGGCTGGTGATGCTCACCTTGTCCTCGATGATGGCCTGGAGCTGGTCGATGCTTACGCGCTCCTGCTCCATTGTGTCGCGGAAACGGAGAGTAACGGTATTGTCCTTCAGCGTGTCGTAGTCTACAGTCACGCAGTACGGAGTGCCGATAGCGTCCTGACGACGATAGCGCTTGCCGATGGTGTCCTTCTCGTCGTAGTGAGTGTTGAAGTGGAACTTCAGGTTGTTTACAATCTCGCGAGCCTTCTCTGGCAGTCCGTCCTTCTTTACGAGGGGCAGCACGGCGAGCTTTGTAGGAGCCAATGCCGGCGGAAGGAGCAGGACAACGCGTGTCTCGCCGTTCTCGAGCTTCTCCTCACGATATGAGTGACACATTACGCTGAGGAACATACGGTCTACGCCGATAGATGTCTCGATGACGTACGGAGTGTACGATTCCTTTGTCTGCGGGTCGAAGTACTTGATTGAGCGGCCTGAGAACTTCTCGTGCTGAGAGAGGTCGAAGTTGGTGCGGCTGTGTACGCCCTCCACCTCCTTGAATCCGAACGGCATCTTGAACTCGATGTCCGTAGCGGCGTTGGCGTAGTGAGCGAGCTTCTCATGGTCGTGGAAGCGATAGTTCTCAGCGCCGAAGCCGAGAGCCTGGTGCCACTTCATACGTAGCTCCTTCCATCTCTGGAAATATTCGAGCTCAGTACCCGGCTGTACGAAGAACTGCATCTCCATCTGCTCGAACTCGCGCATACGGAAGATAAACTGGCGAGCAACGATCTCGTTACGGAATGCCTTACCGATCTGAGCGATACCGAAAGGAATCTTCATACGGCCGGTCTTCTGCACGTTGAGGTAGTTGACGAAGATGCCCTGTGCTGTCTCCGGACGCAGATACACCTTCATTGCACCCTCAGAGGTTGAGCCCATCTCTGTAGAGAACATAAGATTGAACTGACGAACGTCGGTCCAGTTCTTTGTGCCGCTGATGGGGTCTACGATTTCCTCGTCCTCAATAATCTTCTTCAGCTCTGCGAGGTCAGGACCCTGCATAGCCTTGGTGTAACGCTCGTGGAGTGCGTCGCGCTTCTGCTGGTGCTCCAGCACACGGGGATTGGTTGAACGGAACTGAGCCTCGTCGAATGCGTCGCCGAAGCGCTTGCGTGCCTTAGCCACTTCCTTGTCAATCTTCTCCTCGTACTTAGCTATCTGGTCCTCGATGAGAACGTCGGCACGATAGCGTTTCTTTGAGTCGCGGTTGTCAATGAGGGGGTCGTTGAAAGCGTCGACGTGTCCGCTGGCCTTCCATATAGTAGGATGCATGAAGATGGCTGAATCGATGCCCACGATGTTCTCGTGAAGGAGCACCATGCTCTGCCACCAGTACTGCTTGATATTGTTCTTGAGTTCAACGCCGTTCTGACCATAGTCGTAAACTGCGCCCAGACCATCATAAATCTCGCTGCTCGGGAATACGAAGCCGTACTCTTTGCAGTGACTAACGATTTTCTTGAAAACGTCTTCTTGTGCCATTTCTTTATATATTTTTGTTATTCTGAGTTTCCGTTATTTGCCTGTTGCTATCCTTAAGAATAGCTTATAGATTGCAAAGTTACGCTTTTTTGCCTTATTTTCTATCTATAATGTAGTTAAATGTTATAAAAGCTATGGTTTAACAGTTGAGAGTTGGCGTTGGGTTTTGTCTTTCCACTTTTTTTTATTACTTTTGCGAGTTAGCCGACCTGTTCGGCTATTTTAATAAAAATCCCTAAACCACACGATATACATAAAGATATGGACGACGAGATAAGAGACAATGAAGAAATGAGTGAGAAGGACGAGCAGACACTTGAAGGCAACGTCCCTGACGACGCTGAAGGCAAAGAAGCCGACGGCGAGTCAGCTCCTACGCAGCACTCCGACTATAAGCCGGTGAACCGTTTCGACGCATCCGCCGTACATCATCTCAGCGGAATGTATCAGAACTGGTTTCTCGACTACGCTTCCTACGTAATTCTTGAACGTGCCGTCCCCCACATTGAGGACGGTCTGAAACCCGTGCAACGACGCATTCTCCACTCTATGAAGCGCATGGACGACGGTCGCTTCAACAAGGTGGCTAACATCGTGGGACACACCATGCAGTTCCATCCGCACGGCGACGCTTCCATCGGCGACGCTCTCGTGCAGATGGGTCAGAAGGATCTGCTGGTGGACTGTCAGGGTAACTGGGGCAACATACTTACCGGCGACCGCGCCGCCGCACCGCGTTACATCGAGGCACGACTCTCCAAGTTTGCGCTCGACGTGGTGTTCAATCCCAAAACCACACTCTGGCAACTCTCTTACGACGGACGAAACAAGGAGCCTATCACGCTTCCTGCAAAGTTTCCGCTCCTTCTTGCACAAGGCGCGGAGGGCATTGCCGTGGGCCTCAGCTCGAAGATTCTGCCGCATAACCTCGTGGAAATCTGCGACGCAGCCATACATTACCTGCGCGGCGAGGACTTCCAACTCTTCCCAGACTTCCCCACAGGCGGATCCATTGACGTGGCACGCTACAACGACGGTCAGCGCGGAGGCATGGTGAAGGTGAGGGCTAAGATAGAGAAGCTCGACTCGAAGACCATCGTCATCCGCGAGATTCCGTTCTCAAAGACCACCACCACGCTTATCGACTCCATACTGAAAGCCATCGACAAGGGAAAGATAAAGGCAAAGAAGGTGGACGACAATACGGCTGCAGAGGTGGAAATCCAGGTGCATCTCGCTCCGGGCGTTTCCTCGGACAAGACCATTGACGCTCTCTACGCATTCTCTGACTGCGAGATAAACATATCGCCCAACTGCTGTGTAATCGAAGACAACAAGCCTTGCTTCCTCACTGTCAGCGACGTGCTGCGCCATTCCACCGACTCAACGATGGGACTGCTGCGCCGCGAGCTCCAGATTCGCAAGTCGGAACTGGAGGAACAGCTCTTCTTCTCGTCATTGGAGCGCATCTTCATAGAGGAGCGAATATATAAGGAGAAGAAGTTCGAGCAGGCGAAATCGCAGGACGAGGTGGTCAGCTTCATCGCTCAGAAGCTCGAACCGTTCAAGAACCAGACATTCAAAGTGCCGTCGAAGCGCACCGATGCGGACGGCAAGACGGAGCAGGTGATGGTGGAATACGCCTTCCATCGTGACATCACTCGCGACGACATCCTGCGTCTGCTCGAGATAAAGATGCAGCGCATCCTCAAGTATAACAAGGACAAGGCGGACGAACTCATGGCGCGTATCAAGGCTGAACTCGCCGACATCGAGGACGACCTCCAGCACATGACCGACGTTACGATACGCTGGTTTGAATACATACGCGACAAGTATGGCAAAGACCATCCGCGCCGCACCGAGATAAAGAGCTTCGACACCATCGAGGCGGCAAAGGTGGTGGAAGCCAACCAGAAGCTGTATATAAATCGTCAGGAAGGTTTCATCGGAACCGGACTGAAGAAGGACGAGTTCGTATGCAACTGTTCGGACATCGACGACATCATCGTGTTCTTCAAGGACGGCAAGTATAAGATGGTGAAGGCGGCTGACAAGATATTCGTGGGCAAGAACATCCTGCACGTGCAGGTGTTCAAGCGCAATGACAAGCGAACCATCTACAACGTGGTTTATCGTGACGGAAAGGGCGGCGCATGCTTCATCAAGCGCTTCTTCGTGCCCACAATGACCGTGGGCAAGGACTATGACTGCACGCAGGGCACACCGGGTTCGCGCATACTCTACTTCACTGCCAACCCCAACGGAGAGGCTGAAATCATCAAGGTGACGCTCGAAGCCAACCCGCGCCTGAAGAAGATATTCATCGAGAAGGACTTCTCCGAGATAGGCATCAAGGGACGCACGTCGAAGGGCAACCTCGTCACGCGCAACCCCGTGCATCGCATCGGACTGAAGAGTCACGGCCATTCCACATTGGGAGGCCGCAAGGTGTGGTACGACGCCGATGTCAACCGACTGAACTATGACGAGCACGGACGACTCTTGGGCGAGTTCTATGATGACGACGCAATACTCGTGGTACTGGACGACGCCACCTACTACACGTCTTCGTTCGACGTAAACAACCACTACGAGGACAACATACGCATCATCGAGAAGTGGAATCCGAACAAGGTATGGACTGCCGTGCTCTACGATGCCGACAACGACAACAATCTCTACATCAAGCGTTTCCGCATGGAGGCGATAAAGCGTCCGCAGAGTTATCTCGGCGAGAACGAGAACAACCGTCTGGTATTGCTTACCGACACACCGTTCCCGCGCATCGAAGTGAGCTTGGCTCCTGCCAAGGCTCCCGACGGAACCGAACAGCCGCGCCAGCCCATCATCATCGACGCGGAGGAGTTTATCGGCGTGAAGGGATATAAGGCGAAGGGCAAGCGTGTCACCACGCTGGACGTAACGGACGTGAAGGAGCTGGAACCCACACGACAGCCCGAGCCAGAACAGGAAGACGACAAAGAGGAGCGTCATGACGACACACCGCAGGAGAATCTCGACCCCGACGCAGGCAAGAGCCAGCAGCAGGTGATTGACGAGATGACCGGACAGCTCCGCCTCTTCTCCGACGAAGAAGACATGTAGGACTATAAATATATATATAATGTAGTGCTATGAACATAATCAGGACCATACTGGCGGTGGCTGTCATTCTGCTGACAGCCACGCCACCAGCCAAAGCCGAGTCGCCGGAGAAGCGCAAGACCACCTCGCTGCTTCTCGGCGTAGGCCATACCAACATCCTCGACACATATCTCTCCCCGGAGAAATACAACGGCATCAACCTTACGCTCGTCTCACACACCATGCGTGAGAACGCCTCATCGTGGGCACGAACCATACACCACGAAGGCAACATCGCCTTCGCGGACAACCGTTCGGGCAACGGTGGCGAGATGGCTGGCTCATACACGTTCCGCTATGGCGTGCTCCACAAGTGGCGCTTAGGCATAGGACGACGCACTCTGAGAGTGATGGCTGGTGGCGCCGTCAACACCAATCTCGGCTTCGTATATAACACCCGCAACGGCAACAATCCAGCCAACGCACGCTTCTCGCTCGACATAGGACCGGCTGTGGCGTTCGACCTGCCTCTTGGCGCACCCGGACATTTCCGCGGCGTGTCAATAAGCCCCGGCGACTGCGCCCATTATCCTGCCGTTATCCGCTATGAGGCGTCGGCTCCGCTCGCAGGACTGATGTTCTCGCCCAACTACGGACAGACTTACTACGAGATATTCACACAAGGCAATTATGACCATAACGTCGTACCCACCACCATTGGCTCCACTCCGTCGTTCCGACAGATGCTCACCGTTGATTTCCGTCTGGCACGCACCACGTGGCGCATCGGATATCTCGGAACCATAGAGCAGGCACACGTCAACAACCTCAAGCAACACACTTACACGCACTCGCTCGTGATAGGCTTCGTAAAGAAGTTCAACTGGAAGCCTATCAGATAAACAAAGTCGTCAAACGTACGGTATTTCAGGCGGAACGCTGAGTAAAACTCGGCGTTCACTGATTATATTTCATTATTATGTAATACATCTCTAACTTTGTAAATGGAATATACAATGACCACACACATGAACTACCGAAAGGAACACATTATCTATACCTCTATATGGCTTTTGCTGTACCTCTCGCCGTTGGCGAGTCTGTATATGCGTATGTCGTCAAATCCCAACATCGCTTTTTCATGGCATGAGATTCTCAACGCATGGGCGTTTAATACAATCTGGCTCGTTCTGATGCTCATCCATAACTTCCTGCTGCTACCCGTCCTTATCATCAAGCGGCGCACGTGGCAGTATATGCTGCTGTCGTTGCTGCTGCTCGTTTCATGCACATACGCCACCTATCTTGTCAGACCTATGCATCCAAGATACGCCGAGATATACGACACAAGGGAGATGATCGACAGAAACTATTATATCTGCGGAGAGTCTGGCAGAGGGCATATTCCACAACTGTGTTGGGAATTGGAGCACAACCCTAAAGAAGACCTGTGCAGAAAGCCGATACACGGAGGCAAGAACTTTCCTATACAAAGGCACCATCCCGACGAACTGCGACCGCTCGGCCCATTGGCGTTCCTCGGACCGGGAGAAGCTGTGGCGTTCATCGGAGGACTGCTGCTCATGGGCATGAACCTCGGCGTAAAACTTTACTTCAAGACGCAGGAAGACCGCGAACAGCGGGAGAAGCTGGAGAAGCAAGACCTTGAGCGACAACTCGAATATCTGCGTTATCAGGTCAATCCGCATTTCTTCATGAACACCCTGAACAACATCCACGCACTCGTCGACATCAATCCTGAACGAGCCAAGACCACCATCGTGGAGCTATCGAAGATGATGCGTTACATCCTCTATGAGGGCGACAAGAAGCTCATCCCCGTGCAGCGCGAAGCGCTGTTCCTGAAGAACTACATCGAGCTGATGCGCCTACGCTATTCCAGCCGCGTGAGCATCAATCTTGACATACCCGAGATGATGCCGGACATGATGCTGCCACCGCTGCTGCTCATCATCTTCGTGGAGAACGCCTTCAAGCACGGCGTCAGCTATGCTGCACCGTCATTTATAGACATAAAGGTGACGGTGACTCAGGAAATGCTCCAGTTCAAGTGTCGCAACAGCCGGCAGGAACAGAAGCCGGACGAGAAGAAAAAGAAGGGAGGCGTAGGACTTGCCAATGCCCGCCGCCGACTTGACCTGCTGTTCCACGACCAGTACAGCCTTGAGATAAAGGAAGACGACAAGGAATACGACGTGCAGCTCGAGATTCCGCTAAGCAAGAACAACAGCTAAACAACCACCAAACACATCATATATATGATCAGAACTCTCGTTATCGACGACGAACCGCTCGCCCTGCAACAGCTGGCAGCTTACGTCGGAAAGATACCATACCTCACTCTTGTCGGCGAATGCCAGAGCGCCCTTGAAGCACGCGACATCATAGCACGCGAGCAGATTGACGCCATATTCATCGACATCAACATGCCTGACCTTAACGGCATGGACTTCGTGCGATCGCTCGCAGCACCGCCCATCGTGGTGTTCACCACCGCCTACTCAGAGTATGCCATCGACGGATATAAGGTGGACGCCGCCGACTACCTGCTCAAGCCGTTCTCGCTGGACGACTTCCGCAAGGCGGCACAGCGCGTAAAGCGACGCTATGACATGGAGATGGCGGCTGACCTGCCGCTTCCGCCAGCCGACGCGCAGACCGAAGAGAAGCCCTTGCACGACGACGACACCATCTTCCTCAAGACCGAACACCGCGTAGTGCGTGTCAACATTGCGGACATACGCTACGTGGAGGGAATGTCCGAATACCTGAAGGTGCACCTTGAGAACGAGCGCCCCATCATCATGCTCCTAAGCATGAAGAAGATGGAGGAACGTCTGCCCTCCTCTTTCGTACGCATCCACCGATCCTACATCGTCAACATGAAGAAGGTGAAGGAGGTTACAAAGAACCGAATAGTGATGGACGCCGACACCTATCTGCCCATCGGCGACATATATAAGGAAGCCCTGACAAGCTATCTCGCAGACAAATACTTGGGAAGATAAAAAAAACTCCTAATTCCTAATTCGGACGGCATACCGTCCGCTATGCAAATATTGTACAAAGAGTAAAAACATGTTACAAAATAAAAATTGATTCTGGAGTTCCGGTTTGCTGTTTTTTCGGTATTCTGCTGCACAAACAGCCCCCACGCCATACAATAAAGCCTCTTTTACAGTCCGATAGTGCCACTATCAGAGTGTAAAAGAGGCTTTCTTGTATTACAACAGTGGCTGTATCGTAGTGTAAAAGAGGCTATAAAGCAGAAGAAAACGGCTCTTTTGCGAGTCTGATTTCATAGCGATTTGTCAGAAAATCGCATAACACACTGTATATAAACACGTTATCTCAAACCGCTCAAAACTCAAGAATTTCGCACCAAAGATTTTGTTATGCGCTGAGCTCATAGTATTGAGCGTTAGAAATGCAAATATTGTATTCGGCAAATACCTTTATACACAAAAAAATAAGCTATTAAGGAACGATTGAGCGTATTTTGTTATTGCATATTTAAAATAAGTAAAAAAAGATGTGTAAATTTGCCGTAAGAATAAAGAAGACAGGATATAACACACTATAATAAACTGAAAGAAATATGAAATACCTCAAGACAGTAAGCCATCTGCTGCAACTTGTGATGACTCCGCTGCGCAGCAACTGGGCGTTCTTCACGTTCATATACCTGCTTGGATGTATATGTGCATGGGTGACGCTACCTGACGCACGCGGTGCAAAACTGTACGACAACCTATATCCGGAACTCTTCCTTGACGTATACGTACTTGCCACGATACTGACGATACTGCCAAGAAGAGTGAAGCCTTGGATAAGAGGATTCTTTTATTTTGTGCTCTATACAGCAGCCGTCGTGGATGTCTACTGCTTCGTAAAGTTCCAGTCGACGCTAACGCCCACCATGTTGCTGCTCGTAGGCGAGACCGACTCAAGGGAGGCGGGCGAGTTCATACGCTCATGCGTGTCGCCTGACATTCTTATGAGCGGCGTGGGATGGGTGTTGCTGCTCATGGCTGTACACATTCTTACAGCCATAAAGCTGCGCTTCCCCCACTTCGTGCCGCGCAACTGGTGCAGGCTGGTACGGTCAATCCTTGTGCAGTCGCGCTTCTTCCTCCATCGTGTCCGCCATGTGACGGAGTTTGCTGTCCTGGTGCTGCTCGTATTCTCCATCGTTATGAGTGCGCACAATAAGACTGCCACCTTGAAGCTGATGACGGGAAAGACCATCGGCGACGTGGAGCACACGCTGACGGAGAAAGACCATGCCGTGCTCTATCAGCCCATCTACCGCTTGGCATTCAGCATCTACGCCAATACGCTGACCGCCAAGCAAGTGGACAAGCTTATTGCTACAGCCGACAAGGTGAGAGTGGACTCATGCTCGTTCACCTCGCCCAACATCGTGCTCATCATCGGCGAGAGCTACAACCGCCACCACTCGTCGCAGTACGGCTACGTGATGCCGACCGCACCGAGGCAGACCAAGCTGGAACACAAGGGACGACTCGTGAAATACACGGACGTGGTAAGCCCGTGGAACCTCACCAGCTTCGTATTCAAGCATATCTTCTCGCTCTACACCGTGGGCGACAAGGGAGAATGGTGTGACTATCCGCTCTTCCCCGAACTGTTCAGAAAGGCCGGCTATCACGTCACGTTCATCACCAATCAGTTCCTGCCCAAGGCGAAGGAGGCTGTGTATGACTTCAGCGGCGGCTTCTTCCTCAACAATCCGAAGCTCAGCGCGGCTCAGTTCGACACACGCAACACCGAACTCCACCAGTACGACGAGGGTCTGCTGGAAGACTATGACAAGCTGCAGTCGCAGGACACAGAGAACAACCTCATAATCTTCCATCTCCTCGGACAGCACGTGGCTTACCGCCAACGCTCGCCGAAAGACCGAAAGAATTTCAATGGCGACGACTATAAGGAGCTGAAGCCCGGACTCAACGCGAGAGAGCGTCAGATTCTGGCCGACTATGACAACGCCGTGCTCTATAACGACTCCATCGTGACGGAGATAGTGAAGAAGTTCGAGAACAAGGACGCCATCGTCATCTACGTGCCCGACCATGGCGAGGAATGCTTCGAGGGCGACATGCACTTCTTCTGCCGTATGCACTCAGCAAAGGTGGACGCACGTCTGGCTCACGCCGAGTTTGACATCCCGATGTGGATATGGTGCTCACGCAAATACATCAGACAGCGCCCCGAGATATTCCGCGAGGTGATGGCGTCGCGCAACAAGAGATATATGACGGACGCCCTTCCGCACATGCTGCTCTATCTTGCCGGCATCAGATGCCCGGAATATAAGGACCGCCTCAACCTGCTCTCGCCGGCGTATGACGAGACCAGACCGCGCATCCTGAAAAACTCTGCCGACTACGACAAGCTGGAGTAAGAGGCAGAATAAGAACAACAAAGACAAGAAACAAGGAAAGACAACATAACAGACAACAATATCAACATGGACAAACCATTACTCTCGCGCACGGAATGCGCCGCTCTCAGAGGACTTGCCATCATCGGCATCTTCCTCCACAACTATTGCCACTGGCTGGGAATGGCTGTAAAGGAGAACGAATACACCTTCACCATGTCAAAGAGCTCGCAGCTCATGCAGGTGATAGCTTCGCCGGACATCTATCTGCCCGTACACCTCGTGTCCTTCTTCGGACATTACGGCGTGCCGGTGTTCCTCTTCCTCTCGGCTTACGGACTGGTTATGAAGTACGAGAACCGCGGTTCGCAGAAGCCGTCGCCGAAGCAGACCGCCGTCATACCGTTCCTCTCACATCACTTCACGAAGCTCTTCAAGATGATGATAGTGGGCTACGTGATCTTCACGATGGTGGACGCCATAACGCCCGGACCTCACAAATACCAGGTGATGGACATCATCAGCCAGATGTTTATGTTCAATAACGTGATGCCCGACCCTGACCACATCATCTGGCCCGGACCCTACTGGTTCTTCGGACTGATGATGCAGCTCTACATCGTCTATCGTCTGCTGCTGTGGCGCCGCGGCGACATCTTCCCGCTGCTGCTCATTGTGGCGTGCTGGGCATTGCAGGCGTTCTGCGATCCCGAGGGCGACACGCTCAACCGCATCCGCTACAACTTTATGGGTGGCGTGCTGCCGTTCTGCGCCGGACTGCTCTTCGCACGACGCGGCAAGCAGATGAGTCGCGGATTCCTGACCACGCAGACCGTCATATCCATAGTTCTCGTGTTCTTCTTCAGCTTCAACTTCCAGACATGGCTGTGGGCTCCGCTCTTCGTCTGCACGGCTTCCGTAGGCATAGCAAAGCTTACGCCGGCAAGGATAAACAAATGGATAGCATGGGTGGGCAACATATCGGCAGCCCTCTTCGTGCTCCATCCCGTCACACGCAAGATATTCATCCCCATATCGCGCCACGGCGACATCTACACCGGACTGCTCCTCTACATCATTGCGTCCATCGCCCTCGCATGGTTCTATCATAACTTCTCGAAGCTGCGCGCAGAGAAGAATTAGGAGTTTTGAGTTTTGAATTTTGAATTGTCGGCTGCGCCGATTTTGAATTTATCAATTTTGAATTGATAAGGAATTCAAAACTCAAAACTGAACAACTCAAAATCGCAGGCGAAGCCGAGAATAATTCAAAACTCAAAACTCAAAATTCAAAACTCGAAAGAATGCTTATACCCGATATCGAACTGAAGAACATTTCGCGCTACAGAGCCGAACAGATGGGAGCTGCCATGCTCTTCGTCATCCTCTTCCACGTGGCGCTCGACCGTGGCGACCCGTTCTACGGGTTGCGACGTTGCGGCAACGTGGGTGTAGACATATTCCTGTTCCTTAGTGGCGTAGGACTGTGGTTTGCATGGAGCAAGAATCAGGACATCCTGCATTTCTACAGACGACGCCTGTTGCGCATCTTGCCCACATGGCTGGTCTGCGCCACGGCGTTCTATCTGCCTGACTATCTCGGTCCGAGAAAGTTCTCACGGTCACTTGTCGACCTTATCGGCGACATAACCATCAACTGGGACTTCTGGCTGCACGACGAACTGACGTTCTGGTATGTGCCAGCCATAATGCTTCTCTATCTGCTTGCGCCGCTCTACATGAAGCTGATATCGCGCCACAGCGAATACAGATGGACACCGGTGCTAATGATAGTGTGGTGCATAATGGTGCAATGGGTGCTGCCCATCCATCATGCCGTGGGACATCTCGAGATTTTCTGGAGCCGCGTCCCGATATTCTTCATCGGCATCAACTGCGGCGAGATGGTACGAACCGAACGGCGCATCGAGGGCAGCGCGGTGTGGATGCTCCTCCTCGCCTTCGCCATGACCTTCGGCACGAGCCTCTATCTTGAGCAGGTAAGGCACGGCATGTTCCCGCTCTTCGTGGAGAGAATGCTCTACATCCCCTTCGCCATCTGCTCCGTTCTGCTCATGAACCGCATCTTCCGCCGCACGCCGCAATGGGTGAACCGCTCGTTCCGCTTCGTCGGAGCATTGAGCTTAGAGGCATATCTCATCCACATCCACTTCGTCCTCGTCTACATCGAGCCACACCACCTCGGCTACTGGCCTACGTTCCTTGCAACGGTGGCGATAACGCTGCCCATAGCATGGGTGCTCCAGTGGATAGTGACCAAGTTGCCCGCAATGATAATGAAAAGGAAAAACCAATAGGAAACCCCTAAAACTCCATAACTATGATAAAGAACATACTAAGACTGACGCGTCCGAAACAATGGATAAAGAACTTCTTTGTCTTCATTCCGATGTTCTTCGGAGGCGAACTCTTCGACCTTCACTCAATATGGCTCGCCACAATAACCTTCGTGGCGTTCAGCCTAACGGCATCGTCCATCTATTGCTACAACGACATTGTGGACGTGGATGCCGACCGTTGCCATCCCGTTAAGTGCCTGCGCCCAATAGCATCGGGCGCCCTCTCCATCCGAATGGGCTACATACTGATGACGGTTTGCTTTCTCCTTTCAATGGCTGTGCTTATGGCGCTGCCGCCTGAAGTGAAGAGTCAGGTCATGGCGGTCATCGTCTTCTATTATGTCCTCAATCTCTCTTACTGCTCCAAGCTCAAGCAGTTTGCCATCCTCGACGTGTGCATCGTGGCGTTCGGCTTCGTGCTGCGCATCCTTGCCGGAGGCTTCGCTTGCGAGTTGGCGCTGTCAAGCTGGATTGTCATCATGACCTTCCTCCTCACGCTCTTCATGTCGTTCGCCAAAAGAAGGGACGACGTACTGAGGATGAACGAGACGGGAGAGGCTCCGCGTAAGAACACCGTGCGCTATAATCTTACGTTCATCAATCAAGCCATCACCATAACAGCCTCCGTAACGCTCGTCTGCTACATCATGTACTGCGTTTCGCCGGAAGTGGTGGAGCGATTCCAGACGCCTTACCTATATCTGACGTTCGTCTTCGTTCTGCTCGGACTGCTGCGCTACATCCAGATAGCCGTGGTGGACAAGAAGAGCGGCGACCCTACAAAGGTGATTCTGAAAGACCATTTCTCACAAGTGATTGTCATAGCATGGATACTGACCTTCCTGCTTATGATTTACGTTATATAAGAGCGAAGCAGAAGCTTACTTGTCATGCTATACGTTGAGGTTATCTTACCATTACCACTCGAAGGCGTCTTCACTTACTCCGTGCCTGACATAATGGCGGAAAAGGTGAAGATGGGGGTACGTGTGCTCGTTCCGTTGGGAAAGTCGAAGACTTACACGGCTATGGCGGTAAGAACACACTCGCAGAAGCCCGACTTCCAGACGCGCGACATACTTCAGGTGATTGACGCCGAACCGGTGTTGCTGGAGAAACAGCTGAAGCTGTGGCAATGGATAGCCACGTACTATATGGCACCGTTGGGGGATGTCTTCAAGGCGGCGTTGCCAGCCGGACTGAAGGCGGAGGAGAACTATAAGCCGCGAACCGTGCGGTGCGTGACGTTGGCTGAGAACCTTCGCACGGAGCCTTCCATGCAGCTCGCCATGTCTATTCTCGCACGAGCCTTGAAGCAGCAGCAGACCTTCGCCACTTACCTGCATCTCTCGCATTGGGACGAGACGGACGGCGAGACGCCACCACAACACATCGAAGAGATTGCGTGCGACGAACTGCTTAACGCAGCACACGCCTCGGACGCCGTGCTCCGACAACTTATCAACCGTCGCTTCCTGACTGTCTATCAGCGTGAGGTGGGACGACTGAACACCACGGGCGAGGCTCATCCCGAGAACATCCTTCCGCTCAGCGAGGCGCAGCAGGACGCCATGAATCAGATAAGGACGGAGTTTATGCGTCATAACGTGGTGCTCTTCCACGGCGTTACGTCAAGCGGAAAGACAGAAATATACATCCATCTCATACAACGAATGCTCGACGAAGGCAAGCAGGTGCTTTATCTGCTGCCCGAAATTGCCCTGACGGTGCAGATGACGGAAAGACTGAAGCGTGTGTTCGGTTCGCGATTGGGCATCTATCACTCGCGATACAGCGACGCAGAACGTGTGGAGATATGGAAGAAGCAGTTGTCGGACAATCCTTACGACATCATTCTGGGCGCACGCAGCTCCGTCTTCCTGCCTTTTACGCGCCTCGGCATGGTGATAGTGGACGAGGAACATGAGACTTCCTTCAAGCAGCAAGATCCGGCTCCACGCTATCATGCACGCTCGGCAGCGATTATGCTTGCCCGAATGTACGAAGGGGCACACGTGCTTTTGGGCACCGCCACGCCCTCAATGGAGAGCTTCTATAACGCCTCAACGGGCAAGTACGGCTACGTGAAGCTGACCACACGATTCCGCGACGTGGCTCTGCCGGAGATACGAGTGGTGGACGTGAAGGACCTTTACAGACGAAAGATGATGAAGGGGCCGTTCTCCATGGAACTGCTCAATGCCATACGGGCTGCTCTGAAAGCCAAGAAGCAGGTGATTCTGTTCCAGAACCGGCGTGGATTTGCGCCTATGGTGGAATGTCGTGTATGCGGCTGGGTGCCGAAATGCAAGAACTGTGACGTGTCATTGACTTACCATCGATCGCAGAACCTGCTGACCTGCCACTACTGCGGTTTCACTTACGCCGTGCCAAAGCAATGCCCCAACTGCGAGAGCACCGAGCTCACGGGGCGCGGATATGGCACGGAGAAAATAGAAGACCGCGTAAGAGAACTCTTCCCCGGAGCAAGAATAGCCCGAATGGACCTCGACACTACGCGTTCCACCGGGGCATATAGCCGCATCATCGGCGACTTCTCGTCCGGTCGGACCGACATTCTTATCGGTACGCAGATGATATCGAAGGGACTTGACTTCGGCAATGTGGCTGTCGTGGGCATCCTCAATGCCGACACAATGCTCAACTATCCCGACTTCCGTGCATACGAGCATGCCTTCATGATGCTCTCGCAAGTGAGCGGAAGAGCAGGACGAAGGGGCGACCGTGGACTGGTGATTCTGCAGACAAAGAGTGCCGACCTGCCCGTCATACGTCAGGTGGTCAACAATGATTTCGCGGGATTCGCACACGATCTGCTTGAGGAAAGACGCATGTTCCATTATCCTCCCTACTGGCGGTTGGTGTATGTGTTCCTCCGCCATCGCGACGAACACACCGTTGAGTCGGCTGCCATCGAGATGGCATCGCGCCTAAGGCAGTCGTTTGCCGACCGCGTGCTCGGACCGGACAAGCCTTCCGTGGCAAGGGTGAAGACGGAGAACATAAGAAAGATAGTACTGAAACTGGAGAACGGCATCGACCTCAATCTCGCAAGACAAATGATGAGGGAGGCACGTGAGGGACTGCTAAGCGACAAGCGCTACGCCGCCATGAACGTATACTTCGATGTTGACCCGTTATAATAAAAACGGCTGTATATGATTCCTAAAGCGAATCGTATACAGCCGTTTTTATTATATTATATAATGTGCAACCAGCGCAGCACGTCGTTCAGATTTGCCACCAGCATTAAGAGCATTAGCAAGCCGATGCCGATGTATTCAGCCCAAATCATGAAGTTCTCCGAAGGCTTGCGGCGTGTTATCATCTCGTAGAGGAGGAACAATACGTGTCCGCCGTCGAGAGCCGGGATGGGGAGGATGTTCATGAAGGCGAGGATGATGCTGAGGAATGCGGTGAGAAGCCAGAAGCGGTGCCAGTTCCATGTGTCGGGGAACATGCTGCCGATGGCTCCGAAACCTCCGAGCGACTTGGCGCCGTCAGCGCTGAAGAGATACTTCATGTCGCCTACATATCCAGAGAGGACGTTACATCCGTACTTGATACCAGCCGGGAAGCTCTCGAAGAAGCCGTAGCTTATGTGCGTAACCTTATTGTCGGGCATCGTCGGAGTGAAACCGAACTTGAGGTTCTCCTTCTCATTGTCTGAAGTCTTGAGCATGCCCTTGGTCTTTATGGTGCAGAGCTTGCCACCAGCATTACGCTCAAGAATAAGGCTTACGCTGAGTGCCTTTACGCTGTCAGCGTGTGTCTTGGCACCTGCAAGCATGTCGCTCACGCGTCCTACCTCGAAGTTGAAGTCGTTGAAAGAAGCGATGGCCTTGCCGTTGACGGCTACGATGCGGTCGCCCTTTCTCATTCCCATGTGCTCAGCAAGCATGCCGGGAACTACGCTGTCAACGCGAGCCTCAACAAGGGGAGCCACGAAAGGCGGCACCGACTTGAACATCTGCAGCAGATCGAGGTCGCCGGGCATGTCCACAGTCATCTGCTTGCCGCCACGCAGAACGTAAGCCTGACGTGCAGTAGCCAAATCGCGGAACATATCAGCACCGAAACTCTTGAATTCGCCCTGGTCTGTTCCTACAAGGATGTCGCCGTCGCGGAATCCGAGAGCCTTAGCCTCCTGGCTGAACTTCATGCCGAGCTTCATGTCCTTGGTCTTCACATAGTCGTCGCCCCAAGTGAAGAGGCACATGGCGTAAATGAAGAGAGCGAGAAGGAAGTTGACCAGCACGCCACCTATCATAATAAAGAGGCGCTGCCAAGCCGGCTTCGACCGAAACTCCCACGACTCTGCGGGCTTAGCCATCTGTTCCTTGTCGAACGATTCGTCTATCATGCCCGATATCTTGCAGTAGCCGCCGAGGGGCAGCCAGCCAATGCCGTAGCGTGTTTCGCTGTTCTTCGGCTTAAACTCGAAGAGGTGGAACCAGGGGTCGAAGAACAGATAGAACTTCTCCACTCTTACGCCGAAGAGCTTGGAGAAGAAGAAGTGTCCGCCCTCATGCAGTAGCACCAACAGCGAGATGGCCATCATAAACTGCAGGACCTTTAACAGAAAAATTTCCATGAAAATTCTTTAGTGTTTATTTGTTTTTATTGTTTTTTATTCTTGCTTATCCCAGCATCTCTGCTGCTATGCGGCGCGCCTCTGCGTCCGTAGCCACATAATCGTCGTATGTGGGCTTTGCTATGAATGTGGCTTTCTGCATTGTTGCCTCAATGATGTCTGCCATCTGGAGGAAACCGCAGCGGTCATGACGGAACGCCTCGTTGACAATCTCGTTGGCGGCGTTCACCACACACGGCATATTGCCACCCTGACGTATTGCCTCATAAGCCATCGCAAGGCATCTGAACTTCTTCATGTCTGGCTCGAAGAACTCGAGAGGTTGCTTGAAAAGGTCCAGTCGCGGAGCGTTAAGCGAAAGGCGGTCAGGATAAGAGAAGGCGTACTGGATGGGGAGGCGCATGTCGGGAACGCCGAGCTGAGCCTTCACGCCACCGTCAGCGAACTGCACGGCGCTGTGTACGATTGACTGCGGATGGACAAGCACCTGTATCTTGTCAGCCTCCACGCCGAAGAGCCACTTCGCCTCTATCACCTCAAAGCCCTTGTTCATCATCGAAGCCGAGTCGATGGTTATCTTGGCTCCCATGTCCCATGTGGGATGCTTGAGGGCGTCGGCAGCCTTCACGTCAGCCATCTGCTCCAGCGTGAACTTGCGGAAGGGACCTCCCGAAGCCGTGAGCAGGATTTTCTCTATCTCGTTGTTGCCCTCACCCACCAAGCTCTGGAAGATGGCAGAGTGCTCGCTGTCAACGGGAAGGATGTTTACGTTATACTGTGTGGCGAGGCGGCATATCAGTTCGCCAGCCACGACGAGCGTCTCCTTGTTGGCAAGGCAGATGGTCTTGCGGGCACGGATGGCATGGATGGTCGGCGAAAGACCGGCATATCCCACCATAGCCGTGAGCACCATATCCACGGGTCCGGCCTCAACAATTTCGTCCAAAGCCTGCGCTCCTGCATACACCTTAATGTCGGGCATATCAGCGAGCAGCGCCTTGAGGTTCTCGTAATAGTCCTTGTTGGCTATAACGACAGCGGCAGGTCTGAACTTGCGTGCCTGCTGGGCAAGCATCTCGTAGCGATTGTTTGCCGTGAGGCAATACACCTCATAAAGGTCGCTATGCTGTTCTATAACATCCAAGGCCTGTGTGCCGATACTACCGGTAGAGCCAAGGATACATATTTGTTTCTTCATAAATACTCTTTTTATTGTCTTTAAAGGGAAAGCAATCCTTCCGGCAGATTCATCTCGATGATGCGCTCCTCGGTGTTGATGTCGCTTATCAGCTCGTCAGTAGCGGGGATGAGCAGGTCGTCGCCTTCGGGTGTTACCAGCTCGAAGAGCGTGTTGATGGTGGAGTCGTCCACGGAATGTATCTCGCCGACCACCTTTCCTGTTTCGGCATCGCGCACGCTGAAGCCCACTATCTGCGCCCATGAGAGCTGACCGTCATCCGCTTCGGCATGCTCGCGGGGGAAATAGACCTCAGCTCCTGTGAGCTGACGTGCCTGATCCTGCGTGGTTATGTCGCAAAACTTCACGAGAGCCGTCTCGTCGTTCTTGAATCTGTATTCGTCCATGAAGAACGGCACGAGTATGCCGTCAACGTCAAGGATAAGGTATTCGGCGTCTGTACGGTCGAAGACGTCGTCGTCGAAGTGGAACGACACCTCGCCGTCCACACCGTGCGGCTTGCCGATGCGACCGATGCGATAGACTGTTTCTTTACGTATCATCAGTCTTTCTCCCTTCTTATATGTGCTCCGAGAGCATTGAGACGTGCCTCAATGTCCTCATAGCCACGGTCAATCTGTGCGATGTTGTCAATGCGGCTGGTGCCCTTTGCGCCGAGAGCGGCGATGAGCAACGCGATGCCCGCTCTGATGTCGGGGCTGGTCATGCGTCCGCCTCTGAGCTGCTTCTTGTTGTCGTGTCCGACGATTACGCAGCGGTGCGGGTCGCAGAGGATGATCTGCGCTCCCATGTCGATGAGCTTGTCCACGAAGAAGAGGCGGCTCTCGAACATTTTCTGATGTACGAGTACGGATCCTCTCGCCTGTGTTGCCACTACGATGAGGACAGACAGCAGGTCAGGCGTCAGTCCTGGCCACGGCGCGTCGGCAAGGGTCATGATGGTGCCGTCGATGAACGAGTCAACCACGTAGTGCGGCTGCTTCGGGATGACGAGGTCGTCGCCCTCCTGCTTAATCTTGACACCAAGCCGACGGAAAGCGTCGGGGATGACACCGAGTTCTCTTACGGCGCAGTCCTTGATGCGGACGCCTTCTCCCACCATTGCCGCCATACCGATGAACGATCCCACCTCAATCATGTCGGGCAGGATGCGGTGCTCGGCACCGTGCAGACTCTTTACGCCGACGATGGTGATAAGGTTGGAGGCGATGCCGGAAATGTTCGCACCCATAGAGTTGAGCAAGTGGCACAACTGCTGGATGTAAGGCTCGCAGGCAGCATTATATATTGTGGTGGTGCCCTCGGCGAAGACAGACGCCATAATGATGTTGGCGGTTCCCGTAACCGAAGCCTCATCAAGGAGCATATACGTGCCCTTCAGATGCTTTGCCTCGATGGTGAACACCTTGCGCTCGTCGTCGCTGATGAACTTCGCCCCGAGATTCTTGAATCCGAGAAAGTGGGTGTCCAGTCTGCGGCGACCAATCTTGTCGCCGCCCGGCTCTGCCACCGAAGCCCTGCCGAAGCGTCCGAGCAGCGGACCCATAAGGAGCACGCTGCCTCTGAGAGCTGAGCACTTTCTGATGTATTCGTCGCTGGAGAGGAATCCGAGGTCAATCTGGTCCGCCTGGAAGGTGAACACGCCCTTTCTCTCCGACGTAACCTTTACGCCGATGTCCTTGAGGAGTTGTATGAGGTTGTTGACGTCGAGGATGTCCGGCACGTTAGAGATGGTCACCGGCTCGCTCGTAAGCAGCGTAGCCGAAATCACCTCCAGCGCCTCGTTCTTCGCTCCCTGCGGCGTAATGGTACCCGAGAGCGGATGTCCTCCTTCAATGATAAACGATTCCATAGGCTGTTGTTAGTTTTTTCTTCTGCGTTGTTTCTTCTCGTTGTTGCGCGGCTGCGGCATCTCCGTACGGTCAAACTTGAACGTGGAGAGGTCGAGTTCCACGGTGCCGTGTGTGTAGTTGGCAATGTCCGACGCCACCTTCTCGTTGTCGCTCGAACCGTGTCCCCACTGCATGAGGTCACGCTTCATCTGGTTGGCGGCAAGGCGTATCAGCTCGTTGCGCTCCGCTCCTTCGGGAAGAGTCTTGAGTTTGTCGAATATCTCGAACATCATGTTGCCGTAATGTCTTACGGGGATGCGCTTCATGGGATATGCCATGGGCTTGGGCTTCTCCATCATGTGGTGAGCCTGGCTGATGTCGAAGGGATAGTCGATGTCCAGACGGAATCCGCTCATCAGCGCCAGGTGGTCCCATAGCTTGTGGCGATACTCCTTGGCATCGCCCACACGCGGCTTCATGCGCTCCATGATGGCCACGATGGACTCCGCGCAGCGCTGGCGCTCCTGTCGGTCCTTGAGGTCCACACAGTAGTCCACCATCGATTGCACCTCACGTCCATACTCCGGCAGGACGAGTTGCTCGCGCTGGGTGTTATAGTCCAGTCCTTTTATTTTCATTCTATATGGGTTGTTTTTTTATTGCGAAATAATAATTGAACTTTCGAAAGTTCAGAAGTTAATGGTATTAAAGAAGTATGCTTAGAGCAGCTTCTTCGATTCCTTTGCCACGAAGTCCTTCAGATAGAACGGCACGAAGTAAGCCACATCCTCATACTTCTCCTGCGCAATGCGACGCTCCGCGATGGGGAACATCCACTTTGCAAGCGGCTCCACGCCCTTGATAAGGCGGGCGTTGGGATGATTGATGGTCTCCATGCACTTCTCCGCTCCGTTGCCGAAGAAGTAGACGGGTCCGCGGTCGAGGTATTCGCGGTAAGTGTCGGCGTCCACTACGTCTGCCTGCACCTGCCTTACTTCACGCAGAGAGCGGTCGTAAATGGCGGAATAGACCTCCATGCGGCGGGCGTCAATCATCGGGCAGAGCAGGGCGCCCTCCTCCACCTCCTCGCGCAACAGCACGGGCACAGCCATCAGCTCCAGCGTGGGCACGGAGATGAGCTTCAGGTCCTGACCGAAGCAGATGCCCTTAGCCATCGACACGCCGATGCGCAGGCCGGTGTAAGAACCCGGTCCGCAGCTTACAGCCACAGCGTCAAGCGGAATGGCGTGCGAGTCGGCGAAGGACATTGCCTCGTCAACAAAAACGCCAAGCTTTACGGCATGGTTAGGACCCTCATGACTTTCCTGTGAAAAAATGCAAGCACCGTCCTGACTGACGGATACCGAGCACACATCTGTGCTCGTCTCAATATTTAAAATACACGACATGCTAAAAATTATAATTTTACAATTACAAAAATACAACTTTTCGCTCAAAGTCAACCCATTTGTGCCGTTTAAATTCATGTTCGGGCGTATTTTCCACCTCATAGGGGGATTTTCGGAAAATAATAAGTACATTTGCACTTTGGTAAAACGCCAAACCATATACTTTAACATCAAGCATAAACACTTACATTAAGACAATATGATATTATCAATGACGGGCTACGGCAAATCTGTCGCAACCTACAAAGGAAAGAAAATCAACGTCGAGATAAAGTCGCTTAACAGCAAGGCTCTCGACCTGTCAACACGCATCGCACCGCTCTACCGCGAGAAGGAAATGGAGATACGCCAGACCATCCAGGCTCGCGTAATCCGTGGAAAAGTGGACTTCGCCATCTGGGTGGAGAAGGATGCGGACGCAGACGCTACGACCGTGAACGCCGCACTCGTCAACAACTACTACACACAGCTTCGTGCCATCTCCGAACAGTACGGCATACCCGAACCGCAGGACTGGTTTCAGACACTTCTCCGCATGCCGGACGTAACCTCAAAGACTGAGGCTGAGACGCTTACAGACGAGGAATGGGACGTGGTGCGCGGCGCTGTGGACGACGCCATCACACATCTCGTCGACTTCCGTACGCAGGAAGGCGCTGCCCTTGAGAAGAAGTTCGGCGAGAAGGTGGACAACATACAGCAGCTGCTGGAGAGCATCGAGCCGTACGAGAAGTCGAGAGTGGAGAAAATCCGCGCACGCATCGTGGAAGGACTGAAGTCAATCCCCGACGTGGAGTACGACAAGAACCGCCTGGAGCAGGAGCTTATCTATTACATCGAGAAGCTGGACATCAGCGAGGAGAAGCAGCGCCTCGCCAACCACCTGCGCTACTTCCGCGAGACAATGGCGGAAGGACACGGACAGGGCAAGAAGCTCGGATTCATCGCGCAGGAGATGGGACGTGAGATAAACACAACCGGATCGAAGAGCAACAACGCCGAGATGCAGAACATCGTGGTGAAGATGAAGGACGAACTGGAGCAGATAAAGGAACAGGTGCTGAACGCGCTGTAAAATTCAAAATTCAAATATGGGTAAACTTATCATTTTCTCCGCTCCAAGCGGCAGCGGCAAGAGCACAATCATAGGCCGTCTGATGCAGCGTCCGGAACTCAATCTCGCATTCTCAATTTCATGCACGTCTCGTGCGCCCCGTGGCACGGAGCAGAACGGCGTGGAGTATTTCTTCCTCTCTCCCGAGGAGTTCCGCCAGCGCATAGAGAAAGGCGACTTCCTTGAGTATGAGGAGGTTTATCAGGACCGCTTCTACGGCACGCTGAAGGAGCAGGTGGAGGTGCAGGCAGCCCGCGGCGAGAACGTAGTATTCGACGTGGACGTAAAAGGCGGACGCAACATCAAGGAATTCTACGGCGACCGTGCGCTCAGCATCTTCATTCAGCCGCCATCTATTGACGAGCTGCGCCACCGTCTCGTGGGACGCGCCACGGACGCACCCGAGGTGATAGAGCAGCGCATCGCCCGCGCTGAGTTCGAGCTGTCGCAGGCTCCCTACTTCGACCGCGTTATCATCAACGACGACCTCGACCGCGCCGTGGAGGACACTTACGCCGCCATCAAGGAGTTTATCGAGAAATAAAAACTCACACGCATGGACAAGATAAAGACCGGCATCTACGGCGGTTCTTTCAATCCCATACACAACGGACACATCGCCATAGCCCGCAAGATGACTGAGCTTGCGGGGCTTGACGAGGTGTGGCTGGTGGTGTCGCCGCAGAATCCGCTGAAGGAGCGTGGCGACCTCCTGGACGACCGCCTCCGTCTGGAGATGACCCGCATGGCGCTCGCCCCCTACCCCAAGCTGAAAGCCAGCGACTTCGAGTTCGCCCTGCCACGTCCTTCATATATGTGGAACACGCTGCAGGCGCTCTCCGCCGCCCACCCCGACCGCGAGTTCACGCTCCTCATAGGAGCCGACAACTGGGAGGTGTTCAGCCGTTGGTATCATCACGAAGACATCATAGCCCACTACCCCATCGCCATCTATCCGCGCACGGGTAGCGACATCCACGTCACCACCCTCCCCCCGACCGTCCGCCTCTTCAACACCGGACTCTATGACATCAGCAGCACGCTCGTCCGCAACACCATAAAAGCAGGTGGCGACATCTCCTCGCTTGTGCCGAAGGAGATAGTAAGGATAGCGGAGGAATGTTATGGGTAAACCCGAATTTTGAGTTTTGAATTGGCAGTTTTTGACAAGAAGACATGAAGACAGGTTTTATCCTATCAATTCAAAACTGAGCAATTCACAATGCGCTTTGTCGCACAACTCCTCGCTCGGCTCTGCCGCTTGCCTAAGCAAGAATTCAAAATTCCTAATTCCTAATTCGGACGGCGTCCGCCGTTCGCTATGCAAATATCGTACAAACAGTAAAAACATGTTACAAAACAAAAATCGGTTTTAGAGATTTTGCGAGCCGTTTTTCTGCTGTTTTGTTGCGTTTGTGACACCCTGATTTATCAATACAGCCTCTTTTGCACTCCAATAGTAACCCTATGAGAGTGCAAAAGAGGCTGTATTGCATGACAACAGTGGCTGTATTGGAGTGTAAAAGAGGCTCTATAGCAACCGTAAGATGCTTGTTTTGCTCCGTCATTCATTGCACATTTCTCTTCATAGTAGCGTAACATACAGAATGTCAGCACATTGTCGCTGCACGCTCAAAACTCAAGAATTTCGCATAAAAGATTTTGTTGTGCGCCGAACTCATAGTATTGAGCATCAGAAATGCAAATATTGTCAGGCAGACTACCGCCAAACAGCATTTTAATTCACTCGCTTTAACATTTATTTTGCACGTCATTCCAGATTCTATTGCTAACTTTACCGTCTGAATAGAAAACAAAATAATATCCGGATGAAGATGACAAAGGAACATAGCACAACACAATCCTCCCAATCGCCCACCGGCCTCGTCCTTGAAGGAGGCGGCTTGAGAGCGATGTTCACAAGCGGAGTACTGGACGTATTCATGCAGAACGACATCAGATTTGACGCCGCTGTCGGTGTTTCGGCTGGAGTGCTGTTCGGCTGCAACTACAAGTCGAACCAACCTGGCAGAGCCTTAAGATACAACATAAGATTCAAGGACAATCCGGAATATATGAGCTGGAAGTCGCTGTTCAGAACCGGCAACTACGTCAACGAGCGCTTCTCCTACCACCTGCTGCCGCACGTTTACGACCCGATGGACTTCGATGCATACAGAGAGAACCCTATGAGGTTCTACGCCGTATGTACGGACATAGAAGAAGGATGTCCGGTATATCATGAGATTGACGATGCTGACGGCATCGGACTGAGATGGATGCAGGCTTCGGCTTCCATGCCGGTGTTCGCAAAGCCGGTGGAGATAGACGGTCGGCATTATCTGGACGGAGGAATAACGGACAGCATTCCGTTGAAATTCATTCAAGGAAAAGGCTACAGAAAGAATGTCGTCATCCTTACTCAGCCGTTAGACTTCAAGAAGAAAAAGGCGCATGTAGGACTCGCCATGAAGATGTTTCTGAAGCAATATCCCAAGGTGGCGCAGCTGATGGCAAGACGACATATTATGTATAACGACGAGCTGGACTACATCCACTCTGAACTTCAGAAAGGCAACACCTTCCTCATCTGTCCCGACGAAAAGCTCAACATCGGCAGACTCAGCCTCAAGGAGGACAAGATGAAAAGGGTGTACGAAGCAGGAGTGAAAAAAGCCATGTCGCTCCTTCCGCAAATCAGGGAGTTTATAGAATGATTTCCAACGGCCGCTTCAAGCCGTACCACTCAATCTATATAACAAGTAGCAGAAGGCAGGGCTTTGACAAAAACCTGACTCCACAATCCGCTTATGGGCGCAAATCCTATCGGATTTAAATAAAAGGCTTTACATTAGGTCTTACGAGAACCAGTTCTCGACAACCTAACGTAAAGCCTTTTATTTGTGCACAGCACGCGCCCATAATCGGAAAAACAGATAAAAACACAAGATAACACAGTAGGGGGGCAAAAGTAAGAACTTGAGCAAAAGTCAACAAATGACATAGAGTAGGAGCCGCGGGCATTAGCTTTCCGCTTCGCGCCGCTGACTTTCAGTTCCTGCCTGCGGCATTGCAGCAAGATACTCAGCAATTTACAGCTGCAAAGGCAAACTTAGGAGGATATGGCATCATTTATAATCTCACAGATAAACTGCAATTAATATATCAATAACTGGCAATTCACAGCCAACTGAGGAAACGAAATGCAGCCAACTGAGGAAACGAAATACAGCCAACTGAGGAAATAACCGAAAAAAGTTGTATCTTTGCAGATAATAACCAAAGGTTTGAAAATATGGAATACAAACATAGAATCGCCGACCAAATGTTAGCTAAAAAACTGGCAAGCAAGGGAGCCATCCTGATAGAAGGTCCGAAATGGTGTGGAAAAACAACTACAGCAGAACAACAGGCCAACAGCATCCTGTATATGGATAATCCAGCCTCATTGGAAACAAACTTACAAATGGCAGAGATAGATGCTTCCGTTTTGCTGGATGGCGAAACACCAAGGCTTATTGATGAATGGCAGTTGGCACCCAAATTATGGGATGCCATCAGATTTGAGGTTGACCATCGTCATGATGTAGGACAGTTTGTCTTGACAGGCTCAGCTGTTCCTGCGGACGAAAAAGATATGCACCATTCTGGAACCGGCCGATTCAGTTGGCTGACTATGCGGCCTATGAGTCTTTACGAGTCAGGAGAATCAAATGGAAAGGTGAGTTTGTCACATTTATTTGAAGCACCGGAAAAGATTGTTGCAGTCAATAAACTGAAGATAGAAGACTTGGCATTTCTAATCTGCCGTGGCGGTTGGCCTTTCGCTTGTGGATTACAAGACAAAGCCGCTTTGGAACAAGCCTTTGACTATGTAGATGCTGTCATTAAAAAAGATGTTTCGAGAGTAGATGGAGTGAATCGTAACGCAACAACTACAAGATTGCTTTTACGTTCATACGCCAGAAACCAAGGGTCGCAAGCAACTATAGGAACGATTGTAGCTGACATGATGACTAATGACGAAAATGGAATCAGCGTGAAGACTGCAGGCTGCTATCTGGAAGCCCTGCGTAAGATATTTGTTATAGAGGACTCTGAAGCATGGAATCCAAACCTACGTTCTAAGACAGCAATACGTACAGCGAACACACGTTACTTCATTGATCCATCTATAGGAACAGCGGTTTTGGGACTTGGCCCCAAAGATCTTATCAACGACCTCAATACGATGGGCCTCTTCTTCGAAACGCTTTGTGTTAGGGATTTACGAGTTTTTGCGGATGCATTGGACGGAGAGGTGTATCATTATCGCGACAAAAACGGATTGGAATGCGACGCCGTAGTGCATCTACGCAATGGTAAATATGGCCTTGTTGAAGTAAAGTTAGGTGGCGACAGGCTCATCAACGAGGGTGCGGAAAATCTGATTACTCTTGCCGGCAAAATAAATACAGAAAAAATGAACGCCCCATCCTTCATGATGGTACTTACCGGAACAGGCGATTTCGCTTATCGAAGAAAAGACGGTGTGTTTGTGGTTCCTATAGGATGCTTGAAAGATTAAGATATGAGTTAGAGGTAGCTGTTCGCGAGTTTATAGATTGTCAATAAAGAAAATCACGTAATCAGGGATTTAGCGGTGAGATTGATTTTAGGCAGGGCTTTGACAAAAACCTTTATCCACAATCCGCTTATGGGCGCAAATCCTATCGGATTTAAATAAAAGGCTAAAAAGCAAGAAGCAAAGGACGTAATTTAAAGCATACAAAAACTTGCTCATTTCGAAAAAAAACATTAACTTTACTGCAAATACCAATAACCTAAAAACAACGATTATGTATCATCTAACACAGACACAAGCCTTGGTTTTAGTAGTTGTATTGTTAATTGTTTTTCTCGTGAGAAGCACAGGCAAGGCAGTTAATAAAATGTGTGAAGACGACCTTGGTAGGAAATATCCCGAATTTAAGGAGCCATTGCGCATTGGCTTTCCTTTGCTCTTTTGTCAGGAAATGAAAAAACGCGATATGGTATATCGTGACAAATGGGTGCCACGTAACCATAAGAACGACCCAAACGACCCGGAGTTAAGGAAGATGATGAAAGAAAAAGACCTTATACTCACTCGTGACAATCAATGGACATTTACGGGTAAAACAAAAGATTATTTAATGAAACACAATGCGTGGTGACATGCCGTCCGCTACCTTGTGTTTTTCTTTGTTTTTTGTGCTTTTCGAGAGAGGCTCGAAAAGCCCAAGCGGACGGTGGAGTCAGGTTTTTGTCAAAGCCCAGCCTAACATATCGGACGGTGTGCCGTCCGAATTAGGAGTTTTGAGTTTTGAATTAGGAATTATTCTCGGCTTCGCCTGCGATTTTGAATTAGAAGGTTTCGTCTTATTCTTTGTTTTTCTGTTCGTGGGTGCGTGACTATGGCGAGACGCCATAGCCTCCTATATTTGTTACAGCAAGCTCATGTATAATCTCACCGCTAAACTGCAATTAATATATTAATAACTGGCAATTCACAGCCAACTGATGTAACGAAATGCAGCCAACTGAGGCCTCCATTCCTTCATGATATATGAAAAAAAATCCGCAACTCCAACTTAATGGTGTTGCGGATTTTTTTGTTTTATTTATTACCAGATGTGGGCACGCTTCTTCTTGTCGAGGAAGAGCTTGTCACCCTTCTTCACGTTGAATGCCTTATACCAAGCATCAATCTGCGGGAGAGCTGCGTTAACGCGAGCCTCAGCAGGTGAGTGGGGGTCGGTCTTGATCTGACGGTCTACGAACTCGGGACGAGCGTTGCCTGCCCATACAGTAGCCCATGAGAGGAAGAAACGCTGCTCAGGTGTGAAGCCGTCGATGGTCTTGTTGAGAGCGGGGTTGGCCTTGAGGTCGTTCTGGAGAGCGCGGAAGGCGATGTTCAGACCGCCGTTGTCACCGATGTTCTCACCGAGAGTGAGCTTACCGTTGATCTTCTTGCCAGGGAGAGCCTCGACAGAAGAGAAGAAGTCGACGAGAACCTTTGTGCGAGCCTCGAAGTTCTTCTTGTCAGCAGCTGTCCACCAGTCGTTCTGGTTGCCGTACTTGTCGAACTGCGAGCCCTGGTCGTCGAAGCCGTGAGACATCTCATGACCGATTACGCCACCGATGCCACCGTAGTTGACAGCGTCGTCAGCATTGGGATCGAAGAACGGCGGCTGCAGGATGGCTGCCGGGAAGCAGATCTCGTTGGTTGTGGGGTTATAGTAAGCGTTGACAGTCTGCGGAGTCATCTGCCATTCTGCCTTGTCCACCGGCTTGTTCACCTTGCGGTTGATATAGTCGTGTGAGAGGAACTCAGACACGTTGCACATGTTCTCGAAGAGAGAGAGCTTCTCGTCAATCTGCAGACCGCTGAAGTCGCGCCATGTGTCAGGATAGCCCACCTTTACGATGAAGTTAGAGAGCTTGTCCTTTGCCTGCTCCTTTGTTGCGGGAGACATCCATGTGGCCTCGTCGATGCGCTGAGCAAGAGCTGTCTGAAGGTTCTTTACGAGGCGAAGCATGTGCTGCTTGGACGACTCGGGGAAGTACTTCTCTACGTAGAGCTTGCCGATGGGCTCGCCGAGCACGCCGCTCACAAGAGCTGTGGCACGCTTCCAGCGTGGACGGTCCTGCTGTGCACCAGAGAGAACGCTGCCGAACTCGAACTCTGCAGCGCGGAACTTGTCGTCGAGCTTGCCGGCAGCGCTGCTTACGGCGTGAGCCTCAGCGTAAGCCTTGAGGTCGTCGAGCGACTCCTCTGCGAGAATCTTCTCCACCTCGCGGATTGGCTCAGGCTGGCCTACGTCGATGTGTGAGAACGGAGGGAAGCCCTGTGCGAGGAAGAGGTTGCCCCAGTCGATGCCGGGATAATCATTTACCAGCTGGTTGTATGTGATCTTATGATAGTTGGCCTGTACGTCACGGAGCTGCACCTGAGAGTAGCTTGCCTTGGCGATGCGTGTCTCGATGCGCATTGTTGCCTCTGCCTTCTTCCGTGCTGTAGCAGCGTCGTTGCCAGCAAGTGTGAGGATGGCGGTGAGGAACTTCACGTAAGCGTCACGCACACCCTTCACCTGAGCGTCGTCAGAGAGATAGTAGTCGCGTTCGCCAAGACCAAGACCGCCCTGACCAATTCCTACGAGGTTGTTGGCAGCGTCCTTCTGGTCTGCACCTACGCCCATGCCGAACATCATGCAAGAGATGCCGCGTGCGTCGAGCTGTGAGGTTACGAGCTGATAGTCGCGACGGTTCTGGATGTCTGCAATCTTCTTGAGGACGGGCTGTATAGGAGCAGCTCCCTCACGGTTGCGGCGTACGCTGTCCATAGCGAGATTGTAGAGCGAACCGATCTTCTGACCCAGTGTGCCCTGTGTCTGAGGCTTGGACGAATACTCCTGAATGAGTTCGAGGATGCGCTTCTGGTTCATCTCATCGAGGTCGGTGAAAGAACCGTTGCGTGCATGCTCTGCATCAAGCGGATGGGCCTTGCGCCAGCCACCGATGGCATACTCGTAGAAGTCGTTACCCGGCTTAACGGATAAATTCATGTTGGCACGGTCGATGCCCGCTGTGCCTTGTGCGCTTGCTGACATAGTTGCTGTCAGAGAAAGCGCGAAAATAAGAGCTTTTACGTTCATATGATTACATTAATAAATTCTGATTCCTTACAAGTTGATAGATTCTCGGTCATTTGACTGCAAATATACTTATTTTACTATACACAATGGCACTTTATTTACAAATGTTAACCTTTAAAGCGTCCGATTTAATAATACGTAAAAATATGGCACCTTGTTTGCACAATACTACCATATATGATAATTTTGTATTGGTAAAAATTAAAACAACAAGACAACTATGAAACAAGAAAACTGGTATGACGTCGACACCGCCCGTGGTGGCGACTTCTCGCTCTCCAATGCCTTCCCCATTCTGATGCGTAAGGTGTTCGTATGGATGACATTGGCACTCGCCATAACTGGCATTACTGCCTACGGCGTGGCTTCTTCGCCAGCTCTGGTGGGAATGATATTCTCCAGCAAAGTGATGTTCTGGGGACTCATCATCGCTGAATTCGGACTCGTAATGGCTATCAGCGGAGCCATCAACCGTCTCTCGCTTGCCACAGCCACCCTGCTTTTCATCCTCTATTCGGTGGTGAACGGTGCCACTTTGTCAGTGGTGTTCCTCGCCTACTCCACCACGGTAATAGCCAAGACGTTCTTTATTACGGCGGGCACGTTCGGTGCAATGGCACTCGTGGGCTACACCACGAAGACAGACCTGACCTCCATCGGCAAGTTGCTGTTTATGGCGCTCATCGGCATTATCATCGCCTCGGTGGTGAATATCTTCGTTGGAAGCTCTGGTCTTGACCTCATCATCAGCTACGTAGGCGTGCTGGTCTTCGTAGGTCTGACCGCTTACGACACGCAGAAGATAAAGGAAATGTGCCGTATGGCTCCGGATGCGGGCGAAAGCATGCAGAAGCTGGCGCTCCTCGGTTCGCTCTCGCTCTATCTCGACTTCATCAACCTCTTCCTCTATCTGCTCCGCATCTTCGGAAACAATAAGGACTAAAATAGTTGAGAGTTGAGACAGTTGAGAGTTATGATTACCTTTGATGTTATATAAAATTAATCAAGGGATAAAGCTAAAAAACATATCATAACCCTCAACTGTATCAACTCTCAACTGTATCAACTCTAAATTCTCAACTCTCAACTCTCAACTTTTAACAGCCCCACATACTCATACAGCTTTTTATAGAACGGATGCGAGGTCATTGTCTCGGACGAGCCTAAGATGATGAGCTTCATGCGGGCTCGTGTTATTGCCACGTTCATACGTCTTAGGTCGCGGAGAAATCCGATGTCGCCGCCGTCATTGCTGCGGACCAGCGAGATGAGGATGATGTCGCGCTCCTGACCTTGGAAGCCGTCCACGGTGTTGACGGTAAGCAGATGGCGGTAAGGACGGAAGAACTCGCGCTTGCGGAGTTCCTTACGCAACAGCTGCACCTGCGCACGATAAGGCGAAATGATTCCCACGTCTATCGATTCTTCCAGTATACGCTGCTTGCCTATTTTCTCAAGATACTGCTGCAAGGTCTGTAGTGTCAGTTCTGCTTCGGCGCGGTTTATACGTCCGAAATTCTCACCCACAAATTCTTCCTTGCCGTCGCATTCGGCGGTGTCAATCCACATCATCGGTGTGTCATAATCGAGGATGCCACGGTGACTGACCGTAGGCGCCGATTCCACCATGCCATGATAAAACCACTCGCTCGAGAACTTCATTATCTGCTCGTTCATGCGATACTGCATCTTCAGCAGCGTTACGGTCTCAGGCTTATTCTCCACAATGCGCTCCATGAGAGTCTTGCCCAATCCTCCCTTCAAAGCCATTATGCTTTTCACGGTTGGCGGCAACTGGCAATGGTCGCCGGCAAGTATCACGCGTCCTGCCTTGCGGATGGCTATCCAACATGCAGCCTCAAGTGCCTGTGCTGCCTCGTCAATGAAGAGTGTGGAGTATTTCTCGCCTTCGAGCACACGGTTGGCAGCTCCAGTAAGCGTGGAGGCTATGACACGTGCCTCACCGAAAAGGGAAGAGCGGATGCGCAGTTCCAGCTCCGTAGCCCTACTCTTGAGGCGGTCCATCTTCTGATGCCATGAGTCGGCATGCTTGCGTTGCTGACGTAGCTCGCGGATTGCCTTGCGGATGCTCCAGAGCTGGGGATAGTCGGGATGAGCCTCGAAGCGCCGTTCGTATGTGAAGGAGAGCATCTTGTCGTTCACACGGGTGGGATTGCCGATGCGGAGGACGTTTATGCCACGGTCGACAAGCTTCTCCGATATCCAGTCCACGGCCATATTGCTTTGTGCACACACCAGCACCTGACTCTCACGTCGCAGGGTCTCGAAGATGGCTTCCACGAGCGTAGTGGTCTTACCGGTTCCCGGAGGACCATGCACCACGGCTACGTCCTTTGCCCACAACACCTCATTGACGGCTTTCTCCTGAGAGGCGTTAAGCCAAGGGAATCGCATGGCGTCGAAGGTGTAGCGGGAGGCTGGTGCCTTGGTATAGAAGATGTCGCGAAGGTCGGCAAGTCTGCCGCTGCGTGCTCGGATAACACGGTCGAGGGCTTCGAACATAAGACGATAGCTGGTCTCGTCGAAGAAGAGCTGTACGCCAAGCGCATCCTGACGCTGCAGGTCTACAATTCGTCCGCTGTCGGGCAGCGCCACCACCATACGGTCCTGCTCGGCATAGCTGACGGTAGCGGTGAAGGAGAGATACTGTAGCTTGCTGCCTCCCTTCGTATTCTTCGCCCCTGCCGTTCCCATGTCGTTCTTAATTGTGAAGAAGCACACGGGGCGACCTGCTTCGAAATTGTGCTCTATGTCCGAACCGGGTTGGCGCATCACCTCCACCACCATCTGGTTGAGCGAATTATAGTAGCTTCTGCCTATGCTTATCGGAAACCAAGCATCGCCACGGCGCACCTTGCGCTCCACGCCCATTGTCTCCGTCTGCTTGCGAAATTCCTCCTTCTCATGATTGTATTCAATCTCGAGAAGCATGCGCTGGCGCTGAAGTAAGAGTGTCGGATTATCCATTGTATTATCTTTTATTTATTGAGCCTACATATAAGAGGCTCAGTAATTTTACCTTAAGAAAAAGGTGTATCGGAACACGCAAGCCATCAGTAGTTGACTTCCGTTTCCGACACACCTATGTTGTTGTCATTCCTTACGACATTGTCGCCGATGCGATGGTCTTAAAGGATTTATATAAGCATTAGTAAGCTATACGCTTCACGAAGGTCTGCTTGCCGTTTGTGAGGCGAACGATGTAGATGCCGTGGGCGAGCGAGTCGTTAGCGAGGCGCATACCGTTAACGGAGTAAACCTGAATGGTTCCGTCAAAGCCGTCGGCAACCACCTTACCGTTATGGATCTCCACGTCGGGAGCAGGCGAATCAGCCTTCAGGTCTCGGATGGCACTCAGCGAACCTGTCTTAACGTAAGCCACCTCAGCAGCATTGTCGATACGTCCCGTTGATGTGTCGAGGAGGAGCACAACTACACGGAGATAGTCCTTACTCTGCACATTTGTCGGAATGTCCAGCTTGGTGGCGTAAGTTACGGTATGGAACTCATCCACATTGGCAGGAATACTGTTCTCAATGCCATTCAGCACACCGAAACCGGCACGTGCGACATGGTCGAGATTGATGGCTGCATGAGAAGGAAGCTTCTCGAAACCACCCATCTGCGCAGACGAACCATAGTAGTTGTTTGCCTGAGTATAGCCCTTGACGCTGTCCTCAAGGATGGCAATGGCGAAACGGAACTGAGAGTTGCTGTAGCTTGAGAGGAACTGTGCCGTAGCACGAACGTCAATCTGCGATCCGTCACCGTCCTCAGGGAATACTGCCTCAAGGTCGACACCTGCCGAGCAACCTGCACCGAGCTGTGCCGAAACGTATGGAGGAGCCTTTGTAGGACCGGGATCGCACTGGTAGCGACGGTCGATGATGCACTTCGGGAAACCTCCACCGATGTTATAATTGTATGTGGATGCCTGCAGTTCGCTTGGCGTACCACTGTAACAATGCTTGGCAATGGCGATGAACTTGTCGCCGAAACGCTCATGACATGTACGGATGCCAACGATACCACGCGGACAATAACCACACTTGATGCCGGTGAATTCCTCCATCACCACACGCTTTACAGCTTCAGTATTGGGGAAGAGCACGTATGCAGACTGGCTGTTGTTGCCAGCATAAGCGTCAGCCTCGCCGTTTACAGACACAAGGCGCATAGTGTAAGACACCGGCTCTGTGCCGACAATGGCGTCATGGTCGACTGTTATCTCCGCTTCGCTACGCTCACCAATGGTCTGTTCGATGTCAGCGAACTTCTCTTCCTCGCCGTTAACGCTGTAGGCAACGCGCACATTCGTAATCTTCTCTGCCGAGAGATTCAGAATGCGACCGGTCATCTGGAAGGAATTGCCTGAACGTACTGCCACGTTATTCACGCCAGTAAGGGCTGCGTCCATAGGAAGAACGTCGCCTTCCACACGTATGGCAATGGCAAGAGCTTTATCAGGACTGACGGCATTGGTGGCATTGTTCACCCAACCGGATCCTAAGTCAGTCCAGTTGCCGTTGGTGTCATAGCTGTCGCCGACCGACATGGCAGCTGTCTCACCCTTAAACTCATATCCCACATAGAACGCCTCACCTGTGATCTCGTAGGGACTGTCAAACTTAACGGTGTTGTTGCCGCTGCTGGCAAATTCGGCAGCCTTGGTAAGCAGGGGAGCCTCGTCAAGACTGCGTGTCAGGAACACGCTCAGCTCGTCAGTGTTTGCGGAAAGACCGACACGTACGCCCGTTACCTTCTTGCCGACATAGCACTTGGCAAACTCGGCTGACACATAGATGGCACCCTTACCGGCTACCGCAGTGCCATATCCGTTCAACGTACCTCCGTAATATCTAAGATATGTGAACTTGGCGTCGGCTGCTGATACAAACAGCAGCACGAGTACCAGTAATGATAATATTCGCTTCATTCTTTCTATTTATGTTTGTATATCTGTCGTTAACGTAACGACTGTCCTAACCATAGAGATTACAGAGCGATGCGCTTCACGAAGGTCTGCTTGCCGTTGGAAGCCTTTACGATATAGATGCCGCGACCTAAGTTCTGGTTAGCAACCTGCTTGCCGTCAACAGTATAGACACGGATGTCGCCATCGAAGCCTGTGCAAACCACCTTGCCGCCAGTAACGCCAATCTCAGGAACGAGCGAGTCGTCGATGTCAGCAATGGCTGTCTCAACGGAAGCCTCACCTACACGTGCCTGGGCTGCGTTCTCAATCAGACCGGTGCGGTTGTTGAAGAGCATTGCGATGACGTTAAGGTTCTTCACGTCGCGTACTGAAGAAGGAACAGTGAGAGTCTTTGTGAATGTCACGGGCTCTTCAGCCTTCACAGTTGTGGGAACGCTGTTCTCCAAGCCACGGAAGCCGAAGATTTCACGTGCCACGTGCTGCATGTCAATGACTACTGTCCTTCCCTCTGTTGAGAAAGGACCAACATTTTCATAAGGCATGCCCTTACATCCGTTTGACTGATAATAACCGCTGACATTATCCTCAGTGAGAACGAAAGAGATGCTATAGTCTGCATCGTTGAGGTCAGTCACAAATGTTGTAGTGGCTGTAGCGTTGATGGTGTTGCCATTCACCAGCTCAGACTTAACGTTCACCTCACCAAGACGGAGAGCTTCGCTTGTTGCCTGATAAGCCGACTCAAGAACAGAGGGTATTGGCGTTACATTCATTTTCGAATTCCGGTTGACAATAGCCATAGGATAACCAGAGAACGTCAATGAGTTGTAAGAAGGACAGTCAAGACCTGATATTCCATAATAACTCTCCTGCTTGTGAACGGCTATACCGACAAAGTTGTCAGGATATTTCTCATTCATCTTCTCGAAGCCCCAGATACCTTGCGGACAATACTGACACCATGTACCTGTGCCCTCTTCCACTACCATACGGTATTTAGGGAAGCGACCTACGATACCGATATTGCCAGATGCTGTATTGTTGGGCTCGTACGGATCGTCCGCGCCGTCAATAGAGAGAATGCGGCAGTTCAAGGCGTGCATGCCTCCCTCAGAGAGTCCCGGGTGCTCTATCTCAAAATAGCTGGAAATACCCGGACCTATCTTCTTGTTTACTTCAGCGATGGTCTCCTCGCCACCGTCGATGCTATACGCAATGCGGAATACGCGACCCATCTTTGGCGAACGGCTCATAAGCGTACCGCTGATGGTGAAGGGAGTGTCCTTCTTCTGGGTCACGTCATTCACGTCCAGCAAAGCAAAGTCCTTGGGAAGGTTGTCGCCCTTGATACGTGCGAAGATACTGAGAGCGGACGACTTATAGTCAGGGTCTGCAGCATAATTCTTCCATCCGTCACCAAGGTCTGCCCAACATGCATTCTCGTCATATAAGTTGGAAATACCGATAGGCGACTCGTCTGTCTTACTTGTACAGCTGTAACCTATATAGAATCCCTTGTCAGTGATGGTGTATGAGCCCTGGGTGAAGGAGATGCTTGTCAAACCTTTCAAACATTCTGCTTTAGTTTCTTCGAGGATGGGGGCACCGTTAAGGTCTTCTGTTACGAAAATCTTCACGTTTGTTGAACCACAACCTAAACCTATGCGTACACCTGACACCGTTGCTCCCTGATACATCTTGGCTATCTCAGCAGGGATATAGATGGCTCCCTTTGCAGTAGTGGCATTACCAAAAGAGTTTTCAGGATTGGCGTTTTGGTTACAATAGCCCCATGATATGGTGGCTGTCTGAGCTGTGGTTGTCAGAGCGGCACATAGCAGAGCTGACAGAAGTAAATGTCTTTTCTTCATATATTAATGGTTCTTGGTTTTCTTTATATGTTAGTTCTTTATTAATAGTTTGTTTACATCACCACGATTTTCTTCACGAATGTCTTCTCTGCACCTGTTCCGCGTACAACATACACGCCGCGTGAGAGATTCTCGTTGGCAATCTGCTTGCCATCGATGGTGTAAACGCTGAGCTTACCGTCAAAGCCGTCTGCCAATACTGCACCGCCGACTACCGCGATATCAGGTGTCTGTGTTGCGTTAACGTCGGCAATGGCAGTCTCACCCTGCTCAGTCACCTTCACCTGCACGGCATTCTCAATGGTGCCCTTCTTCTTGTTGATGATGAAAGCCACCACCTTGATGTTGTCACGGTTGATCACTGTAGAAGGAAGGTCGAGTACTGTAGAATAAACAATGGGGTTAAACTCGTTCACGCTCTGCGGAATACTGTTCTCAATACCCTCCTTAACGCCGTAACCCGAACGTGCCACGTGGTTAAGGGTAACGCTTGCTGAACTGCCCTTATCCTCAAAGCCACCCATCTCACCATTACTGCCTCCTGCGTATGCATTGTTCTGGCGGTAACCAGTGATGCCATCCTCAACAACAGCGAAGGCAAAACGATAGTTGGCTTCCTTGTCAGCTAAAGTAAACTGTGCGGTGGCCTTGACATTCACGCGGTTGTCGTTCTCTGGTACGAAAGTGGCAACGGCATCAAGACCTACTACTGTTCCAAGTTCAAGGGCAGCATTAACATTTGTCAGTGAATTTGCAGGGACCGGATCGAACGTAAAGATACGGTCAACCGTACAATAAGGCCAAGTACCGGTAAGATCATAATCGTATGTCGGCGACTTCAATGCTTCAGGAGTGTCCTGATAGTAGTTGTGCTTTGCAATGGCAATGAAGTTATCAGGATAACGCTCAATACACTGGTCGATTGAGACAATTCCACGCGGACACCAGCCACAGTTAATACCAGTGAACTCCTCCATGAGGACACGCTTTACAACAGAAACGGTAGTGCCAAGCAATGATACGGTAGCCGAATTGTTACCGTCATATACGTCAGGCTCACCGTCAACACTTACAAGGCGTACCTTAACAGTGTGGTTGCCCTTGCCAGAAACGCCGTCATGAAGAATCTCGAAAAATCCCTCACTACGCATCTTTATTTCATCCTCAAAGTCAGCAAATTCCTCTGTACCGCCATCAATAGAGTAGCCAATACGATATGCGGAAACATTGGAAGCGCTCTGATTAAGCAGACGACCTGTTATCTTGAACGGAGTGTTCTCCTTTACTGCAATATCCTTAACGTCCACAAGGCTAAGGTCAACGGGAAGTGTCTCTCCCTCAATACGGGCATAAATGTTAAGTGCATTAGATTTCACACCGTTGTTCACCCAGCCGTCACCGAAGTTTGTCCAGTTGCCGTTACCTGAAAGGTTAGCCAGGTTGGAACAACCTAAAGCATTCTCCGTTCCCTTATATTCGTATCCGATATAAAAGCCCTCACCGGTAATGGTATATGGTGAATCGAATTTCACAGCACTGTTAAGTCCTGAAACAGCGACATCAGCTTCCTTAGTGGCTATAGGAGCGCCGTTAAGGTCGGTAGTGATAAAAACAGAGAGCGACTGTACGTTGGCAGCAAGGCCGAAACGCACGCCCGTAACAGTCTTGCCGACATAGCATTTCGCCAACTCAGCAGGAATGTAGATGGCAGCCTTGCCAGCAGTGGCAGCACCATTAACAGATGAAATGGTCTTGTCGCCATAACCCCAATAAGTATACTTAGCCTGAGCCGCACTGACACAGAGCAGCAAAAGCACAATAAGGGAGTAGAATTTCTTCATATTCAAAAGATGTTTTTAATAGAAAATTTCAGTGTTTTGTCTAAACGTTAATAAGATATGTAGTATGCATCGGCAAATTTACAACTTATTTTTTGAAATATAACAAACTGATAGACAAAAAGACACAGGCTTTAACAAAAAAAACTAAAAACCCAAGAAAATACAAAACATGTTCCTCATGTTTAATGTAAAAAAAAGATAATGTCTTCACGTCAGGGCACAAAAAAAGGTCTCCAAAGTCGTTTGACTCTGAAGACCTCAAGTAAAAGAAGGCAGCCACCTACTCTCCCGCATTGCATTGCAGT
>OKRS01000218.1_pt1 | contig 44705 bp, 42 predicted proteins | sample 1601191 | NCBI WGS metagenome assembly OKRS01 (sample SAMEA3541509, study PRJEB24748) | human gut metagenome | biome: human gut; feature: human-associated habitat; material: faeces | place: China | collected 2012
GCTTGCGCCGATGGTACTGCAATGCAATGCGGGAGAGTAGGTGGCTGCCTTCTTTACTTGAGGTCTTCAAGGTCTAACGACTTTGGAGACCTTTTTTTTATGGGCATAAACGAAATTCCCTTTCGCCTATGCCCATACTTGTCACACCCTATTCATACCTTTGCAGTAGAATTTAAAAAACACACAAACAACCAACACACAAACGTTTATATATTAAAGCAATGGCGGAGGTTCACTTCAATAGTAACCTCCGCTGTTTTGTTATCGTAGGTAGGTCAAAGAGAACAAGCGTAGATGAGGTTGTGAATGGTGCCAATAATAACTTTAACTGGTACCAAAATTGTTGCTCGAATGCTTTGTCATTAAAGGAAAGATGCGTAAATTTGCAGCAGAAATCCAGTCGTAACTGACTGTAGAGTTCTTTGACATATTGAGGATATTCAGAATGACTGACATTAACGACATCTGTGTTGTATGGATACATGAAACGTTGGTTTTTACTATTCTAATTTAATTTTAATTCATTTAACCCGTTGGCAATGAGTGGGTATGTCTATCTGCTTTAGCCGACACAAAACAAACGTCATGAGAAAGAACAACAGAAAACAGAGAGTAGTTAACAGTGAGAATGTGATGACAGCCGTGCATGTAGCTTGTGCTTGCGCAGCAGTAGCTAGCGTACTAGTCCCAGCAGTTCCGGTTATCGGTGGAATGAGTATAGTCTGTACCAAGACTATTCCGTCATTACTAAGAGGTCACATATTCTTCTAAGTCATCTTGCATGGCTTCTATGCAGGTGTATGCTTGTATGCGAGCTATGCAGATAGATTTACCATTATGAATCATCCTAACATATTATATATATGGCAAAGAACAACATCAAGACAGTGATTAACAGCGCATCTGCAACCAGCAGCGCACAGTCTACGAACAACTATATGCAGTATCCGCGTTACCGCAACAAACAGGGTCATGGGTGGGCTGCAGAGGATGCCAATGCTATGGCTGACCGCCTTTCTGGTAAAAGGGTGGAGCAAGTCGGTCGTGACAACAGCCTGAACGGTGCAGACCGTATCAGTAACGGCGTCGAGATTCAGACGAAGTATTGTGCCTCTCCCTCGAAGACTATTGGTGCGGCTTTCTCCGACGGGTCATATCGTTATGGAAAGATGAAGCTGGAGGTACCCAAGGAACAATATGACGAGTGCGTTCGCTTGATGGCGGATAAGATACGTTCCGGTGAAGTTCCTGGTGTAAGTGACCCTGCAATGACGAAAGACATTGTGGTTAGGGGAAACTGTACCTATGACCAAGCTGTTAATATAGCCAAGGCAGGAACCTTGGATTCTGTCAAGTTTGACTTAAAGACACAGTCTGTGTCGTGTTCCATAACATGTGGCTTTTCATTCGCTTTAGGGTATGCCAATGCTTTGAGTAGTGGCAAGAGTCATGCCGAAGCATTGAAGTGTGCATCTTCGCAAATGGTAAAGTCGGGTGCTACATCAATAGCTGTGGGAGTAGGTACTCAGCAGTTATTGCGTACCACCGTAGGTCGTTCTATAGCTTCTACCGCAACACATTCCGCTCGAACCATACTTGATGTGACTTGTAAGACACAAGTCGGTCAGCAAGTAGTGGAAAAAACAGCCTCTGCTCTTGTAGGTAAGGAGGTTGTGGGACAAGCTGCTAAGAACGTATTGGCAAAGGGAATGCGTACCAACATGGTTACTGGCGGCATTATGATGGCAGTACAGACCGTACCTGACGCTGTGAAACTATGCAACGGCAAGATGTCGGCAGGAGAGTTTGTGGAGAACACAACCAGCAATGCAGCAGGTATAGGTGGTGGTTATGCCGGAGGCACATTCGGTGCAGCTATCGGTACTGCGTTATTCCCTGGTGTAGGTACTGTTGTCGGTGGTATGGTCGGCGGTATAGTAGGTGGCATTGCGGGATCGTCGGTAGTGCGTGGCATATTCTCAATATTCGATTGAGAGTAAATCTTTCCTAAAACAGATTCAACGATGGAAAACAACATTTTCTTCATGCCTTACATTGGCAAGTATTATGCCAAAGGAGGCTTGTTCGGTAAGCGAATAATGATATTGGGCGAGAGCCACTATTGTGACGGAGGTTGCTGCGACTGCGGCAACTGCCGTCTATGTAGGCAGTGTGCAAAGTTTACGCAGGATGTCCTCCGTGATTTTCTCGATAAGAGAAAGGAGCGTCAGAATTGGATGCGTACTTTCGTGAAGTTCGAACGGTCTCTTGTTGGATGGGTGACCGATTGGGCGTTGAAACGGAAGATATGGGATTCTGTTATGTTCTATAACTATCTGCAAGTGGCGATGACAGGTCCTCGTAAAGCTGGTACGTCAGCGCAATACAAACAGGCAGCCAATGCTTTCTTTGAGATTATAGATAAGTATGAACCTGAATGTATTATCGTTTGGGGTAAGCGACTATGGAACAATATGCCAAACGAACGATGGGAGGATGGCGACGATATCGTAGTGGACGTCAATCACATTGCTACGGGATATTATCTCTTGAGCAATGGCAAGCGAGCGAAGGTCGTGGCTGTATATCATCCTTCTGGGGGATATTCCTGGGATTATTGGCATAAGGTGATACAAGGTCTTCTTGCATCAATCTGACAGATTATTGGTGCTACACATTTGTATGGCATTAATATAAGGATATAACATTTTGTTAGACCGACAAAATGTTATATTTTTGCAATCGACAGAGGTAATAATCTCTGTATGTTATAAACTAACATTACTAAATAAACAACATATATAAGATATGATTAAAGACGAACAGATAGATAAGGAGTTGCAAGGGAAAGGTGTTAAATTCCTACCTTTTGTGGGCGATAATTATGAGCATGGTATTTCCTTTGACGAGGAAGGAAACCTTGTGCTTGGAACGGAAGAAAATCCGGGACAGAAGGTACTGGTTCTTGGAGAAAGCCACTATTGTGATGACGATTGGAAGGATGAAGAACTTTATACGTTTACAAGAGATGTTCTTGATTGCTATTTAGATTCTGAAGAACGATATAGTTGGATGAGAACCTTCGTTAAGTTTGAACGTGCATTGTCTAATACAATCACAAAATTTGAAGATAGTAAAATCATTTGGAACCATTTAATGTTCTATAATTATCTTCAACGTCCATTGCGAGGAACACGAATGGCAGGTGATTCGGAAGATTATGAGGAAGCGAAGACTCCCTTCTTTGCCATTTTAGAGCAGTATCAACCTGATTGTATTATAGTTTGGGGACGTAGGCTTTTTGATAATTTGCCTTCTGAGAATGGTGTGGAGGGTAAATATATGCCGAGAATTAATATAAACTCTTGGAGCTATAAGATAGAAGATAAAATGATTAAGGTTTTACCAATTTATCATCCTTCTGTTGGTTTCTCTTGGGATTATTGGCATAAGATTATTGTCGTTTTTTTTAGTGATTTGTTATGAGAATTACGGATTTTGAAAAGAATTTTTTGGAAATAGATGGAGGAAATGATGAATTTAATCCATATGTTATACGCCTATTTCATACATTACTACAGAAAGTTGAGAGAGACCCTTATAGGAAATGGACACATGATTTGCTACGTAATTACGTGAATGCATCATACTGTTTTTGTAAAATATTAAATGATAAACGTAAAGATAAGAAAACATCTCAAGATACTGCTATTCGTAAAGCTAAGATAGCATCTCAAGAGGCTAAGTCTAAGGAACAAAAGGAACAAGGGGAAAAAAACGAGTTTCCACTAGTAAATCTTTATGAAGATGATGACACTAATTTAAAAGTTTTTTTTACAGGTTTATATACTCCTGGTACATATCAAGGATTAAAGAACGGATTGTATTTTGTTATTAATCCTTCTGTAGAACCAAAAATTTCAGTAAAGACTAGGAAAGAAATATTTGAGGCTGATCAAAAAGAAATTGATGGGGAAAAAGTGTTAAGGCAGATTGATCATAGAGATTCTTTTGAAAATGAATTAGTTGGTGTTGAGGACTTGAATATTAACAAAATAAGTCTACTAGATAAAATGTCTCCTGAAGAAGCAAACGAAATAATAAAAAAGAAAAGAATTAACGATAAAATAAATGGAAACCCTTGGCTTCATATTTTAAGGGATGGCATAGACAATCTTCCAACAGATTTTGTCCTAAGTTTCTTTAATAAATGTTTTGAAGTTCCTAGTCCTGTTGATAGATATAAAAATAGAAAAAATTGGATAGAGGAATGCATTAAGCATTCTTGTTCTAATAATGAGGACAATAGTTTTATGTATTATCAAGAAATAATGTTAGATACGATGCAGGCAATATTAGATAAGTCTAATATACATAATCTACCTGTTCACTTTTACATAAAAGAAAGTACATATAACTATTTGTTGCCCATGTATTTGCTGAATTCTGGAAAACCAGACTTTTGTATAGTATTGAAGCATATGAAAGATATGGATGGTAAATATACTGGCACATGGGAACCTGTTACCTCTTTAAACATGGATGAGGTATATTGTGATATTCGAGTGTTTGGAAAGGATGCGATAGAACGTGTCCGTGACTGGTGGTAATTAAAATAGGTGGTGAAATGCGTCAAGTAAAAGGCAATATTTTTAATGGAGATAATTATAAAGCGATTTTTGCACGGGCAATCTACAAGCGACTCATGAGTCGTGAGCGGGTTACTCTTGCAGAGATAATGAGTGACTATCTTGGAGAGCCATGCGAGAATCCATCGAAAGAAGAGCACTATGGAGAACTTAAAAAGGCTTTCGGTGAGATAAAGCAGCTTATTATAGAGAAAGTGGGTGAAGACAGCATTGAGGTAGAAGGTAACAATCGCAACCAACGTTTTTACTATATGGGTGATGTAGAGAATCCCTTGTCAGATTTATATAATTATGGTAGGGTAATCCGTGATTTGAAAACGTATTGGCAATTCTGTCAAGACTCTGCCGGATTCTTTCCTGAATCATGGCTGGAATACTTCTTCAAGGAATGTCAAGACCTTCTGGAGATTAAGAAGAAAAAGGAAGATGGCGAACAAGTGTTGAGTGCCAGCTTGGATAGAAAGCTAACGAATATAGAATTGCTGCCGTTTCTTTATGAAACAATCATTCAAAAGAAAGTACTGCAGATTGAATACAAACCATACGATGAGGACTGTCAAACACTGACAATTCATCCTCATTTCTTGAAGGAATTCAATGGAAGGTGGTATTTGTTCGGTTATGAGGATGGTGAAGAACCTATGCTTGTTCGCAAAATAGCCTTAGATAGAATATTGGAAAAACCGAAACCGAATACATGTAATGGTGTGACATATAAATCAGCTCCAAAAGGATTCTACGATGAATACTTCAAGAATCTTGTTGGCGTAACTCACTATAAGCGTGCAACGGCATGCACGATTCATGTGCGTGCTCATAGCAATTATATGTTTAAACTGACAGAAACGAAGCCTATCCACCAAAGTCAGCAGACAACAATACCTTTCGGTAAGCATGAAGATGGAGTCTATGGCGAGTTTACTGTCCATGTTGAGCTAAACAAGGAGTTTGTAGGCCGTATCCTGCAAATGGGGGCAGAACTTGAGATTGTAAGTCCTGAGGAAGTGAGAAGTGAGTTCAGAAAACGTACGGCAGAGCTTGCTAAGCTGTATGAATAAATAAACGAGAGTGTAAAAATACTACCCATTTTTACACTCTCGAATATAATCAACTCAATTCGATGTCTTCACATACCATACCGCTCTCAGCTATATGATTTTCTTCATATCTATCGAATAAAGAAAGATATGAAGATTGATGTGAATTCCTATTTTTGACGACAACTTTCTCCTGTCCATCAAAGACTCCGGTATTTACAATAGCCTTGACAAGCATTTTTATAACAGGTACAGCAACACTGTTTCCGATAAGTTTCATCCAGCGAGCACGAGTTGGAGGCAAGAGATAATCTGCAGGAAATCCCTGAATTCGACATGCTTCCTGCTTCGTTATCCGCCTGTAATTTCCAGTTCTATAGACGTTCTTCATAAAACTTGCACGAAAATCCTCAATATTGTCAGCATTGATGTTTTCTGTAGTTATATAGTCATTAGTGTCACTTGCTACCAAAGTCGGATATATTTTGCATGTAGGCAGGAAAATACGATTTATGCCGGCAAGACCTGTGCTAATTTTAGTATTCTTGAAGTCATACCTTTCTTCTGTACATTTAACAATTCCTATTGTTTCAAGAGTGGAAAGGATATCTTGAGCGTTGAGTTTGCGCTTCTTAAGTTCCTTGCTCGACTTCAATGTATCAAAGTTGATAATACCATTTTTGGCTTGACTCATTACCCACGTGGCATCTTCAGACAAATCATTTCTTTGTTCGCATATTTCATAAAGGTATGATACTCGTTTGAGAATACCCTTTTCTACAAGATTTTCTAAATCTTCCCTGCTTACACTTGGGTCAAGTTCTTGGAAATGAAGGAGACTAAGCGGGTTTCCGTCAAGTTTGCCATACTTGTCTTTTCTACGATTTTTCAGTAAAAGATAGCATATGCTTTTCTCACGTTCTGTTGTTTCTTGTATATCCCAAGAATGTATGGTGGTATTGCCGTTGCGCAAATCATTGAACAAGAAATAGTCATTGAAGCCCTTTTCATTGCAAGAAAGACTCCAACGGGCATTGTTGTCGTTTGACTGACGGCATTCAGTAGCATTACAACCATCTAGGACATCGCTTAACTGTACGCATCCAGGAGTAGCAGGTGCAAGGGTAAATTTCTCAAAGTATTTTTTGTCTTTGAATCCCACGATATAAATACGTACGCGTGTTTGAGGCACACCATAATCATAAGCATTCAGCACGTTTACTTGTGCATAATAGCCAGCCTCCTTAATACGATTAAGTATGTACTTTAATGCTTCTGCATTTCTAGGATCAGCCAAGCCTTTTACATTCTCAAAGATGAATGCTTTAGGTCGTACTTTGTTGAGGAGATATAAGGTGTCATTCCACAATTGTCCACGGTCGTCATCAAATCCAAGATTTTTACCAGCAATAGACCAACTTTGACATGGAACTCCAGCTGTCATAAAGTCATGATCAGGAAGAGTTTTCAACTTCGTAATATCTCCAAAGTTTGCACTTTCATCCTCCTTAAAATTTTTGCAGTATGTATTGATTGCATCAGGGGCAATTTCACTAAAACCAATACAAGTACCACCTACACTTTGAAGTGCAAGTCGAAATCCGCCAATACCAGCGAAAAGATCTATAAACGAAAAATTTGCCATGTATTTATCTTAATGTATCAACGTCAAATCCCTCTGGAGGTTCTATACCAAGGTATTCTCTATATATACGTTCTTTATAATGTTTGCCCAATTTGTTGACTTCGTTGATGAAGAACTGGTAAGTACCTTTTCCACCAATCATATCCCAAGTTTCTTCCCCAATGAGGACGCATGAATCATTTTTCATATCAAACCAACGCATAGGAAGACTCCATGAATAATTTTCTTTTATGCGATATGGATTATATGGAAGAGCAAAATATGCGCACTCTATAGGATGACCTTGCATTGCAAGTAACTTGAACATTTTCTCTTTACTTACTTTGGTTTGGTCACTATTAGGTAGAGGACCTTTTAATTCAAAAGCATATGTCTTACCAGTTATACTATTAGTTGCAAGTATGTCACAAATAACTGTTACGGGAATAGGCTCTCCGCCGCCATCAAGAATATATTTTAATTCTTTATTCCAGTTAGGTGCCGATTCACGTGCTTCCAGTTTGTTTAACACTTCTTGTATCCTTCGTAAACTCTCTTTGCCGACAAGACCTTCTACCTTAACCTCTTGTCCACATCTGCCATAATTTATTTTTCCAACCTCAACTGCCAATGATTGCCAGGCTTTACCAAATGGTGTTGTGAAACGTCTTTCAAAATGAGAACCTTTCCATATTTCATTTGGCACCAAAGCTGCATATAATGGTTTGTCCTTGCTAAACTCTTCTGCAATAAAAGGATGTTTAAACAAAACATTATTCATCACTCCATCCATCAATTTCTTGATAACGGAGAGAATGGCATCTGCAACTCTATTATAATCGGTCTTATTACTTTTATCATCAAAGAAGAAAAAAAACATAGTTATTTCTTTTTAGGTGTTTTGGGTGTTTTTATAGCTGCATTCAATCTAACAATTTTTTCCCATTCGATGTCACCATCAGCATTGCAGTAATCTTGTATGAATTCCTGTGTAAACTTATTAATCATACGACCGTACTCAATGAAGTATTCATCATTTTTCTCCTTTGCCTTAAATCCAAGTGGTTCTATAATATCTACAAAGAGTGTTGGCTCTCCAGATATAAGAGTCCAAAACTTTTCACCACAAAACTTTTCGTGATCACTATCATTATACCCTTTATTATCATTACCATAACAACAACCTTCAATACACATTGTCGGAACCGTTTTACGGCTGGTACAGAAGACCCGCCTTGCCGTAAGAAACTGTTCTTTTTGTTTTTTCATGGAAGTGGAGTTGCTCCATGACGGACCTGATTTTACTGAGATAAAATAGTGAACACCTTCCTTGTCAAATTCAAGATCAATTCCTTCTGCCGAAGATTTATAACCTCCATAAACTTTTTCTGCTACAAACATCGCAACACCCTCCATCCAATTTCCGAAGATACTTTCTTCTGCAGACGACATTGTAGCAGAGGCTATGCTTTCTACCATTCCTCCTGCAGTTACGATGTTCTTTGCTTTGAACATATAAGGATTCTTTCGTGAAAGGAGCTCCTTAAGATTAACCGATTGCAATTTTGCTAAACGATTAGCATGAAACTCACCGATGTGCTGCTCAACATATAATGTGATGCTATTTATTAATTCTTTATTCATAATAGAAATAAACGTTTATATAACATGGATTTTTGTGCCTTGTCGTGAAGTATTCGAAACAAATATTTTATTGCTTCATACTATCACTCTTCAAATCATACAAAAATACACAAAAAATCTGAATACTGAATATAAAACTTAAAAACAATTGTTTCATGTGTTATGTAAGGGTTGTATGACAGTATGATGTAACTATTCTGCTATGGGGTATGCAATATGCCTCTTAAGGTATATCGTGATTTCGTAAACGGTACTGCCCAACCGACAAGAAACACTTGGGTTAGCACAAGATATTGGTATCACATGTCGCTTGCCAAAGGAAGGAAGTGGATGCAGGTATACACTGACAGCATTAAATACAAGACTTCAATATTCTGGAATCAAAGTCGCAGTATGGCACAGAATAATTCGTTGAAGGATTACCGCAAGGAGAAACTGACGGATATGGAGATAAAATACAACAAGATATATCCAGCTCTCGGGAAACTAGCGGAAAAGGAGTTGGATGAATGGAAAAAGGAACATAAAAAGGAAAGATGGATACCTATTCCGTTCTTTTTAAGATGATACTGAAAGGTAATTGTCCGTAAAAAGTCTTGATTTGTGTAAAGTCTAGTGTGGCGGAGGCTGGAAACCTCCGCTACTATTATTCTGCTCTCGTCCAATCCAAGAGTCCCTTTCCTTCTTCGTCAAGCTCAATGCCCAATCCTATTACTTTGCGCTTGTCAGCCTTGAAGGGTTCCATATATTGACGGTTGAGGATTTGCTCTGTGGCAGCTTCCTTGCCTCCGTTGTTACGCAATTTCAGTTCAATGACATAGATATAGCGTGAGGTCTTCACTGCCATGTCTATTCTGCCAGTAGAAATCATCTTTTCTACTTCTACATTCAAGCCAATGGCATTGAGAATAGTACTGATGATGAGGCGGTAGCGTTCCTCCATATCCATAGATGCAAGCTTTTTGTTGCTGTATGGAACGTCGGCTATGAGGGCTTTTAATGACTTTATCGCGTCGTCTATCTGACCAGTGCCCAATTGGGCATACAGATTGGCTTGTATGGATTGTATGTCACTTTTTGCTCGCAAGGTTAGGGCAGGAAGAACCATTTCGTAGAGGGCTTGCTTTACTTCTTCATTCGGAAATCCTAAGATATAGCCAAACTCATCGCTTTCTTTTATAGTGAGGTAGCCCGACTGATACAGGAACAGTTCAGCGCCACCCCCAGAGACATCAGACAGTTCCAAGGTGTTTCGCATGATGCGGCAATGCTCGAAGTTCTTCATACGAAGTTCTGCATTGTCAACAAACTTTGGAAGTAATGATGTTGCTCCAGAAGAAGCCCAGAAATTTTTGATTTTGCGTTGCTTTAAAGCATTGACAAGACTATATGGATTGTAGATATCTACCATATTACCATCGCTGAAGTGATAGCCGTCGTAATATGCTTTCAGTCGGTCGTGAGTCTCCTGTACCGACCAGTTGTTTGCTTCGCTCATCTGTTTGAGTTCAGGCATGAAGTTCTCTTTAATCTCCTCTTCCGTAATGCCGCAGATGGCAGCATATTCTGGCATAAAGCTGATGTTGGACAGATTGTTGAGGACCGAAAAGAGGGATATCTGTGTGAACTTGGTGATGCGTAGAGAACGCATCGTTTAGATAGGATTGGATGGATTGTGCTGTGGAGCCGGCAAGACTCATGTCAAGACGTATGACAGGATATTGCTTCCAGTCTTTCTCCAGTTGCATAATCTTCAGTCCTTCGAACAGGTCTTTTCTTCCTTCAAGGTACGACTCCAGCGTATCGACAAGCACAGACTTGCCGAATCTGCGTGGGCGGCTCAAGTAATTATACTTATCTCCTAAGTTGACCATGTTCCATACGATGTCGCTCTTGTCCACGTAGAGATAGTTTTCTTCTCTGATTTCCTTGAACGATTGAATGCCTACTGGCAGTCTCCTAAATCTGTTGTCTGTCATATCTGTTGCCTCATATTTGCCTTATATCTGCGAAGATACGCTTTAAATCGAAATCTTCCAAACTTTTGTAAGGATTTCTTTTATTATGGTTAGATGACATGGCTTTGTTTTCTATTTCTTTCAGTCTTTTGTTGGCTATTATTATGCTAATGGATATGTGTTCATTGTAGATTTAATTGTGAAGTTTTGTTAATAGGCGTTCCGGAAGGGGTCAAAACCTTATATATTTCTACTGCGTATATAGTTGACAATCAGACTGTTAAAATTATGTATAAACAGTGTGGAAAGGTCTGCTTTACTCAAAAGAAACTGTATCTTTGCAGCTATATATTAATCATCAAAAGTAAACAAAGATGCAAAAAATCGAAAAGGAAGAACCTGAGATACTGTTTGCCAAGAAGGTATTGAAGAAGACAATGAAAGATGGGTGGAAGGTAATAATGGCAATATTTGCTCTGATGTTATTAATGTTTGCCTACAATTCCTTCTTTGGTGCCAATGACTATCAGCAAAATTGGAAGGATTCTCAAGAAATGAAGAGTGATTATAGTGGGGAAAGATGGATACCACTTCCGTTCTTTTTTAGTTGATACGGAAAGGTAGGAATCTTGTGGATACGAGTAAGTATTTTTACTTATTATATTTGTAAGGTCCACAGATATCCTATACTATTCTTCTTTAGAAAAAATGCCGCGCAAGTGGTAGTATATGAACATTGTTAGATATAAATATGGACAATACAGAAAAAATAGCCTCAGAACTCAAAGTAGAATTTATGCCAATATATTCTGAGTTATTGAAGAAAGTGGCAAGTGTTAAATTAGAGAAGTGTATCTTCTTTCCTCAATGGGGTGCAAATTATCCTTTTAGTAAAGAACATTGTGGAATAATGGTGATGGGAAGAGCTTGTAATGTATGGCATTCCATATCACAGAATATTGATATTCTTTTCGGTACTTCAGACGAATCTATATTTAATAGAAAAGATCAAATGAGGTGGGTGGAAAATTCATCAGGAAATAAAGATGGATACAATACAAACAGATCTGCATTTTGGAGAGTGACAAAACGAATTGTACAATGTTTTTATCCAAATGAATGGTCTTCGTATATAGCTTGGAGTAATGTTTGCAAAGTTGCTCCATGGGAAGGAGGTAATCCAAGCAATACACTTTATTATGCCCAGTTAGAAAGTTGTCAGAAGATTTTTAAAGCAGAAATAAGGCTGTTCTCCCCAAAAGTTGTAGTGATGTTTACTAATAATAGTTGGGCTGCTGACCTTCTTAAATATATGAACAACAATCAGGAACCAATATGTTTAGAACAGTTGAACTGGGATAAATACAAATGCTATATCTATCGTATTAATGAAACATACTTTGTAGTGTCAGAGCATCCACAAGGGAAGAAAGAAAAAATACATGCAGAAAGTATCATTAGCTTTATAAAGAGTATCCAAAATCTGTGAGGAATTAATAGGTGTTGTTAAAAACGTATAAATGCTATAAAATTTACGCTTGAAAATTTTGATGCGTATCTTAAACTTCATATATTTGCGTAAACTTGGAATTCAAAAATGCATTGTTTTCCAATAGCTCTTTCACTTAGTGAAACACTTATCATCCATAGCTACGTCATTACTGCTCGAAAGCTTGTTTTGCAATGGTTCTTTAATTATATAAACTAACATTTACGAACCCGCTGGCTGAAAGATGTGAACAACATAAGGAGGACAGCACAAAACATTAAAAAGTATGAACAAATACGATTTGAGCAAAGAGAGTAATGATGGTATTGGTAAGGCAATTGGAGCCTGTGTTGGAACAGTAGTGGCCATATTGGCGAAAGAAGCCTTGGACAAATGGTTTGGCGATGACAAGTGATCTTGAGACCTTGGCTTCATTCATATTGGATGGAGTTGAGGTCTTTTAACATCTATATGATGTGTCGTTTGTTTTTAACTAACTTATGAAGTAATAATCTAAAAAGACTGATATGAAAACCTTTAGCCAAATAACTGATAAGCTCACAGAACAATACAATAACGCAGTTGACTTTTACTATAAAGCCGATTTTAGCAATTTCTTTAGTAATATACGCAATGCTGTAGAATACGTTTGCAGGGCTATTATATTTGATGCCCTGCAAGACGAAGACATTGCCAACAAAATTCTTGAAGGAAAGAAGGGATTGTCTTTTGTTAGTACTGGCAAATATGTGATAATAGACTTGTCAAATGGATGTGTTCCACGAAATAGTAAATTATTATTTCCTGCCGAATATGCACTATATTATAAGCATAAAGATGTTTGTTTTGATTGCTCAAGCAAAGAAGGCAAGAAAAAAAATATAAACCAAAATATAAACAATGCATTTGGTAAATTACTAAACTTATTTAGCGATGCAAGTGCATTAGGAAGCCATTCGGATCTACCTGGCTTTGACGAAACTTGCCAGGCTGCAAATGCTGCCGCAGGAATAAAAGCGTTTTTTGACTTTATCAAGCAAGGGTAATATGTAACTTCCGAACTTCAGGATATATTCGATAATCTTAAACCAATATCCCTAGATGCACCTACTCAAAGACGGGAGGAGATAGAAAATGGACTCAAAGAAATATTAGCTAATACATTTAGTTTCGGGGGAAATGAGGGTGGATATAAATTCATAATAATCCTCCCCAGGAAAAATCCTGGTTTAAAAAGCGAAGAGTTTGAAGCTCTTTTTAAATTGCCATGTGCTATAGTCATTGACTTTGGTATAAATGATAGTGATGACATAATTGCAAGCATAGCAGATGATAGTTCCTCAAGTATTCGTATAATCAAAACGAAAGACGAATGTACTTCTGGAAAGTATATGTTGAATTGGTTTTTCGCTTCAGGAGATAAAGACGGAGGTGAAGGAATCACCTACACATACAAAGAATGGAGAATAAAGCGATACAATTTGCTGTTAAATGTTTTGAAAGGAATTGTAGAAAAGAATTCTACAGACAACTATTTCATAATGAACTTTAATGATGAGAAGGGTTATTCAACGCACATTTTTGATCGCTTGGACTCTGTATTTGGTGACGAGGAAATAGCCATAAGTCGTGTCAAACAAATATTCTCTTTGTCTCAAAATTCAGAGGTGCAAAGAGAACTTAATGAATGGAAGGATGATTGTGGATACAAAATAAATATTGCTAAGCACATTACACTTGCTGATTTTTTAAGATTTGTCAATGAAACAATTCCTTCAAAAGAGACAAGTTCATCTTGCTGTCAATCGACATTAAAAACAATCACCTTTAGTGAGGAAGATTTAGATAGATACAACGAAGCAGGTATCAATATTTTTATACCAAGAAGTTTGCCCTCAAAAAACGAGGTTGGGGATTTCTATGCCGGTTCTGAAATAACATGGAAAGAATTGGAACTGGATTATGACATAAAACGTAACAAATATGGTGCATTTAAGAATAAAATCATTGAATTGATTCGGAAAGCTCCTAACAATACATTGGAATACAAATTGAAGCATAATCCTGGAGCTGGTGCAACCACTATGGTACGACGACTTGCTTATGATTTGTATAATCAATGCAAAGCAGAAGGCAATGATTTTGTCTGTATACCTGTATCTCTTGATGAGTACAACTCCTATACCATACAATATCTGAACACGCTATCAGAAAAAATGGACAACAGATTTATTGTCGCAATTATTGACAGTGGTAATATATCTGAAGATTCTTTTGGCATGTTATACCGCAATATGTATAAACATAATCGCAAGGTGCTATTCCTACGATTGTTCAGAACTGGCCAAAAGAACATTAATGGAGGAGATAACACTACAACATTACCATCAAATTTGAGTGAGGAGGAAATCGAACTTTTCTTCACAAAATATAAGGAGCGGGCTACAGCTATAGGTCAAAATAAATTTCCTTCGTCAAAGACAGATTTGCGATCAGAGTTGGAAGTTGTAGATTTTCCTTTATTGCTGAACAATAATGCTACTAAAGGCGAATTACTATTCAACTATGCTGAGGAATATATAAACAATTCTCAGTTCTCTGAAGATTTGAAAAATTTCTGCGGTTTTGTAGCTTTTGCTAACTATTACGGTGAAAAACCGCTGAACCAGAATCTGGTGGAGAATCTATATAATCCTTCAGATATAGCAATGTCAAGCAACGTAAAGGAAATAAAAAATGCGCTTGAGAAGATGTTGCTTTGTACAGAAGACAAATCCGGCAGACCGGATGGATATTGGCGTCCGAGATTTAGTGCATTTTGTGAGCCTATTCTCCAAGCAGTTTGGGGAAAAGAATGGAAATCAAAGTTGCCTAACATATCAAAGGAATTCATTGAAGAATGTAGCAATATGGGACCTATGATAGGTAAAAAAGACGCTGATATGCTACATGCCATGTACATTTTGCGACGAGGGTCCAATTTCAAGAATGTCTCCGATGATGATAAGACAAAGTTTTCAAAGCTCATAGAGGATGTGTTAAACGAGGGCTTCCTGCCTGATAGTATTTACAAGAGACTAATAGAGGCTTACCCCAATGACACTGCCTATATGGGACATTTTGGTCGTTATCTGTTTGAAAAGACATACTCTGAGAAGGATACGAAATCGGATGATGGAAAATATGATGAGGCAGAAAAATATATCCGTAGAGCTATAGAGACAAGTCCAGGGGTCGATGACAACTATCACATTCTTGGAATGCTTTATTTAAGAAAGATTCAAGCATTAGGAAAGGAACTTGCAGCTCTAAAGAATGAGGAAGGTTTTGACTATGATGATATAGAGCTGCGTATGCTCGGTTGGGCAGACAAGGCAAAATATGGTTTTGAGACGAGTCAGGGTTTGAATCCTGCAAGTCCGTATGGCTATACTGCAATATGTAAGCTTTATAAGGTATGCTTAGAATTCGCACAAAAGTTGAAAGGTTCGGAAGATTTCTCTTTTTGTGACGAGGAGGAAAAGTATATGGAAATTTCAGAACTGTTGAACAATAGCCTATCACAGTTGGGTAATATATGCCAAGCCTACGAAGATAGTGTAGACTATATGAAGCAGTCAAGAATTATCTATGAAAAGATCAAGAGTTTTCAATATAAAATGTTGGGAAAGGCATCGGAAGCTGTAGAACATTATCGCAATCTTTACAAACAAACAGAAGATAAGCAGAAAAAGATTTTCTATGGCAAACAACAAATAGAGGCTATGTTGTATAACCGTACACAAGGATTAAAACAGGAAAAGCGACGCTATTACACCGCATTTGCTTTGGGAATGCTAGAAGGTAAAGCTAGAAACGAGATAGGTGAGGTACTAAAATATCTGCGGATGCAAGGCGACGTTAGCTGCTATGAGAATTTATTCTGGTTCAAAATGAGCGATGAATTTAATTTTGACGATGCCATAGAATTGTTGCAAGAATGGCTGTCTTTGTGTGAGAACAATGACAGACCACAAAGCGGGAAATTGAAAGCCATATTTTATCTTGCAGTCTGCTACAGTGCGATGGCTATAAACAGCGAGAAATTATGCAATGAATATGTTGAACAAGCAAAGAAATACTTTGAGGAAGCGACAAAACTTGCTGACCGTTTTGAAATAAATTCAATAAACAGTTTGGCATTTTTAGGAGAAGAAAATGATGTACGTTGCATATTGCTGCCATCACAACAAAATTCAAGAAAGATGGTAAAAGCGCGAATAGAAAAAATAGACGGCAAAAAGGGATATGCTATAATTCCTAACTGTGGTCCAAAATTGGAAGCTTTCTTTTCCAATAAAGACAATAAATATGACAGTCTAAAAGATGAACGCAAAACATACATAACTGGAAGTATAGGATTTCGCTATGATGGGTTAAGGATTTATGATACCTATACAGAAACAGACCTGACAATAGAAGAGTTAGCTGAGACTGTAAAGGAGGAAGAAGTTGAGACAACCCCAATAACTGATGACAAGGAACAAGAAACACCTGTTAGCCAGACTGAAACCACTAAGTCTGTTGGTGCAAGTGTGAAAGACACGTCAGAAAGTTATGGTTTCAAAGTTGTTGGAAAACTCGACCCTGAAAAACTTCTGGCTAATAGGTCCAGAGAAGTCAAACATAATGTTAATACGGGCATTGATAAGAATGGGACATTTGTTGGCAAAATTGATGCAGACTGCAAACGTGTCTGTGTTGGTACAAGATCTTATCTTATTGACAATAAGGAAGGATTCAAGTCTGGGTGGAGTCCAAAAGAATGTGACTATGACGAGAATGAGGAAGTATACTTCGAAAAGAAGGAAGGACCGAATTATAAAACAGGAGGCACTTTCACCTATGCTATAAATGTAAGACCAAAGGCGGATGAAGATGAAGAATAATTAGGATAGCGTAAGAAAAACTGTTAGAGAATCAAATGGCGGAGGCATGAGACCTCCGCCATTTAATATTCTCCTAACTATCTCCAATTGTTCCACTATGTGGTTTGTTGTTTTAACCATTACAATAGAAATTATATGTGAGTATCATAGCTATTATGAAATATTATTTAAGAAATATAATACTGAGCACTTTAAAGTTAGATTAATAACGAATTTAAAATTTATACAAGTATGGCAAACAAAGACAGCAAAATCTTGGATGAGCTTAGACGCCGTGGCGATATCTTTGAAGATCCTTGTCCGAATTCTGAAGGCATTATAGGTAAGTTGATAGACTTGTTCTCAAAGAAAAAGTCTTGATTTGTGTAAAATTTGGTGTGGCGGAGGCTGGAAACCTCCGCTACTATCAGATAAACTATATATTATGAAGTTAGCAATTACTTATACTGAGCTGCAGGATTATGTAGCCAGTCATTTTCATAAGACAGTGAATCTTGGGTATGTTGATGAGGCTACTATGTCTGTCTCAGTACCTATCAAGGTGTTTGGCTTTACCAAGTCGGTAGGCATAAACATTATCGTGAAGAAGATAGAGGGCGCTGATTTGTTCTTGTCGTATGATGGCAAGATGGGGATAGACTTACTTGTTTCACCTGCTATCTCTTATGCCAAGAAACTTGTGCCGGAGAAGGCTGATTGGGTGGAGCAGAAGCCTGGCAATATTGTTAAGCTGCGCCTTGGCGATATTGACAAATTGCAGAAAGTGTTTGAGAAAGTGGTGCTGAAGGCTATCCGCTTTACTCCAGAGCACATAGAAGCTGATGTTGCTCTGTTGTAATCATATTTTATTCGGTATAAAATATAAAAACTAATGACTATTGAGTTATGGCGAACAACATTTTCTTTCAGCCTTTCGTTGGCAAGGATTATGCCAACGGTGGGATATTCGGCAAGCGAATAATGATATTGGGCGAGAGCCATTATTGTGATGAGGGTTGCTGCGATTGTGGCAACTGTCGTCTTCATAGGGAGTGTGCCAGTTTTACGCAGGGCGTTATCAAGGATTATCTTGATGAGAATAAGGAACGGCAGGACTGGATGCGGACTTTCGTGAAATTTGAGCGTTCACTTGTGGGTAAAGAGACAGACCAGACGATGAGGCTGAAGATATGGAATTCCGTTGCCTTCTTCAACTATCTGCAAGTGGCAATGGGTGGACCACGTGAGGCAGGAACGTCAGCACAATATCGTCAGGCAGGCGAGGCACTATTCGAGGTGATGGAGAAGTATCAGCCAGAGTATGTCATTGCGTGGGGCAAAAGGCTTTGGAGCAATATGCCTGGAGAACGCTGGAGGGAAGGAGAAGACATAGTTGTGGATGGCTATCATGTTGCTACTGGTGCTTATTTCCTAAGTAATGGCAGGCAGGTGAAGGTGATGGCAGTAAACCATCCTTCTGTGGGCTATTCGTGGGACTATTGGAATCGAGTGATACAAGATTTCTTATTGCAGTGAATGGTGAAAAAATAGTGATGTTTCTGAAATGTCTGTTTCCTAAATGTAGGTTTCGCAAATAAGCATGCAATAGCTGCCGACGAAATAGAGCAAACAGTTTGTTTCTATGAGGTTAAGCGTCAAGCTAAGGATGTGGTCATCGGTATTGTGAAAGAAAAGGCCGAACACTTCTTCCAGACTACAGGAAGATTCAAGAAATACAACATAGAGTATAAGGGTTTGTCTATGGAGGATATGTAATAGGAGAGAGGGTGCCCTAAATTGGTGTTCTTTCTAAAAAGAATCCAAAACTTGTGGCAGTCTCACCGAAAATGTATATCTTTACATGCTAAAAACAACAACATATAGATTTAAACAAGTATGCGTGAATTCAAAGATATAAAGGTGGCTGTGGCAGGAACCGGCTACGTGGGCTTGAGTATTGCTACATTGCTTGCTCAGCATCATCATGTTACGGCTGTAGATGTGATACCCGAAAAGGTAGAGAAACTGAACAATCGTATATCGCCTATTCAAGACGAGTATATCGAAAAGTATCTGGCAGACAGGAATATTCTGCCTTGTGTAGGTAATGAGACCTGTGCGTCAGAGCAAGAAGGTAAGGGAACTTTGATAGCCACTCTTGACGGCAAGGCTGCATATGCTGATGCTGATTATGTGGTTATTGCGGCTCCTACCAACTACGACCCAGTAAAGAACTATTTCGACACATCACATGTAGAGGAGGTTGTCGACCTGGTGCTGGAGGCAAATCCTGATGCAGTAATGGTCATCAAGTCGACCATTCCCGTAGGTTATTGTCGCGGCCTATATGTGATGTATGCACATAAATTCCAGACAACCCCTTCGCTCAAGGGCAAGCATTTCAATCTGCTGTTCTCGCCTGAATTCCTTCGTGAGAGCAAGGCATTGTACGACAATCTTTATCCCTCACGTATCATAGTGGGCTATCCCAAACAGCTCCCCACAGAGCAGAATGAGGATTGGAAAGAGGAGAATGTCGCAATAGCTGCTGTCAGCAATCCAAAGTCGGAGGAGTTTGCCAAGACATTTGCCTCTTTACTCTTAGAGGGTGCTATCGGCAATCGTGCTGAAGGAGAAAAGTCAAAATTGAATAATTCGCCAGAGGCAACCAATTCAACACTCAACATTCAACACTCAACATTCGACAAGGGTATTCCTTGCCTGTTTATGGGCACTAAGGAGGCTGAGGCTGTTAAGCTGTTTGCCAATACTTATCTGGCATTGCGTGTGAGCTATTTCAATGAGCTTGACACTTATGCCGAGATGAAGGGTCTGGACAGCAAGGCTATTATTGAAGGTGTAGGACTTGATCCGCGCATCGGTACACATTATAATAATCCGTCGTTCGGTTATGGTGGCTACTGTCTGCCTAAGGACACCAAGCAGCTTCTTGCCAACTATCAGGATGTGCCCGAAAATCTTATTGAGGCTATCGTGGAGAGCAACCGCACACGTAAGGACTATATTGCTGATGCTGTGCTTAAAAAGGCTGGCTACTATAGCTATGCCGAAGACAACAGCTTCGATGCAAGCAAGGAGCATGCCTGTGTGATAGGTGTATATCGACTGACAATGAAGTCGAACTCGGACAACTTCCGTCAGTCGGCAATACAGGGTATCATGAAGCGCATAAAGGCAAAGGGTGCAGAGGTGATAATCTATGAGCCTACGCTTGAAGACGGAACTACATTCTTCGGCAGTAAGGTGGTTAACAATCTTGATGACTTCAAGGCGCAAAGCAAGGCTATCATTGCCAATCGTTTTGACGACTGTTTGAAGGACGTAGAAGACAAGGTGTATACTCGTGATATTTTCCGCCGCGACTAAGTTTCTATATGGAATAAGTTAGCGCAACATTAGATTGTTGTAGCAGATATACGAAGAACGGGAATATCAGCAATCAAGATGCTGATATTCCCGTTGAATTTTTTCATGGCTTTTGTTGAATTTACTTGATTACGCCAAGTTCCTTGCCTACCTTGATGAATGCAGCGATAGCCTTGTCGAGCTGCTCGCGTGTGTGGCCTGCTGAGAGCTGAACGCGGATACGTGCCTCGCCCTTCGGAACAACCGGATAGTAGAAACCGGTAACGTAGATGCCTTCCTCAAGCAGAAGATTGGCATAGCGCTGTGACAGAGGAGCGTCGTAGAGCATAACGGCGCAGATGGCACTCTGAGTAGGCTTGATGTCGAAGCCGGCAGCCATCATCTTGTCGCGGAAGTAGTTGACGTTCTCTACCAGACGATCGTGGATAGAATTGTCCTCCTTGAGCATCTTGAACACCTCAAGACTTGCACCGATGATGGACGGAGCCAATGAGTTGGAGAACAGGTATGGGCGGCTGCTCTGACGCAGCATGTCAATAATCTCCTTGCGACCAGTTGTGAAGCCTCCGAGTGCACCACCAAATGCCTTGCCAAGTGTACCAGTGTAGATGTCAACACGACCATAGGTCTTGCAGAGCTCGCTTACGCCATGACCAGTTGCGCCTACTACGCCAGCAGAGTGGCTTTCGTCAACCATTACGAGTGCGTCATACTTCTCAGCGAGGTCGCAAATCTGCTCCATAGGAGCTACATTGCCGTCCATAGAGAATACACCGTCAGTACAGATGATGCGGAAACGCTGTGCCTGTGCTTCCTGCAGACACTTCTCGAGTTCTTCCATATTGGCATTGGCGTAACGATATCGCTTGGCCTTGCAGAGACGTACACCGTCGATGATAGAGGCGTGGTTGAGTGCATCAGAGATGATAGCGTCCTCGTCGGTCAGGAACGATCCGAACAAACCTCCGTTAGCGTCGAAGCATGCAGCATACAAGATGGTATCTTCGGTCTGGAAATAGTCAGAGATAGCAGCCTCCAACTCTTTGTGAATGTCCTGGGTTCCGCAGATGAAGCGAACAGAAGACATGCCGAATCCGCGACGGTCCATCATTTTCTTGGCACCCTCGATAAGGCGTGGGTGATTAGACAAGCCAAGATAGTTGTTGGCGCAGAAGTTGAGCACCTCTTTGCCCTTAACCTGAATGGCAGCCTGCTGTGGGCTTTCGATGATACGCTCTTCTTTGTAGAGACCTGCCTGTTTGAGATTTTCCAGTGCTGTGCAGAGATGATTCTTGATTTTTCCGTACATGATTTGTCAGTTTTTAAAAGTTATTATATGTGGTTTTTGTTAGAAACATGTTTGACGGTTTAGGGTGTGCTTAAAGCTCACTGGGGAAATGTTCCCGTCTAAGACTACAAAATAACTCATTATTTTTTACATAGAGGGTGGTTTTAGTGTTATTTTTTATAAAAAGTGTATCAAAATCAAATTTCTCTGAAATATGGTTTTTATATCATTTTTTTTTTGTTATTTTGCATCGCAAATAACACCTAAATCCATAAGCTTAAATGCACAGGAAGAAGTAGTATATTACAATAAATAATAAATCAACAAATAAAAAACAAACTTCTAAAATTATAAAAACTCTTATGAAGAACATTTTGGTTATCGGTTCGACAGGACAGATAGGTTCTGAACTGACTAAGAAACTACGTTCAATCTACGGAAACAGTAATGTTGTGGCTGGCTACATCAAGGGTGCTGAGCCAACAGGCGAACTGGCTGAGGCTGGTCCTATGGCCGAGTGTGATGTCACAAATCCGCAAATGATTTCGGATGTTGTAAGCAAGTACAACATTGACACCATCTACAATCTTGCAGCTCTGCTGTCTGTTGTAGCAGAATCAAAGCCACGTCTGGCATGGAAGATTGGTATCGACGGTTTGTGGAACATCCTTGAGATTGCACGTGAGCATCACTGTGCCGTGTTTACTCCAAGCTCAATCGGTTCGTTCGGTCCGTCAACTCCTAAGATGATGACTCCGCAGGACACTATACAGCGTCCCCGTACTATATATGGTGTATCAAAGGTTACTACAGAGCTTCTGAGCGACTACTACTTTAATAAGTATGGTGTAGACACACGTGCCGTACGTTTCCCTGGCGTTATCTCGTACGTTACACCTCCGGGTGGTGGTACTACCGACTATGCTGTTGATATTTATTATTCAGCAGTTCGTGGCGAGAAGTTCGTTTGCCCGATTAAGGAGGGAACGCTGATGGATATGATCTACATGCCGGATACACTTAAGGCTGCTATCGACCTTATGGAGGCAGACCCGACACGTCTTGTACATCGCAACGCATTCAACATCGCTTCTTTGAGCTTTGGTCCGGAGACTGTGTTCCAGGCTATCAAGAAGTACAAGCCAGACTTCGAGATGGAGTACAATGTTGATCCGTTGAAGCAGAGCATCGCTGAGAGCTGGCCTGACCGTATGGACGACTCTTGCGCTCGTGAGGAGTGGGATTGGTGCCCGGCATACGACCTCGACTCGATGACAAAGGATATGCTCGAAAAGCTTACTATCAAGCTGAAGGGATAATTAGAGTAGGACATATATAAATGCAAGAAGCAGGAAATACTGATTGTGGAACAATATAAATTCACTATCGTATTTCCTGCTTCTTTTTTTGTTTGTAGAACTTGCGGCTCATGGTTTCTTGTATAAAAACAAAAAAAGACAGAACTCGTAAAAGTTCTGTCTTCTTGTGAGGTACCTAGCAGAGTCGAACTGCTCTACACGGTTTTGCAGACCGTTACCTAACCGATCGGCCAAGGTACCATAGGCTTGTTGCTTAATTGCGAGTGCAAAGGTAGGCATAATTTATGTAACCTCCAAATGTTTTTCAGACTTTTTCTTCAAAACATTCAAATTTCTTTGATTTTCCTATGTTCTTCATCCTTTTGTTCTTTATTTTTCCTTTCAGAGCACATCCTTTGCATCCATAGCATCCACTTTTGGCTTTTTTGAATGTTGTCACGATGCGCTGTATAATGTAGGCAATAACGATAATTAGTATTATAAATACAAATATATATTGTATGGTCATGATGTTGTGAGTTGCGTTATACGAAAAATGCTGCCCTTCTGCATTGGGCAAAAGGACAGCACTATAGATTTTTACCAATTATTCTACCATGCGAAGATAGGATAGTTCTTCATAGTCTCGTTCACCTTAGTACGTACACGAGCGATTACCTCCTCGTTCTCAGGATCGTTGAGTACTTCCTCGATGAGTTCGGCAATGAGCACCATGAGGTCTTCCTTAGCACCACGTGTAGTGATGGCAGGTGTGCCGAGACGTATACCAGAAGTCTGGAAAGCGCTGCGTGTGTCGTACGGAACCATATTCTTGTTTACGGTGATGTCGGCTGCCACGAGAGCGTTCTCGGCTACCTTACCGGTAAGTTCTGGATATTTGTCGCGAAGGTCGACAAGCATAGAGTGGTTGTCGGTGCCACCGCTTACGATGGTGAAGCCACGCTTAACAAGTTCGTCTGCCAATACCTTTGCGTTCTTCTGAACCTGCTTGGCCCACTCCTTGAATTCAGGCTTCAGAGCCTCGCCGAATGCTACTGCCTTAGCAGCGATGACATGCTCGAGCGGTCCGCCCTGCTGTCCGGGGAATACGGCAGAGTTGAGCAACTGGCTCATCATCTTTGTTACGCCCTTAGGAGTCTTGAGTCCCCATGGGTTCTCAAAGTCCTTACCCATAAGGATGATACCGCCACGCGGACCACGGAGAGTCTTGTGAGTGGTAGAGGTTACGATGTGAGCGTACTTCACAGGATTGTCCAGAAGACCTGCGGCAATAAGGCCAGCAGGGTGAGCCATATCAATCATGAGCAATGCGCCAACCTTGTCGGCAATCTCGCGCATGCGCTTGTAGTCCCACTCGCGGCTGTAAGCCGAACCGCCACCGATAATGAGCTTAGGCTTGTTCTCGATAGCAAGCTGCTCCATCTGGTCGTAGTTGACGCGGCCGGTCTCCTTGTCAAGATCGTAGCCTATAGCGTGGTACAGAATACCAGAAGTGTTGACAGCCGAGCCGTGTGAAAGGTGCCCACCGTGTGCGAGGTTAAGTCCCATGAAGACATCGCCTGGCTTCAGTACAGCGAGCAGCACGGCAGCGTTGGCCTGTGCTCCAGAGTGAGGCTGTACGTTGGCATATTCAGCTCCGAAGAGCTTCTTGATACGTTCAATGGCGAGATTCTCCACTTCGTCGACAACCTGGCATCCGCCATAGTAGCGTTTGCCAGGATAGCCTTCGGCATATTTATTGGTTAGGCAAGACCCCATGGCCTGCATAACTTCGTCACTTACGAAATTCTCTGATGCAATGAGTTCGATACCCTTCAGCTGGCGCTGATGTTCTTTCTCAATAAGATCAAAAATCACTTGGTCTCTTTCCATTTTGGCTTAGGTTTTAAAAAAGTAATTGAATAGAATTTATTTTATACGAGTTTTACATCTTCCATGCACTGCTCTTTGTCGCAGTATCTGCACTTGATGATGCCGTGAGCCTTGTCTACAACGTTGAACACAGTCTGCATAGGCTCGTTGTTGGTAATGCATTTGGGGTTGTTGCAAAGCACAATGCCACGCAACTCGTCGGGTGTCTCCACGGTCTTCTTCTCTACAACCTCATAGTCCTTGATTATGTTCAGCACTACGTTAGGTGCAACTACTGAGAGGCGTGAAATCTCCTCGTCGGTGAAGAATCTGTCAGAGACCTTGATAATGCCCTTCTTTCCAATCTTGCTTGACGGATAGTTGTAACCGATAGTTACCGGTACTGCCAGCTCTTGCAGTTTTAGCAGGTTTACAACCTCGTAAGTCTTTTCGGCTGGTATATGGTCGATGACGGTGCCGTTCTTGATGGCGGCAACCAGTCGTTCTTTCTTGTTGTTCATCGCGTTAATGGTATTACTTAATAATAGTTTTGTCGTTCTTAACCTCATCGAGTGTTATGCCGAGAACATGGCTGAATATAGCCTCGCGTGCAAACAGTCCGTTGCCTGCCTGCTGTATGTAGTAAGCGTGCGGATTGTCGTCGACATCGTATGCAATCTCGTTGACGCGTGGCAGCGGATGCAGAATCTTCATGTTGGGCTTAGCCTTGCCAAGCATAGAGTTCTTGAGTATGTAGACATTCTTGACGCGCTCATATTCCATAAGGTCAGAGAAGCGTTCCTTCTGTACACGTGTCATATACAGGATGTCGGCATCGGCAATGACGTCCTCGTTGAAGTCGGTGTGCTCTACATATTTGATGCCATGCTCCTTGCAATAAATCTTGTACTCATCGGGCATAGCCAGCTCCTTAGGCGCTATGAAATGGAATGTAGGGTTGAAGTGGCGCATGGCTGTGATGAGCGAATGTACGGTACGGCCATACTTGAGGTCGCCTACAAGATATATGTTAAGATTGTCGAGAGTGCCCTGGGTCTTATAGATAGAGTAGAGGTCGAGCAGACATTGTGAAGGATGCATGTGTGCACCGTCACCGGCATTTACAATAGGAACGGGAGCCACCTCGCTGGCATATTGTGCTGCACCTTCTACATAGTGGCGCATCACAATGACGTCGGCATAGTTAGACACCATCAATACCGTGTCTTTAAGTGTTTCTCCTTTCGATACGCTTGAAGCCTTGGCATCAGAGAAACCTATCACACGCGCACCGAGTCGGTTGGCAGCAGTCTCAAAGCTGAGGCGTGTACGTGTTGACGGCTCAAAGAAAAGTGTCGCTACCACTTTGCCTTTTAGAAGCTCTCGGTTGGGATACTTCTCGAATTCCTGGGCCATCTCAAGGAGATACATGATTTTCTCTTTGGAAAGGTCGGCAATTGTTACGAAATCGTGTCTCATTTGTTTTATAGAATTAATGGTTATTCTTTATTTGTGTGCTAAGGTAGTTATATTTTTTCAGATAAGTGTCAAATGAAATGTATTATTTATTCTTTTCTCACTTTTTTACCTTACCTTTGCAATCAAAAGAATAACTAATAGCACTCACTTTATCAGAATATATGCGAAAAGTTTTAATACATTTTCTATGGTGGCTGTTGGGCCTGACATTTTTAGGCAGCTCATTGGCGTTTGTTGCTATATGGAACGGATGGATAGGATATATGCCTCCGATAGAAGATTTGCAGAACCCGATAAGTCGTTTTGCCACACAGATATATTCGTCTGACGGCAAAGTGATAGGCACATGGAATTTCAATCGTGAGAACCGTATATGTGTGCCTTATTCCAATCTGTCGCCATATCTTGTCAAGGCTTTGGTTGCGACGGAAGACGTACGCTTCTACGACCATTCGGGCATTGACTTTATTGCGCTTAGCCGTGCCATTGTGAAGCGCGGACTGTTAGGACAGACAAGTGCAGGCGGTGGCAGTACCATTACACAGCAGCTTGCCAAGCAGTTGTATTCGGATACGGCTGGCAGTACGCTTGAGCGCCTGTTGCAGAAGCCGATAGAGTGGGTGATAGCCGTAAAGCTTGAGCGCAACTATACCAAGGAGGAGATAATAGCTCTGTATCTCAACTATTTCGACTTTCTGCATAATGCGGTTGGCATAAAGACCGCATCCTCCACCTATTTCTATAAGGACCCGAAAAACCTTACTCTTGAGGAGGCTGCAACATTGATTGGACTTTGCAAGAATCCGTCGCTGTTCAATCCGGTGCGTTATCCAGAGCGTTGCCGCGAACGTCGCAATGTGGTATTGGATCAGATGCGGAAGGCTGGATATATTACAGACGAACAATATCATAAGTCTTGCGACCAGCCTCTTACACTCAATTTCCATCGTAACGACCATAAGGATGGCACAGCACCATACTTGCGCGAGTTCTTGCGTGTGTATATGTCGGCAGAGCGTCCTGACCGCAGCAAGTATCCGTCGTGGAACAAGCGTCAGTATGTGCTCGACTCAATAGCCTGGGATACAGACCCGCTTTATGGCTGGTGTAACAAGAACTTCAAGAAGGACGGTTCGCCATACAATCTTAACGCAGACGGACTGAAGGTATATACTACAATCGACTCACGTATGCAGCGTTATGCTGAAGAGGCTGTGTATGGACATGTGGCGCGCTATCTGCAACCTGAGTTCTTCAAGGAGAACAAGGGCAAACCTAACGCTCCGTTCACATCGCAACTTACTAAAAAGCAGGTGAATCAGATAATGGAACGGGCTGTGCTTCAGAGCGAACGCTATCGCATACTAAAGGCCAATGGTGCAAGCGACGAAGAGATACACAAGTCGTTCCATACTCCTACCGATATGTCGATATTTACATATCATGGCGATGTCGATACTACGATGACACCAATAGACAGCATTCGATATGTTAAGTCTTTCCTCAGAGCCGGATTTATGAGTATGGATCCGACTACAGGTGCTGTGAAGGCGTATGTGGGAGGTCTGGATTATACGCACTTTATGTACGATATGGTTACCGGTGGTCGTCGTCAGGTGGGTTCAACAATTAAGCCATTTCTCTACTCGTTGGCAATGGAGAACGGGTTCTCGCCATGCGATAAGGCTCCAAACGTACAGCAGACTTATATGGTGGCTGGAAAGCCGTGGACTCCGCGCAATGCAAGTCATAAGCGTGCTGGCGAGATGGTTACACTGAAGTGGGGTCTTGCCCAATCGAGCAACTGGATCTCGGCTTATCTTATGAGTAAGCTGAGCCCGCAGCAGTTTGTACAACTCCTTCATGACTACGGCATCAACAATCCCGACATTCATCCGTCTATGTCGTTGTGCTTGGGTCCGTGTGAGATGACTGTGGCAGAGATGGTAAGTGCATACACTACATTTGCCAACCATGGCATACGTACGGCTCCAATGTTTGTGAGTCGTATCGAAGACAACGAGGGTAATGTCATTACTAATTTCCAGCCGCGTATGAACGAGGTGATAAGTGAGGAGAGTGCCAATAAGATGCTTGTACTGCTAAAGGGAGTTGTTGACGGTGGTACAGCGGGCCGACTGCGTTATAAGTACAACTTTACGGGAGAGATAGGCGGTAAGACTGGTACTACAAACCGTAATAGTGATGCCTGGTTTATGGGTTTCACACCTCAGCTTGTCAGTGGCTGTTGGGTAGGCGGTGATGACCGTGATATTCACTTCGACTCTATGCGTATGGGTCAGGGTGCCACAATGGCATTGCCTATATGGGCGTACTTTATGAAGAAGGTTTATCGCGACAAGACTCTGCCGTATGATCCTGAAGCTAAATTTGATTTGCCGGAAGGATTCGATGGTTGTGCTCATAAGGCTGAGGACGATATGGAATATGGTATAGACGAAGTGTACGAATAATAAATGTAAACGAAGATATGAAGTATTTTGTAGCAAATTTCAAGATAGAATGTGAACCCGAACTCATGCAGCCTGCCCGTGAGTTGTTGTCGGCTGCAGCCTGCGAGGCTGGCTTTGAGGCTTTTGAAGACACAGAGGATGGACTGCAGGGCTACGTGCAGCGCCCATTGTATAATAAGGAAGCTCTCGATGAGGCTATTGCTGATTATATGCCAGAGGGTGCGACGGTGACTTATGATGTGGAAGAAGTGCCCGATCAGGATTGGAATCAAGGTTGGGAAGAAGAGGGCTTTGAGCCAATAGGTGTTAGCGAAAACCTTATTATATATGATGCCAAGCATACAGATATGAATATGTTTGCGGGCAATGATGGTGTGATGCGCATTTTTATTGAGGCGCGCAATGCTTTTGGCACTGGTACTCATCAGACTACACGTATGATTCTGCGTCGTCTGCTTGGTATGAATTTGAATGGAAAGAAGGTGCTCGACTGCGGTTGTGGTACAGGTATTCTTGGTATTGTGGCTTCGCGTCTTGGTGCTGATAGAGTTTTGGGCTATGACATTGACGAATGGAGCTCGGAAAATGCCAAGCATAATGCCTCGATAAATGGAGTGGGCAATTTAGATGTGATGCTTGGTGATGCGTCTGTGCTTGACGTAGTTGATGAGGAGTTTGATGTAGTGATTGCAAACATCAACCGCAATATTCTGATAAACGATATGTCTGCATTCAAGCGTCATATGAAGAATGATGGATGTCTGATTCTTAGTGGATTCTATGAGTCGGACGTTCCGATGTTGGAAAAGGCTGCAATGGACAATGCCATGTCTTTGAAAGATGTTGTTACTGACGAAGAATGGGCTTGCGCCTTGTTTGAAGCTAATTAAGTATACAAAAAAATACCTATTTATAATAAATGCGATTAAGGTATATGAGTGTGTCGATAGCTTTATTGCTGTCGACACTTTGTTTTGGTCAGACGGATTCTGAAACAAATGGAGGCAATAAACGTTATCATGGCGACGGCATAGACAATGTATTGCAGTATGTGCCTACTGTGGCTGTATTTGGACTCAAGGCTTTTGGAGTAGAGTCGGAGAATTCATGGAAAAAACGCTTGACTATTTCTGCGGCTTCGTTTGTAATGAATGCTGGAGTGACGTATGCTTTGAAGCATTCTATACATGAGCGACGTCCTGATGGTACTGACAACCGTTCGTTTCCGTCGGGACATACGTCGATAGCTTTCTGTGGAGCCACAACCCTTATGCATGAGTATTATAGCGTATCGCCTTGGATTGGAGTGGCAGGTTATGCTGTAGCCACAACAGTGGCTGTGGACCGCGTTCGGCGCAACCGTCATAAATGGGGCGATGTGGTTGCGGGTGCTGCAATAGGCGTTGCTTCAGCCGAAGTGGGGCAACTGATAGGTAAACTTGTGTTTGGTAGGGAGAAAAAATGCGAAGACGTTAGTTTGTCCGTATCGCCTGTTGGACTCCAATTCAGTTATAACTTTAATTAAGAATCAAGCAAAATGGGTGCTTGATTCTTTTCACCATACATTGTCCTGATTGCCTATCGTTAATTTCTTCATATCGTAGAATGAGCCGTTATAGATGTTGAAGTCAACGTAGCTCTTTATGCCAGGAAGCCGACCTACATCGGTATGCTGCCAGAACTTCCATGCTCCTTTATATTCCACCTTGTCAACATAATAATGGGCAATCCAATATGGATAGTCGTCGAATACGGGCTTGCTTAAATACTTCTCCTTGAATTTATAATACGTGTAGATGATAGGCTTCACGTGATATTTATCCTCAACTATGTGAAGCCATGTCAGTATATCGTGCTGAAAATCCTCAACCGAACGGTCGGCAGGCTTATGCTCTACGTCAAGAACAGGAGGCAAATCGCCGTCTTCAAGACGTACGGTATTGAGAAAGTGATAGGCTTGTGAACGTGCCGACGACTTATTACTCCAGAAATGATAAGCACCGCGTATGAATCCATATTCGCGTGCCTGACGGAAATTCTCCTTGAATTTATTGTCTACACGAGTTGAGCCTTCTGTTGATTTTATCATTATAAAGCGCAACGGGCATCCTTCGATGCTGGCTTCACGCAGCTTGTCCCAATCTATGTCTCCCTGATAATGCGAAATGTCAATGCCGTGAATTTCGTATCCGGCAGGGTAATTGGCATCACCGAACAAGGCGCGCCATCTGAATCCGGTAGGACTGACCAGAAACGAGTAGAACAGCCATACGTACAGACACACTACGGCTATGCCGCCCACCCACCATGCTGCATGTGGATTGCGTGCGAGCAGGGCGCTGAGTGCCGACTGTTTCTTTGTGGAAGAAGCCTTGCGTGTAGTTTTCTTTCTTTTGTTTGTTTTGCGTGCGTGATACTGTTCACTCATAGTCTTTAATATAATTGCTTTGTGTGCAATGTTCTGAAACAGAGAGAGCAGAATGGTTGAAACCACTCTGCTCTCCATATAGTTCTTTAACTCTGCATTAAGAGTTATAATAAGGCAATTGATTACTTGCCCTGCTCGAGCATCAGAGTCTTTGTAGTCTGATCGCATACCTCAGACGGACCCCAGTACTGAACCGGACCCGGATATACGTAGCAATCGTTCTTGGCCCACTCCTCACGATGAGCAGCGAAGAACTTGAACGGAGCACCGTCGAGCTCTACGAGAGCCTTGCGGATAACCGGCTTGTTGGCACCGTTACGACGCTCGATGTTCATCATCATTGTGATAGGCACACCACCTGCAATCCATTCTGCGGCAGGAGCAGTAGTGTTCTTGATTACTGACATGTAGCCAGTCTTGCCGTTGGCGATGAGGCGTGAAGCGTTGTAGCCAAGTGAGTAGCAGTAGTCAGCGTCGTAGTTAGACGGAGCAGCGCAACGTCCCTCATAGCCGAAGAAGTGGTGCTGTGCAGAGAAGTTGCCATTGTACTTGCCCTCTTCCTTCCAAGCCTCGAGCTTCTTCTCAACCATACGTGAGAGGAGCTTCTCAGTCTCGATGAGCGAAACCTGAACGTTTCCGTGCGGGTCGCGGTCGAGGCAGAGCTGACGTGCAACGTCCTCAGGAAGCGATTCGAGAATAGCGAGGTTGTCCTTTGCGATAGAGCTCTTTACGAAGTCAATCTGCTCCTCAGCGTTAGCAAACTCACGTGGCTCACCAGTTGCAGGGTCGGTAAGGACCTCATTGAGCTCAGCGATGAGCTTCTTGATAGCAGGGATGAACTCGATAAGTCCCTCAGGGATGAGGACAGTACCGAAGTTGTTGCCGTCGGCAGCGCGGTCGGCAACTACCTTAGCGATATATGTTACAACGTCGTCAAGAGACATCTCCTTTGCCTCAACCTCCTCTGATACGAGGCAGATGTTAGGCTGTGTCTGCAGAGCGCACTCAAGAGCGATGTGCGAAGCCGAACGGCCCATGAGCTTGATGAAGTGCCAGTACTTGCGGGCTGAGTTGCAGTCGCGCTGGATGTTACCGATAAGCTCAGAGTATGTCTTGCAAGCTGTGTCGAAACCGAATGAAGTCTCAATCTGCTCGTTCTTCAGGTCACCGTCAATAGTCTTCGGGCAACCGATTACCTGAACGCCGTACTTCTTTGCAGCATAGTACTCAGCGAGCACGCAAGCGTTAGTGTTAGAGTCGTCACCACCGATGATGACGAGAGCCTTGATGCCGAGTTCGCGGAGAATCTCGATACCCTTCTCAAACTGCTCTTCCTTCTCAAGCTTGGTACGACCAGAACCGATGATGTCGAAACCGCCAGTGTTGCGGTAAGCGTCCATAAGCTCCGGAGTGATTTCCTTGTAGTTGTGGTCAACGAGACCGCCAGGACCGAGGATGAAGCCATAAAGCTTGTTCTCAGGGTTGAGAGCCTTAACGCCGTCGAAGAGACCTGAAATTACGTTGTGGCCGCCAGGAGCCTGGCCGCCTGAAAGAATTACACCAACATTGAAAGCTGGAAGCTCCTTCTTCTCGCCAGCCTCGAATGTAATGACGGGCATTCCGTATGTGTTGGGGAACAAAGCCTTGATGTCATCCTGGTTACCTACTGACTGTGTAGCTTCGCCTTCTACGGCCTTCACGGGACCCTGAAGAGCCTTGGGCAATTTGGGCTGATAAGCAGCTCTTGCAATCTGCAATGCACTAATTTCCATTTGATGTTAAAAATTAAAAAGTATGTATTATTGAAATAAAATCTACCTTTATATTATTTCGTGCTGCAAAAATACGCTTTTTCTGTGACATAATGAAAATATTGGACGGAAAACTTTATTCTGTTACATTTTTTATTGATATTACTTGTCGCGTATTCTTTTTTTTTCTATCTTTGGCAAGAAATTATATAAAATCATAAAAGAAATTATGGCTAATAAACGAATCTTAAAACGAAAAATCAATTACGTATGTAGCGAACTTTTTTCAGAGGTAGTGGCTGCATCTTATTCGATAAAGGCTGATGATGAAAACGTAAAGGCCTTACTCACATCTATTTTGGTAATTCACAACGACTATATCCGCCGTGTGTCGCACGTAGAGCCGGGAATGTCAGCTTCTGAATTCTTCAAAGACCTTATTACAAAATTCAACAAGCAAGTATCTGAAATCATCGACCAGATTTCAAACTTTGAGTAAATTAGCTTGTTAGACATTAATATCTGGTTAAGAAAATAAAGAAATAATGAGTTTATTGCAACGTTTTTGCAGAACGGTGCTCTACAAGCGCATGCATTGGCGTGCTGAAATAAGTGTGGAGTTTCCCGAAAAATACATCTTGTGTCTTGCACCCCATACGAGCAATTGGGACTTTATAATGGGTCTGCTTTACTCGCGTGCCGAGAACTTGAAGATAAACTTCCTCATGAAGAAGGAATGGTTTTTCTGGCCTTTGGGTGCTTTCTTCAGTAGCATAGGTGGAATACCCGTCTATCGTGGCAAGCATACAAACATGACCGACGCTTTGGCTGAGACGGCACGCAACACTCCCAAATTTCGTCTGTGTGTCACTCCAGAGGGAACCCGTTCGCTTAACCCTGATTGGAAGAAGGGATTCTACTTCATTGCCTTGAAGGCCAATATCCCTATTCTGCTCTATGGGCTCGATTTCGAACGCAAACTAATAGAGTGTAAGCACGTGCTTGTGCCGACAGGCGACGTTGAGGCTGACATGAAATTGATAAAGACCTACTACAAGGATTTCAAAGGAAAGAAGCCCGAACTCTTCACCGTCGGAGACATATAAAATATGTGTGACGAACTGATGTTCGCATACAATATCCAGAATGTAGTCCTTTTGCAATGTAAAAGGACTACATTTGCAATGTAAAAGGGGCTCTTTTGAATGCCGAAAGTTGTCCTTTTCAAGGTGTAAAGTTGTCCTTTTGAAGGACCGGACGACAACAATAGAAAATTCATATAATTAGAGTTGTAAAATGAACCGAGTTCTATCCATACTATTCTGTGCCTTTTCAATGGTTGCAGTTCCGTCTGTTGCTGGCAGCAACAAGATGCTGTCAAATGAAAAAGTGGGTGCAATTCTGAAAAACTATGTTCTGCAGAACAGAGCTAAGAATGTCCATTTTCAGGCACAGCCTTATCTTGAGAAGTTTAGTGTGGACGAGCGCAGCCGCGAATTGAAAGTCTATATCAGTCCGTCGTTTGCGACTCAAGAGTTCACCGAAAAGTCAGTAAAGTTCTATTACAAACGATTGTCCAGAACTCTGCCAAAGCCTTACAACAAGTATTCGCTCAGCATTGTGGCTGCAGGATTGCCCATAGAACAACTTGTAGCAGGGGCTAAAGTCAACAATACTGGCGTCCCATCAGCATGGGGCAAGATTGAATATGATGGTGCTCCATGGGTTTATGATGAGTCAAAGCCTTACTTTATCACACATGGACTGTTTGACAGACATATTTCATTATGGGCCTCGCATGGTATGTTTTATGACACGAAGAAGTCGTGTTGGCGTTGGCAGCGTCCTAACTTGTTCTGTACCACAGAGGACCTTTTCACTCAGACTATGGTTGTGCCTTATCTTATCCCGATGCTTGAGCGTGCCGGTGCTATCGTCTATACTCCGCGCGAGCGTGACTGGCAGAAGAATGAGGTGCTGGTAGACAACGATAATGGTAGGGGGTATGTAGAGGACGACGGCCGTGAGAAGTGGCGTACAGCCCAAGCTAAGGGCTTTGCCCCGCGCAATGGAGTCTATCGTGACGGCGAGAATCCTTTTCTGCAGGGCACTGCTCGTCAGGTGCGCACAGTGCGCAAGGGGCATGAGTCGTGGGCTTCGTACCAACCTCAGATTCCGCAAGCAGGACGTTATGCTGTGTATGTGAGTTATCAGACCCTTCCAAACAGCGTGTCTGATGTGCAATATATAGTGTGTCATAAAGGTCAGCGCACTCTGTTTCGTGTCAATCAGCAAATGGGTGGAGGCACATGGGTTTATCTTGGAACGTTCGATTTTGACAGTGGTAGCAGCACCGACAACCGTGTGATAATCACCAATCTTTCCGACCAGAAGGGTGTCATAACAACGGATGCCGTACGCTTTGGTGGAGGCATGGGCAACGTACAGCGTTATGGTGTTATGAGTGGAATGCCTCGTTGTCTTGAGGGTGCCCGTTATAATGCACAATGGTCGGGCGCACCTTATAGTGTTTATGGTGGAAAGAATGGTACTGATGACTATTCCGACGATATAAATTCACGCTCTAATATGACCAACTGGCTCGCAGGAGGTTCGGTTTATGTACCGACGCGCGAAGGCAAGAAAGTGCCTATCGAGCTCTCGCTTGCCGTGCACAGCGATGCCGGTTACACGTCGGTGCCAGATTCTATAATCGGTTCGTTGTCTATATGTACTACCAACTTCAATGACGGCCGACTGGGTAGTGGAATCTCGCGAATAACTTCGCACGACTTCGCCGAACAACTACTTGAAGGTTTGCGTCGTGACTTGACGTTCAAATATGGCAAGTGGACCCGCCGCTATTTGTGGGACCGTAATTACAGCGAGACCCGTCGTCCGGAGGTTCCGTCGGCGATAATAGAGACAATGTCGCATCAGAACTTTGCCGACATCCGACGCGGACTTGACCCTAACTTCAAGTTCACAATGGCACGTTCGCTCTATAAGACCATACTGCGCTACGTCAGCAGCAATCATTCCCGTCCGTGCATTGTTCAGCCGTTGCCGGTTGACAATTTCCGTATAGAGAACATTGGAAACGGTCAGTTGCGCCTGTCGTGGCTTCCGGTCAAGGACGAGCAGGAGCCAACATCGGTGCCTACATCTTATAATGTATATGTGGCACAAGGCGCCGGCGGATTTGATAATGGTTGTATGGTGTGTGGCAATTCGTTTGTGATTGATGTGCAGCCTGGCGTAGTGTACAAGTTCCGTGTTGCAGCTGTGAATAGGGGAGGCGAGAGCTTCCCTTCAGAGATATTGGCGGCTTGTCTGTCGTCTAATCCTCATGCCAAGAACATACTAGTGGTCAATGGATTCAAGCGCCTTTCGGGTCCGGCTGTAGTAGATAATGAAACGCAGCAGGGCTTTGATTTGGATTCCGATATTGGTGCTTCTTATGGGCTTACTGCAGGGTGGAACGGTCGTCAGCAATGTTTCGACCGTAAACGTGCCGGAAGTGAAGGGCCTGGAGCAATGGGCTATTGTGGCGACGAACTTGCTGGCTTCTTTGTTATGGGCAATCAGCAGAACGAGTCGGTTTGTCATGTCGAGAACATTGCTACGGCAGGCGATTACAACGTTGTGAGCTGTTCGGTTGAAGCGTTGGAGAACGATTTTGCCAAACCGTCGGATTATGATGTTATGGACGTAGCCTTTGGTTTGCAGAAGGACGACGGTCACTCGCTGGTTCACTACAAGACATTCACGTCAAGACTGCGCAACCAACTGAATATGTTTGTCAGCCGTGGCGGACGTGTAATGGTAAGCGGAGCTTATGTGGGTAGCGACATGCTGCGTGATGACGAGCGCCGCTTCCTTTCCGACGTAATAAAGGTTTCGTACGAACGTTCCGACCGCACTCAGACCAATAATATGGTGAATGGATTAGGAATCAATTTCGACATTATCCGTAATTTGAATTCGGTTCATTACGCAGCAACGTCGGTAGATGTAATGCATCCTTCTGTTTCATCTGCATTCTGTGCAATGCAGTATGCTGACGGCTCAAGTGCCGCAGTAGCTTATGATGGTGGCGATTACAAGAGTTTCGTTATGGGCTTCCCCTTCGAGTGCATCAACAATATGAAGGCACGCCGACAGGTGATGAAAGCCGTAATGGACTTTCTTGTCAAGCGATAAAAATTTAAGACTAATAACTTTAAAAAACTAATGATTATGTACAAAATTCAGGCAAATGCATCAGGCACAAGAAGTATTGAAGTAAGTGACTTGCATCTTGAAACTCTTCAAAAATATACACTTCTTGACAGCTTGGTTGACAGTAACGGTATTATTGATGAGGCAGTGCTCGACAAGCTTAAGCTTAATGTGCGCTCATTGCTGGAGTCGTCAGGCATTAGCGACAAGAACTTGCTCGACCTCTGTCTTGACGTGATTTACAATAATAACATGAAGGCTATCGGCTTGTCTAATCTTGTGGCGCTCTACAAGGAGTGGGAGAAGAACAAGCCGGCAGAGAACGAGGAAGTTGAACAAAATTAATTAACACGTAAAGTATATACAATGAAAGAATATAGGCTCACCGATTGGCTGCCTACTACCAAAAAGGAAATGGAAATCCGAGGATGGGATAGCGTTGACGTTATCCTGTTCTCGGGTGATGCGTATGTTGACCATCCGTCGTTTGGCGCTGCTGTTATTGGACGCACGCTCGAGTCGGCGGGCTATAAGGTGGCTATAGTACCCCAGCCCGACTGGCACGGCGATTTTCGCGACTTTAAGAAGTTGGGACGTCCAAATCTCTTCTTCGGCATTGCTCCGGGATGTATGGACTCAATGGTCAACAAGTACACAGCAGGCAAGCGTCTGCGTTCGGAAGATGCCTATAGTCCAGACGGTCGTCACGACTGCCGTCCGGAATATCCTACCATTGTCTATACTAAGATTCTGAAGCAACTCTTCCCCGATGTGCCTGTTGTGCTGGGTGGTATTGAAGCTTCGCTTCGTCGACTGACTCATTACGACTACTGGAAGGACGGACTACAGAAGTGTATCCTCTGCGATTCGGGTGCCGACATGATTATATACGGAATGGGCGAGAAGCCAATTCTGGAACTCTGTAGCCAGCTCAGCGAAGGTAAGCACATAGCTGAAATACGCAATGTCCCACAGACTGTCTATCTCACGAAGGAGGAAGAAATTCCTGGCGGAATAACCTCTGATGACATTGTTCTGTACAGTCATGAGGAGTGTCTGCGTAATAAGAAGGCCGAGGCCGACAATTTCCGTCATATTGAGGAGGAATCTAATAAGATGCATGCCCAACGCTTGCTTCAGGAGGTTGACGGCAAGTATGCCGTTGTTAATCCTCCTTATCCTCCGATGACATCCGAAGAACTCGACCATTCGTTCGACCTGCCCTACACCCGTCTGCCTCACCCTAAATATAAGGGCAAGCGCATTCCGGCTTACGATATGATTAAGTTCTCGGTCAACATGCATCGTGGATGCTTTGGTGGTTGCGCTTTCTGTACAATCAGTGCCCATCAGGGCAAGTTCATAGCTTGCCGTTCGAAGGAGAGCATTATAAAGGAGGTGAAGAAGGTGATAGAAATGCCCGACTTCAAGGGTTATCTTTCCGATCTTGGCGGACCCTCGGCAAATATGTATGGAATGCACGGCAAGAACCCTAAGGCTTGTGCAGTGTGCAAGCGTCCGTCGTGCATCAATCCGCAGATTTGCCCCAATCTCGTCACCGACCACACTCCGCTACTTGATATTTACCATGCCGTTGATGCTCTTCCTGGCATAAAGAAGAGTTTCATAGGTAGTGGCGTGCGCTACGACTTGCTTCTGCACAAGAGCAAGGAGGAGAAGTGGAATGCTGCTGCACGTCAGTACACTCGCGAACTTATCTGCAAGCACGTGAGTGGACGATTGAAGGTGGCTCCCGAACACACGTCGGATGCGGTACTGAAACTTATGCGCAAGCCTTCGTTCAAGCTTTTTGAGGAGTTCAAGCGCATCTTCGATAAGATAAATACAGAGGAGAATTTGCGTCAGCAGATAATTCCTTACTTTATTAGTTCACATCCGGGCTGTCGTGAGGAAGATATGGCTGAGTTGGCAGTCATTACAAAGCGTCTTGACTTCCATCTTGAGCAGGTGCAAGACTTCACGCCTACGCCGATGACTGTGAGTACGGAGACGTGGTATACGGGCTACGACCCATATACTCTTGAACCCGTATTCTCTGCTAAGACACCGCGCGACAAGCTTGCCCAGCGCCAGTTCTTCTTCTGGTATAAACCTGAGGAGCGTCGCGGCATTGAGCAGGAATTGCGTCGCATAGGTCGCCCTGACCTTATACAGCAGCTATATGCAGGTGTGCCTACTCCCAATCAGGGACGTAATTTTGGCAATAATCGTCGTCCGGAATTTGAGCGTCAGCAATTTGAACGTGACGTTCAGCCGCGTGACAAGAACCGTCGTGCACACGACAAACCATCGTCACAACGTGATGGCTTTGGCAAGCAAGGCTCTCAGCGTGATGGTTATGGCAAGCAGCGCGATTGTTCGGGCGGTAAATATGGTGGCGGAAAAGGCTATAATGCTGGTGGCAATTATAGTGGCAAGGCTAACGGCAATGGTCGTGGTGCAGCAGCCCGTAAGGATAATGGCCGCAATATAAGAAGAAAATAATAAAAAAGGAACGGCGGACTCCCGTCTGACTCACAGACTAATACATAAGTTGTAGTTTACTGCTGTGTGTCGAACGGGAGCCCGCCGTTTTCGATTCTTTAGAATTCGAATTTCTCCAGTTTCAATCCGTTCTTGGTGAGAGCTTCAATCTTGGGCACCAAGTCGGTGAAGTGAGCCGAGGCGATATGTGCCTTCAACACTTCCTCATCTTTCCATGTTTCGCAGAACATCATCACCAATGGGCGTGTAGCACTTGTGAAAAGGTCGTATGAAACGCAGCCTTCATCATTGCGTGATTTGTTTACAAGTTCTGTACCGAGAGTTTTTACAGCGTCAATGCTGGCGTTGTCTTTTACTTCGAAAAATGCATTCAGTCTAATCATAATATTGATTTTTTAATAGGGTTGTACAATCGATGGTTTCGTTATAAATTCAACGGCTAAGTTATATATTTTTGTTGAGTTATAAAATTTTTATGCGTTAAATTTATATTTTATTATTTTATCAACTTGTTTTAGAAAGTTATAAAAAAGAAATTGCGGGCAATCAATCGACTGCCCGCAACCAACACAAAAACTAAACTAGACTTAACTAAGCTAATCTAAGGCTCTCACGAGTCCCAAATTATCATGTGCAAAGATAGTCATAATTCTTGAAATAATACCCCCCCCATCTTGAAAAAATGGCTAAGAAGTATGAAAAATATCACAATGTGTGTTAAAATTCTGCTTTAATACTGTTGTTCACCATAATATAGTCCAAAATAGCCATGGCGGTCATGGCTTCAACTACCGGAACTGCACGTGGCAATACGCATGGATCGTGCCGTCCGCGTGCACAGAGCGAGGTCTTGTTGCCGTCCTTGTCTACGGTCGGTTGTTCTTGAAGAATAGTTGCTACAGGCTTGAATGCCACTCTGAAGTATATGTCTTCGCCATTGCTAATACCTCCTTGTATTCCACCGCTATGGTTTGACATTGTGTGTATTGTACCGTTGTCGGAAGTGAAAATATCGTTCTGTTGGCTTCCTCTTGATGTTACACAATCAAAGCCTTCACCTATTTCGAATCCCTTAGCGGCATTAATGCCAAGCATTGCAGCACCGAGTACTGCGTGCAGCTTGCCGAATTCCGGTTCGCCTATGCCCACCGGACAACCTTTCACTACGCATGTTATAATGCCTCCAATTGTGTCGCCGGCCTTCTTCACCTCGCTTATGAGGTGTTCCATCTTTGTGGCAGTGTCGGCATCAGGACATCTTACGATGTTGCTTTCGGTCAATGAGAGGTCATATTTTCTGTAGTCGCGGTCGAGAGCTATGTCGCCCACCTGCGACGTATACGCTGTTATGCTGACGCCAAGTTTTCTCAGTACAAGCTTAGCCAATGCTCCGCCCACGCAACGGCTTATTGTGATGCGTGCCGATGAGCGTCCGCCACCTCTATGGTCGCGTATGCCATACTTGCTTGTGTATGTGAAGTCGGCATGTGATGGGCGGAACACCGAACGCATGTTGTCGTAGTCGTTAGAGTGCTGATTGGTGTTGCGCACTACAAATCCTATTGGGCAGCCGGTTGACTTTCCCTCAAACACACCGCTGAGAAACTCCACTTTGTCCGGTTCGTTGCGCGATGTTGTTATCTTGCTTTGTCCTGGACGTCGGCGGTTGAGTTCTTCCTGAATGAAGTCCATGTCGATGTCTACTCCCGCAGGCATTCCGTCCACAACGCCGCCTATAGCAGGGCCGTGGCTTTCGCCGAATGTGGTCAGCGTGAAAAGGTTTCCAAATGTATTTCGCATAATTAGATTATTTGCTTGGCTTCCGTATTCTTGTCGAAAGCAGGGTTTGTTTTATTCTATATTAGTGGCAGTGTCCGCAGCATCCGCCCTCTTTCGAGTGCTTCTCGTCGTGGTGTCCGCATCCGCCTTCGCCTTTGCAACCACCTTCATTCTCGCATCCGCTGCAGTGGCCACCGCAACCGCCTCCGTTCATATGGTTGAGCAGAGTCTGGATTTCGTCGTTTGTAGCTTCGCGGTTCTCGATAACGTAGCCCTTGAAGTTGAGCTTGTTGCCAGCGAGTGGGTGGTTGAGGTCTACCTTCACCTTGTCAGCACCGATTTCCATAACCTTTGCGATGAAGAAGTTGCCATCCTCGTTCTTGAGAGGAATCTGTGCTCCCTTGAAGATGTTCTTGCTGTCGAAGTGTCCGTCAACGGTGAACATCTCCTTGTTCAGTTCAATTACTCGCTTCGGATCGTATTCGCCAAACGACTTGTCTTTGTCCAATTCGAAGTCAAACTTCTCACCGCGTCCCAGATTCTTCAAGATATCTTCGAAAGCGTCAAGAGCAGTGCCAAAGCCAGTGATGAATACGAAAGGCTGCTCCTGAGTGGTTTCCTCTACGAGGTTACGTTCGCCATTCTCGTTGATAGTGAAAAGCTGATAGTGTGCAGCAATAAGTTTGTTTGTCTCTTTTTCCATTTTTATATTATTTTGTTTTTTATATTATTTCAAACAAATTGCACATAAATAGTGCAAAGATAGTACAAAGATAGTGCAAAGGTACGATATTTTTATTTGATAAATTTCCTTTATATCTTATTTTTATATACTTTTGCAGCATATAATAACAACAAAAATGTTTTTAGAGTTATGAAAAAAGTAAAATTTGTATTGATGGCACTTGTTGCCGCCATTGTTGTTTCATGTGGTACGACACGTACTGTGCCTATTACAGGTCGCAAGCAGAACATCCTTGTATCTGACGAGCAGGTTCTTTCGCTTAGCAATCAGGAATACACCAATTATATGAAGTCTGCCAAGATTTCTACCAATGCCGCCAATACCGCAATGGTGAAACGTGTAGGTCAGAAGCTTGCCACAGCCGTTGAGGCTTATCTCAGCAATCACGGATTGGCATCTGAGATAAATCAGTACAGCTGGGAGTTTAATCTTGTGCAGGACAAGAGCGCCAATGCCTTCTGCATGCCTGGTGGCAAGATTGTGGTTTACGAGGGTCTGTTGCCTTACACTCAGAACGAGGCGTCGCTTGCCATCGTTCTCGGACATGAGATTGCCCACGCCGTGGCAAAGCATTCTGCCGAGCAGATGAGCAAGCAGATAAAGAATCAGTACGGCACCCAGATTCTTGGTTCGGTGCTTAATGCCGCCGGTGTAAGTTCGTCTACCACACAGTTGGCACAGATTATCGCCCAGAAGGGACTGCAGTTCAGAAGCCTTAAGTATTCGCGCGACAACGAGACCGAGGCCGACCGTATGGGACTCATCTTTGCTGCAATGGCAGGCTACGACCCCAATGTGGCAGTAAGTTTCTGGCAGCGTATGTCGCAGGGCAACAACAGCAATCAGAGCGACATGTTCAGCGACCACCCCTCTGACGCCAAGCGTATTGCAGCCATCAAGCAGGAGTTGCCTGAGGCTTTGACCTACTACAATCCGCCAAAGACCACTGTCAAGAAGACAACTTCAACAGCAAAGAAAACTGTACGTAAAACTACAACGAGAAGGAAATAAACTTATTTTCGCTTCGTTTAATCCAATTTTTTGCAGTATCTTTGCATCTCAATTGGAAACAGTGCTTCGGTTCTGTCGCTGCTGTGCGTATGTGCAGGAGAGGAAAGTCCGGGCAGCATAGGGAACCCCACTTCCGAAAGTAGAAGCTGTCGGCGACGGCAGGTGTCGGTAGAAGAAAACAACCGCCACCCCTTCGTGTGTGGTAAGGGTGAGAAGGTGGTGTAAGAGACCACCAGCCGGTGGGCGATCATCGGGCTGTACCATCTGGGGGCTGCAAGTTCATGTATACCATCGTTTGAGGACGTCCCGTCCGATTTCCTTTCGAGGATACGGTGGAGGGTAGAATGCTAGAGACGCAGGGCGACTTGCGTAGTAGATAAATGACAGAAGGCTCTTGCGTCAGTAATGGCGCACGAGAAACGGAACCCGGCTTATAGAGGCACTGTTTCCATTCTTTTTCTTTTTTATTTAATCGATAAACGCTGATTTATCAAATTGATAAACACGGACAATTGGTTTGCTTCGACATTCCGGTTGTCCGTGTTTTCATTTTATGGTCGGAACGGATAGTTTTTTATTCGCATCTTTTGCAAATATTGTTGCCAAAAGTAATAATTGTGAATATTTTTGTGAATTATTTTAGCATAATTACTTGTTTTTGTGCCTATTCGGTGATAAAATCGACATTTTAACAATGTAAAATCTATTAAACGAGATTTTATTAGTAATTTTGCAACACATTTTTAATAAAATAAATATGATCTATAACATAATGTTGTGAAACGTATAGAAAATATTGGTGAAGAGTCACTGATTTCTTTATTGTTTTTACAAATCAAAAAAAGGATAATAATTAATAAACATTTTATAATCAACAATTGAAACAAACAAGATGAGAAGATTTTCCCTATTGCTTGTCTCTCTGATTGTGTTGACTGTACAAACAGCCTTGGCGCAGAATTTCAGCGTCAAGGGAACGGTTGTGTCTGCTGAAGACAATGAGCCGCTGATTGGGGCTCAGTGGAAAAGTACTGGGGATGTTTTTTTTGTTTCATAGTATTTTGTATCTTTGCATTATGAACATGCTTGAACAATTAGCCCATCTAGTTCTTCCCAAAGAAATACTAGACAATTTCGATATCGTCAAGATAGAAACAGA
>OKRS01000222.1_pt1 | contig 44437 bp, 41 predicted proteins | sample 1601191 | NCBI WGS metagenome assembly OKRS01 (sample SAMEA3541509, study PRJEB24748) | human gut metagenome | biome: human gut; feature: human-associated habitat; material: faeces | place: China | collected 2012
TGCACTCGGCAATTTGAAAGCAAGCTTTCATTGCGCTCGTTTGCATTATCTTTGCCATGTCTACCATCGGATTCTCTTGTTTTCTTTTTGCAACACTAAGACAAGTGAATTATTCGACATGACAAACCCCGGACAACTCTCTGTTGCTCAGACACTTAAAAGGTTTAATTTATAATAGTGTTGAGAAATTAAGAGTAAGAATATATGAAAGATATAATAATATTTTTGTTTTCTATTATTTTGTTTAGTTCTTGTATTGCGATAGATCATAAGCCTTTAGGTTATTGGATTCATAATAACACGGAGGACACGTTGCTTATAGATATGACAGAGTCTGATACATTAAATGGTGGAGCACAATGGTTTTTCTCTCCAACTGACACATTATTATTAGACAAAGATGACACTGTTTCTGTATGTATTCACGGTAAGAGGAAAAATATTTTTAGATCTTATTACGTCTTGCCATATTCAAAATCAGGTTCAATTTATCCTTTACCTGATACGTGCTATTTGTATGTAATAAAGTGGAATATTTTTAATCGGTATCCCTTAGAAGAAATTCGAGAAAAAAGATTGTATGAGAGGCGAATTTTGTCTAAGGGTGATTTTGACGGGCATGCATATGAATACAGAAAATAAAGAATGTTATAGAAATATACATAATTATTTGCGCATATTTGAATTATTTGTCGCTTCAAATATTAGTGATTTTGTAGTGGACTCTATGTGGTAATATTATTGTTATGAGCAAGATACAGACACCTGTTATTTTTTCTAATAAAATTGCAGATGCAAGAAATTAATCTTTAAAACAAATCCACAGTGATAACTTATATCATAGATGGTATACAGTTGGTAACAGGGTTGTGCGTAAACATGAAAAACAAGCTGATGCCGTTCTATGACAGAATGATGCTGCGCAAGAGATATATTATCGAAACCATAAACGACATATTGAAGAACACGGTGCAGATTGTACATTCGCGTCACAGGTCTGTAAGCAACTTTATCATGAATCTCATCTCTGCATTAGGAGCGTACTGTTTCTTTGACAACAAGCCCAAGGCTTTGCAAGGGTACTGCATCGAAGACACAAAGCAGCTCACGTTGTTCTAACATTTTAATCCTCTCATTTATTCCTGTTATATAACCCGTGCCTGATGGTACAGGAAGGATATGTGTGCTTAATGTTATCGTTTGACAAATTGCTATGTTATCCCGAACTGGGGTATATAATACTGTATGACATTGGGAAAGAACAAAAGTGAAAGCATGAAAAAGAGGAATCAAAAGCTTTATTTGACTCCACAGTAATCATTAGCAAACAGGAATGTATGCTATTATCCGGTCTACTTTATAAAGAAGTAAACTGACAAGGAAACGCTAATCAAAAATATTACAGATGCTATCATAATTCTTTGCTTTAATAAAAACTTATAGCAAAAGTATGAAATTTTATAATAGAAAACAAGTCTATAGCATAAAAAAGTACGTTTCTATATAATATTTTTCAATATAAAAACATTTTTTACGCTATAGACTTTACTCTTTATCGCTGTTCAAACAGATTAAGACTATTTGCCCTTCCGCAATTCTATAACCACTATTTCGCCGGGACAACCTATCCGGAACGGAACAAAGCCACCCAGTCCGGTACTTACGTTTATAGCCCGCTTGCCTTCATAATACATTCCTCCCCATTCCTTGTAGAGCAAGGATATCGGTGACCAGCCAAAGATTTCCACCTGTCCGGCATGGGTATGGCCGCTAAGAGTAAGCTGTGCACGGGAATGTGGAAGGATGTCTGTACGCCAGCTTGTAGGGTCGTGCTGAAGCATGACCACAAAGGCGTGGTTGGCGTCTATGCCATGAAGGGTTTTCTTTATATCACCCTTGTTAGGCACCTTCACGCTCTTGCCTTCATACTCCATTCCTGCCACGACAATGGAGTCTGTGCCGCGACGCACTACCCTATTTTCATTCATCAACAACTGCCACCCCATCTGCTTCTGCAAATCCATCATTCGCTGGAGATTCGCCTTTCGCGTATTCTCGTCTGCCTCTATATAATAGGCATAATCATGATTGCCCATAATGGAGTATACTCCATCCTTTGCCTTCAGACTGCCAAGAGCTTTCTGATGCGGAAGGAGTTCCGTTGGTCTCATATTCTGCAAGTCTCCCGTAAAGACTATCATGTCTGCCTTTTGGGCATTCATGCTGTCTATAGCCGCATTCAGGACTCCAGCCCTCGTTTCGCCGTATGTCCCCACATGGGCATCGCTAAACTGCACTATCCTATATCCGTCAAACGCCTGTGGCAGATCCTTGGAATAGTAAGTGACGTGGCGAATTTCAAGTTTACTGAAACCTAATGTATAAGCATATATTGACATGCAGGCAAGAATGAAACCACAGAGCAGACCTATCGGGTTTCCCCAGTTTGTCTTTGTCTTATGGTACACACAGTGTCCCCATCCAAGAGCTGAGCATACGACAAATACCAACTTGGGGAGTATCCATACAGTAAGCAGCAACAGATACCAACTCAACAGGTCGAAGTTGTCGGGAGCAAAGTTCTTTGACAGAGCCAGAGATACACTATACACGACTACCAATGTTGTCTGTAGCCACCAACAACAACGCAACGCTCTCCTGTGCAGTCTGCACATGCGGATAAAGCGGCGATCCACATACCAGTCTGTCAATAACACAACCAGTATTATAGGTATAACAATTCTTGCTATCATATCTTCTCTATCCTCTTCTGAATTCTATTTCCTCGCCCCTGCTTGCGCTGTCGAAACAACCTTTATTATAGATGTGGGAACCATTACAGAAGGTATGTTCTACCTTCCAGTTGAAAGAACGGCCTTCAAGCGGACTCCATTTACACTTGCTCTGAATTATATCTTCCGTTACAGTCCACGGAGTGCCATGGCTAACGACAACGAGGTCTGCCTTATAGCCCTTACGTATAAACCCACGTTTGCTTATTTCAAACAGGCGTGCAGGATTATGACACATCAGCTCAACAACCCTTTCTATCGAGAGTACGCCCTCATCGACAAGACCGAGCATAGATACCAACGAGAACTGCAGGATAGGCATTCCTGACATTGCCTTGCAGCAGCCTCCCTGCTTTTCAGACAATTTATGCGGAGCATGGTCTGTGCCGACTACAGCCACCCTGCCATCAGTCAGTGCACGACGCAAGGCGTCACGGTCTTTAGTGCTCTTCACTGCCGGGTTGCACTTTATCCTTGCTCCCACCGTGTTATAATCTTCATCAGAGAACACAAGGTGGGCAACTACAGCCTCTGCCGTTATCCGAGGGAAACAGCAGGCATCTTTAGCGGAAAGCACCCTGTTCTCATCAACGGCTTCAAAGAGTTCCAGCTCCTTCGCTGTAGTTAGATGCGCCACGTGCAGACGGGCATTGTTCTTCTTGGCAAGGCTAACGGCAAGCGACGTTGACCGATAGCAGGCTTCTTCACTGCGTATCTGCGGATGATGCGTTATGTCAGGATCATCACCCCACAGCTGTTTTGCCTTTGCCATATTTTCATTTATAACCTGCGTATCTTCACAATGTGCCATTATCGGAAGCTTTACTTTGCTGAATATCCGCTGCAAAGCCTCCTCATGGTCTACGAGCATATTGCCTGTAGAAGATCCCATAAAGAGCTTTACTCCCGGCACACGGTGCTCGTCAACCCTAAGCAGGTCATCGATATTATCATTTGTAGCACCTATAAAGAAGGAATAGTTCACATGACTTTTCTCCCTGCCCAGAAGGAACTTTTCGTCAAGTGTCTGAAGCGTTGTCGTCTGCGGCTTTGTGTTGGGCATGTCAAAATATGAAGTCACTCCCCCATAGGCTGCTGCACGGCTCTCGCTTTCTATATCAGCTTTTTCCGTCAGTCCTGGCTCACGGAAATGCACATGGTCGTCTATTACTCCAGGCAACAGCCAACAGCCTGTTGCATCCACTGTCTCATCATATACCCCTTCTACATCTATTCCATCAGCAATGATGTCGGCAATGATGCCGTCTTCTATGACTACAGACGCCTTTTCTATGCGTCCTTCATTTACCACTTGGGCTCTTTTTATCAATGTCTTCATAACTTATGCTTAAAAAAAATGTAGGACTGTGCATGTCTTCTACCGACACGTACAATTCTACATTTCATGTTTCTTATTTATATTATCTCTTTATTGCTCAGCATTCCCACTTTCCGGCTGTGCAAGTTCATTAGGTGTAGGAACATCCGTCTGAGGTCCGTTCTGTATCTCAGGCGGAGCAGGCATATCGGGTGTTGCCATACCGTTCATTATATTCTGGTTCTGCTGCGCCTTTTCATAATAATCCTTCACATAAGGGTCATTCTTGAAGTTTGCCGTAGCCTTGCTCATAATGTCTTCTATCCATGGAGCCAGCTCCGGATACCGGTTTCCGGCAGTCATCATAAAGAACACTCCCGGACCGAGGACATTGTCGAAATTCTCTTCAATAAAAGACGTTATCAGCTTGTCTTCCTTCTCTGCAATCTGGCGTGCTTCCTGAGCAAGCCGCGCATTGGTCACATTCTCGTCCTCGCCATTCATTATGGCCTGGCTCTGCTTGTGTCCAAGCTCGTTCATCTGTACGTCAAGCTGATTGTATTTTTCGATAAACTTCGACAGTTTGTCGTTGAGCGGCGTACCACTGACTTTCTGCTGTCCATTGTCTATCTTTATCGTTATGTCTCCATGTTCAAGCACTACAGGCATCAGACTTTCTTCATCCATAAACAGGGTAACAAGCTTTGTCGAGTCGAGAGAACCGCTGAACTGGAACTGTCCATGCACAACGTCACAAGAGTCTATAGTCTTCATATCGCTGTTGCTATAAGCCTTCAGATACAGCATCTTGCCATCCAACATAGAAACATCAGACGTACCTTTTATGTCATAAGAGCCAGCGCATGACATAAATACTGTCATACTGGCAAAAAGGAGAGAGTTTAATAATTTATTCATATACTGTTTTCGTAACACTCTACAAATGTAATGTCTATTATCGATGTACGGAAATATGTTCATGATATTTAAAACATATACCCGTTATTTTAGCTTTTTTTTTGCTCTTTTCTTTTTTCACCTGCCCTATCCCTGGTTTTTACCAAGTTCAGATGATATTCTATGGGTAGAGTAAAGCTGAAGCACTGCCGCTGCAAGCAACAACACGACCCAGTTGTTGTGGATATACTTTATATAGGAGTTGTATCCTTCAATGCCTGACTTCAAGAACAATGGATAGATGATATGGTAAGAGTTCTCTACCATAAACAATGCAGAAAGCACAAAAAGGGCTGCTCCCGTAAGCATTATACGGCGCAAGCGGCGTATAGTAATGTCGGTGCCTGTATATTGCTGCATATACTGCATAGCGGCAAACATTATAGTTCCCGGTGCAAAAGACAATGGGGCAATGGTCTGTTCTCCAAACACATACAATCCTGCCCCGACCACCATAAAGCATGCTCCGACGAGCATGATAATACTCTGTAATTTATTTAGCTGTTTCATTTTCTTCTTCAGGTTTCTCGTCATCACTAAGAACAAATATGTCCTCGTCATTCGCCTTCATCATATAGTTTTCCCTTGCTATTTTAGTGATGGCATGAGGATTACGCCGCAGCTCATTAAGCTTCTGCTCGTCTTGCTCATACTGATTATTGTATTTGTCAATCTGTTCCTGCAGCTCACTTATCTGCAAACTATACTGCGCACGGGTCAGGAAGCTGTTATCGTCAATAACACCCACCAACAAACCACCTATTATAATAACTATCCAATAGCGGTTGTGCGAAATAAAATTCAGAACAGGATTTATCCGACTCATATTTATTTATCTTATTTTTTTCTGTTTTATATGCAAAGGTAGCTTAATTGAGCGAATTTTACATTATCTTTGCAAGAAATTAAGCGAAATTTTATCATATTATGGAAGAATACATAGTTTCGGCAAGAAAATACCGCCCTATGTCATTCGACTCGGTAGTAGGACAGAGTGCTCTGACCACTACGCTGAAGAATGCCGTAAAAAGCGGGAAACTCGCTCATGCATACCTGTTCTGCGGACCTCGCGGAGTGGGAAAAACCACATGTGCCAGAATATTTGCCAAGGCAATAAACTGCCAACACCCTACAGCAGAGGGCGAGGCGTGCAATGAATGTGAGAGTTGCAAGGCTTTCAACGAACAGAGGTCGTACAACATCTTTGAACTTGACGCCGCAAGCAACAACTCCGTCGACAACATCAAGACCCTGATGGAGCAGACACGTATTCCGCCGCAGATTGGACGCTACAAGGTGTTTATCATCGACGAGGTCCACATGCTGAGCACACAGGCTTTCAACGCTTTTCTGAAAACGCTGGAAGAGCCACCGGCACATGTAATCTTCATCCTTGCCACAACAGAGAAGCACAAGATTCTGCCTACCATCCTGTCGCGTTGCCAAATCTACGACTTCGAGCGCATGACGGTACCTTCCATCATTAACCACCTGAAGATGGTGGCACAGAAAGAAGGAATAACCTATGAGGACGAGGCACTGAACGTAATTGCAGAGAAGGCTGACGGCGGTATGCGCGACGCACTCTCCGTGTTCGACCAGGCAGCAAGCTTCTGTCAGGGCAACATCACGTATGCCAAGGTTATAGAGGACCTCAACGTTCTTGACTCCGACAATTATTTCAACATAGTGAACCTGTGTCTTGAGAACAAGGCAGCTGAGGTGATGGTTCTGCTCAACAACATCATTGCAAAGGGCTTTGACGGAGGGAACCTTATAGGCGGCCTCGCCAACCATGTGCGAAATGTACTGATGGCGAAGGACAGCCAGACGATTCCATTACTTGAGGTAAGCGAACAGCAAGCTGCAAAATATAAGGAACAGGCTGCAAAATGCCCTACCAAATTCCTATATAAGGCTCTGAAGATAATGAACGAATGTGACATTAACTACAGGCAGAGCAGCAATAAACGCCTTCTTGTGGAAATAACCCTCATTAGGGTGGCACAGATTACACAACCCGACGACGAAGGTGCCTCTGTGGGGCGTAGCCCCAAGAGATTGAAAAGCCTGTTCAAGAAACTCATAGCAGCTTCGCAGCAAAAGACAGTCCAGCAGGTGGCTGCCGCTGCGGCCCCATTGCAGCAAGGTGAACTTCGTGCTGCAAATGGCGGAGCTATATCCTCACCACAACAAGAGAGCATCAACCCCTCTTCCTCTCAGACGGCTCCACTGTCTGCTCCGTCTGCCACGCCTACCCCTTCCGCCGCTGCACCTAAAGGTCCGGCTCTGAAGCTTGGCAGTATTGGCAAATCATTTGCCAACCTAAGGCGCGGTCCAGAGAAGCCTGTCTATGAAAAAGAGGCAGAAAAGAAACAGACAGGACAGCATGAGACTTTTGATGAAGACATGCTCATACTGCAATGGATGTCAATGTGCAACCGCATGCCAGACACGATGACCGGCACTGCGACAAGACTGAAGAACATAACCCCGGAAATAACAAATTTCCCGGAGATTGAGATTATTGCTGACAACAAGATGCTTCTCGAAGATATACAGAAAATAAAGGGAAGAATACGCAACACTCTCATACAGACTCTCCACAACGATGACATTGAACTCACTCTCCGCCTTGCACGTCCTGAAGAGGTGAAGAAGATTCTGTCTCCAAAAGAACTGTATGAAGAGCTTTGCAACAACAACCCTGCCATAAAAAAACTTGGAGATCTGTTATCTCTCCAGTTTACATAACAACAATAAAAAGGAAAGCGGCACAACAACATATATAAATGTTGCCATACCGCTTTTCTTTATTGTAACCTTACAGACAAATAACTTAATCTTTCTCTACCAGTTCCGTCTGGTCCTTTTTCAGATAGTCCTTGCTTGCATCCACTGCAATGAGCACACGGTCGCTGCCACGGAGATAAGCACCATCATAGGTGAAGTCAGTCACCTTGTTGTCCATCTCACCGACAAATGTCAGCTTTCCGTCAGTAGGATTCATCCACCATACGTTTTTCTTGCTTCCGCTAATCTTTGTCAAGTCGATCTTCATCGGTTTGCCACTATAGTTGTATACGAGCATGAAGTCTGTGCCACGCATTGCTATAACACGGTCGTAGCGTTCGCCATTCTCTCCGGCAATGATGCTTTGGTCGCCCTCTCCCTCTGTATACGGGAAAGCAAGCATCAGCCACTTCAAATACTTCATCTGATTATAGCCAGGGTCTTTCATTGCATCCCACCATGGCTTCTCTGCACCGAAAGAAGAGAGTACTCCAGGACGCATAAACTGCATTACGGAGTTATGCCCATATGTATGTCCGAAAGCTCCTCCGAACACAGCCCAGTAGGCATAACGACGCACGTCATAGTCCATCCAGCGCGGAGCGGAGAAGTCGTGCAGTCCTTGTGGAATGTCCTCATAAGAAGGTTCTCCGTCAATGACCGGTCTGAGAGGTTTCTTCTCGAAGCTCATGTCAACATAGCGCCAGTTGTCCTCCTCTGTATTGTCTTTTATGGTATAGTCACCGTCACCGTTGCGCTGTCCGTAGCGTCGGTGTCCGCTCTGGAACATATTGAAGTCCATCCACTCGCGGTCGTTGAACCATCGTGCAGAAGTTGTTCTGCCACGCGGATGGAAAGTCATGATATGGTTCTTGTCGTATTTCTTTATGGAGCGTGCAAGTGCGTCCCATACCTCTGGCGATTTGTCTCCGAGGATGTCTCCACCAATCATCCATATAATGTTCGGCTTGTTTTTGTATCTTTCTCCGAGAAACTTTCCGTATGCCTCTGCTTTCTTTACGTCCATCTGTCCTATCATAGAGCCCCAGATGCAGTCCATAGCAATATATATGCCGTTTGCTGCCGCACAGTCCACGATATAGTCCATGTGCTCCCAGTATCCGTATACTCCGGGCTTTGACACTTTGCTGAAGTCAAATTCCTTGTTGTTTGCCTGCTGACCATACACGTTGAAAGTAGGTATGGCGTTCAGCACCTGTATCTGCTCCACGTTGTATCCGCAAAGTCTTTCCTTGGTGAGGAAGTAGTCCACCTCGTCGCGGTTCAGTCTTTCCGGCAGCAGCCAAGCCGTATTTCCGAGCCAGAAGAATGCTTTTCCGTTCTCATGCACGAGATAACGTTGGTTTGCCGACACTTTCAGTTTACCGTTGTCCCACGGCTTGTAGATTGCCTTTTTTGCTGCATTCACAGCAGTTGTGGCAAGCAGCATAAGGGCTGCGATAAATAATGTTTTTCTCATTTCCTTTTATTTTATATTTCTGTTTTCTGTTATAATTATCTTACAATTATTTTTTCATTCTCAGCTCCACCGTTTGTCCTTTCTTGGTAGCGATGTCATACAAGTAGGTTTTCTTCAAGGCAGGCATCTGTTCTATTTTTTCGGGGAAGTTTATCTTCTGCCTTACATCCCTCGGTGTCTTGAAGAGAGGATTCTTGTTTTCGCCCTTTGCCTCTTTCAGTCCTTTACCTGCGAGTGGCACAGAGGAGCGTATACGTAGGTTGCCACCGTTTTCCGACTTCACCGTTGCCTTCACGATGTTGTTGTTTTTCCATTCCATGCTTACTTCAAAGCCTCCTCTTGCCTTCAGTCCGCTCACTGAGCCTTCCGTCCATGCGTCGGGCAATGCCGGCAGCAGATAGACAAAGCCATCGTGGCTCTGCAGAAGCATTTCTCCTATGCCTGCCGTACAGCCGAAGTTGCCATCAATTTGGAATGGCGGGTGCGCGTCAAATAGGTTTGGGTATGTACCGCCTTTCTTTTTCTCGTTGCGCACGAGTGTCAGTTGATCGCTAATAAGCTTAAGGGCGTGGTTTCCGTCAAGCAGTCTTGACCACAGACATACTTTCCATCCCATGCTCCATCCTGTAGAGGGGTCGCCTCTATGTATGAGTGAGGTACGTGCTGCCGCCGTCAGCTGTGGTGTACGGAACGGCGATATCTGGTTGCTTGGATAGAGGGCATATAGGTGTGACACGTGGCGATGCTTGTCATCAGGATTGTCCCAATCGTCTTTCCATTCCTGTAGCTGTCCCCATCGTCCGGTCTGCAATGGCAGCATGCCGTCGAGTTTGTTCTGCAGACTGTCGGTAAATGCCTTGTCTTCCTTCTTTCCAAGGATTGCCGATGCATCAATTACGTGGTTGAAGAGGTCATGTATCAGCTCATTGTCCATCGTCACTCCAGCCGCCGTTGTAGCATGATGCGGATGCTCGTTCTCTGGAGAGAGGCTCGGACATATCATCCAGTTGGTGTTGTTCGGGTTCCTCACCATTATCTGGTTGAGGAACCGTGCTGCCTCTTTCATTGTCGGATAAGCATCAGCGAGGAAGGTCTTGTCGCCCGTATACAGATAATGTTCCCACAGATGCTGGCTGAGCCATGCTCCTCCTGTAGGCCAGAGTCCTGACGGTGCCTTGTCTATTGCTCCTGTCACTCTCCACAGGTCTGTATTATGATGCAGCACCCATCCGTCGGCTCCATACATCACCCTTGCCGACTCTCTGCCCGTCTGGCTCACGTCTTTTATGAGTTTGAAGAGCGGTGCATTGAGTTCGCTGAGGTTTGTCAGTTCTGCTGGCCAGTAGTTCATCTCCAGATTTATGTTACATGTATATTTGCTGTCCCACGATGGCAGCATCTTGTCGTTCCATATTCCCTGCAGCGTTGGCGGCTGTGTTCCTGGCTGTGAGGTGCAGATAAGCAGGTACCTGCCAAACTGGAAGTAAGTCTCCACGAGGTGCTCGTCGTTATGCTCCTTGAAGTGTTCTACTCTCCAGTCGGTTGTCTTGCCGGCATACATGTCTTTGCCGAGGTTCAGCTTTACTCTGTCAAACTGTTTTCTGTAGATGTTGTAATGCTTTTCCTTGATAACTTCGAAACTGTTTTTCAGTGCTTCTGCCAGAGTTTTCTCCGATGTCAGGGTGTCGTTGCCACTTATATCGTTGTAGTTCTTGAAATTAGTGGCTATGGTGAGGTATATCGTAGCCTCATCTGCATTTTTTATCTGCAGCACTCCATCGCTGCTTACCACCTGTCCTCCCTTTGTCTGTGCCGTGGCACGTCCAGTAAACTGCACTTTTCCTTTCAGTCCTTCATGCCATCCACTGATGCCGCTAAGCACTATTTCCTTTCCTTCCGATTTTATAGTGACGTCCTGTTGTGGCGACGTCATGTTTGCATTGCAGGTTATCATTCCTGGCTTGCTCGCCGTGAGGTGCACCATTATCACGTTTTCACTCAGCGATGAGATGTACTCACGTTTGTATTTCACTCCGTCCGCCTTGTATGTCATTATTACTCTTGCCGAATCGAGGCTCAACTCACGGTAATACTCCGTGTATTTTCCTGCTCCGGGAAAGCTTACATACAGGTCTCCGAACGGCTGATACGGCATGCCGAGGTTTGTCTTTGCCATAACATGGGCTGTTGCCATATCCTGGGCTTCTTTGTATTTTCCTTTCCACACGAGCTCCCTTACCTTCGGCAGATATTCCTTTGCCTCGGGGTTTGGATTGTTGTTCGGCCGTCCTGCCCATATTGTTTCTTCGTTCAGCTTCAGGCGTTCTGTTGCGGGTGTGCCATACACCATAGCTCCGAGCCTGCTGTTTCCTATCGGCAATGCTTCGGTCCATGTTGCTGCAGGCTTGTCGTACCAAAGCAAATGCTTGTTGCCGTCGCCCAGGCTGGAAGCATGGGCAATTGTCGTTGTCGAGGCAACCGCCATTGCCACGACAGATAATAAAATAGTATTCTTCATCGATAAAGCGTTTTCTGTTTATATATATTATATGACGCAGAAGTTCTGTTTCTGTACTTATTTTAAGTTAACGAGTCGACAAGGAAACATGGAGATTTGTTTTTCGTGATATTGTTGTTTATTTCTTATAAACAAGTAATGCAAATATACTTGTATAGATGCAAAAAAACAGAACTGCGGATGACACGACGTTTCTTTGTCAAGCCATCCGCAGCTGCTTCAATAAAAAATTATCATTCGTATCAGATTAGTGTCATTCCGTATTGCCTGCACTCCTTGCGCATCTCATCGGGCCATATACTTGACTGTATTTCCCCAAGATGTGCCTTGTGCAGCAGTATCAAGCATAGGCGGCTCTGTCCTATTCCTCCGCCGATGCTTTCGGGCAGTTCTCCTGCCAATAGCCGTTTGTGAAAATAGAGTTTCTCCCTCTCCGTCTTTCCCGTTATCTGTAGCTGGTACAGAAGTGCTTTCGGATTTACGCGTATACCCATAGACGAGAGCTCTACGCTTCTTCCAAGCACCGGATACCATATCAGTATGTCACCGTTCAGCCCCCTGTATCCTGGCGCCGTGCCTGTAGTCCAGTCGTCATAGTCGGGCGAGCGTCCGTCATGCGGTTTTCCGTCGGCAAGTTCTCCGCCTATTCCTATCAAGAATACGGCTCCATACTTCTTGCAGATAAGGTCTTCGCGCTCTTTCGCCGTTTTGTCGGGATACATTGCAAGCAGATCTTCGCTGTGCACGAAATGTATTTCTTCGGGCAGGAACGGCTTTATCTCGAAATAGCTCTCGCACACGAGATATTCTGTACGCAAAATTGCTGAATATATTCTGCGTACGATGTTTTTCAGGAATTCCAGATTTCTCTGTCCTTCCTTCATCACCATCTCCCAGTCCCACTGGTCCACGTAGAGCGAGTGCAGGTTGTCCAACTCCTCATCTGCCCGTATGGCGTTCATGTCTGCATACACGCCGTGTCCCGGCTCCACTTTATATTCTGCAAGTGTCAACCTTTTCCATTTCGCCAGCGAGTGTACCACCTCCGCCGTTGCGTCGCCAAGATCCTTTATCGGAAAGCTCACGGGACGCTCCACTCCGTTGAGGTCGTCGTTTATGCCAAGTCCCTTCATTACGAACAGCGGTGCAGTCACTCTTCGGAGCCTCAGCTCCGTTGAAAGGTTCATCTGGAAGAACTCCTTTATCGTCTTTATCCCTTGCTCTGTCTGCTTCATGTCGAGCAGCGGTTTATAATCTATTGGTTTTATCAGATTGCTCATATTCTTCTTGACCTGTTTTGTAAATTGACCGCAAAGGTAATAATACTATATCAAAACGAAAGCTTTTTCAAGATTTTTATTTCCAAAATCCATATTTAGTATCTTTTAAATACAATTTCTGACATTATATCCACATAAAATAGAGAACCAACGTGCTGCGTCTTGCACCTGAGATGCCTCTCCATATTCCTAATAACCTGAGTTCGGGATAAGCGACAGTCGTTTTTCTTGCTATGCCAGATTTCCGATAGGTGCATATCTGCGCTTTCAGAAAATCATCGTCCACGGGGTGTGGCGGACGAACATTCAGCAAGGAGCGCATCATCATCTGCTGCTTCGGCAACGAATCGGGAATTTGCCAATCTGCGTATTCCGTCCGCTCATCGAGCAACATCCGAATAATCGAATGAAGGTTCTTAAATGCCACCGCCTTATTCGCTTTCAGAAATTCAAATGCTTTTTCCATACAGTATGTTTTTGACCGATATGTTCCGCTTCTTGGCAGGGAACGGAACATATCGGTATTGATTATTTATATAATGCTTTTGCCAGTTCTCCCAGTCCATCTGCTCCGGGTAGGTTCGGATAAGCCTTTTTCATCGCTTCGATAAACGCTTCCTGAGTCTTATTCTCTGTCAGCAGTTTTTTCATCGTCTTCAGATAGTCGATTTTAAATTGTACAGCATCCGCTTTCGTTGCGCCACCGTGACCTCCGATGAAAAGTGTAGCTTTTGAATGCAAAGCCTTCTCACTCTCGGCAATCTCCGCATCAATGGCAGTTGGTAAAGACACTTGCAAGTGGCTGACATGTGCTTTGGCTGGTGTCCAATGGGTATAATAGATTTGCTTGCCTATCAGGATGCTTGCACCTGGGAAGTCGGTCGTAGCGCCATGGCTGAACACGAATGGTACGCCAGCCCATGTCATAGTCTTGCCAAAGGCCACTTCTGAAGTCTTGCCCGTAGGCATAGCTGTCAGGGCATCACCAAACGCTTGCGCAAATCCCTTCATCATGCCACCGTAGATTTCACCTTTAGTAAATGCTGGCATTCCTTCGGGCATGACAACATCATAGTGCGCTGTGCCTCCCACGTGATAGTCTGTGATGCGTTGTTCAACGGGCTTGTTGAGTTTGGTGAGATAGGTATCGAACTCTGCCACATTGTCCTTAAAGAGCGGTTGCTCCATCGTTACGAGAGTATTCTTGCCTTCTACGATGTAGCTGGCATCACCCAGCGCATCGTTAGTATAATACACGTGCAGCTTGAAACCATTCAAGTCGTGTGTTTCAAAACGTCCCTTCTGTTGTGCCGAAGCACCGAGAGCCAAAAGGCTCAATGCGATAACTGATAATATCTTTTTCATAATGAAGATGATTTTGATTTATTTTTATATGCCTTTTGAGAAAAAAAACAATTGCTTAATAACCTATGGTAAAACGCTCGAAATGATGTACGGGCTTCTCCAATTCATCAACCATTGCCATTGCATAGTCCTCCACAGAGATATGACTGTTGCCGTCAGCATCTACAATAAGATCATCCTTACCGAGACGGAATATGCCAGTCCGTTCACCCGGTTCCAATGTTCCTGCTGGAGAGAAGAATACCCAATCGATATCATGCTCATTCACCAGCGTGTTTAGGTAAAATTCTCCCAAAGACTTTACACCGCCCATGATGGCTTCAGGTATAGCACCCGAATCGACTACTCTAAGTCCCGGAGCGCAGAACAAAGTCCCTGCACCGCCAACACACAGCAAACGGTTTACCCCCGAAAGCTTTACACCCTCCAATATCAGCGGATAGTTGTGCAACGTTTCTTCATAGATATTCGGATTAGTCCATCCGGGATTGTAGGCACTGATTACTGCATCCTTGCCTTTGCAAGCCTCAATGACAGCTTCTGTGTCTGCCACATTTGCTTTCACCACATTCAGGTTGTCATTCTTGACACCCACTCTTTCAGGATTACGAACGATAGCCGTCACTTTGTGACCCCTGTTCAGCAATTCGTTCAGGATGGCGGTTCCAACAAATCCACTCGCTCCGATTAATGTTACATTTTTCATACGTCTTAAATTCTAATTATTTGTATATCAGCATTGCTTTATAAAAGTATCTTGGTATCTTTTACACTGCAAAGATACAGCATTCTTTTTAATCACACAAGTAGGTACTTAATACTCAATTAGTTACCCCAAGGTAACCTTTGCTGATATTGAGCTGGTTGCGTTCGAGATTTTTTTGAAAAATTTTCGACCTGTACGGTTGAACACCCCCTATCAGCTTGCCATCCGATAGCTTATTTTCCGCTCAGTAATCCATCCTTCCATTTCTCCGTTGATTATTGTTGCAGTAATAATAGCAAGTGCTCCGCTTCCCTTTCTTGACCACGACATGCCATTATGCTTCTGCCGTGTTGCCACGACCAAATCATTTGCCTTCTCTACACGGTTGCTTGAGATGCGCAGCCCCAGTTCATGACGTAGTGCATAACATGTCATGTTCGGCGACTTGCGTTGTATATAACCCTTGAGTTCCTCTATTTTCTTGGGATTCTTGATATGGGAATTCTTCAATGACTCCAGGTACTTGACGGCATTTTCGTATCTTCCCGTCCAAAGTATGGAAAACAAGTCTTTCTTTATCTGTTGCTTCTCGTCTTTTGCTCCCTTTATGCCCATACTGAGGAATTCGTTGCATTTCTTCTCCAGATGGAGCCAGTCGAGCATGACGGTATGCTGCCTGAATCCGAAGTATTTACCGATGTAGTCACGGATACAGTTGGCTCCGTCAGAAAAGAAGACAAGGCGATGGTCTTCCATGAGTTTGTTCTCCATGAGAAAGGCGACGAGCCGTTTGAAGGCTTTGGCCATGCCTATTGCCGTCAATGTGTATTGCCTGTCTTCTGTCTGGACATGTATGACTGTATTCTCAACGAACGACCTGTTCTTCTTGCATTTCCCCTTGCGTCCAGGCTTCTGGAATCTTACGCCGATGTCATCAACGCTGATATAGCAGCATTTCTGAGTACCGTCTTCTATGCCCGAGGTTGAATCATCATATTTCAGCTTTTCCATACGGTTCCTTCCACGGTTGTACTCCGTGATAAGGTGGCGTGCCTGTTTTTCACCTATAACTGCCGGTAATTTTGGATTTAGGACTGATAACGGCAAGGATACGCCTTCTGCTATGATACCACTTTGCTTGTCTATGTCATATGATTCAAGTATGTCCTCTGCCTTGGATTCATAGCTCTCGGACAATGACGCTCCAAACGATTCCACCCAGTCTTCCAGGGTCGAGGTCTTAACGCTGTTACATTCCTCGCGATGGAGGACGCGATTCAGCACGTCCGTTGTGTCACGGTAGCTGAGCCGGGTTACCAGCCGCAGATTTAGTTCGCTGAAAGACCTGCTCCGAAGCCGCTGTTTGGGTTTCAGGCCCTTAGCGGACTTTTTGTCCAAAGCAACGGAGAAAACGCCTATTTCGCAATCTAAGCTTTTCGTCGTTTTACCCGCTTTCTCAAAATCAGGCCCCCTTTTTAGCCTGCTCTAACCAGGCTTGGGTGATTTCCTTACAGATGCCGTTTCGCGCTTTCAGCGCATGACGTTCGTAATCGTCAAACGTCGACATGAATTCGTCGAGGTTCTCCAGATTCAGGTCATCAGGAATTTCCTCTTCAACACGTTTAATAATCTCCCGACCATCGGAGGTCGTTATCTTGGCGAAAAATTCTAATTTTGACTTACCCATGTTCTTTATGTGTTATGATTTATAATAATAACGCAGAATGTGAGATAATATTTCTTCGCTCATCACTTTTCAACCGTACAGGTCGAAATATTTTTCACGCGAGGATTATTCATAGTATTAATCTCCCGCAGCTTTCAGCAGATGAACACAGATGATTTTCTCTGAGGACATGGAGATAAGCATTCTGCACACAGATGTTATTTTTGAACACGAATAAATCGAATCGAACGAATTTTCCATTCGGATCATTGGATTATTCCATCCGCAGAAATTAAACGGATTCTATACTCTAAGTTCATGGACTTTTAAGAGGCGGACAAGCCAATTCTCAACGCCAGACATATATATTTTTAATCTTGGATTTCAAGTTTCTGCTCTTAATCAAGCAAAAGAACCGTTAATGTCTTTCAGAAAACAACACGGCTAAACATCTATAAGACAGATACTTGATAAATAATCCACCCGTTTTGTCTATTAGTAAACCATGAGAAAAACAAAAAAAAATAACTTTGCAGCGAAAACAATTTAAACTTTGGAAAAATAGAACTTATGAAAAAAAACAATCTAACGAAAAAGCTATCTGTGCTTTTAATCGCACTTACATTATTCTGCGCAAACAACGCAGATGCAATGAGCATCATGAAGACATCCGGGAGTCTGGAGTGTGCATATGTGGAATGGCAAACCGTAAGCGGTGCCACACGCTATAATGTATATTATGAACAGACGGGTGGAGAGAAAACAAGAATCGACGACAAGCTCATACGCAGATACCCCGACTATATGCGTGCCGATGCGCTGGGGCTGAAGGCTGGCGAATATCGCCTCACCGTGGATGCGCTGGATGAAAGTGGCAAGACCATCGACTCTGCTACTACAGACTACATGAACGTGAAAGCTAACGTCAGGGAGGGCTTTGCCTTTACTGACGGCAATGTTCCGGGGGCGTACAAGATGGACGGAACACCTAAAGAAGGTGTGCGCATCCTGTATGTGACGAACAATGACATAAACAAAATCACTTGTGAGGTGAAAGACAAGAAAGGGAAAGCCACTACATATACCGGACTTGGAGAGATTCTGACTGCCTACAGCAAAGGGTACGACAAGACTCCGCTCATCATCAGAGTGGTGGGAACTATAACCGATACCGGATATATGGGTATCAAGGACGGCAATTATCTTAATCTGGCAGGATTCAACAACAAGGACCGCAGTCTTGAGAATGTGACAATTGAGGGCGTCGGCAACGATGCTACGCTCTACGGCTTCGGCATTACGATGAAAAGGACAAAGAACATGGAGGTCAGAAATCTGGGCATAATGCTCTTCGGCGACGATGCCGTGTCGCTGGACACAGACAACAGATATATATGGATACACAACACGGACTTCTTCTACGGCAAACCGGGAAAGGACGCTGACCAAGTGAAAGGCGACGGATCGATAGACATAAAATACCGCTCTACCGACATTACCATTTCGTTTAACCATTTCTTTGACAATGGAAAGGTGATGGGATGCGGCGGAGCTACAGGCGAAGACGAGAACCTGCGCATCACTTACCACCACAACTGGTTTGACCATACCGACTCGCGCTGCCCACGACTGCATTTCGTAACAGCACACATCTATAATAATTACTACGACGGCGTGTCTGTATATGGCATTGGAAACACGAGCCGTTCGGCGGCTTTCGTGGAACGCAATTACTTCCGCGAAGTGAAACGCCCTATGATGATTTCCGGACAGGGCACCGACAAATATGACGAGAAGACCGGCACTTATACGCTGAAAGGCACCTTCTCCGGACAAGAAGGCGGCATGACGAAAGCTTTCGACAACATCTTCGTGAACGAAAACACAAAACTGAAGCTCGTATACCAGACTGACAACGCCACACAGTTTGACGCATACAAGGTGGAAAGCCGCGAGGAAAAGGTTCCGGAGGACGTGAAGTCTGTTACAGGAGAATGCGCATATTCAAACTTCGATACCGCTGCAGACATGTATGCATCGCAACCTGATGCCGCAGCTGATGTGCCGGAAACAATCTGCATGTATGCCGGACGCAATGAGGGAGGAGACCTGAAATGGACCTTCAGCAACGAAACCGACGATGAAGACCACGACGTGAATGTAGAGCTGAAATCTGCAATAGTAAACTACAAGCCGCAACTCATAGGCTACCAGGATTCTCCGACTACGTCGGTAAATGCAATCACCATAGGAAACACGAACGGACAAAGGATTTATGACATTACGGGCAGAAAGGTTTCTGCCGGAACAAGAGAACTCAAAATCATTGACAACGGATCAACAAGATACAAGATACTGAAATAGCACTCAATTTTTACTAACAAGAAGAAGAGGGAAACGACTGTACGGCGATATGTACCAACGCCGCATGGGCCATCCCTCTTCTTTACATATATATTTACTTTTCCGCTTTAGCATTCAAGTAGGCAGTCGGCGACATGCCCATCTCTGCCTTGAAACAGCGCGAGAAATATTTCGGATCGTTGAAACCCGTCTTGTAGGCCACCTCCATAATGGAAGTCTCACCGTCATCCATCAGACGCAAGGCTTTCTTTATACGTATCTGACGTATAAACTCTATTGGGGAAAGCCCCGTCAGCTCTTTCATCCTATTATAGTATGCCGTCCGGCTCATTCCAAGATGACGGGCAAAATTCTCCACGGCAAGTCCGTCTTTCGATATGTTGGCTTCGAGATAGCTGATGTTTGCCTGCAGGAAGCTCTTGTCAGCTTCTTCCTTCAAGAATATCTTTTCCTTGTGCTTTATATCTGCCGTGAGTTCATCCACAGTCATAAGCAGACTATACTTACGCTGCAAGGATTTCCTGATACGACTCAGATATACTACGGCATACATCAATGCCATGACGAAACCGAGTATGAGAACCGTCACAATAATCCGGAAATACGGGGTTTCAACAAACCGTGGGGTGACAACAACGGATATCTGTCGACTTGCAGCTCCCCACATGCCAGACTCGTCTGTGGTTTCTACAATGAGACGGTAGTTGCCAGGAGGCAGATTATTGTAGTTTACGGAATGCTGGTTCTCTATCGTATAGTTCCATCCCTCACTATATCCCTCAAGACGGTAACGGAAGCGTATCGGGCTGATACCGCCAAAGTCGAGAGCAGAAACATACAGCGAGAAGCTTCTCCGTTCGGGCGAGACGACAAGTGAATCTATATCGTTGAGCGGACGGATATTCATGTCGTTGGTATACTGGATTCCGGTGAATACGAGTTTGCCGGGGACTGTACTCTTGCCGCAGAGACTGCTGCTGAACGAGAGTATGCCAGTGCGTGTGCCGACGATTATTCTTCCGTCTTTTACCACGGGGGTTGCCTCTGAGAAACTTACCGGCTCGGTGAAGTATGAACGGCCGAAAGTTATCTGCGACTTGCTGCGAGGATTGAATTTCGTAATGCTCTGGTCAGATATGACCCATATGTCGGAACCTACGCATACTGCCGACTTGATTTGGTCGGCTACAGCATCGGACGACAAGGGATAGGTGATGAAATGCAGATTGGAAGAAAGGTAGTCTTTTCCCGCCACTTCGCTTATACCGCTGCCGAAGACACACAGGAAGACCTTGCCGCCACACTCCACGATGTTCATTATGTCGTTTCCCTTCAGACCCCATGATTCTTTACGGAAAGCATTGCTGAACGTTCTGACATGCCTTATGTCGCAGACATCTGCCGATACAAGCCCGTTGGTCGTGCCAACGAGCAGGATATCCTGCTGCGGTTCATAGAAGCATCTCACCTTGATGTCAGCCGCAAAGCCCTTTACCCTGCCGAATGTCCATTTCCCGTTGTTCTCCTTTGCCATAAGTATTCCAGAACCATATGTGCCCAACCATATCCTTTTTCTTTTGTCCTGATATATGGCATATATGGAGTCGCTGCAAAGGCTGGACTTATCATTACGGTCGTGCAGGAAGTGTTTCACCTTATAGCCGTCGGTCCCGTCTCGTTTTTCCAGCAGATACAGTCCGTCGCCTTTTGTACCTATCCATATCCTGCCCTTGCTGTCTGTCATGAACGAATATGCCGGCTGCCGGAAGAAGGCGACAGGAGCAGTACCTGTCTGACCCGTATGCCACAAGTATTTCTCCACCCCATTCCAGGAAGTCTTGTAGAGGGAAAGCGAACGGTCTGATGCCCATACCCTTCCCCATGTGTCAAGTCCCAACATCCTGCATTCCTGTCTGTTGGGGTTATTGTAAAAGAGAAAGTTGTCGGGATGGAATGAAACGCAAAAAGCCTGATGCTTCTGGAAGACCCACAGATTCTTGTTATGGTCAACCAGATATTTGGATATCTCATTGGGACGGAAGTCAATGGGTGTGGCTGAAGCGTAATAGCGGCAGGGACGCAGCACACGTGCTTGCTCATCATAAAAGGAGAGTTCGCCCTGTTGCGGCTTGACGATAACCAGCCCATATGCATTCTCATATATAAGCTGAGGATTCTTCATCTTTTTACTGCTCGTCTGCCTGAAGGAAGAAAGGAGAGACATTCTGCCACTTCTGCCATCAAAGACCTCTACGTTGTTGGAGTTAGGGAAAGACCACACCCTGCCCTTGGAGTCTTTGTACAGATAGTCCGACGGGGTGGCGCTCAAGGCATATTGTCTGCCACTTGAGCCATCCATGGAGTATACTCCCTTGCTCGTGGCAAAATACAATTTTCCGTCTGCATATACCACGCTGTTTACATTGCCTTTTATATTGGTCCCGTCCGACAATGTCCTATGTCTGTTCCCCAAAATAAGTACCGTGAAGCCGTTTTCCGCTACGAGCCATGTACGGTTTTTATTGCTGACAACATATCTGAATTTTCCTCTGATACGGTTTCTGCCTTTATACTGAGATACCGCCTTGTCTGTCAGTATCCACTCCCTGCCTATACTGTCTTGAGCCACTCCGTATATTTCTTTGCTCATTCCAAGCATACGACTCCCGGCATTCATGAGTATGCAGCCTTGAAACGGAGAGTTGTCGACAAGACGCAGACAACTGTTGTCCTTGAACACTATCCATGTTACACCTTTTTTCATAAGGCTTATTTTCTTCACCTTTTTCTCCCTTATGGCTGGAAGCTTTGCGTGCATATTTATAAAGGAACTCTCTTTTGCATCAAACAGATACAAATTATTGTCGGAAGACAAGCACCACAGGTTTCCGTTACGAGTTTTCTTAATGTTGAAGATTCTGTTGGAGGATATCGTGCCGCAGGAATTCTGCACCGGCTTGAATGTATTATAGTTGTATCCGTCGTAACGAACGAGTCCGTTCCATGTGGCAAACCACATGAACCCATCCTCGTCTTGCACGGCATTAGACATATGGGCCTCAAGCAATCCGTTAGCTGAAGCGAAGTCGTGTATACGACAGAAAAAGTCTGTTGCTGCCGACCTGATTGCGACAAGAAGCAGAAACGCCAGCAGCAAAGCAGCTTTATATCTTTTAAACATAATATGACTCTATTGTATTCAGATGATTTTCAAACCGAATTCCACAACACTATAATACATTATTATATAAGCGACTCAGAACAGAAAATATTGTCCATACGTTGCCTTGCCGGAAGATTCACTCAACCCTGTGTTGCAATAAACTTAAACAAATCTTCAACAGACATGGCAAAGTTACAAATAAAACAAGAGAAATACATCTATCTGGAATATTATTTTTTAAGTTTGCCCGACTTTCAAAAATTAATTGATGGTAGGCAGCCAAGAAAAGATTATCGACATTTCTTTTGATGAATCGGAATAAAAACACTACCTTTACACCGTGATTACAAGATGAAAACCATTTAACCACAAGACGGTCATCAGGTCGTTTGATGTATTTTTACTGCTAATGACCGATTTAGGTTAAACTGAAAAAACAGAACTATCATGGATAATAACGACAACTATTTTTACAAAAAGAGAAACCAAGGAACGGATACAAAGAAACTGGTGCTTATCATAGCAGGCGTTATCATCGGAACGGTGCTTGTATTCCTGTCGGGATGCTTCTTCATGATGATGATGGACAGGTACAAGGTGCATGACAACGATCGCCTCACGGCTTGCGACTCTGTACGCAGCAAAGAACGATACGTGGCAAACGATGGGGCGCAGGATGAGAACGCCGAGGCTGCTGAAGAACAACAGCAGACGATGGCTGACGACGATGCAGAGAAGGTGCGCCGCACGCTTGCCGAAGCATCTTACGTGAAATACGAAAACGGACGATTCGGATATTCAGCATCATACCCCAGCTGCTTCAGGATGGAGATGGAGTCGGAAAACGGCGACGGAATGAGGCTCTCCATGGGACACGGCATCAGCATGAACATCTACGGATTCTACAACGTGAACGAGAAAACGATAAGGGACTTGTTTGAGGAGGACAGGGGCAACGCCACCTACTCGGTACAGAAAAAGAACTGGTATGTGGTGAGTGGCTTCCTGCACGACGACATGATATTCTGGAAGAAGGTGGTGCTGATGAACAACTTTGAGGACATGGAGGTGTTCGTCACGCTCAACATCACCTTTCCGGGAAGGATGAAGGATGCCGTCAACAGCCTCATAGAGTATGAAAACAAGCACTTTAAATAAATGCGGAGAACAAAAGTAGTTTTCCACTACATAAATGTACGAGCTTCTTTATATATAATCCTTAATTCCGCAACCCCAGATATCAAAAACATTACAGACTACGGATTTTAGGATAATAAGGAAAAAGAAATGGAGTGGACTATGATGCCACTCCATTTCTCTTATTGGATACTTTCCTGTCACACCAAAGGGGGGACGGGAGACGTTAATTGTTTACTGAACCTCCGACGATGTCAAGCAGCTCATTGGTGATGGCCTGCTGACGACTCTTGTTGTACTGCAGATTGAGCACGCGGAGCAGCTCGTCGGCATTGTCGGTCGCCGTCTGCATGGCTACCATTCTGGCGGCATGCTCGGAAGCATTGCTGTCGAGAAGCGCCGTATAGAGCATCAGATGGGCGAGCTTGGGGATGAGGGTCTTGAGCACGGTGTCCATGTCGGGCTCCACGATGAAATTATCGTTGAGCGGCTTCGACTCCACCTTTTTCTTCTCCTCTTCCTTGGCATTCTTCCTCAGATATTCCTGCATCTCGGGAGTGACGGTCTTGTGGCTGAGGTCACGGTCGTTGTCCTGACCGATGGCTTCATTTACGTCGATAGGCAGGAAAGTCTTGCGCTGCAAGATCTGCGAGCCTGCACTCTTGAAGTGGTGATAGATAAGCTCTATGCGGTCTATCTCACCTTTCAGGAACTTCTCGCCGAGTTCACGGGCTATGTCGATGCATTGCGCCACATTTGGCTTGTCGGCAAGCTCCGTGAAGTCACCGGCACTCTCCAGCCCCATCTTCTGCACCTGTTCGGCAATTTTTCTGCCTACGGGATAGACGAGGATGTTTTCCTTGCCAAGTGCGGAATATTCTTCCACTGCGGCATGGAGCATCTTCGTCACGTTGGCGTTGAAGCCGCCGCAGAGGCTGCTGTTAGAAGAATAGACTACGAATGCCACATGCTTTACAGGACGAACCTCACTGAAAACGGTGTGAGCATCAGCCTCGCTTGCAAGGAATGAACGGAGGATACGCTCCAGCATGTTCTCATACGGAAGCATGTTCTCTATCATCTGCTGAGCATGGTGCAGCTTGGAAGAAGCCACCATCTTCATGGCACTCGTTATCTTGCGGGTGCTGTTTACTGAGGCAATCCTGCCTTTGATTTCTTTCAGTGAAGGCATAGGCTATCAGCTTTTATACTGTCCGGCTATGTCCGCCATCACCTCTTCGATGGTGTGGCAAACTTCGTCGTTGATGACACCGGAAGTAAGAACGTCTATTACATCTTCTTTATGAGCCGTGCGAAGCTTGTCGAGGAATGAGGTCTGACACTCACGCACCTTCTCTACCGGCACGTCGCGCATCAGTCCGTGTGTTCCGCAATAGAGCATTGCCACCTGCTCGCCAACTGGCATCGGGCTGTACTGTGGCTGGATAAGAAGCTGGTTGTTCTTACGTCCACGGTCCAGCGTCATGGCTGTCACGGCATCCATATCACTTGAAAACTTGGAGAAGGACTCAAGCTCACGATACTGAGCCATGTCAATCTTCAATGTTCCGGCTACCTTCTTCATACTCTTGATCTGAGCAGAACCACCCACACGGCTCACGGAGATACCTACGTTGATGGCAGGACGGAAGCCCTGGTTGAAGAGGTCGCTCTCAAGATATATCTGTCCGTCGGTAATGGAAATCACGTTCGTCGGGATATATGCGGAAACGTCACCAGCCTGCGTCTCGATGATTGGCAGGGCGGTGAGCGAACCACCACCCTTTACGTGACCCTTCATGCACTCCGGCAGATCGTTCATCTGCTCGGCAACTTCCTGCTGGTCGTTGATTCGTGCGGCACGCTCAAGAAGACGGCTGTGCAGATAGAACACGTCGCCAGGATAAGCCTCACGTCCGGAAGGACGACGAAGAATCAACGACACCTCACGGTAGGCTACAGCCTGCTTTGAGAGGTCGTCATAAACGACGAGCGCCGAATAGCCACGGTCGCGGAAATACTCGCCGATGGCGGCACCTGCGAACGGGGCGTAATACTGCATGGCTGCAGGGTCGGCGGCTGTAGCTGCCACGATGATGGTATATGGCAGGGCGCCATGCTCCTTCAGGTTGGAAACGAGGGCGGCTACTGTGGAAGCCTTCTGACCTATGGCTACATAGATACAGTATACGGGCTTGCCGGCATCGTAGAAGCTCTTCTGGTTGATGATGGTGTCGATGGCAATGGCTGTCTTTCCAGTCTGGCGGTCGCCGATGATAAGCTCACGCTGGCCTCGGCCGATAGGAATCATGGAGTCGACGGCCTTCAGTCCGGTCTGCAACGGCTCCTTTACCGGCTGGCGGTAGATTACTCCTGGGGCCTTGCGGTCGAGCGGCATCTCGAATGACTCGGTGAGGTCAAGGTCTCCCTTGCCGTCGATGGCCTGTCCCAACGGGTTGATGACACGACCGAGCATATTGTCGTTAACGCGGATTGACGCAATACGTTTTGTACGCTTCACAACCATGCCTTCCTTGATGCCGTCGGTGGAACCCAGAAGCACACAACCTACATTGTCTTCCTCAAGGTTCATGACGATTGCCATAGTACCGTTCTCAAACTCCAGGAGCTCGTTGGCTTCGGCATTGCGCAGTCCGTAGATGCGCGCCACACCATCGCTCACCTGAAGCACGGTGCCCACCTCGTCGAACTGCTCGCCATTGCTGATTCCTTTCAGTTGTTCGAGAAGCACCTGGGATACTTCGCTTGGTTTAATTTTATCTGACATATTTATCTTTTTTATTATTTAAGATTCGACAAGATGGTGCTGAGCTGGCGCTTTACGCTGGCATCGAGACGGTAGGTGTCGTACTCCAGCACGAAACCTCCGATGAGGTCTTCGTCGACGCTGGTCGAAAACTCTACCTTTCCATTTGTCTTACTCTCCACTAACTTCCGCAGCTTGGACTCCGTTTCGGGGCTCAGGGCTGCGGCAGTTGAAAGTTTAGCCTGAATCAAGTTGTTCTGCTCCCTATATTGGGTTACGAACGAGTTTGCGATGAATTGCATGATGCCTGCCCTACCCTCTTTCAGCACGAGCTGTATGAAACGGCGGGTCAGATCGCACTTTGTGCTTCCGGTAGCAGCAATGAGCAATGTCTCTTTCTGCTCCTCCGAAAGCATAGGATTTGCTATGGTGACACTCAGTTCGGGCACATTAATGTATTCTGCGGCGAGAGTCTGCATGTCAGCATAGACCTGCTCAGACTGCTTCTCCTGGTTGCTTGCCTTGAGCAAGGCTCGAGCGTATCTTACCGATATCAATCCTAAATCCATCCTGTTTATTTATTTAAGTTCACTTCATTCAGCATAAGATCTATGTAGTCCATCTGTGCCTTGTCGGTGTCGAGCTTCTTTCTCAAAATCTTCTCTGACACCTCAACGCTCAACATGGCTACTTGCTTGCGAATATCGCTGATGGCAGACTGCTTCTGCGCCTCAATCTCGGCTTTCGCCTCGTTGATGATGCGTGCACTCTCCTCTCTTGCTTTATCCTGGGCTTTCTCCACAATAGCGTCACGTGTGGCAGCAGCCTCCTTGAGTATGGTGGCCTGCTTCTCACGTGCTTCCTGAAGGATTGCCTCACTCTCTTGCTTGATGTTGTCGAGCTTCAAGGAAGCCTCGTGGGCTTTCTTCAGGCTCTCGTCGATGTAGTTCTTACGCTTCTCAACCATACCCGTTATTGCAGGGAAGGCAAATTTGGCGAGGACGAAGAATACTACAAGGAATGCAAGAAGCATCCAGAAGAGCAATCCTAAGTCAGGAGTCAATATTGATGGCAAACTTGATAAATCCATTTGCGTTAATTTACTAACACCTCTTTATAATAACTTTCTCTCTGAAAAAGTTTATCCGATAAGGAAGGCACAAGCTACGATAGCGAACAATGCACAACCCTCTACGAAAGCAGATGTAAGAATCATGTTTGTCTGGATTTTGCCAGATGCCTCCGGCTGACGAGCAATAGCGTCCATAGCGCTGCTACCGATCTTACCAATTCCCAAACCTGCGCCAATTACTGCGATACCTGCGCCTAAGCTGCAGCCCAGCTGTGCCAGACCTTCAGCAGCCAAAAGTGATGAAATAATCATAATTCCTTAAATTTAAATTTGTTATTAATTTTTTGTTTATTCTCTTGTTTAACTATATAATGCTTTTTATGCCACTACAGCATAACTTTACTCTGCCTCTTCCTCCTTGTGGGCAAGTCCGATGAAGACTGCACTCAGGAGAGTGAAGACGTATGCCTGCACGAAAGCCACAAGCAGCTCAAGGGCGTTCATGAAGAGCATCATGATACCGCTCACGAAGTTGAGACCTATGCCATAGCCTACTCCCATCGACCATCCGAGGAATATCACACAGGTGAAGCTCAGTATGATGGCATGACCTGCCATCATGTTGGCAAAGAGACGGACCATCAGGGCAAACGGCTTGGTGAACACTCCGAAGAACTCTATCACCGGCATGAGTGGTATGGGATATGCCTTCAGGAACACCGGCACTTCGGGCCAGAAGATATCCTTCCAGTACTCCTTATTTCCGAAAAGGTTGATGGCAACCATTGAACAGAAAGCAAGGAAGAATGTGATGTTGATGTTTCCTGTCACATTGGCACCACCCGGAAATACCGGAATAAGACCAAGAAGGTTGGTGGTCAGGATGAAGAAGAACACCGTGAGCAGATAAGGAGCGTAGGGGCGGAAATGCTTCTCGCCGATTGACGCCTTTGCCACATCTTCGTAAATCATCATCACGAACATCTCCATCATACCGACGAATCCGCCTGGCGCTTCGCTCTTCTCGTCGCGCTTCTTGTACCAGCGGGCACAGGATAGGAACACGGCTAACATGACGAAGACCACTATCCATATCTGAGCTACGGTCTTGGTAATACTTAGATCGAGCGGACGTTCCGTCGTGCCGTCGGGCATCTTCTCGTAAATCTTGCCATGATGGGCTTCGTCAAAGAAGAATGGCTCGGGAAGACTTTCTGCCGTTCCGACGAACCAGTCGCCTGTAGCGGAATTCCGCACGATGATCGGCAGCGGAATGCTCAAGTGTTTCCCCTCATAAGTGGCGATGTGCCACTCGTAAGAGTCGGAAAGGTGCTCAAGCACGACTTTCGGTATGTCGAGCCCCTCATTCTTCTCTCCCTCACCGTTTCCTGCAAAAGCCAGCAGCGGCATAAGGGCAAAAGCTACGAGGAATAATAATGACCTTAATCGTTTCATATAAAAATGTTTATTTTTCTTTGTCACACTTGGCGTGAGAATTCAACACACGAGTGAAGAACACAGAATGGTGAATAAGAAATACAAAATAGAACGACATGAATACCGCGCAGTAAGGGAGCATCGCATCGCGTCCTTCTGCAAGATAGCACCCTGTGAGGGTGAGCAAGGCGAGGAGCATGCGTATGCCGGTTGCTGCGGTGAAGAAATTGTGCAGATTCTCGATGTCGTGCTGTGCTACACAGCGCAATACCAAAGCCTCTACGATGCAGACAGTCAGAGAGAAGATGTCGGTCACGATCATTGGCACGATCAAGTTCCACTCCGGAACCCACATGGAAAGAGCTACGACTATAAGCGAAAGGACTACTGTTGTCAGCACTCCCTGCACGGCATAACGCCGACATGCTTTTTCCACAATTCTTGTATTCAACATATATTATGTAAGCTTTTATTAAAGTTCAACACAAATATTTACTTTATTCTTCTGTACTTCCACGAAACCCATCGAGACGTCGAGCTCGTGTGTTCCTTCTGAATCGTGATATATCACCCGCCCTTTCTCAAGTGTGGAAATGATGGGAGCGTGGTTTACAAGAATCTCGAACTGTCCAACGGTGCCGGGCACGACGACTCTATCCACCTGTCCCTCATACTCCACTTTTTCGGGAGAGACTATTTTCAATTCTAAACCCATATTGCAACGTTTTAGCCTTTAGCCCTTAGCGGCCTCAAGCAGTTTCTTACCCTTCTCTATGGCGTCTTCGATGGTTCCAACATTGAGGAATGCCTGCTCTGGCAGGTCGTCTACCTTTCCGTCGAGAATCATGTTGAAGCCCTTGATAGTTTCTTCGATAGGAACCATAATGCCTGGTATGCCGGTAAACTGCTCGGCAACGGTGAACGGCTGGGAGAGGAAACGCTGTACTCGACGTGCACGGTTTACGGTGAGCTTGTCTTCGTCAGACAACTCGTCCATACCGAGGATGGCGATGATGTCCTGAAGTTCCTTGTAGCGTTGCAGGATTTCCTTTACACGCTGTGCACACTCGTAATGCTCCTTGCCCACAATCAGCGGGTCGAGAATACGGCTGGTTGAACCCAGCGGGTCAACAGCCGGATAGATTCCGAGCTCTGCAATCTTACGGCTAAGCTCTGTCGTGGCGTCGAGGTGGGTGAAGGTTGTGGCTGGAGCCGGGTCGGTAAGGTCATCGGCAGGCACGTAAACTGCCTGTACTGACGTAATAGAACCTTTCTTTGTTGAAGTGATTCGCTCCTGCATGGTTCCCATCTCACTTGCCAATGTAGGCTGGTAACCTACGGCAGACGGCATACGGCCGAGAAGCGCTGAAACCTCTGAACCTGCCTGAGTGAAACGGAAGATGTTGTCGATGAAGAACATAATATCAGCAGCTTCACCGTCCTTGCCTCCGTGATCGCGGAACTCCTCAGCAACAGTAAGTCCAGAGAGTGCCACAGAAGCACGTGCGCCTGGTGGCTCGTTCATCTGTCCGTAAACGAGGGTTGCCTGGCTCTTCTGCAGCTCTTCCTTGTCGATAAGACTGAGGTCCCATTTGCCCTCTTCCATTGCCTCCTTGAACTTCTCGCCATAGCGGATTACGCCTGACTCGAGCATGTCTCGTATAAGGTCGTTACCCTCACGTGTACGCTCTCCTACTCCGGCAAATACCGAGTATCCGTTGTGTCCCTTTGCAATGTTATTGATAAGCTCCATGATAAGCACGGTCTTTCCTACTCCGGCACCACCGAAGAGTCCGATCTTACCACCTTTCATATAAGGTTCCAGAAGGTCGATGACCTTGATTCCCGTGGCGAGCATCTCTTTCTGTGTGGAGAGTTCCTCAAACTTAGGTGCCTCGCGGTGTATCGGATAAGCGCCTTTCATGTCGAGGGGTTCCATACCATCAATAGGCTGTCCGATGACGTTCATCATACGGCCCTTAATCTGCTCACCGGCCGGCATAAGGATTGGCGAACCTGTGGAAACCACTTCGAGTCCTCTCTGCAAGCCATCTGTATTGTCCATAGCCACTGTGCGCACAGTGTCTTCTCCGATGTGCTGCTGAACCTCAACAATGAGTTCGCGGCCATCGGTACGCTTCACTTTCAACGCATCGTGGATTTTTGGCAACACCTTCTCAGCGCTCTCGCCCTTGGTATCGAAATATACGTCGATTACCGGGCCTACAATCTGAGAAATACGACCAATTATTTGTGACATATCTTTTATGTTTTTTAAATATTAAATCTACACTTTCAACTGAATGCACGGAAGTTAACCATAGACTGCTCTATATAGGAAGATAATCATTGATTTGTTCTTTCAACAGAATTTATCATAGATGTTCTTTCACGGAGTTAATCATAGATCGCTCTTTCATGTTTATCAGATTCTTCTTGAGGCTTTATATCTGCCTTTGCTTTTCGGACTTTACAAAAACGAGTGCTTGAGGCACCTTGTTTCTTAAATCCGATGCAAAAATAACAAATATATTTAATCCTTCAATATTTTAACGCAATAATTATCATTATATTTTCCTATTTGTGCTACTTTTCAAGATTATTTTCCATAAAACAACCTTTTAGGAGGCTTATTGCAGTAAAAAATATTGAAGGATTAAGACTCTCGTCCTATATAGACAACTATATTAGATGCTCAGTTCATCGAGTACGGTGATGAGTTTCTTGTCAAACGGTTTGTCTGAACGTATGGCATCGGTGAACGGTACATAGACAATCTCGTTGTTTCTCACACCTACCATCAGGTTTCTCTGTCCCTGCATGATTGCTTCTATTGCTCCCACACCTGTGCGGCTTGCCAGGATGCGGTCGTGTGCCGAAGGACTTCCTCCGCGCTGCAGGTGTCCGAGGATTGAGACGCGTACGTTGTAGTCTGGGAACTCCTTGCGTACACGGTCAGCATAGTAGAGGGCGCCGCACTTTGGGCTTTCGCTGACGATGACGATACTGCTTCGCTTACTCTTGCGTATTCCACGCTCCATGAAGCGTGTCAACTGGTCGACGTCGGTGGAGTCTTCCGGTATGATGGCTGCTTCAGCACCGCTGGCAATGGCACTGTTCTGGGCAAGGAAGCCTGCGTCGCGTCCCATCACTTCAATAAAGAATATTCGCTCGTGACTTACAGCCGTGTCACGAATACGGTCTACACACTCTACGATGGTGTTCAGTGTGGTATCGTAACCAATGGTGGAGTCTGTGCCGTAGAGGTCGTTGTCGATGGTACCAGGCAGACCGATGCAGCATACGTCGTGCTCTTCGGCAAAGAGTCTGGCACCTGTCAACGAGCCGTTACCTCCAATTACGACAAGGGCATCGATTTTGTTAGCCACCATGTTCTCGTAGGCTTTCTTCCTTCCTTCAACAGTTTCGAAATCCTTGCTTCTTGCCGTACGCAGGATTGTACCTCCACGGTTGATGATTCCGCTTACATTCTCTGTAGTAAAATCTTTGATTTCATTGTTAATAAGTCCGTCGTATCCCCTGAAAATACCTTTAATTTTGAAGCCGTTACTTATTCCGGCACGGGTTACCGCACGAATAGCGGCATTCATTCCTGGAGCGTCACCTCCTGAGGTGAGTACACCAATTGTCTTAATTTTCATACTTAATCGTTATACCTATTAAATATATTCTATAATAATTGCAATATTCTATACAATAGAGTAATTCACTTTATCATGACTGTGCCGTCATTGCCCACATCACGATGAGTCCCAAGACCCACGCTACGACGGACATCAGACCGGCATTCTTGAAATACCATCCCACATGGATGCGCTCCATCTTCATCAGCGCAAGTCCGCTGAGCGAACCAAGGAGCAGGAAGTTTCCTCCCATGGCGGAACTGTAGGCAAGTATCTTCCAATACATTCCGTTACGAGTGAAGTTCTGCAAATAGTCGGCATCGAGCGACATTGTCAGATGCCCCATATCCACAATGCCATGGAGCGAGATGAAGCTTATCGCCGTGGCAAAGGTGTCGAGCACGGAGCTGCACAAACCGGAGAGTCCGGCAAGAATCCATACGTTGTGTATGTCTCTGTCACACCAGGAAGTGAGGTTCGTCATCAGTCCGGACTCCACTGCCACTCCCATGGCGAGCATCATGCCGAGCACGAAGAGCACCATCTGTATGACTCCATACTGCAGGACTCTTGGCACGCGACGGTTTATCATCTTGTCGACATCCATCAGCTTGCGGTTGAATATTTCGTTCACCACCCACAGCAGCGAAAGTACACAAAGTGCTCCGAGGAAGGGGCTGAGTTTCGTTATATTATGGAAGGTAGGAATAAACCACAGTCCACCGATACCTACAAAGAGCATAAGCATTCTCTGCCAGCGGTTCAGGCTGGTGTCGTCACCTCTGTATGGCAGGGCAAAACCCTGAGTCTCCACTCTCTCCGGCAACATTCTGCCAAGCCACCACACGGGCAGCACACAGGAGAGGATGCACGGCACGGCAAGACAGGTGGAGAAGTTGGAAGCATCCACTGCCCCCATGTTCCAGAGCACCAGTCCTATAGGGTCTCCAATGACGGTCAGTGCACCTCCGCAGTTTGCCGCCAACACGATGGCACTTCCGTAGACCATCCTCTGTCTTCTGTTCGCCACTATCTTGTGCATGATGACAAGCATCATGGTTGTTGTTGTAAGATTGTCGAGGTTGGCGGAGATGATGAAGGTAATGATTGTAATGACCCACAGCATCTTCTTGCTGCTCCTTGTGCGCAGTATCTCTGTCACAAAGTCGAAGCACCCGTTGTTGTTCAGGATTTCCACTATCGTCATTGTGGCAAGCAGGAAGAGACATATTTCCGCTCCTTTACCCACATAACCGAGAAAGACGTGTTGTGAGATGAAATATTTAACGTTCTCCGCATCCGGCTGTGCTCCCCCAAGGAAGTTAAAATATTCTTTTGGATGCATGGCCCAAACAAAATCTGCTCCATAGCAAATATATAGAACCCAACCGACTGCTCCGGCAAACATCGCCACAGCAGCTCTGTTTACCTTCGTCAATTGTCCTGTTGCTATCAGGATGTAACACATTAATAATATAAATAATATTACAAGGGCCATAAATGAACTTCTTAAATATTCAGCGGCAAAATTACGAAAAATTATTTAATGACAAAGTAAATGCTTACATATTTTATTAGGTTTAACGTCATTTTAAAATGTGCTTTGATTCTTATCAAGTAAAAAAACGAGAAACTGTCAGATAGGGTTGACAGAATGTCATAAAGAGACAATAAAATATTAATCAAGCAACAAGCATAACAACAACACATTTTCAACTAAGCATAACAACATTCAAGCTACTAAGCAAACAAATGTTAACCATAAAATCTCATATCGAAGAAAGTATGTTATTTCTCTATTAACGCCTATCTTATGTCTATTTCATTTTGAGACATGCGTACATTATTATTATATTTGCAACCGAATCAATAATAAAACAAATATGAACAGATTGCTTATTTCTATGTTTTTGGCAACTTTCTCGACAAACGCCTTTTGCCAGTCTGCCCACCAGTGGACACTTCAGAAGTGCATAGACTATGCCATTGCCAACAACATTTCACTGAAAAAAAAATCACTCACCATGCAGAGTGCCACCGAAGACGTGAAACAGGCAAAGGCAGAGCTACTGCCATCGCTGAATGCCTCCACGACTCAATCACTTAGTTTCCGTCCGTGGCCCAACGAAACAACGAGCATGGTAAGCAACGGTACAGTGCAACATAGCGTGGACAAATGGTCATACAACGGCACCTACGGAATCAACGCCAACTGGACAGTATGGAACGGAAACAAGAACCACAACACACTGAAGCTCAACAAGCTTACAGCCGAGCAAGCTGTCAGCGATTCTGCCATTACTGCAAAATCCATAGAGGAGCAGATTACACAGCTCTATGTGCAGATTCTATATACAGCAGAGGCCATAAAAGTAAACAAATACTCCTACGAAACAAGCCTTGCCAATGAAAAACGCGGCGAGGAGATGGTGAAGGTGGGAAAGATGTCGAAAGCCGATCTTGCACAGCTCTCTGCACAGACGGCTACAGACAAATACGGCATAGTGGAGACGGAGAGCAATCTTGCAAAATACAAGTCGCAACTGAAACAGCTACTCGAGATAACCGGCGAGACACCGTTCAACGTGGCTGTGCCAGCATCATCAGACTCGGAGGCAACAGCATCTATACCCGGACTCACGGCAGTCTACGACAACGCCATAACAAACAGACCGGAGATAGTATACAGCCAGCTTGGCATAAAGCAGAGCAACCTTAACATCGCCATAGCAAAGGCAGGATGGATGCCTACGGTGAGCATTACGGGCTCCGCCATGACAAGTTCTTCGTCGATGAACGACAACTCATGGGGCAACCAGATAAAGACAAACTTCGACATAGGCATAGGAGCCACACTTAGCGTGCCCATCTGCGACCAGCGACAAACAAAAACTGCCGTCAACAAGGCAAAAATACAACGCGAGAACGCAATTCTCGAACTTGAAGATATGAAAAAGCAAATATGGAACACCGTTGAGAGCTATTGGATTGATGCCAACAACAACCAACAGAAGTTCATCGCCGCAAAAGCAAGCGTAGAAAGCGCCGAAGCAAGCTACACTCTGATGAGTGAGCAATTCAAGATGGGACTCAAGAACATTGTGGAACTTATGAACAGCAAGTCGAACCTGCTGAAAGCACAACAGGATATGCTGCAGAGCAAATACATGACAATCCTGTCTAAGGAAATGCTGAACCTATATAATAAATAAGTTTAAAATTCGCACAGAATCACAATAAAAACAAAATTACCGAATTATAATAAAAGGATTTGAGAATATGAAAAAGCCAAGTAAAATATGGATTGGAGCAGGTATTGTTGCCGTAGTGGCACTCGCCTCGTGGCTGCTCTCTGGAAGTAAAAAAGAGCAGCAGATTACCTTCGACACTGCAAAAGTGCAGCCTGCCAACATTAAAAACAGCGTCACGGCAACGGGTAGCGTTGAACCTGTAACATCTGTCACAGTGGGTACTCAGGTGTCGGGAATCATCTCCAAACTGTATGTAGACTATAACACAGTGGTAAAGAAAGGACAGGTAATCGCCGAGCTCGACAAGACCAACCTCATAAGCGAACTCAACACCGCCAAGGCAAACTTATCGAGCGCACAGAGCACTCTTAGCTACGAGTCGGCAAACTTCAAGCGCTACGCCACCTTATATAAAAAAGGACTGGTAAGCGCCGACGAATACGACACCGCGAAACTCGACTACGAGAAGGCGAAGGAGAGCGTTGCCTCTTCAAGAGAGATGGTGCAGAAGGCACAGACCAACCTCAACTACGCTATCATCACCTCACCTATCGACGGAGTGGTTATTTCAAAATCCGTAGAGGAAGGACAGACCGTGGCTGCCAGCTACGCCACACCAGAACTCTTCACCATCGCCAAAGACCTGAAGGACATGCAGGTTGTGGCTGACGTGGACGAGGCTGACATAGGCGACGTGAAGGAGGGCGAGAGAGTGTCATTCACCGTCGACGCCTATCCCAACGACACCTTCGAGGGCGTGGTAAAGCAGGTGCGCCAGGAGGCTACCACGACAAACAACGTGGTGACTTACGAAGTGGTGATAAGCGCACCAAACAGCGAGCTAAAGCTCAAACCTGGACTTACTGCCAATGTCACCATATACACAGCCGAACGACAGAACGTGATGAGCGTGCCAACAAAAGCGCTGCGTTTCACTCCTACACAAGACCTTATCAAAGGTGCTAAAATCATCGACTGCAAGGGCAAGAACAAAGTGTGGACACGCGAAGGCAACACATTCAAGGCACACGCCGTACAAATTGGCATGAGTGACGGCATGAACACTGAAATCCTCGGCGGAATAAAGCGCGGAATGGAAGTCGTGACAGATGCAAAGGCTCTCACCGACGACGAACAGTCTAATGCGGCACAACAGCAGGGTGAGAGTAGTCCGTTCGCTCCAAAAGGACCGAGAGGCAACAAGAAGAAGTAAGAAAACATGTTGACGTGTTGACAAAAACCACCAACGGAATGGAAAACAAGAAAGTAGTAATAGAACTGCAAAACGTAAAGCGCGAGTTCCTCGTCGGCGACGAGATGGTACACGCTCTGCGTGGAGTATCGTTCAAGATATTTGAGGGGGAGTTCGTAACCATCATGGGAAAATCGGGCTCCGGAAAGTCCACGCTCCTCAACCAACTCGGATGCCTCGACACACCGTCAAGCGGAGAATACCTTCTCGACGGCGTCTCTGTCAGGACCATGTCAAAGCCGCAGCGCGCCGTGCTGAGAAACCGCAAGATAGGATTCATCTTCCAGAACTATAACCTTCTGCCGAAGACTACCAGCATAGAAAATGTAGAACTGCCGCTGATGTACAACACCGCCGTCTCTGCAAAGGAACGTCAGGAGCGAGCCATAGAAGCTCTGAAGGCCGTAGGACTGGGCGACCGTCTCTACCACAAGTCAAACCAAATGTCGGGCGGACAGATGCAACGTGTGGCAATAGCCCGCGCTCTGGTAAACAACCCTGCCGTAATACTCGCCGACGAGGCAACGGGAAACCTCGACACCCGCACATCGTTCGAAATCCTCGTGCTCTTCCAGAAGCTCTATGCCGCAGGCAGAACGATAATCTTCGTGACCCACAACCCAGACCTCGCCAACTATTCCAGCCGTAACATCATGCTGCGCGACGGAAAGGTGATAAGCGACGAATACAACAATAACATACTGTCGGCAGCCGAAGCTCTGGCCGCACTGCCGCCAAGTACCGACGAATAACATCCAGCAATCATGAACTATAGTAATCTTTTTAAGATAGCCCTTAGGGCAATAGCCGCCAACAAGATGCGCTCCTTCCTGACCGCCCTCGGCATAATCATCGGCGTAGCATCCGTCATCGCCATGCTTGCCATCGGACAGGGCTCGAAGAAGAGTATACAGGAGAACATAGCACAGATGGGTTCAAACATGATAATGATTAACCCTGGCGCCGACAGAGGACCGGGAGGCGTGAGACAGGACGCATCGTCGATGGAAACACTGAAGCTCACCGACTACCAGTCGCTGAAGGACGAGTGCAACTACATCTCCGCCATCAGCCCCGTGGTGAACAAGAGCGGACAGTTTATCTACGGCAACAACAACGCCCCCTCCACCATATACGGCGTAAACACCGACTACCTCACCATACGTCAGCTCAGCGTTGACGACGGAGAGATGTTCACCGACGAGGACATCAAGGCAAGTGCCAAGGTGTGCGTACTCGGACAAACCGTGGTAGACAACCTCTTCCCAGACGGCAGCGACCCCATCGGCAGAGTGGTACGCTTCAACAGCATACCTTTTCGCGTCATCGGAGTACTGAAGAAGAAAGGCTACAACACGATGGGAATGGACCAGGACGACCTTGTGTTGGCTCCCTACACCTCCGTGATGAAGCGAATACTGGCACAAACCTATCTCGGCAGCATCAACTGCTCCGCCATAACAGAAGGACTTACCGACAAAGCCACCGACGAGATAACGACCATTCTCCGACGTAACCACAAGTTGAAAGACGCCACCGACACACAGGAGGCTGACGATGACGACTTCAGCATACGCTCGCAGGAAGAACTTGCATCGATGATGAACTCCACCACCGACATGATGACAATACTGCTGGGCTGCGTGGCAGGCATCTCACTCATCGTGGGTGGTATCGGTATCATGAACATAATGTATGTGAGCGTGACGGAACGCACCAGGGAAATAGGACTGCGCATGAGCGTCGGCGCACGCGGCGTGGACATCCTCAACCAGTTCCTCATCGAGGCGATACTGCTCAGCGTAACTGGCGGCATAATAGGAGTCATCATCGGCGTAGGCTCCTCATACGCCATCAAGTTCGTTGCCCACTGGCCCATCTACATACAGCCGTGGAGCATCGTTATGAGCTTTGCCGTGTGTACATTCACGGGAGTGTTCTTCGGATGGTATCCGGCTAAAAAAGCAGCACAACTCGATCCAATAGAAGCTTTGAGATATGAATAGACAAGCAAGCACCACCTACCGCAAGACCATCATCGCCATACATGTGGCGGTATGGCTCGTCGTATTTCTCGCGCCACTCACGTTCTTCAACCGCGGCGACAGGTTCGAGGCGGAGAAACTCGTGCCCATGATTTCATATCCGCTCGCAATGATGGCGGTGTTCTACACGATGTATCTCCACATTACACCGCGCTACTTCTTCGCACAGGACAGGCGCAGGTTCTGGATACTTACAGTGGCACTGGTCGTGACGGTGGGTGTGCTGCTACATCTGTGGATGAACTTCACCCACGGACTGTTCCCCAAACCTGTCGGAATGATGCGCCACATACCGCCGGAACACCATATCCGCATGGACGTATGGATGATTCTGCGCAACATATCCAGCATGGCGGTAGCTACTGCCATAGCAACAATGTCTATAATAACAATGCGCTGGCAGGAAGCCGAGACGGCACGACAGGAGGCAGAGCTGGCACGGCAGAAAGCCGAAACCGCACGTGCCGATGCTGAGCTGAAGAATCTACGCAACCAGATAAACCCACACTTCCTGCTGAACACACTGAACAACATCTATGCACTGACGGCATTCGACCCCACAAGGGCACAGGAGGCAATCATGCAGCTGAGCGGTATGCTACGCCACGTGCTATACGACAACCAACAAGAGTTCGTGAAGCTGCAGGACGAGGTGGCGTTCATCCACAGCTACGTAAACCTAATGAAGATGCGCACACCAAAGACATGCCGCATCAACGTAGAGGTAGACATACCGGAACCTTGCAACAAGCTTGTGGCTCCGCTCATCTTCATCTCCCTCATCGAGAACGCTTTCAAGCACGGCATTGCCGCCTCGGGCGAGAGCTTCATCAGCATCAGCATCAAAGCCGACACCGAAGGCATAGAATGCAATGTGGAGAACTCCAACCACCCCAAGCGGCAGACCGACCGCAGCGGCCACGGCATAGGACTGCAACAAGTGAAGAAACGCCTGGAGTTCTCATACGGCAACAGATTCTCATGGGAGAAGGGAACAAAAGAAAACGATAGTATTTATTTTTCAAAAATCATGATCTATGACACTTAATTGTATTATTATTGACGATGAACCGCTGGCAGCAGAACTGTTAGCAAGCTACGCAAAGAAAGTGCCTTTCCTTACGCTTCAAGGCACATTCAACAGCGCTACCGAAGCTATAAAGACCATCAGAGAAATGAAAATCGACCTGATTTTCCTTGACATACAGATGCCTGAACTCAGCGGACTTGAGTTTGCACGCATCATCGGTCCGGAAACGAAGATTGTATTCACTACAGCCTTCAACCAATATGCCATCGAGGGCTACAAGGTCAACGCCCTCGACTATTTGCTGAAGCCGATAAGCTTCGAGAAATTCCTCGAAGCGGCAAACAAAGCTCTCTCATGGTTTGAGCTCCGCAGCAAGGTTGCATCGATGAAAAGCGACAGGTTCGTGTTCATAAAGAGCGAATACAAATTGCAGAAGGCTTCCTTCGACGACATTCTCTACATAGAGGGGGTGAAGGACTACGTGAAGTTCTACCTCACAGACGGCACCAACGTAATGTCGCTGATGAACATGAAGAAGGTGGAGGAATATCTGCCATATCCGGAGTTCCTGCGCATCCACCGCTCCTATATAGTCCACATGCCTAATGTTTCGCAGATTGATCGCTTCCGCATCGTCATCGGCGAGCAGTTTCTACCTATCTCTGAAACATACAAAGACAGCGTGCAGAAATTCATCGAAGACCACACGCTGTCATAATCATATTTTTATATTTTATAAAGGAGATAAATCCTTTAAATAAGGAGAAAACATCCATTATTCTATTATAAAAACAGGACAAACCAATCATTTTTGTCCGTCTTTGTGTGGGGAGTGGAATCCACTCCCCCACTCTTTTGTTTTCTATCTTACAGCCTCAACGACTGTCTTTACGTTCTTAATCTTTTCCGTGGCAGCAAGCCGCAACACGCTCTTCACCTTCGCCCTTGCCACGGCTGCATAGCAGTAGCGGTCGCTGACGTCAATCCTGCCTATCTCCGCTCCCTGCAGCTGACACTTCTTGCATAGGAATCCAAGCACATCGCCCTTCGAAATTTTGTCTTTCTTTCCCTTGCCGATATATATCGTTGCCATACGTGGCAACGGCGGTTCTGTAGGCGTCACGCCGATTTCATATTCCGGCATTCCAGGGTCGACATATTCGGGCAGATGCTCCTCGGGACCGAGCAGCACGAAAGTGCGTCCCTCGGCATCCCATCGTGCTGTGCGTCCCACTCGGTGAGTGTATTCCGCTTCGCCCTGCGGAAGATGGTAGTGTATGATGTTGTCTACGTCGGGAATATCGAGTCCGCGCGATGCGAGGTCTGTCGATACAAGCACCGTGGCGGAGCCATTACTGAACTTATACAGGTTGTCCTCTCTCTGCCTCTGGTCGAGTCCTCCATGATACATGCTGCAGACGAAGCCCTTGTCCTGCAGGAACTGCCACGTACGCTCCACGCTGCTGCGGTAGTTAAGGAACACGATGCTACTCTTCTCGCCGAAGCTGAGCAGCAGATGCAGTAGCGTGTCAAGCTTATCTTTCTGTTCGGAGCGCACTACAAAGCTCCTTATTCTGTCGGCTGCCGATATGCCAGAGTCGGGCTCTGTATAGTCTATGCGACAGGTGTGCTGCATATTCACGAAGCGCGGAATGTCGGGACAATCGGTAGCCGAAAGCAGAATTCTACGTTCCACGCTTGGAAGACTATCCACCACGCGCTGCATCTCATCGGCGAATCCCATTTCGAGCGACTTGTCGAACTCATCGATAACGAGTAACCTAACTCCCATCGGGTTGACGTTGTGCTTTGCGATGTGGTCGTTCATCCTGCCCGGTGTAGCAAACACCACTTGCGGTTTAAGCTTGTTTATCTCGCGGTGCTCCTCCATCGCTGGGCGTCCTCCATAGAGCGCCATTCCCCTGAGTGGCACTCCCATGCTGCGCATTACTTCTACCGACTGCTTTGCCAACTCTCTGCTTGGCACCATCACTACCATCTGCAGAGTATCCAGTGCAGGGTTCAGTCTGAACACCGAGGGCAGCAGGTAGGCGAGTGTTTTTCCGCTTCCTGTTGGTGAGAGTATTATTATGTCGTCGGCAGTTGTCGCCACGGCACGTGCCACATCCAGCTGCATGTTGTTGAGTTTCTCGATGTGTAGTTTCTGAAGTATCTTATCTATATCCACTTTTCTTTCAATATTATTTAATATGTTATCAGCATCATTTTACTGTTTTAGAACGGCGGTCTGTCTGGCGGCGGCATCAGATGGTCGTCCATGTATGGCGGCGGCACGTCATCTCCTCCGTTCAGTCGGCTGCCTATTATTTCGCCTCCCATGTCAGCGGCAGGTGCGAAGCGATCGTCTTCAGGGTTTTGGAACCGAGTATATGCTCCCTTGAAGGTGAGCAGCACGTCGCCTGTGGCTCCTTTACGGTGCTTGGCGATGATGATCTGCGCCATACCTCTGAGGTCGTGTCCATGTTCATCGGTGAGTATATGGTAGTATTCCGGTCGGTGCACGAACATCACCATGTCAGCATCCTGCTCTATGGCTCCTGACTCTCGCAGATCGCTCAGCTGCGGTCGTTTTCCTTCGAGTCCCTCTCTGTTCTCCACCGTACGGTTCAACTGAGAGAGTGCCAGCACAGGGATGTTGAGTTCCTTGGCGAGTCCTTTCAGGGAGCGGCTGATGGTTGACACCTCCTCCTGACGGCTTCCAAATTTGGCTCCGTTGGCGTTCATTAGCTGCAGGTAGTCAATCATTATCATCTTCACTCCCTTCTCTCTGACCAGGCGTCGCGCTTTGGTTCTGAGTTCGAAGATTGACATTCCCGCCGTGTCATCGACGTAGATCGGTGCGTTCTGCAGCCGCGCCACATTGGAATCGAGCCTTTTCCATTCCTGTTCATCAAGCTGTCCGTTCAGTATTTTCCGTCCTTCAATCTCGCATACATTCGATATGAGTCGGTTGACAAGCTGCACATTGTTCATCTCAAGCGAGAAGAAGGCGATGGGAATGTTGTAGTCCACGGCGATGTTTTTTGCAAGCGAAAGGGCGAATGCGGTCTTTCCCATGGCGGGTCGTCCAGCCAGGATGATGAGGTCAGAAGCCTGCCATCCAGCCGTCATCTCGTCGAGTTTGTAGTATCCGGTGGGCAGTCCTGTCAAGTCGCCCTTGTTTGCTGCGGCCTTCTGCAGAATCTGTATGGCTTCCTTCACCACAGGATCCACCTGTGTATAATCCTGTCGGAGGTTTTTCTGCGATAGTTCAAAGAGGCTCGACTCCGTCTCCTGCATCAATTCGTCCACATCTACCGTTTCGTCGAAAGCTTTCGTCTCCACCACACTTGCAAACGATATGAGCTGCCTTGCCATGTATTTCTGCGCCAATATGTGTGCATGGTATTCGATATGTGCCGACGATGCAACGTGTGAGCTCAGGTCTATGATGTATCCCTGCCCTCCACATTCATCCAGTGCACCTTCCTTTTTCAACTCCTCAATCACGGTGAGAATGTCTACCGGCTTCTCGTCGATATTCAGTTTCTGTATAGCGCGGTATATCTTCTGATGGCGTGGCTCGTAGAATGTTTCAGGGTGCAGTATTTCACCCACGATGGTGAATGCATCCTTGTCGATCATCAGCGCACCGAGCACGATGCGCTCTATATCTGGCGCCTGCGGCTGCAGATGTCCGTACGTATTATCAATAGGCCTTGCTGCAGGCTTTCTTCTTTGTTCCGACATTTTCTGTTTTGTTCCTTTCTTTGTTCATTAAAGATATTTCCTCCTTCACACAAATTTCCTTCTTATATTATATGTGTCCTCACTTTTTCATTTACACGTTATTTTCTCATTCACACATGCGCCTTTTGCGAGTGCACTGTTTTTGTTGCTTTTGCTTTGCAAAGATACGGCTATATTTTTCAAACACCAAAAACAGAAGGACAGAAGTCTGCAAAAAACCGTTAAGAAAAGAAAACTTTGAAGTAAAAAGAAACAAACTTGGCGAAACAGGCGGTTTAACCCCAAGCAGTCATTAGGTCGTATAATGTATTTTTGATTGCAATCTTTTGTTTGGTTCATCCGGAATATGGAGTGATAGGATATCTAAATGAGCATTAACAAAAACAATAAAAACACCCGATTAGCAATTTCAAAGACAACAAGAACCATTTTAGATTAAACAACATAAGCAAGCGACAAGAATGCATAAACAAACGCATAGTCTGTATAAATATCCAGTTGGTATAGTACGTCAATACACGTTGATTATGACAATCACGCCAAGCCCATGTAAGTACGCTATTTTGTCATCATTTAGAAATTCGGTAACTTTCCCATAGAAAGTCCGTAACTTTCTCATAGAAATTCGGTAACTTTCTATTTGAAGTTGA
>OKRS01000223.1_pt1 | contig 44430 bp, 62 predicted proteins | sample 1601191 | NCBI WGS metagenome assembly OKRS01 (sample SAMEA3541509, study PRJEB24748) | human gut metagenome | biome: human gut; feature: human-associated habitat; material: faeces | place: China | collected 2012
GCGGGCAGATCTACGCAAAGCAGCTGGAGCTTTATATGGATGCCATGGATGTGACAAATGAGGATGTCTATTGTGATAAGACACGACTGAATCAGGTGCTGCTGAATCTTTTGTCCAATGCGATCAAGTTTACTCCTGCAGGGGGAACCGTTTCTGTCCGGCTGAGAGAGTATCCGGGTACACAGAGAAGCTGTGAACTGTACGAAATCCGGGTAAAGGATAACGGAATTGGAATACCAGCTAAAGATATAGATAAGGTATTCATTAAATCTTATACAGGTTCTAACGGAAGAAATAACGCCAAATCAACAGGAATGGGCTTGTATATTGCTAAAAATATGTGTGGCAAGCTTGGACATAATATAGAGATAAAGTCAATTGAGGGAGAATATACAGAGGTTGAAATAACATTTTACGGGGACAGCTATTACAACCCGGTTAATATTGAAAAGTCCGATATTATAAAGAATTAATATTACAGAAAGTTAATATTATACAAAGCCAATATTACAAAAATGTAACATTGCGTAATATTAGAATTACGACAGATAACAAAATCCTTATTACAATGTAGAGGAAGTCAAGTGATTGGCAGATATGAGCCTTAGAGGTTTCGTATACAGAAATGGAGGATTTTATATGAGTGAGAATATTTTGAGAATTCAAAATGTAGAGAAATATTATGGCAGCAGGAATAACCTGACTAAAGCGATAGATGATATATCGTTTGATGTAAACAAGGGTGAATTCGTTGCTATTATGGGTGCTTCGGGAAGCGGTAAGACAACACTTCTTAACTGCATATCTACAATTGATAAGGTTACAAGTGGCAATATATATGTAGACGGCAATAATATCACACAGCTTAAAGGAAGTGCTCTTAACAGATTCAGAAGAGATAAGCTGGGATTTATATTTCAGGATTTTAATCTTCTGGACACACTTACAGCATATGAGAATATTGCACTTGCATTGTCAATCAGAAATGATTCTCCTGAGGTAATTGACAGGGCAGTAAAAAATGTAGCAGAACAGCTTGATATAACAGAGATATTAAATAAATATCCCTACCAGATGTCAGGTGGACAGAAACAGAGAGTTGCTTCTGCAAGGGCAATTATAACAAGTCCAAGTCTGGTGCTTGCCGATGAGCCGACAGGCGGTACATAGTTAGTACGACAAAGACTACAAAAAACGAATGTCCATGCTTCCATCCTCATACACCAGCACCGATTCAACAAACGACTTCCAGAATGTGTTCTTTTCCTGATCCGAAAATGTATGATACACGGCTTCCCAATCTTCAGACAGCAGCTTCTTCACGCTGTCAAGGCTTCGCATAGGTGCAGCAGTCGAACACTTCTGCAATTCTTCAATCTGCGCCTTGAACTTGCCATACTCACTTCTATACGCTTCCTTGCCAATTAAGTCATCCATAAACAAATCATACAGCTTCTTCATTTTGCGCTCAATTTTTGCAATTTCAGTGACAGGATTCTTCTGCACTGCACTGGCAGCAGTCACTTCATACTTTGCAATATAATCAGACAGAGCAGGACGGATGTGCGCAAGCATATATTCTTCAAGATCGGCTTCACGATATGTCTTGCCACGATCACACAGCTTTGAGTGCGCCTTAAAATTGCAACGATAATTCTTGTACATCTTTTCAGAGCCGTCAGCCATCCTTCTGTATGTGACGGTACCGCACATATAATGATTGCAGGATGAACAGATCAGAAGACCTGAAAAAATATAGAATTGCTGTGTATGCCTGATACGAACATTCCTGATTGCAAGTTTCTGGATGCGCTCAAAGCGTTCAGGACTGATTGTTGCAGGACAGAAGTCAGGATCATCACGATACTGACCTTTGAAAAGCGGATTCTTCAGGTATCGCGCAACTGTATCATAGCAGACACGAATATTATACTTTTCCTGAAGAAAAAGCTGTGTGTCACGCTTGCTGCATGTAGCTTCAAAGCGGTCAAACATATCAAGCGCAAAGCAGTTCCATTCAGGATCAATGATGACATGCTTTTCTGCATCCAACTTCAGACCGCGTGGAAGGCTGCCTGACACATAGGTTTTATTCTTCAGCTTATAAGCGAACACATCTTTGATTCGGTCGGAATCACGATCACATTCATCTTGTGCAACAGACAGACGAATATTGATGTGCAATCTTCCGTTTGTAGTTGTGGTATCATAGTTTTCTGTGACAGCCTTCCACTGCACACCATTAGCTTCAAGTATTTCCTGAATTTTATGATAATCGCCGATATTCCTGAACCATCGGTCAAGCTTAGTGAATATGATCAGGTCGAAAGCATGAGCCTTCACACCATCCAGAAGCCTGACAAACTCTTTTCGTTTGTTGAACTTCTTTCTTGCTGTCAGGGCTTCGTCAATGAATGTGTCAACAAGTATCATCTGATTCACTTTGATGAAATCTTCAAGAATTAAGTCTTGCGCTTCAAGCGTATCGCCATGAAGCACCTGATCATCGTGGCTGCATCTGATATATTTAACTACACGAAGCCCGAAAAGTTGTGGGTTTGGAGTAAAAAAAGACATATAAAAACCTTCTTTCTGGTAGCGAAAGAAGGCTTGATATGATAGAATGTAAAAGGACATAATATCATCGTGGGCGGTCTTCCGCGATATATTTTGTTTCAATGTTTCGCAAGGGAAGTCGCTGGTCACGGCTTCCTTTTTTATTTGTATAGAGTGCCTGAAGCGTGTACATAATCAAAACTAGGAGGATGACGCAATGGAAATCCTAACGTGGCAGGCACGAACAGACAGACACTTGACCTTGAAGCAGTTGGAAGCCCTGACAGGAATCAGCAAGTCAACGCTGAACACGATTGAAAACGGCATCACATCGCCAACACTGCGCCAGCTTGAAGCGATAGCAGTTGCACTTGATGTCAAGATCACTGATCTGTTTGATTCTGAATATAAATGATAAACTGTGCGCCGACAATGCTTCTGACGCTTATTTCCTGATATATGGAAATAACTGGAAGCGGTCTTTTATTCCAATAATTTCCATGATACAATCCCGACAAGAGAAGGGAGGGAAGCCGATGATCCGAAAGAGAATCAACACGCTTCTGAATAAGTTGTCGGATGCACAGCTGAAGCGCATATATAAATACATAAAGTATGTATACATACACGGATAAAGTAAAAGGAAGTAGGACTGGTCAGGTCACTGCTTCCTTTTGTTTTGCTTAAATTCTTTATATGCTTTATGACGCTTGAAACCAAAATATAAAAGCGGCGCAGCGATCACAACGCACACAGGATTGAAAGCAACGAAGAAACCTAACAACATGAAAATGCCGAAGCCAATCAGAACATTTCCACTTTTAGGAACTGGAACAACTTCAACAGGCTTTTGTTTTTCATACTCAATAATATTATCAACCGAACGATAAACGCCAGTTGCATACACAGGAACTTCAGGAACATCGCCGAAGATTTTATAAAAGCAGAATAGTGTTGCTTTTGCATCGTCAAGTGCATTGTGCCAGCTACATTCACTATATGAATAATATTCTGCACACGTCTTCAACTTTTGCCATTTATATTCGTTGTAACGCTTTTGTCCATAAATTTCAGCAAATGCAAGCATTACATCAACGACAATAGAATTTTGCTTCGCATGATACTCAATGCCAGAATTAAATATAAAAGGCAAATCGAAGCCGTGAATGTTATAACCGACAATCATGTCTGCATTTTCTAAAATGCGTTGAATAGTATGTGCATAATATAAAAGCGGTTTACAGTCTTTTACCATTGAAGGGCTTATGTGGTTTACTTTTTCAGCATCAGTCCAGCATTCGTGACGAACAGGCTTCACATACTCACTGAAAAGAATTGTGCCAGAGCCGTCAATGATAGAAAGTTGAAGGATTTCATCATCATAGTGATTCAGTCCTGTTGTTTCTGTATCAAGACAAATAATGTTCAATAGATCACTTCCTTTATTCAGTTTTATCCCAACCAACCTTCTTGACTAGCTGCTTCATATATTCTTTGATTCTTTCACGGCTTTCAGCTGGTAAAGACACATACATTTCAACAAGTGCCTTGTCAAAATCGTTCAAATTATACTGCACGCACAATTCATCAACGATTGTCTGCGGAAGGTCGTCAAACATTTCCCCTTCGCCATACATTAAATAATCATAATTCACATTGTATTCACGACAGATAGAAATTGCCATCTGATCAGTTAAGTTGTTCACACCTTTTTCGATTCTGGAAATAGTGGTTTTTGTTACACCTAACTTTTCCCCGAACTTTTCAAGAGTTAAACCAAGTGATTTTCGCACTTCGTTGACGCGTTCGCCATTTGTCATATTTATTCCACCTTTCTGTATATTTGCTTTTCTGATTGTAGAATAACACGACAGCAAGCAAAGGTCAATAAAAAAGTTACCGTAAGCAACAAAAAACTGTTGACAAAGTGACTGTAAGCATCTATACTGTAACTGTAAGCAACAGAAGAAAGCAGGAAAGAACGGATGAAGCGAGAGGGCGGCACGCAAGTGACATGGCGGTCAGGCTGTAGGATAACAGACAGAGCGTGTGCAGAATAAACATGATCCGTCAAAGTAGTCGAAGAAAGCAGGAACATCAGGGCAAGAAAGCACAGTGTACCGCACTATTTGAAGAAAGCGGACAGGTTGAGCCAAACAACACTTTACCCCTAAAACAAGAAGATGTTAAGCGGAAGAATCAATCGCGCGAGATGACACAGCACTTCTGTTTCTTACATTAAAAACCAGAAGGGAGCAGACAAGATGAACGCAACAGTATCAACAAGGGAAAGAGCATGGCAGCTTGCAGACAAACTTTTTCCGACAGATTACATGAAAGATGAACGCGACAGCCTTCGCGCTGGTTATCCAGCATTCAACACAACATCAACAGATGATAAATACACAGGCTTCCACATATCAGACCTGAACACAGCACTTGAACTGAATATGGGAGCAGAAACAATCAGGATCAACATTGAGGATCAGGAAGCGGAGATCAAGAACAACTTCGACAAGCTGCTTCAGTATGTGACCGACAAAAGAAAGTCAGCAGAACTTCACGAAAGACAGAAATACAACTACTACTGCGACAGACAGGCTGGTTGCTGGAACTGGACGAAGGAACAGGATGAAGCATATCAGAAGGAATGGGACGACATCATCATTCAGATGCACGCATTGAAAGACCTTGAAAACGCGATGAACCTTGCAAGAACCAAAGGGATCATATAAACATCACAGAACGAAGGGAGGAAACAACATGGCAGCAGTTACGAACGAAAAGAAGAACCTGAACAGCCAGACTGAAGATGTCAGCGAATTTATTATGCTGCTGAAGCAGATGTCTGACAGCGACAGAATGGTCATCAAAGGGATGATGATGTGGGCGGCAGGAGAAAACAGACCAGTGAAAACAGCCTAAAAGAGCATAGGATGTCCCCGACAGAAATGTCGGGGAGTAAATGAAAGGAAAGTACAACATGAACACAAAAGGAAAGATTGATTTTACAAAGACAGACAACATTCAGTTTATTGAAGAAGTAGCCAGAGAGATCAGCAAGGAAGACAAGGACTGGAAGTGGGAAGCAAGAAAAATAAAACAGCATAGTTTGTTGCTGTGGTGGGAACTTCTGGAAGGCAGTGGACAGGAAGGCTTCAGGATTGAATATGACGAAGCTAATGAAGTGTTCAGCGTATATGACGAATGGGACAGCAACATCACATACGAACTGGAAGACACACTTGACCTGAAAAGTACGATGCGAAGTGTGTTCTGGTATGCGTCAAGCAGATATTAAGAAGGGCGGTGCAGCAGTATGTGAAGGAGAACAAACGATGATTGATGAAAAGAAAGTTGAATTGATGAAGAAGCTGCAAAGACTTGCGGAACGTGGAGTGGGCGGCGAAAAAGAAGGCGCACAGAAGAAATTGCAGCAGCTTATGAAAAAATACGACATTGAAGAAAGCGATCTATCAGATGACAAGCTGGAAGACCATGAATGGAAATATCACAACGACTTTGAATTGCGCTTGCTGAAACAGACAATATACAAAGTCTTAGGAAAAGATGGATTGAATCAGATGTATCACTACAGTTCAGGAAAAGGAAAGAAAACTATTCAGGGCGTACAGTGTACAAAAGCGCAGGCAATTCAGATCGGGATTGAATATGAATTTTACTGTGAAACATGGAAAGAAGAACACGACTTCTTCTTCAAGTGCTTCGTACAGAAACACAAGATTTTCCCAACCAAAGAAGAAATGATAATAAGACCGCAAGACGATGTTGAAATGTCTGACGAAGATGCGATGCGGATGCAGATGGCTATGTCAGCAATGAAAGACAAGAGCATGACACAGAGAATTGAGGGATAGAAGATGATAGCAACAGAAGAAAAACCAGTGCAAATACTGGAACTGTTCGGAGGAATAGGAAGCCCACGATGTGCCTTGCGCAATCTGGGAATACCAACAAAGGCGATTGACTATGTCGAGATAGACGAAAAGGCAGTCAGATCATACAACAATATGTTTTCTGAAGAAATGCCGTACAAGACACAGTCGGTTGTCGGTTGGAATTTGAAACCAGACATCCTGATTCATGGGAGTCCGTGTCAGGACATGAGCATTGCAGGACATCAGGGAAAGGCGAAAGCAGAAGACGGAAGGATCAACAGAGGAAAAGGCGCAGACGAAGGCAGCGAAACAAGGTCGTCATTGATGTGGGAAACAGTTCACATCATTGATCAGATGGGAGAATGGAAGCCGCAGTATGTGATCTGGGAAAATGTGAAGAATGTGAAAAGCAAACACATGATTGCAAACTTCGTCAGGTATCAGAAGGAACTTGAACGAATGGGATATACAAACAATTATGAAGTGTTGGATGCGCGAGAATTTGGACTTCCACAGGCAAGGGAAAGAGTTTTCACAGTCAGCTGCTTGAATGGCGAAAAATTCAACTTCGATGATTTAATCAGGACACCAATGCAGGACATCAGGAACTTTCTGGAAGACAACGACAGTGTGCCTGAAGTGTACGATGTGACGCAGCCTTCTGTCAGAAGCGCAATCGGGAAGAAGGGAATCAGAAGGGCGACTGTTATCAAAGATTGTGCTTTTACAATCACAACAAGGCAGGACAGGACACCGACACAGGTCATTGACTGCGGCGGCGGTCGGTTCAGATATTTGACCGAACTGGAATGCTGGCGGTTGCAAGGGTACACAGACGAAGACTTCAAAAGAGCGAAAGCGGTACATGAAAGGGCTGGACGATACTATACAGCGTTGTACAAACAGGCAGGAAACAGCATCGCAGTTCCAATATTTGAAAGTATCTTCAGGAAAATTATATTGAATGAAACGGCATAGGAGGAAACACAATGGCGAATATAGATGTCATGTACAGCAGCAAGACAGATCAGTGGGCGACACCTGAAGACTTCTTTGAAGAACTTGACAAAGAATTTCATTTTGACCTTGATCCATGCGCTGACGAAACAAATCACAAGTGTGAACATTATTTCACGAAAGAGCAAAACGGACTGAAACAGGACTGGGGTGGGCATCGCGTCTTTTGTAATCCACCATACGGCAGAGCGATCACAGACTGGGTGGAAAAGTCCTTCAGGGAAGGAACGAAAGACAACACAATCGTTGTTATGCTTATACCAGCAAGAACAGACACACGATACTTCCACGATTTTATACAGCACAGATCAGAAGTCAGGTTTGTTAAAGGTCGCCTGAAGTTCGGAAACAGTAAACAGGCAGCCCCATTCCCTTCGATGGTAGTTATATTCAGGGGTGCTGGAATGTAGGAGGGAAAAAGCATGAGCAGACCGACAAAGACATGTTATGACTGCAAGAACGCTTGCTGGGATTCTGTACCATACGGAAGCACAACAGCAACAATGTTCGGAGGTTGCGACAAAGAAGATGAAATGACAGAGGAAGAAGCGGAGAGATTCGGAGAAACAGAAGACTGTCCATTCTGGGAAAACAGATACAAGGAGGAAAACGCATGAATACACCAGATGCAAGAAGAATATTTGAAGCAATAGCAATGATCCTGTCAAACAGGAATGATGGTGTCAGGGTGCAGCTGTCGGAGGTTAAGACAAAGGCAGCGAAAGCATCTTGAAGGGCAAAAAAGAAAGCCTTCGGACTAGCTTGGCGGCTTCCGAAGGCGATCCAGATTGTGACTTTTTAAGGTCTGCACATCTATAAAAAATTATACAGCAGACTTCCGAAAAAGTCAATAAATCAGGGACTTTCAAAAGGCTTCGCGTCCTTGTAATAGATAGTAACAAATCAAAGAAATATATAAATATCTATAACAGGAGCAAAGAAGGACATGAAGAGAAGGAAGAAGGCTGTGTATATAGATTATGACTATGAAGCAGCATACCAGAAGATGTTGACTGACTTGGAAGAAGACAACATGTGCAGGATGCTGAATGAAGGCAGAGTCAGATCAATATATGCCACTAAGGAGATAAAGGCAGCAGAGCAGATGGATGTTGAAATATATCCAGAGTTCAGAAGAGGACAGAGAGAGCAGATACCAGACGAAGCAAAGCTGAAGAAGCAAAGGCAGGCACAAAGAAACCTGAATGAGAAAAACAGCAGGAAGGAATGTGAAAGGACGATCAATGCGAACTTCACAGATGATGACATCTGGGGAACACTGACATATACAGACGACAACATGCCGAACAGCATGAAGGAAGCGCAGCACGATATGACGCTGTACATAGGACGCTTGAACTATGAGCGAAGGAAGAAAGGGCTTGCAAAGCTGCGTTATGTGTATGTGACAGAGTGTTCAGACAAAGGACGCTGGCATCATCATTTTGTGTGCGATGGCGACATGGGACTGGAAGCGGCTGAAGAAAAGTGGAAGAAGGGGCGCAGGAATCAGGTGCGCAGACTTCAGAAGGACGAAAACGGACTGTCAGGAATGGCGAACTACATCACGAAGCAGAAGCACCCTGACAAGAAGGGAAAAGAGCCAAAGCCAGTCGGGAAGTATCAAAAGGCATGGAAAGCCAGCAAAGGATTGAAAAAGCCAGAAGTACATAAAAATCACTATAAGTTCAAGCAGAAGGACATTGACGAAGTTGTGACAGGTCGTTGCGATCTTGAAGACAAGCTGAAGAAATGGTATGCAGCAGACGGATACAAGCTGACATCGTATGAAGTCAGATATAACAACATGAATGGCAGATTTTACATATACGCAAAGATGTACAAGCCAGAGGAAGGAGGACAAAAAAAGAGTGGCAAGCAGAAAAATAAAGCTAAACCGAAGACAAAGAAGAAGACGCAGACGAAGAAGACAGCTGATCAATGCAGCAGTTGAAGCCGTTCAGGGCATCAAGGGAATATTCCGAAGACTGGGCGCGCTGATCAGCAGAAAACCAAAGCTGTCAGCAGCAATCCTGATTGCATTCCTGATCCTATATGTGGCAGTGATGGAAGTGCTTGCATTCAGGGGGATGATGACGAAGGGCGACACAGTGACGGAACATACAGAAACAACACAAGCAGCAGAACCGACAGAAAGTGACCTGAATGCGGTTGAATATCCATTCAATACAATGTCACAGGATTGGAGTGGCGAAGACATGGAAGGCTTCTGCTATCACGAAATCACTGACGAATGCAAGGCAGCAGGCGGCACATTCCCGATCATGGCGCAGATATATACATACATCGTCTGTGAAAATTATGGCATTGACTATGAAATGGTGTTCGCCCTGATCGAGAGGGAAAGCGAATGCAGATGGAACGCTTCGGGCGATGGAGGAACATCATGGGGCTATATGCAGATAGCGAAGAAGTGGCACGCAGAGAGAATGGAACGCCTGAACTGCACTGATCTGACAAATCCATATCAGAATGTGACAGTCGGCATCGACTACTTGAAAGAGATTCAGGACAGCTTGCAGGATATTCCAGAAGATGTGCGCTCATATTACACGCTGGCAATATACAACTACGGAGCAAAGGGAGCAAAAGAAAATCTATTCGATCATGGCGTGTTCAAATACACATACAATGCAGAGATCATGGAAAGAGCAGCGCAGCTGAAGACAGAGAAAGCAAAGAAGGAGGAACAGAAGTGAATAACACTGACAGATTGAACCTGAACGCGGTTATAACGAACGCTGAAATATATGCAGTGAATGTGATCAAGACAAGACTGGAAGCGTCAGGCATCAAGGAAGGAACAACCGACTACAAGATCATAATTGCAAGGACAGCGGACTTGCTGGTGCACCACAAAGAAGAAGTGCGCGACATGTACAAGAAGAACAAAGCGCTGCTTCAGCGATGGATCATCGGAGAAACGCACATGGAAGACCTGAAAGCGTTCAGAAAGATGCAGAAGTTCGGATTCACAGGAAACATTGTGGAAGACATGGAGAAGCTAGTGGCAACGGAAAGGAAGAACAGAGCATGACAAGAGAATTGACAAATAAAGATGTTAAGGAATATTTGAAAATGTTCAAGGACGATGCACCAGTCAGCATGATTGTGGTAGATGTAAAGAACCGAAAAGGATATATCGGAAGTTTCGGAGCTATCACAGACTTAGAACAGCCAGTATTCATATTTAATGTGGAAGACGAAAGACCATTTGACGAAGACGAAGCGGAAATGGATGAAAAAGACGAAACGCCGAAAATCATTGACGAAGATAACGTTGAAGTGACATACTGCTGCGCGAATTGTGGTCAGGAATTTACACAGGAAAAAGAATATAAATCAAATTATTGTAGCGAATGCGGTCAGCGATTTATCTGGAAGGGAGAAACGGACGAATGAACATGAAATATGCAAGAAGGTCCGAAGACACCGAACAGATCAATGTGATCAGCTGGGCGGCTTGGCAAGAAGGAAAATATCCTGAACTGAAATGGTTGCATCATATCCCGAACGGCGGCAGCAGGAACAGAGCCGAAGCAGTAAAGCTGAAGCAGATGGGCGTGAAGTCAGGCGTGTCGGACTTATGCCTTCCGTACCCAAAAGGAATATATTGCGGACTGTACATCGAAATGAAGTATGACAAGGGCAGACACCAGCCGTCACAGAAAGAGTTCTTGACCGATATGGCGGCAGCAGGACACTATGTCGCAACATGTTACACAGCAGAAGAAGCAATCAAAGTCATTGAAGAATATGTCAACCTAATTGACGGAAGCGGAATCAGATCAATGTTTATTCAGGGCGAAAATAAAGCGATGATGTCAGTTCAGAACAACAGCGTGTGGAAAGAAGGCAGTGTGAAGCCACTGAAAGCGTGAAGCGATGAATGAATACAGGGTAGCAGTCAGAAGGCTTTATGAAGTATATAGACCGATTGCGAAAAGATACGGACTGAAGATGTACAGCCATACATCAATATACGATGACGGCTGGATCAAGATATTCAAAGGCGAAGGCGAAAACAGACAGAAAGTCATCAAGGTTGAAGAAGCGGACGATGCAGACTTGTACAACAGAGCAGCAGAAGCAGTGATCAGCTGGGCGAACAGAAGGGGAAACAATGGATAAAAAAAGCACATCAAATCACATTGCAGGAACTTGGCTATATACCGAAAGAACCAGAGGAAAAGAAAGAAACCAGAAAGCAATATGTTTTTCTTGTGCTAGTTGCATATGTAGCCACTGCGCAAACAATGTGGAAACATCAGACAGATGCACAGGGGAAATGAAAGAACCTTGCTTCACATGTGACTGCTGCAAGTATTATGACGGAACAGAAACAGACAGGTGGCTTCGAGATTGTGACAAATACATTGTGACGGACGAACACGCGAGAAGGTTAAGAAGCCACATGAAAAGAATGAACAGGAGGAAAGCGCATCAATGAAAATAATAGCAGTAATGAATCAAAAGGGCGGCATCGGAAAGACAATGACCGCTGCATCAATCGCCTACATCATGGGCGAAGAAAAAGGAAAGAAAGTATTGATCTGCGATGCAGACCAGCAGGGGAACGCGTCACTTTTATATGACAGATTCGATCCTGAAGGACAGGGAATGTCGGAACTGCTTGAAAATCATCAGGCAGCAGGCGGCGAATATTCGACAACAGACCTGATCCAGACGACACCATATGGGAACATCGACATCATACCAGCGAACGGATATTTGATGCGAACAAATATGTTGCTGCTTCAGGAAGATGGAGAAGATCAGATCCTTCGATTCGCGGCGGCAATGAACGAAGTCAGAACAGTATATGACTATTGTATTGTTGACTGTGGATTGCTTATGGACATGACAGTCACAAATGTGATGATTGCAGCAGACCTTGTGATCGTGCCTGTCAAGATCGGAGGGTTTGAGATTGAAGCAGCATCGAACATGGACAGTCAGCTGGCATCGTTCAGAAGCGTCAATCCCGACATTCGCATGAAGGTGTTGATGACGATGCGCCAGAAGAATCAGACAACACTTCAGGTTGAAGAATGGCTGAAGACACAGTCAGGACATGACTGCTTCACAACAGCAATCAGGCGTTCAATAATCGCAGAGAAGTCAACAGTCGCACAAGTACCACTTCCGAAGTTTTCAAAGAACTGCATCGTGACGCAGGACTATCGTGCGGCAACGTATGAACTTATGAAGGAGGTATGAAGAACATGGAAGTCAAAGGACAGGTCACAATCAGCATTGACGACTTTGAAAAGCTGAAGGCGGCAGCAGACGCGAAGGAATATGCAGAAAACCAGCTGGAAGCGTTCAGGGACAGGATGACACAATTCTATGAACTGGACGACACAGACTTCTGGAAGCATATAAAAGAGATTGACAGCACACCGAACATGTCGGACAGGCAGATCGGAAAAGCAATAAGCGAAGCCAGAAAGACACTGAAGATCGTGATTGATACAGACAAGCTGAAGAAGCAGATCAGGGCATTAATAAACAAAAAGGCATACAAAGACGATGATTCACACATTGACCTGAAGAACACGACAGACAATGAACTGGATGCAATAGAAATATGCTTCAGAGAGAAGGAGGACTGAAGATGGTGTGGAATGTAATGGAGCAGCTAAACAAAAACGCACAGAAGGCAGCAGTCGGCGATGAAACACCGAAGGCAAGATTCAGGACGAAAGACATCAACATCAAAAAGCTGTACAGCAACGACAAGAACTTCTATTCGGTCACAGACATTGAACCGCTTGCACAGAAGATTTTACTTGTCGGGCTGATTGAAAATCTTGAAGTTGTTCACGATCCTTGCGATCGCGGCGAATATAGGATCACAGCAGGCGAAAGAAGATGGCGCGCACTGAAGCTACTTGTGAAACAAGGCTATACAGATTTTGAAATGGTAACGTGTCAGATTCAGACACCAGCGTCAGCAGATGAAGAAATGCTGCGCCTGATCATTGCGAATGATTATCGAAACAAGACAGTCGCAGACATTCTGGAAGAAGAAAAGCAGCTGAAAGACATATTGCAGCGAATGAAACAGGAAGGAAAGACAGTCAAAGGCTATAAACTTGACAGCGGTCGCCTTCGTGATGTTATCGCGAAGATGCTTCAAATGCCAGCGACAAAGATCGCACAGATTGAGAGTATCAACAAGCACTTGATCACTGAATTTGCTGAAGAACTGAAAGAAGGTCGTCTGACATTTTCTGCTGCCTATGAGATCAGCGGAATGAATGAAGAAGCACAGGCAGAAATGCTGGAACGCTATCAGGAAAACGGATTGACTTTCAAAGAGGTTAAAGAGATCAAGAAGCAGCAGGAAGAAAAGGCAGCATCAGAACAGATTGAAGGTCAAATGACACTGGACGATGAAGGACAGCTTGCAGATGATGACAAAGACATCGAAGAAGCAGAAGACGATGCGGACGATCAGGACAAAGAAGAATGGGAAGATGCACACCCAGAAAGCATCACATCGCTGTGTTATAGCTGCCAGAGATATTCAGAATGCAATGTGAAGACAGGAACATGCCAAAGCTGCGATCAGTATGTGAATAAGGCAGAAGCCGAAAAGACCGAAGAAGAAAGATACAACGAAGAACAGGACGCGATTGACAGAGAAACAGCAAGGAAACTTCGCGAGAAGGAAGACGAAGAAAAGATGCAGCAGCTTCCTTCGCAACAGGAAAAGAAAGTGCATGACGTGAAACTGGGGACAACATTCTTTGATGATATCAAAACAGGGCGCAAGACATTTGAATTGCGAAAGAATGACCGCGGATATAAAGAAGGCGACACAATCGTGATGCACGAACATAAGGACGGAACAACGACAGGCAGAACAATCGAAAAGAAAATTGTGTACATGCTGGAAGACTTCACAGGGCTTGAAGACGGCTATTGCATTTTAGGACTGGGAGAAGTAAAGGCAGGCGAAGAATAATGAGCAACAGACCAGAAACGACAAAGATACTGTCATTGTCAGTAGAAAAACACATAAATCCGTATAACGATACAAGAATATACTGGGCGCGTGAAGTGACCTTTGATTATTCAACATCAAAAGGGAAACGCGTTGACTATATGCTTTTTAAGCCAAAGAACAACACACCTTCAGGAATTGAAAAAGGCGACTTTTATTGCTACGAAGTGAAGTCATCGGTTGAAGACTTCCATTCAAAAAACGGACACAACTTTCTGGGCGATTTTAATTATTATGTAATGCCTGAAGAAGTATATGCAGCAGTGAGCAATGAAGTTCCATACAATGTCGGCGTGTATGTTCCTGACGGATTGAACCACAAAGGGACATGCTACGACTTGAAGTGTATCAGGAAGGCAAGAAGAAAAGACAGGGACAGATCAGTTCAAGAAATGCTGCTAATGATGTTTAGATCGGCAGCGAGGGACAGGAGGAAGGACAATGGCATTTTGCAGATGGTATGACAAACAGTTTGAAAATGTATCAGAACACGAACAGGAGCAGTGCAAAGAAAATGGTCAGGATTGCAGAACATGTCCTGACCTGATCGCAGACAGCAAACAGGCGGCAGCAGTCGCAGCAGATTATATTGACAATCCAGTAATGGAGTTTGGAGCATAGGAGGAAAAGCAGATGCAGGACAGCAAAGAAGTGAGAGAAATGGCGAAAACATTCAGAGAAGCAGCAGACGTTCTGGATGAAATGGCAGACTTCGCAGAAAACCGCAAGGAAATGACAAAAGAGGAAAAGGAAAGCAAGGAAGAAGAACTTCTGGGAAGATTTGCAGCGAAAATGATTAAGATTCAGCGATTCAGCTAATTACAGGAAGGGGAAGCAGTATGAATGAAATAATCTGTAACAAATGCAACGCAACATTCACACCTGACATGATAGAGATTCAGAAAAAAGTGATCACGCAGGATGAACATGGGGATGATGTGATCGAACAGTATTATGAATGCCCGATCTGCGGCGCACACTACACGATCACGATTATGGACAGAGTACAGCGCATAGCAGTCCAGAAGCGCAGACAGTACCAGACAGCAATCCAGAACGCAATCAGGGCAAGAAAGCCAGCAAGAGCGCAGACCTACAAAGACAAGGAAAGAGAACTTGCAGACGACATTCAGGCACGCGCAAAGATGCTGAAGGAAAAATATGGAGAATATACGGAGGAATAAAAAGCATGTACGAACATTTCACAAGACAACAGCAGCAGTTCAATGTCAGACGCGGCGATGTGTATTATATCAATAACAACAGAGGGCAGAGAGGAAACGAGATCAGGAAGGACAGACCAGCGGTCGTTGTATCAGCTGACTTCCTGAACAAACACAGCGGTGATGTGGTCGTTGTGTTCCTGACATCACAGCCGAAGAAGGACATGTCAACGCATGTGACGATCAGAACGACTGGAAGGGTATCTGAAGCACTGTGCGAACAGCCGACAACAGTCAGTGTTGAAAGATTGAATAACAGGATCGGAAGTGTGACAGACAGAGAAATGCAGCAGATCGACATTGCACTTCAAATCGCATTGAAACTGGATGCAGGAGCAGACACGAAGGAATATGTCGAAAATCAATCGGGGGGGGCATCGCGTGAGCAGATGATCAGGCTTGAAGCAGAGCGCGACACATACAAGAAACTTTATGAAGACATGATATGCCGAAGATAACAGGAGGAAAGAAACATGCGAAGTATATGGATTGAAGAAGCAATCAGCAATCTGGGTGGAATTATTGTGATTATATTGCAAATAGGATTCATCGCGATTCTGGCAGCACTGGTCATTCTGATTGTATCAGAGATCATCAAGGCAGCAGCCAAAGGCGCAAAGAAAGAGAGGAAGACAAAAGATGAATAAGGTCATATTGATGGGAAGGCTGACAAGGGATGCACAGACACGATATACAGAAGGCGCAGAGCCTATGGCAATATCGCGCTTCACACTTGCGGTTGACAGGAGAATCCAGAGAGATCAGGAAGGACAGTCAGCTGACTTCATTTCCTGTGTGGCATTCGGAAAGACAGGACAGTTCGTGGAGAAGTACGGACAGCAGGGAACAAAGTTTGTGATTGAAGGACGCATTCAGACTGGCAGCTATACAAACAAAGAAGGACGCAAGATTTACACAACGGAAGTTGTTGTGGAATCGGTCGAGTTTGCGGAAAGTAAAGCGGCAGCAGGCGACAACCAGTCAAGACCACAGCCAGCACCAGACAGCGGCGATGGTTTTATGAACATACCGGACGGCGTTGACGATTTGCCTTTTACATAAAGGCGCAGGAAGGAGTGAAAGACATGAAGCTGAAGGAATATGCAACAAAGATAAAAAACAGGCTTGTGGGACAGCGTGCGAAGCCACAGGAGGAAGAAAAAGACGATCTGTCAGAGAAAATTGCAGAACGCACACAGGAATTGATTGCGGAAGACAGACAGGAAGCTGTCAGGGCAGCAGTCGTGGAAGAACCTGAACCAGAAGAAACGACAGAACAGCCGAAAGCAGAAAGAAACATCAGTGCAGATGTGATGAAACTGGCAGCAGTCACAAGAGGACTGAAGATTGATCCTGAATGGACAAAAGAAGAAATGATCAAAGTTGTATCGGAATACAGCGGACTTCCTGAAGAAGAAGTCGAAGTGCTGCTTGAATCGACAGCAAAGTGGACGCAGGAAACAGGAAGAAAAATGGTAAAGAGTATCACGGAAGCGTTTGAAAAGTTGAAGCCAGCGTTTGAACAGGTAGGGAAAGCAATCACAGAAGCATTCAGGAAGACAAAATGGACAGGATTGCAGCTGCGCAAGGAACTGATCAGCAACAACAGGCGCAAAATGAAAGGAATGCCGATGATCAGGGCGAAGGCACTTGAAAAAGCCAGAAAGAATAAAAGGCGAAAGCCTAAGAAGTAGGGAAGAAGGTGTGCAATGTGCAAAATAGCGATGAAACACAGCAGGACATGACGGAAGCAATCAGGATCGCGGTGCGAAGGGCATTTGCTGAAGTCAGAATCGAAGAAAAGAGGGCAGAGAAGAAGAAAACACTGTATAACACACGAAGATTGATGGAATCATATATTGACCTGAAAAAATATATAAACAATGCGATCACGGAAGAAGAAGAGGTCACAGAAGCAGCATACAGCGTCCTGAAGGGCGAAAATGCGAAGCTGAAATCTGTCAAGGAAGCAAAAATGGTAACGGCGATGATGATAATTAACATTGACAGGGCATTGACCGAACTGGAAGCCGAAAGCAGGAAAGAAGGCGCATTGTACAAGTATGAAGCGTTTAAAATGCACTATATTGACGGATTTACATTTGAAGAGATTGCGGATCGGCTGGATTGCGGAAAAAACAGCCCTTCAAACTGGTGCAAGGCGATTTTGAAGAAAATGTCCGTCAAATTATTCGGAATTAACGGAATTTGAAAAAACGCGATCTGAAAAAGGCTTTTTTCAAGGGAAACGACAGCAAAAGCATGGGAAAAGCGTGGGAAAAGTGAGGGTTTTTATAGGGGACATCCTAAAGTAAAATAGTATCGTGAAATGTTGTACAGAAAGACCGAAACAGCACAGAAGTGTTGAATCGGTCTTTTTTATTGCATTTCTGCCCTCTTATTTGCGGAATGTGGGTGCTTATATAAGGGCATCCACAGGAAGCATAAAAACAAGGCTTTATATAGGGGCATACCTGACAGGGGCGCATATATAGGGCAGATATAAGGGGCATATATAAGCGGCTGCGTATAGAGCCTATACAGACGGATATATGAAGCATATGCAGCAGTAGGAAGGTGGTGCAGGGTTTGTTATTTCACAAGTGCAGATGTGGGGCTTTAATACCACAGAATATAGCTGAATGTGAAGCCTGTGCAGCGAAGGCAGCAGGGCAACAGTCAAGACACATGGAATACAACAAACACCGAAGAAACAAGAAGACAGCAGCCTTCTATGTATCAAGTGAGTGGAGGAAGACAAGAGCCGAAACAATCAGGCGGTTTGATGGCGTTGATATATATGCCTTCTATGTGCTGCATGTAATACAGACAGCTGACATGGTGCATCATATCACACCTATTGAAGACGACTGGAACAGACGACTTGATGCAACCAATCTGATCCCATTGAGCAATCACAGCCATGGAATCATTGAAGCCTTGTACAGCAAGGATGAACAGACAAAAAAAGCGACACAAAAGATGTTGCATGACCTGATAGAACGTCACTGGAAGACGACAGGGGGAGTATGAAAAAGTATCGGGTTAAGTTTATTTAGTCGCGCTCCCCCTTCTCCGTGGAGAAAACTCCCCACGAAAAATCCAGATCAAAGCCCTACAAGAAGGGTGTGTCATATTCTGACACGAACGCAAGGAAATCCAGCAAAGAAGGGAGGTCGCGAAAGATATGGCAGGACAACGACAACCGATAGAACTGGTTATTGCAAAGGGCAAAAAACACCTAACAAAAGCGGAAATCGAAGAACGCCAGCGAACGGAAGTGAAGGCAGCAGCAGACAAAGTGACTGCGCCGTCTTATTTGACACCTTCACAGAAAAAGACGTTCAAAAAGATTGTGAAAGAACTTCGCGCGATTGACCTTGTGTCAAATCTTGATGTTGATGCACTGGCAAGACTGGTCATCGCACAGGAAAACTATGTGGCGGTAACGGAAGAAATGAAGTCGCAACCACTCACGATCAGAATGGAGTTCAAAGAGAATGACGCGGACGGAAACCCGATCATTGTTGAAAGACAGGTCGTGAACAGTACAGTTGAACGACTGGCACTTCTTCAGGATCGCTATTTTAAGCAGTGCCGACAGGGTGCTGCGGACTTCGGGCTGACAGTGTCGTCACGCTGTCGCCTTGTAGTGCCAAAAGCCGACAAGGAAACGCCGAAGGAAAACAAATTCGCTAAATTTGCATAGGCGATAAATGACGGACAGAACCACACAATACGCACTGGATGTCCTTGCGGACAAGATTGTTGCTGGCGATCTGGTCAAAGCAGCATGTCAAAGACATATAGACGACATGAAGGCGGCTGAAGCTGCACCATATCGCTATTATTTTGACGTTGAAGAAGCAGAAAGGATCATTGACTTCGCTGAAACGCTGACCATTGCAGAAGGCGAAGAAGAACAGCCAGTGACGGCATATCCATTCCAGTGCTTTATTCTGGGAAGCCTGAATGGTTGGAGAACTAAAGACGGACATCACAGACGATTCAGAACCAGTTATATACAGCTGGGACGACAGAACGGCAAGTCATTCCTGAATGGTATTCTGGCGGCTTATTACGGCAATTTTGACAAGTACAAATATGGTCAGGTTTACTGTACAGCCACAAAGAAGGATCAGGCAATGATTGTCTTCAACGAAATTGTGAAGTTCATAAATTCTGACAGCGATCTGTCAGAGTACTTCAAGATTCACGAACACAATTCAACAATTGATTGCAAGATCACACACAGCAAGATCAAGGCACTGTCAGGCGACACAAAGTCAATTGACGGCTTCAGACCATATCTGGGAATCGTGGACGAATATCACGCACACAAAGATGATCAGATGTACAAGCTGCTTGAAGGCGGTATCAAGAAAATGAAGTCGGCACTGATCAGCGTGATCACGACAGCAGGATTTGACCTGAAATCGCCATGCTTCGCGCTATACGAATACTGCGTGAAAGTCCTAAAGGGTATCGCAAGCAATGATTCACAGTTCATTTACATTGCGCAAATGAATGAATCTGACGATATGTGGACACCTGAAAATTGGATCAAGGCAAACCCGATTCTGGAATATGACAGGGATGCATTGCAGAACATGATCCCGATTGCTGCAACAGCAAAGGAAATGGGAGGATCGACACTGCGCGACTTCATCGTCAAGCAGCTCAACATGTGGATTCAGTGGACGAACGATGTCTATATCAAGGACATGGATGTCTGGACAAGGGCAGCAGTTAAGAAGACGCTGGCTGACTTCAGAGGTCAGAAGGCTTATGTCGGACTTGACCTGTCATCAGGCGGCGACTTGACATCAATCGCAATCGTGATCCCATTCATGCGCGGCGAAGACAAATGTTACTTCGTACACGCACACAGCTTCATTCCGAAAAGGAGAGTCGAAGAACACATCAAGACGGATCGCGTGCCGTATGACCTATGGATCAGACAGGGGCTTGTCGAAGTCACTGAAACGATGGGCGGCGTGAAAACAGACTATAAGTACATAATTGCGTACTTACAGAAGATCGTGAAGCTGTATGAATTGGATGTGCAGTGGATTTGTTACGATCCGCACAATGCTTCAGCGTTCCTGACAGACTTGGAAGCACTGGGATTTGACAGTATCGCAGTGAAACAGTCGGCAAGAGAATTGAATGATCCGACAGTTGACTTCAGGCTGGAACTGGAAGCAGGGCATGTCGAACATGACGGAAGCGAAGCAACAAAGTGGTCTATTGCAAATGCAAAGACGACATCAAACAGCTTCGGAGAAATCAAGATTGACAAGGAATACACAACAGAACGAATTGACATCGTGGATGCAATCATTGATGCATGGATGATGGCAATGAAGGGCGAAATCAAGCCAGATGTCAACAGATACCTTGATATTTGGTTTGCAGGAACAGAGAAATTGCGACAGAAGGGAGGTGCGCAAGGTTGAACATGTGGAAAACACTGAACAAAGGAATTATGAAAGCATTCGGAATGAATATTGAAACAGATACAGCAACACTGAATGATGAATCATTTCTGGAATGGGTTGGGATTAAGCACGACAGCGAAAGCAAGAAGCCAACATCTGACGTGACATACTTCACTTGTTTGAAAATGATGTCAGAAACAGTCGCAAAAATGCCGTGGAAACTTTACCAGAAGACAAACAAGGGCATCAGTGAGCCGATAGACAACGACATTGCAAGGCTTATGAAGCAGCGTCCGAACCCTTTTATGACACCGACAACCTTCTGGAACGCTGTAGAAATGAACAGAAACCATTATGGGAACGCATATGTCTATGTACGCAGGAAATTCAAGCGCAAGAAATATGGTGGAGAATATAAAGCACTAGACATGTGGATCATGCCATCGGACAGGGTGCAGATCATAGTTGACGACAAAGGCATTTTCGCAGGCAAAGGGAAAATCTGGTACTTGTACAGTGATGAATATTCAGGCGAACAGTACATATTCAGGACGGAAGATGTCTTGCACTTCAAGACTTCACACTGCCTGAACGGAATAGTCGGACTACCAATTCAATACATCCTGAAGCAGACAGTTGAAGGCGTGATTGAATCGCAACGCTTCCTGAATAATTTGTACAAAAACGGATTGACAGCGAAAGCGGTGCTGGAATACACAGGCGAACTGAATGAAGATGCAGCAACAAAGCTGCGACAGACTTTTGAACGCTTCGGAGCAGGAAGCCAGAACACAGGCAAGATTCTTCCTGTGCCACTGGGAATGAAGCTGACACCGCTAGATATTAAGCTGACAGATTCACAGTTCATCGAATTGAAGAAATATTCTGCGCTTCAGATTGCAGCAGCGTTCGGAATTAAACCGAACCAGATCAACGATTATGAAAAATCATCATACAGCAATTCAGAAATGCAGCAGCTGTCATTCTATGTGGACACGATGCTTTTTGTGCTGAAGCAGTATGAAGAAGAAGTGAACTACAAGCTATTATCGGATGACGAAGTGGAAGAAGGGCTGTACTTCAAAATGAATGAAAAAGTGCTGCTTCGTACCGATAGCAAAACACAAATGGAGATTCTGAAGGAAGGAATCAACAACGGCATTGAAACAGTAAACGAAGCCAGAAGAAAACTTGATTTGATGGACATGGAAGGCGGCGACACATTGATTGTAAATGGAACTTATGTGCCGTTGACGAAAGTCGGGGCAGCATATGACAAAGCTGAAGAACAGGACACTGAAGAAAACAGCGATCCTGACAATCCTATAAATGAGCCAAACACAGAAGGCGGCGAAAATACGGATCAGGATGAACAGGAGCAGGAAACAGCCGAAACGAATGAAACTGACACCGATCAGGAAGGAGGGGAAGACGATGGCGAAGAAAATGAACTTCACAAGAAGAAATCGAACGAAAAGAACGATTGAAAATGTCGGCTTCATGCAGATAAAAGACGCGGCAGCGGGCGGCGTTGAACTGTACATATACGGCGACATTGTATCTTCGGCGTGGGACAAGTGGACATCAGAAGACACCTGTCCACAGGACATCACAGACTTTCTGAACGGCATTGACAACAATGCAGAACTGACAGTGTACTTCAACAGCTGTGGCGGCGATGTATTCGCAGGAATTGGCATATACAACATTTTGAAACGCCACAAAGGACATATCACAGGCATTGTGGACGGAATTGCAGCGTCAATCGCATCCGTGATCCTTATGGCATGCGATGACATTGTTGTGTCAACAGGCGCACAGATTATGATTCACAAGCCGCTGACAATGGCGTGGGGCAATGCAGACGACTTCGCGGCGGTTATAAGCCAGCTTGACAGCTGTCAGCAGATGATCACAGACATCTACATGACAAAAGCAAAGGAAGGCGTGACAGCAGACCAGCTTGAAGAACTGATCAATGCAGAAACATGGATGTCAGAAAGCGAAGCATCAGAGTGTCGCGCTTCAGACTATTTCAACATCAAAGTGGATGAATCAGCGGAAGCAGTCGCAGCATGTGTCGGCTACATGATAGACAGATTCAAACATGCGCCAGCAGGAATGAAGACTGAAACAGCTGAAGACATCGAAGCAAGACAGCAGCAGGCAGACGAAACAGAAGAAATTCTGGGCGATCTGTACATGTATGGAATTTAAGAAAACGGAGGAAAAACAATGAGCAAAGAAGCAAGAGCGTTACTGAAGAAAATCAATGACAAGAAGAACGCGATCAAAGCCCTTGTGAATGAGGGAAAGACAAATGAAGCAAAGGAAGCGAAAGCAGAACTTGTGGACATGCAGGATCGTTTCAACATCCTTATGGACTTAGAGGATGACGAGGACGAGGACATCAAAGACCAGATTGACAAGGACGAAGCAACAAAGGCTGAAGGTAAGGACAAAGCACCTTCAAAGAAAGACATCGCGCGTGCATTTGTCAATCGTATTGTTTGCGGAATGCGCAAGACAAAAATGGACGAGAAAGACAGGAAGATCATGGATGCAATGTCGGAGAAGACAGACGAGGACGGCGGCTTCACAGTCCCACAGGACATTCAGACAGACATCCACAAATTAAGAAGGACAGATGACGACCTTGAACAGTATGTCAATGTTGAGCCTGTCAGCACATTATCAGGAAGCAGAGTGCTTGAAAAAGATGCAGATTCAACACCATGGGACGATGTAGATGAAGCAGCAGAGTTCGGAGAGGAAGAAACACCGAAATTGCGACAGATCAAGTACAAGATCGGCAAGAAGGGCGGCATCCTGAAAGTAACACGCGAACTTCTTCAGGACACAGCAGAAAACATTCTGGGCTTCCTGAATAAGTGGATCGCGAAGAAGTCAAGAGCCACAAGAAACGCTGCGATTCTGAAGAAACTTGCAGAGATTACAAACACGAAAGAAGTTGCAATCAGCACTGTGGACGATCTGAAGACAGTCTTCAATGTGACACTTGATCCAGCGATTGCAGCGTCTTCAATCGTTCTGACAAACCAGTCAGGATTCAACTATCTTGACACATTAAAGGATGAACGCGGCGACTACATTTTGCAGCCAGATGTCACAGACAAAACAAAGATGCTTCTTTTTGGTGTATATCCGATCAAGAAGGTCAGCAACAAAGTGTTGAAGAATGTCGAAGTGAAGACTGATGGAAGCAATGCGTCAGCGTACAAGTACCCACTTTATATGGGCGACTTGAAGGAAGCAATCACTTTATTTGACCGCGAGAAGATCAGCATCGAACTTTCAACCGAAGCTGGCGATTTATGGGCGAAAGACCAGACAGGAATCAAGGTGCGTGACAGATTCGATGTGCAGGCATTTGATGAAGAAGCAGTCATCAAGGGAGAAATCACAGTTCCTGTTGCTGGTTAATGGCAGCAGGCTTCAGGAGAGGAGGAAAAGACATGGAACTGGAAGAGCTGAAAGCATATTGTCGTATCGACTATGACGATGACGATGAAGTGATCAAACTGATTTATGCAGCAGTGCTGGAAGAAATGACAGACCTGATCAAAGACTTCAATCCTGAAGCACTCACGAACCGCCAGAAGTTATTGATCTGCATGTATGTCAAAGAAGCCTACGACAACAGGGACAGAACAGCACCAACAGACGACAAAGTCAGATTCGCGGTGCAGTCGATGATGTTGAAAGAAAGGTTGAAGTGATATGTCAAGCGCAAGAATCAAAATATACAAATACCAGTACGGAAAAGTTGATGGAAGGCGAGTGGAAACAGAACCGATCTTGTATCACGAATGCTGGTGCGAGATCGGCAGCCTTTACGGAAAAGAACTGTACAAGGCAATAGAAATCAGGTTGGAAGACACGATCGTGTTCGATAATGTCAGGTATTGCAAGAAGGTCAAAGAGATTGCAGCACACTTGAAGGACTACTTCGTGGAGTACGAAGGCGAAAAGTACAACATTTTTGCAAGGGACTTCAGACAGAACGACAAGCAATATGTACAGCTGAAGGCGAACCGCGTCACATAAATGTGTCAGATTCTGACACAGGGAAGGAAACAGCATGAAAGTGACTTTTGAATTTGAAGGGCTGAAAGAACTTCAAAACAAACTGGAAACACTTGCAAGCGATTCGGAAATCAGAAAAACAAACAAGCAGATATTCCAGCGTTCTGTTGATTATACCGAACCACGAATGAAGGCAGTTATGGCAAGGTCGGCAGACAATTCAAAGTCAGGAAAGAAGGGATACAGACCTTCTGGACACGCTGCGGATAATATCCCCACGAAAGTGACAACAAAGGGCGGCGAAGTCGGCTGGACACTTCTGGGCGATGCAGAAAACTGGTTTTACATGAAGTTTGTGGAATGGGGGACAACGAAACAACCCCCACAAGACTTCCTTTACAACACAATGGAAGAATGCCGCGGACAGTGGGACACGATAGCAGATCAGGAATATCAGAAGTTATTGAATGAAAAGCTGGGAGGATGACACATGGACATTGTGAAGAAGACACTGGATGCGCTTGAAGTGCTGGAGGCAGAAGGAATCACAGTGCAGCAGGGCTGGTATGACGCAGACATCAAGGGACTGCATGTGACTGTGTGGAATCTGGGGGACTACGGCGGCGAACATTCGGACGATGACGAAGAAGTCGAGATTGCAGCAGTGCAAGTGTGCATCTGGTCAAGTACAGATCAAATCAGGTTAAAAAAGAGAATCAGGCGACTTATGAAAAAGGCAGGATTCGCATTCATGGGCGCAAATGACAATCTTGAAACAGATACAAAAATATTTATGAATGCCGCAAGGTTCATGGCGGCAGAAGAAGCAGAACAGGAGGATGAAGAAGAATGAGTGAAGCAGGAAAGCAGATCATCAGATCAAGAACAAAGTCGTTTCGTGACATTTATGTCGCACCAGTAACACAGAACGATGCGACAGCATACGCAGCAGGCACACCAGTCAAACTTGCGCGTGCTATTTCAGGAAAAGTGTCTGATAAATTCAGCGTTGAAAAGATTTACAGCGATGATGGAGTGGAGGACACAGTCGAAACCTACGAAGGAACAGACGTGGAGTTTGAAGTCAATTCGCTTGCACCGCAGGACAAAGCAATGCTGTTCGGTCATTTATACAAGAATGGCTGGCTTGTGAAAAACAAGGACGACAAAGCACCTGAAGTCGCTGTCGGATATAGAGCAAAGAAGCTGAATGGCAAGTATGAATTTGTATGGCTTTATGTCGGAACATTCGGTCAGGGATATGACGACAACTATCAGACACAGGAAGACAAGGTCACAACACAGACAGCAACGCTGAAGGGCAGTTTCTACGAACGCGCATGTGATGGAAACTTTGAAACACAGGTTGACGAAAGCAACCTTCTGGCAGAACACACGGACGCAGCAGCAGCGATCAAAAACTGGTTCGGAAAGGTACAAGAGCCAACAGAAGCAGCGTAAAAGAACAATAGGAGGGCAAACACATGAAACATGAAGTAATTATCAACAACAAAAAGTATGAAATGCCGAAGATGGATGTTGACACATACATGGAATATCTTGAGATCAGGGACGACATCATGGGAACTGAAAAGAAGAACGGACTGTATACAGCCGCACAGTTCCGAAAGATGATGGACTGCATCTGCATGGTATACGGCAACCAGTTCACTGTTGACGAGTTGAAGGACAAGGACACAGGACTGGGCGTGGCTGCAATTATCATGGAATTTGCGTCAATAGAAACATCATTAGGCGATGAGGTCAACGCAAAGGTCGAGAAGTTACAAGAAAATTTTTCAAATGGCAAATAATACCCGAACTGACACTGATCTGCAATGAAAAAGAATACATATGCGCATCAGTGTCGGTTGAAAAGTACAGAGCATACACAGAACTAATGGAAAAGAATGGCGGCGATGATGTTGCATCGGCTTTTCAGTTCAATGCGGCAATTATGAAAATGGTCTTCGGAATATCCGAAAGGGAAGTGCTGAAGGCAGATGTCGCAGAACAGCTGGCGGCAGCAAAGATGATTCATTTTGTGATGCAGGACATCATCACGCAAAAATTCCTTGAATTAAACCCGAACAGACCAGAGGAAGTCGAGAAGGAAAAGTCGGCATTCGATGAATACGATGAAGAAAACGGATACAACGAAGCTGAAAATCAGCTTGACGATGAAAGCATCTGGAAAGTATGCCGCGACAATGTGGACAGGGTTGTGAAATTGTGTATAAAAGGGCTGAACGATTCACTTTCAAATGTTATGAAGTCGGATATTATGAGCCTTTTGGATCATGTGGCGTTCGAGATCAAGACCATCAACGAGAAGTGATGAAAGGAACGTGCATATATGGCGCAGGCATCAATCAAGATCGGTGCTTCAATGTCAGAATATCAGGCAGCAATGAAGGCGGCGGTCGCAAGTATGAAGCAGCTGTCGTCAGAATACAGCCTTGCTGCGGCAAATGCAAAGCTGTACGGCACGAAATCTGACGCGTTAAAGGCAAAGATCAGCGAACTTACACAGAAAATGGATGTCCAGAAGACAAAAGTCGAGGACTGCAAGTCACATTATGAAACACTTACAACCAGACTGGACAACAACAAGAAAAAAAGCGAAGAACTGAAGGCAAAAGTCGCAGAACTGTCAAAAGCATATGAAGAAAGCAAGGAAGCGACTGGCGAAAATTCAGAGGAAACAAAGAAATTAAAAACAGAGCTGGACAAAGCGGAAAAGCAGCTGGCAACAACAGAAGCGCAAACAACGAAGTATGAAGCAGCAGTGAAGAAACAGGGCGCAGCAGTCACACAGGCTGAAGCTGACCTTGCGAACATGGAAGTGCAGCTTCGTGATGTCAATGCGGAACTTGCACGCCAGAAGTTCGATGAATACGCGGAAAAGGCTGGAAAAGTCGGACAGGCAGTGCAGACAGCAGGACAGCACATGATGAAGGTCACAACCGCGATCGGCGGCGTGGCAGCGGCATCAGTAACAGTTGCAGCAAACTTTGAACAGCAAATGTCAAAAGTGCAGGCGATCAGCGGAGCAACAGCAGAGGACACAGACAGGCTGACAGAATCAGCGCGTCAGTGGGGGCGTGATACAAAGTATTCAGCAACCGAAGCTGGCGAAGCGTTTGAATACATGGCACTTGCAGGCTGGAAAACGGATGACATGCTGGAAGGTATTGGCGGCATCCTGAATCTGGCAGCAGCATCCGCGATGGACTTAGGAACAGCGTCAGACATTGTCACAGACTATCTGACAGCATTCGGACTATCGGCAAAGGACGCAGGGAAATTCGCAGACGAAATGGCTTATGCAATGAGCCATTCAAACACAACAACCGAAGCACTCGGAGAAGCATATAAAAACTGCGCTGCGACAGCTGCTTCAATGGGATATTCGGTGGAAGAAACAACAGCAGTCTTGATGACAATGGCGAACGCTGGTGTCAAAGGCGGCGAAGCAGGAACAGCCCTGAACGCTATTATGACAAGGCTTGCGACAGATACAAAAGGCTGCGCAACCGAACTGGCGAAGTATGGTGTTGAGGTGTACGATGCGCAGGGTAACATGAACAGCCTGTCAAGCACACTGACAGGAGTGCGCGGCGTATGGAACAACCTGACAGACGAACAGCAAGCGAACCTTGCAAAGACAATCGCAGGAACGAACCAGTTTTCTGCATTGCAGACGATTATGTCTGGCTTGTCAGATGAAGCGATCGCAAGCGGAATGTCCTTCAGTGATTATGCTGAAGCATTACAAAACTGTGACGGCACTGCATCCGACATGGCGGCGACAATGCAGGACAACTTGCTGGGAAGACTGACACAGCTGAAGTCGAAGCTGGAAGATGTCGGAATAACTGTCGGCAACTCACTTATGCCATTCATGGAAAAGGCAGTGGCAAAGATTGGAGAACTTGCAGACAAGTTCGCAGCATTAAGTCCACAGCAGCAAGAAACGATCCTGAAGATCGCAGGAGTTGTGGCTGCGATCGGACCTTTGCTGACGATAGTCGGAAAAGCTATCAGCGTATCTGGACAGTTATCATCAGGAATTGGAAAAGTTGTCGGCAAGTTGGCGACAATGGGAACGACAGCATCAGGAGCAACAGGCGGCATGGCTGTCCTGAAGGGCGCACTTGCAGCAATCACATCGCCAGTCGGAATTGCGGTCGCTGCGATCGCAGCAATCACGGCAGTCATAGTGACGCTGTGGAACACGAACGAAGACTTCAGAAACAGAATCACGGAAATCTGGAATAGAATCAAAACAGTGTTCACAGAGTTCGGACAGCACATCACTGACAAACTCAATTCACTGGGCTTCGATTTTGAAAACTTCGGGGAAGTGGTCAAGGCGATATGGGAAGGCTTCTGCAATGTATTAGCACCGATCATCGAAGGCGTGTTCAATAACATCGCGATATTTATTGAAACAACACTGAATGTGATCACAGGCGTGTTTGATTTGTTCGTGTCGTTATTCACAGGCGACTGGTCAGGGGCTTGGGATGCAGTGAAAGGAATATTTGAAAGCGTATGGAATGGGCTGAAGGAATATATCAGCAATATCCTGAACACAATCAAGGGCGTTGCTGACGCTTTTCTGGGCTTGTTTGGTACTTCATGGGATGAAGTGTGGAATAGCATCAAGACAACCTTTGAAAACATCTGGAATGGCATTGTATCGTTCTTTTCTGGCATACTTGACGGAATAGTGAACACAGTCACGACAGTGTGGACAGCGATCAGCACAACAATTTCAGATGTGCTGACAGGAATCTGGAACACATTCAGCAACATATTCACGACAATCAGGGACTTTGTATCAACAGTCTTTGAAACAATCAAGAACGTGATCACAGTTGTGATCATGGCGATTGAGGAATTTTTCAGCGCAGCATTTGAAATTCTGACAGTTCCGTTCCGATTCATTTGGGAAAACTGCAAAGATACAATCATTTCAATCTGGGATGCAATCAGCACAAAGATACAGACAGCAATCACGTTTGTACAGAATATTATCACGACAGTATGGAATGCGGTCAGCGGTGTATTCACGACAGTGTGGACAGCAATCAGCACGACAGTGTCAAATGTTGTGAACAGCATCAAGAACACGATCACGAATGTGTTCAACGCGGTCAAGACGACAGTCAGCAGCATATTCAACAGTGTGAAATCAACAGTAACATCAATCTGGAACAGCATCAGCAGCACGATCAGCAATGTTGTGAACAGTATCAAGAACACAGTCAGCAACGTGTTCAACACATTAAAATCAACAGTCAGCAACGTGTTCAACAGCATAAAATCAACAGCAACATCGGTCTGGAATGCAATCAAGAACGCAATAACAACACCGATCAATGCCGCGAAAAACGCTGTACACAATGCAATCGAAGCGATCAAGTCGAAGTTCAACTTCACATGGTCACTTCCGAAACTGAAATTACCACACCCGAAGATCACAGGAAGCTTCAGCCTGAATCCTCCGTCAGTACCACACTTTTCAATAGACTGGTACAAAAACGGCGGCATTATGAACGATTCAATGATCTTCGGAATGAACGGAAACAAGCTGCTTGCTGGCGGCGAACCAGAAACAGGCGGCGAAGCTATTCTTCCACTGAAACCATTTTATCAGGAATTGAACTCGATGCTTGATGAAAAGCTGAAGAAGATTGAATCAGGAACAAACGTGACAGTTGAAAGCCACACATATATTGATGGCGAAGAAATTGCAAGCAAAACATATACGAAGGTGGATGAACGGCTTGTGGAAGATAAAAGAAAAGGAAGGTAAGGCAGTATGAAAGTTAATGGCATAGACGCAAGAAAATATAATGCGAAGCAGCTGACAGCCGAAGTGCTGCCACCTTCGCTTGCTGTCGATTATGAGATTGTGACAAGTGCAATCCTTCCGACAGAATTTGAAACAGATATGGAACTGGGACAGCTGAAGTTGTGTATGTACTTCAGGGGCAAGGATAGAAACAGCCTGATCAGGTCGATGTCGGCATTTTTGGAAAATTTCACGAAGTCAAGCGTTGTTGAAGTCGATGGCTACAAAGGAAAGTTTAAGGCATATACAGCAAGCAGCGGCTATTCAAAAATGAAAGTGAAAACCAGATACCAGCTAAACATCACACTGGAAGGCTATTTTTTTGACGATGAACTAAAGCTGGAATATGACGGAATCACACAAACAACGATTGACCGACAAGGGACACGAAAAGCACCAGCAATCATTGAAGTGTACGCAAAGAAGGCACTGAAGAATTACAAGATAAGTGGCTTTGAAGATGACATCATCGTGGAACAGCTGGCAGCAGGACAGACAATTATCATTGACGGCGAAGAAGGGCGCGTCACAAACAATGGCACAGACGCATTCACAAGTGTTGATTTGTGGAAATTTCCAGCAATCACACAGGCACAGACAGTCTTGAAGTTTTCCAACACAGACGCAGTCGTTCGGATCAGGTACAAGCCTATGTGGATTTAGGAGGATGATAGATGCAGATTTTTAATGACAAAAAAGAACGTGTCGGAATCTTGAAGGATTTCAAAGACAGAAAGATTGTGAAGACGCTTGATTCAGGTGACAAGGAATTGACTTTCAAATATCCTTCGGACGGCAAGCAAGTTGACCTTCTGAAAGAAGAATACTACATCAGGACGAAAGAAGACGAATATGTCATCAGGAAAAGAAAGACAGGCACACAGTTCAACGAGTACACAGCACAGCTGAATGTCGAAGAACTGGAAGGCACAGTCTTCCCATACGGCTTTAAAAGCAAGGAACAGACGATCAGGGCATGTCTTGAATTTGCCTTTGAAGGAACAGGCTGGAAGGTCGGCGCGTGCCAGATCACGAAGAAAAGGACTATCAACAAAGACGAAGAGACAAACGCATGGGAAGTCCTTCAGGACTGTTTGTCAACGTATCGTGTGGAATGCAAGATCAACAGCCTGACAAAGACGATCGACATATATGAACAGATTGGATCAGACCGCGGACGATACTTCATCGAAGGACTGAACCTGAAGAAGCTGACAGTGACTTCCGACACATATGATTTTTATACGCGACTGATCCCTTTAGGGAAAGACGGAATCGGAATCGAATGGCTGGGAAAGCCGTATCTTGAAAATTATCAATACAGCAGCAAGATCAAGACATATGTGTGGAGTGATGAACGATACACAAACACGACAAGTCTGATCGAAGATGGCATCGCGAAACTGGATGAAATGTCAAAGCCGTATGTCGCCTACACAGCAGATGTGCTTGACCTTGCAAGACAGTCAAAGAAGTACAGCAGCGTGTTTGATTTTGACATTGGCGATACAGTCTGGATGATCAGTAAGAAGACGCACACGAAGGAAAAACAGCGAATTGTAAAGCTGACGGAATATCCAGAAAGCCCACAAAGCAACACTGTCGAACTGTCGAATGCAACAAAAACATTTGCCGAAGTACAGCAGGAAGCAACAGATCGGGCGAAGTCAGAAGCAATCAAGATCGCTAACAGCAGCGCGAAGAAAGTTCTTGAAGATGGATATTACACGAAGACAGAGGTTGAAACACACATAACTGCTTCAAAAGAAGAAATCAATCTAGGAGTATCAAAGACCTATGAGACGAAAACGACCGTAACAGAAAAGTGCAATACTGCAGAAAGCAATGCAAACAAAGCGACCGACGAGAAACTGACAGAGTATTCCACAACGGAGCAGATGCAATCGGCGATTAAAGTAAAAGCGGATGCGATTGAATCAACCGTTTCAGAAAAAGTCGGAAGTAACGAGATTATCTCAAAAATCAATCAGTCGGCAGAAAAAGTGTCGATAAATGCAGAAAAAATGAGTTTGAACGGAGCAGTGACGGCAAACTCAAATTTTAAAATCAACACAGACGGTTCAGCAGAAACAAAGGCGTTAAAAATCACGGGCGGTTCACTGGAAATTGGAAGTAATTGCGAAATAACAAACAAAGGAGAGGTGTTTGCATTATCACCGAAATTTTACTCTGGTTTATACTTAAATGCAGATTTTAATTCAGGGAAATTATCAAACCTCAATTATTCGATGCTTTTAGGATATATTGGAACACATATATTCGCTGGAGAGAGCGGGGGCGTCCTGTGGGGGTATGGATTCACAGCAAACAATGATATATATGCATACGGAACTATTGGATGTTTAGGGAAGAAATCGAGAATTATACACACAGACGATGGGCGAAATATAGAAATGTACGCATATGAAACAGCATCCCCGACATTCGGAGATATGGGAGCAGGAAAACTTGACGATGACGGTCGGTGTTGTGTGTATCTTGATGATGATTTCTTGCTGACAATAGAGAAAGATATGAAATATCATGTGATGCTCACCGCAAAAGGAGCAGGCGAATTATATGTTGAATCAACAAGTGAAAAAGACGGCTATTTCGTAGTGAAAGGAACACCAAAACTTGAATTTTATTGGGAAATAAAGATAAGACAAAAAGGATGCAGAGACACAAGAATTGAACAATCAGACATACCAAAAAAAGAAGATATAACAGCAGAAGAACAGGAAATGTTTAATGAGCAAATGAGAAATGAGATGCTATTACTGCACGAGATGGAAAAAGATGAAATCGAAGTACAGGAAGAACAAAAAAGGATAATCAAAAGAATGGAGGAATCAGAATGAGACGAGTTATCACAGGATTCAACGCAACAAATGCGGCACAGGGACAACGTTTAGGATTCACATACACGGAAATGACTGATAGTGGAAAAACTACCAGTGACAACAACAAGGGCAGCATGACAGTTTTAAGCGAGGAGGCACAGAGTCACATTGACTGGATAAAAAAATTCATTAACGACTGGATTGAGGAGCAGGGAGAATAAAAGAGACAACACCGAGAGGAGGGGACGACAATGGCGACAGAACAAATGCAGCTAATAACTGACATTACACTGGAACTGACAGGCGATGAACGCTTGTATATGGCATCTGCGAAGCAGGGCGACAAGCGAACGCGCTTCATCAGGGTTGCGCTGACAAATAACGGCAAAGTGTTCACAATCCCGACAGAGTGCATCGTGATCGCGAATATCAAGAAACCTGACAAGCATTTCTGCTATAACGAATGCAAAGTTGTGGACAACAAAGTTATGGTTGAACTGACAAATCAGGCACTTGCAGCAGCAGGAACAGCACACTGCGACATTGAGATCAGGGACGCACAGAACGTGTATGTATTATCTTCACAGGCGTTCACAATCGAGATCGAAGAAACGAACAGGAGCGATGCTGCGATTGAAAGCTGCAATGAGATCACAGCACTTGAAAACAAGGTACAGCAGTATATCGACAATATAGTTCAAACAAAACAGGATATTTTGTCAGTAGAAGCCGCGATGAAGGTTGCTGAAGCTGCCAGAGCATCGGCAGAGGTTGACAGGATCAACGCTGAAGCACGAAGAAAGAAAAGCGAACAGGAAAGGGAAACTGCTGAAACAGCAAGACAACAGCAGCTTCAGATCATGCAGGAAGCGACAGGAGCAGCGAACAGCGCAGCTTCTTCAGCAAACACAGCAGCAGGCGCAGCGAATACCGCAGCGGCACGCGCTGAAGCAACATACAAGTCACAGGAAGAATTGCAGAAAATGTATGAAAAGATGCTGGACATCAAAGGAACAGTCGGAAGCACGATTGACGGCGGCACAGCGTTCAGCGTTGATCCAATGACTTGTGACGGCGGCACAGCATTCACAACAGAGGAATGCGAAGCAGATGCAGGCACAGTGTAGGAAGGAGGAAACACGATGGCAACATGGACAGTCAGACCGAAAAAGGACACGACAGCGAACTGGAAGGCTTCAGGTCGCATCCTTGAAGCGAACGAATGGGGCGTTGAAGAAACCACATCAGGCAAGTACATATTGAGGATTGGAAACGGAAAAGACAAGTTTCTTGATCTTCAACCAGTTGTTGACACAGAAAACCTTGCAAAGATTTATTCGGAGATCAGCAACTTCAACGCAAACATGCAGCAGGCGACATCAGCCGCGAACGCAGCAGCACAGTCGGCACAGCAACAGGCAGCGGCAGCACAGGCAGGCGCGGCAGCTTGCAAGGACATCCAGAAGGGAATCAATTCAATGTCGGATTCTGCAACAGGGAAGAAGTACACGATCGGCGTTGAAGCAGGGCTTGTGTACTTGGAAGAAACAACATAACAGGAGGAAAAAGAAATGGCAAGGCTTTATGTAGCAGACAAAGAAACGCTTGACGCGGTAAAAGCTGACACGACTGGAATCTTGAAACAGCTTCAGGATGCAGACGGAAAGTTCAGCAGTATCAAGAGATATGGAATCAAGATCAACAAGGCTGACAGCAATCCTGACACGCGCATCACATATCTGTATGACGCAGCAGGATTCACGCCAGCAAAGATGAACTTCACAGACGGATCATTCGACTTCGGCTCATGGGGCGAAGTGTTCTTCATTAAGCAGAACAGACCAGTCATGCTGAAGGCAGACAGAACAGTTGCGTATGAGTTAAACCACACAGACCATTCAAAGAAGCTGGACGGCACTGCATCCGATGTCGGGGACGCATCAACGACACTGAATGCGATGTCTGAATTTCCTTTGATGTGGCTGTGTCAGTACGAAGTCGGAAACTATGAATATATCATCGTATCTGACGCAAGAGTTGACAGCAACTACAACGCAGATGCATACACAAGAGAAGATGGAAGCGTTGCAGATCATATGTACATGCCTATGTACGGCGGCAGCTATGACGGCGCGAAACTTCGCAGCTTGTCAGGAAAGAAACTAGACTGCAACACAAACGCACAGACAGAGATCAGCAGGGCAGCAGCAAACGGAACAGGCTGGACGATCATTTCATGGAGCAGAAGAAACCTGATCGAAAGCCTTCTGACATTGATCAGTAAGTCTGAAAACTTTCAGGCGAAGTTCGGTCAGGGCGTATGTAGCACATATGTCAATGATTCATCAAAAGACTACGGAAAAGTTGTGACAGGAACACTGGACACAAAAGGGCAGTTCTTCGGCTATAATGACGGAACACATGAAGTGAAAGTGTTCTATTGCGAAAAGCCATGGGGAAACCGCTGGGACAGACTTGTGGGCTATATCTGCGACAACGGAACAATCAAAGTGAAGATGTCGCCGCCTTATAACCTAACAGGGAAAGACTACATAAAAGTCGGAACAGCGTGCAAGACAGAAGGATGGCAGAAAGACACATTGATGACACGCTATGGACGATTTGTCAAATCTGTCGGCGGCAGTGCTTCGACATATCGTTGTTGTTATTACTGGATCAACGTGACGATTGTTGCGGTCGCGCTTGTCGGTGGTAGCACCGTCGACGGCGCGTACTGCGGCGCGTTTGTGGCTTTGAACAGCACTGCTTCGGGTGCGAGTTGGAGCATCGGCGGCTCACCTTCTTGTGAAGAACCTTTGGCGGCATAGCCGCACAGGGGGACAGGGGGAGCAATCCCCCTTGAAGTGTAAGTAAAAAGAAAAATTAAATAATAGGGATATTGTGTGCGCCTTCCGATGCTTCTGCCTTGCGGTCGCGCTTGTCGGTGGTAACACCAACAACGGCGCGAACTGCGGCGCGTATGTGAATTTGAACAACACTGCTTCGAATGCGAATTGGAACATCGGCGGCTCTCACTCTTAACAATCATGGGACAATAACCTAATGCACACGATATTCCGCGCCACTTGGCGAAAGTTAAACCGAAGAAAGGGTTGTGCCAGTAGGGCAAAAGCCGCGAACGTGCAACAGGTGTTAAGAAGGAAACCTTTTGAATGAAGACATATAAACACATTTTTGATGAAATGCTGAAGGAAGAAAACATCAGACAATGTTTTCACGATGCAGCAAAGCGCAAGACAACGCGTCCCGAAGTTGCCAGAGTGCTGAAGGAAGAAAAGGAAGTCGGCAATGACAGACCTGATCCACAATGTCTTCAGGAACATGTGAAAGCACTTCAGAAGATACTTGAAGAAGAAACATTCAAACCGCCAGAGCATAGAAAACAACTGATCAACGAATACAGCTGCGGAAAAGTCAGGGAGATCATAAAACCTGAATATCAATATGAACAGGTTGTGCATCACTGCATCATCAAACAGCTTCAGCCGATCATCCTTCATGGACTTTATGAACACGCGCTGGGAAGCATACCGAAAAGAGGATGTCACAGCGGAAAGAAACGCGTTGAAAAGTGGATAAAAGGATATAAGGGCAAGAAGTTCTATATCCTGAAGGCAGATGTCCGACATTGCTTTGATACAGAAGACATTCGCGTCATAGAAACGAAGCTGCGGCGCGTGATTAAAGATGAAAAATTCATCAGATTATGTGTCACAGTCATGGAGCATGAAGCGACAGTCAAACCGCCTGAATTTGATGATATGTGGATAAAGGACGAACAGTGGCAGGATGCAGAATTTTTGTCAGGGCTTCCACTTGGGTTCGTGACTTCACAATGGTTCACGCAGCTGAATTTCAAGCCGTTCGATCACAAGGTCATTGAAGACTGGAAGGAACTGGGCGGCGTTGATCATTACATCAGATATGCAGACGACATTGTTGCATTCGGTCGAAACAAGAAGAAACTTCACAAACTGGAAGAAGCAATGCAAGACTATCTGAAGAATGAAATGCACCAGAAAATCAAATACAACTGGCAAGTCTTCCGCTTTGAATATCCAGACAGGAAAGCACCGCCAGTCATAGACAAGAAGACAGGAAAAGAAAAACCGAAGACCAGAGGGCGTGCGCTGGACTTCATGGGATTTGTATTTCATTACAACCGCACAACGCTTCGCAAATCAATCCTGAAGCGTGCGACAAAGAAGGCACACAGAATCGCAAAGAAAGAGAAAGTCAACTGGTATGATGCTTCAGCAATGCTGGCATCAATGGGCTGGTTTACACATACGGACACTTATGGCTTTTATGAAGATCATATCAAGCCATATGTCAATATAAAGCAACTGAAAAAGAAAGTCAGCAAGCATTCAAAGAAAGGAGTGAAGAACAATGATGTCAGAATGGTATCAGTCAGAAAGCATGGACAAGCCGACAGAGTGGGACACGACATCAAGCCCGACAGTGGTCTATCAGCGAAAGAGCATCGCAGAGCAGATCAGGAAGGGCATTGACGGAGAAAAAGACCGCACTGTCTATGTGTACAGCGAAAGGACTATGACACAGGAAGAATATGCAAGACTTCAGGCAGAACTTGAAAGTCCAGCAACAAAGATGATCATGCAGTCAATGTCATCAATCGAGATGAACATGGCAATGATGCAGGAACTTATGGAGGGATAAGACATGGCAGAAACAAAGACAAATGAAACAACAACAGGAACAACCGAAAAGGCACACAGCAAGAAGTTTGACATGCTGAAGGAACGCTGGGACAAGGACTACATCACAAAGGACACCTTGAAAGGCTGGGTTGTACTGAATGAGAAAAGAGCAGGCAAGGGAATCACTGCGGAAGAATACAAAGAAATCACTGGCGAAGACTACGAAGCCAGCGAAGAATGATGACGCAGTTTGAATTGATCGACAGGCTGTGCGCTGTGAATACGCTTCTGACAGACATTGTCAGGGAACAGGCGGCAATAATTGCGCAACATGGAATCGAAGCGATACAGACGCAGGACGAAGCCACAGACAGGCTTGACGATCTATTCGGGAAGCGTAAAAGGGCAGAAGACGAAAACGATGCAATCGAAGCAGCACTTCGCAAATATATTTGACGGAGGAAAAAAGAAAATGACTATTGAAGTATCATTGTTACTTTCAGGCGTGTCGATTGCGTTTGCAATCTTCTTCGGAATCAGCACACGCAACAGAAATGTGAAGAAGGACACACAGGACGAAGCCAGAGAGGATGCAACGATCCTGACCAAACTGGAAAACATTCAGAACACTATGATTGAAGTGAAGTCTGAAATGGGATCATACAGAAACGAAATGAAAGAGATCAGGGAGTATTACATCAGGGCATCAGAAAGCCTGAAGCAGCTTCACAAGCGTGTGGATAGAATTGACAAGATCATTGATGAATCACATCCACATCAGTACATCGAAGAGCAACAGGAGGAAAGCGCGTGGAGAAGTACAGCTATACAATACCAGCAAGCAGAAGAAAGAAAAGACGCAAGAAGTCACTGACAAGCTGGATCATGGAGTTTTCAAAAAAAGTTGTGGTTGTCTGCGTGCTGCTTTACATCATCATTGAACTGTTTTCAGTAATAGCGATCTGGCACTTCGCAGACACATCAGTGCTGACCACACTGATCAGCGAAACATCTGAAGTGCTTCGCATGGGTGTGTTCGGGTACATGATTAAGGCAGGAATTGAGAACTGGCAGAAAATCAAAAAAGGAAAGCAGGAAAGTGAAAATGAGGAAGGCGGTGCGAACGGATGAAAAATGCAGCTTTAATATTAAAAACAATTTATGATAATTTGCCGATGATCCTGACAATCATTGCGATTGTGGCAGGCATCGGGATCAAGGTCAGAAACTTCCTGAAGCAGTCAAAGGAAGACCAAAAGAAACAGCTTCAGGAGCAGGCAGACAAAGTCGTGGAACTGGTTGAAAAAAGCCTTCTGTCGATTGTATCAAAGGCAGAAAAGGAATGGGGAAGCGGCACTGGGACAATCAAGAAGTCATGGGTGTGGGAACAGATTCAGGCACAACAGCAGAAGTTGACTGAATACATATCAGCAGGGCTGATCAGTAAAGACATGATTGACGATCTAATTGAAACGGCGGTCGATGAATTGAATGAACTTAAAAAGAAGAACCAGAAAGCAGCTGAAGCGGTCACACCGCCTGAAGAAAGAGAAGCGGCAGCGGTAGCAGCTGCGCTTCAGGTGCAGAAGATACAGACGGAATAAAAAGACAGGAGGTCAAAAGGAATGCTACATGCTTACATTACATCATACGCGATCTGCTTCATGGCGACAGTAGTCATCATTATGCTATTGCTGATCGCAGGCGTTGAGATCGACAAGGAAGAAGCGAAACATCACGGCGCAGAGGTTGAGCCGCCGCCAACAGCGAAGGACTGGATCGGGTATATATTAAAAGCATTCCTGATCGCCTTCGTGGTATCATTAGCAGCCCCACTGGTATTGATATTTTATATCTTTGTGATCGGTTGCATTATCATTTCAGCATTAACAGAAGAATAACAGGAGGAAAAGAACATGGGGACATTATGCGGATGGGCTAGTATTGACGAAAACGGAAAAGCAACAGGAGGACAGAAAGGCGATCAGACAGGTCGTGAAGTAAAGACTGGAAACTGGTATGACTTCGGTCAGACAGTCGTGCTTCGTTTCAAGGACAGAAACAAGGCAGCGAAGGCGGCGACAGCGATGAAGCAGCTGTGCGCGAATGACAATGTCGGATATTGTCAGGGACACAGAACTTCACTGTACACAGAACTTGAAAAGGTCGGCTGGAATCCGACAGCATTGAAAACACCTTGCGAAACTGATTGCAGTGCGATGATGTCGCCAGTGCTTAAATGCGCAGGAATCAGCGTGTCAAAGGATATTTACACAGGCAACATGGTCAATGCTATTATGGCAACAGGAGAGTTTGAAAAACTCACAGGAAGCAAGTACACAGACACAGGCGACAATCTTATGACTGGCGATATTTCAGTGGCAGCAGGCAAGCACACAATCATGGCACTGGAAAACGGATGCAACGTGTCAGGCGGCAACGGATCAGGAAACGGATCAGGAAGCGGATCAGGCAATAATCCAGCTGTACCATACGGAACAGCAAAGACAGCGACATTCACTGGATATGTGAACACAGGCGCACTGAATGTCAGAAAGCAGCCTGATCCAGATGCAGACAAACTTGTGTCATATCCTTGCATTAAGCAGAACACAGAAGTCGGAGTGTGCGGAAGTGCAAAAGCACCGAACGGCGCATTGTGGTATTACATCTATATTGACGGAGCAAAGGGCAAGAAGTACGGATATGTAAACGCAAGATACATCACAGCGAAATAAGGAGGAAGCGCGATGGAATACTTCATGGGCGAAACATTCGACAAAGAGAAAAACAAGCCATACAAGAAACTGGATGCAGCAGAGAAAGCGGCAGAGAAGCAGAAAGCCGCCGTATTTGATGAAAATGGCGCAGTAGTAAAAGACTTCAGGGAAAAGGAAGAAAAGCCAGCAGAGCAGCCACAGACAGCCACAGACGGCAGTCAGGAGCAGCCAGCAGACAGCACCGATCAGGAAGGACAGGAGCAGCAGGCGACAATGACAGACAAAGTCCCTGAAGGTGCGCTGGACACTGACGAAGACGGAAACGTGCCGACATTCGGTGCAGACGGAAATCAGGTCGGAACTGCAACGCCTGAAGAAATCAAGGCGGCTGAAGAAGCTGTAACAGAAAACATTGACGGCGTGCCAGCGGTCAGAATCAAGGGAAAGGTCAGAAGGGTGTTCGATGGTAGCATCAGGATCAGAAAAGCACCTTCATGGAGCAATGACGCTGTCAGAGGTGCAACGACATTCACAGAAAAGATTGTCACACATGTGATGGAAGTGGACGGAAAGCCGATGTACAAGACGCTTGACGGATATTTTATCAGTGGCGATCCGAAGCTGGTTGAATACATCGAAGAATAATGTCGATAATTTTGGAGTAAAAGAGAAGCAAGACGGACAATGTGCCGCCTTGCTTTTACTTTGTCCACATATAGAGGATAACTGTGTGGATAACCACAATATATTGATTGTACTAACAAAGCAGTACCGACAGGAGCTCTTGACTCAAGAGCTGCTAAGCTTCTTCTTGAAAGGTTTAATATGCTTAACAGGGAATTGCAGGCGACAATACTTATGGTAACACACGACTCATTTACTGCAAGTTATGCAAGCAGAATTATATTTATCAAGGATGGTAAGATATTCCACGAGCTTAACCGTGGCGCTGATGACAGGAAGACCTTATTTAACAAGATAATAGATGTTGTTTCATTATTGGGAGGTGACGCGGGCGATGCTCTTTAAACTATCATTTTCTAATATGAAAAAAAGCCTGAAGGATTATGCGGTATATTTCTTCACGTTAATACTCGGTGTTGCGATATTTTATCTTTTTAATGCAATCGAAACACAGACAACTATGCTTAAAATATCAGAAGACACAAGAGAGATAGTAAAGCTTATTAATACAACACTTTCGGGAGTAAGTGTATTTGTTGCATTTATACTTGGATTTCTTGTTATATATGCAAGTAATTTCCTTATGAAGAAGAGAAAAAAGGAATTTGCATTATACATTCTTCTTGGAATGGGAAAAAGGAAAATATCACTTATACTGTTTCTTGAAACACTGATTATAGGTGTTATATCGTTAGGAATAGGACTTGTGGCAGGAATAGGACTTTCACAGGTTACAAGTATATTTGTTGCCAATATGTTTGGGGTTAACATTGAGAAATACAGATTTGTATTTTCTCAGCAGGCATTTGTAAAGACATTGATATATTTTGCAATTATATATGTTATCGTAATACTCTTTAATATGTTCTGCATTAACAAATATAAGCTTATAGACCTTCTTACAGGAAGCAGAAAGGCAGAAAAAGCAACTAACAAAAATCCATATATATGTGCAGTTGTATGGATAATATCAGTTGTACTGCTTGCATTTGCCTACTATAAGGTATCAGATAGCAGGAATCTTGAGTTAGTTACTGACCTTGCCAAATATATAGTGATGGGCTGTGCAGGCACATTTTTATTCTTCTGGTCATTATCAGGAATTATGTTCTCAGCAGTACATTCTATGAAAAAGGTGTACTATAAGGGGCTTAACAGCTTTGTGTTCCGTCAGATGAGCAGCCGTATGAACAGCAATGTGTTCGCAATGACAGTTATATGCCTTATGATGTTTATAACAATATGCGTATTATCAAGCGGACTTACAGTGCGTAATTCACTTGTACACAATATTGATATGCTATCACCAGCAGATGTGCAGATAGAGAAGGAACTTTATTCAGATGATGAGGCAGAATTGATTAAAGATTATTATAAGAGAAAAGATATTGACCTTGAAGATATTCTTAAAGATATAGTAGATGTGTATGTATACAATACAAGTGAACTTACAATTAATGATACTTTAGGAAATACAGAAGCAGCGAAGGCTAATAATCCGGATATCGCAGATAATATTGATTCATCATATTTTGATGCATATTATTCTGAAGATATTATGAAACTTAGTGATTATAACAAGGTGGCAGCTCTGTATGGTAATGAACAATACAGTCTTAGTTCTGATGAATATATAATTGTTGCAGACTTTAAGTCGATGGCAGAAGTGCGAAACAAAGCCTTAGATAAGGGAGTAAAGATTGCTTTAAATGGGGAATTGTTAAAGCCAAAATATAATCGTTGTTCGGATGGTTTTGTCCAGATGTCATCTAACCATATAAATATAGGAATTGTGGTTGTGCCAGACGAAGTACTTGAAACAATGCTTCCAACAGGTGAATATTATATTGGTAATTATAATATACCAGAGGGTGATGAACGTGAGGCAGTTGATAAAAAGATTGTAAAGATAGCGAATGGTGCTGGTAAAGAAGGTATTATAATGGATATTAATACGCTTATTTCAGTAAAAGAGAATTCAATGGGACTTGGTGCTATGATAGCATTTATAGCATTGTACATTGGACTTATATTCCTTATATCAGGAGCGGCAATACTTGCATTAAAAGAACTGTCAGAAAGTGCCGACAATCTTGGCAGATATAAGATACTTAAAAATCTTGGAACAGACAATAGCAAAATCAATCACGCAGTATTAAAGCAGACAGCGATATTCTTTGGAATACCAATGTCTCTTGCAATAATACACTCAATATTCGGAATGAGGGTAAGCTATATGGTGATGGAACTGCTTGGTACGGAATATATGGTACAGTCAATAATAATGACCGGAGTGTTTATACTTTTGATATATGGAGGGTATTTTGTTATAACTTATAATAGTTGTAAGAATATGATAAAGAATATTTGATTGGGCAATTGGGAGAGAGGAATGTAGGTTGTGAGGGATTGGGGAGAG